>LNAP01007038.1_pt1 | contig 11685 bp, 9 predicted proteins | sample 602601 | NCBI WGS metagenome assembly LNAP01 (sample SAMN02440304, study PRJNA202911) | soil metagenome | biome: Subtropical and temperate rainforests or woodlands; isolation source: soil samples (1 kg each in a 20% v/v slurry with milli Q water) were... ... | reverse complement strand
CCATCGCCGCGAGCGTGCTGCCCCGGCTGCAGGCCATTGCGCAGGCATCGGGCAAGGCCTCGCTGGCCGACGTGATCGTGCTGGCCGGCGTGGTGGGCGTGGAGCAGGCCGCGCGGGCTGCGGGTGTGGCGGTCGAGGTGCCGTTTGCCCCGGGCCGGGTGGATGCCCGCCAGGACCAGACCGATGTCGAGTCTTTCGCCCTGATGGAGCCGGTGGCTGACGGTTTCCGCAACTACCGCCGCGTTGCCAGCAGCACCGCCACGGAAGAACTGCTGATCGACAAGGCCCAGCAGCTCACGCTCACGGCGCCCGAGCTGACAGCGCTCATTGGTGGCCTGCGCGTGCTGGGCGCCAACCACGATGGCAGCCAGCATGGTGTGTTCACTGACAAGGTGGGTGTGCTCAGCAATGACTTCTTCGTCAACCTGCTGGACATGGGCACCGTCTGGAAGGCGTCGGACAGCAGCGCAGAGGTGTTCGAGGGCCGGGACCGCAAGAGCGGCGCGGTGAAATACACCGCCACCCGCAACGATCTGGTGTTTGGCTCCAACTCGGTGCTGCGTGCCCTGGCCGAGGTGTATGCCAGTGCGGACGCGCACGACAAGTTCGTTCGGGACTTCGTTGCAGCCTGGACCAAGGTGATGAACCTGGACCGTTTTGACATGGCTGCAGCGGCTATCAAGGCCTGAGCATCTTGATAACGCCACCTGCCTGGCCCGTTGTGGGGCAGGCAGGTGGCGTTTTCCTTTCTGAAGTACCTGGGCGGCTAACATGGCGGCTCTGTTCCTCAAGCACCCACGGAGAGTCCGCATGGCACAACCCCCATCCACCAAGGACTTCGACCAAGGCCTGGCCACGCGCAAGCAGGTCATGGGCGAGGACTTCGTGGCCCAGGCCTTTGGCAATGCCACGGCGTTCACCCAGCCCATCCAGGAGTTCATCACCCGCAATGCCTGGGGCGATGTGTGGCAGCGCCCGGGGCTGGACATGAAAACGCGCAGCCTGATCACGGTGGCATTTCTCACGGCACTGGGCCGACAGCATGAGCTCAAGGGCCATGTGCGCGGTGCGCTCAACAATGGCGCCACGGCCCAGGAGATTCAGGAGGTGCTGCTGCACGCCAGCATCTACTGCGGCCTGCCGGCAGCAGTGGAGGCTTTTCGCACGGCGTCTGAGGTGGTGGACGCTCCGGGCAGGCCCTGACCTGCGCGATCGGGGAGGGGGTCATTGGGGTCGGCTCAGAAAACACAAAGCACGCTAAGCCAGCCTTCCGCCAAGAAGTTATGCTTGATAAAATTCCATGATGCGCGTCTTTTGGGGTTTGTTGCTTTGCTTTGTCGTTGCCTTCCAGGGCAGCGTGAACGCGTATGCGTTCCAGAGCCATTGCCCCATGGATCACGCGGGCGGTGAATCGGCTTTCGTCGATGAGTCGGTTCAAGCGGCCCACGATTGCTGCAATGACGCCGAGACGGCGGCCCAGACGGGCAAGCTCTGCAAGACGGATATTCCATGCAGCACATCGGGTGCTTGCGTTCCATCGATAGTTCACGCTCACCTCCCCCTTGCACCGGCATCGCAAGACCTTGCGCCTGCGCCGACCGCGCTGATCGCCTCCTTTGATCCCCCGGGCGTCTGGCGCCCACCATCCCTTAGCTAATTCCGTGTAACAGCGATTCGGCTGTTGATCACGCCGTGGTCAATGGTTCCTTGCCTGCGCTCGATCCATCGCGCGGGCATTCATCTCGCATGGAGCTAGCCAATGCAATCACCTCACACCATGGGGGGCGGTACGCCTCCCGTTCACCGCGCTCGTCGGAACAGGCTTCGCGGGCGCAGGCCGCTCGCAGTTGCTGTACTTTTGTTCGGCATGGCTGCGGCACAAGCAGACTCCCCCATCCTGACACTCGGAGCAGCTTTGGATGCTGCGCAGGCACGTTCTGCGACGCTTCAAGCGCAGGACGCTGCAACGCGCGCGGTCCGGGACATGGCGGTTTCCGCCGGTCGCCTGCCGGACCCTGTGCTGCGCCTGTCGGTAGACAACCTGCCCATCGAAGGGCCAATGCGCTACAGCCTGACGGACGATTTCATGACGATGCGTTCGGTCAGCCTGATGCAGACCTTCCCAAACTCGGAGAAACGCCAGGCTCGCAGCTCGCGTTACGAGCGTGAAGCCGAGGCCGCATCGTCCATGCGTTCAATGCAAAAGGCCAGATTGCTCACCCAAACTGCCCGAGCCTGGTTTGAGCGCTACTTCCAGGAGCAAATGATCGACCTGTTGCGGCGTCAACACCAGGACGCCAGCCGGGTGAGCGAGGCCGTGGAGTCCGCCTATCGCGGCGGGCGCGCGCCCCAAGCCGACGTGTTGGCCAGCCACGCAGCGATGGCGCGCATTGACGACCGCCTGCACGAGGTGCGTGTCGATCTGGCCAATGCGCAGGCGCTGTTGCAGCGCTGGGTAGGCGAGGCTGCAAGCCAGCCGCTGGGCTCGCCACCCACGATCGATCGCACCCGCCTGTCAGGGCATCAGCTCCCCCACCAGATCGATCTGCATCCGGAGATCGCCGTGATGAATGCGCGCGAACGCGTTGCGCAGGCTGAAGCTGAGCTGGCAAAGCAGGACAAAAACGCCGACTGGAGCTGGTCACTGATGTACAGCAAACGAGGCAGCCAGTTCGGCGACATGGTGTCGCTGGGCGTGTCCATTCCTCTGCAGTGGGATCAGGCCCGCAAACAGGACCGAGAGCTGGCTGCCAGGTTGCAGCGGGTGGAGCAGGTACGGCTGGAGCGCGAAGAAATGCGGCGTGATCATCTTTTCGAGGTGCAGCGCCTGATCGCCAACTGGCAAAGCAACCTGACCCGCCTCGCCGATTACGACAAGACCCTGATCCCGCTGACGATCGAGCGCGTGGTGGCCACGGAAGCTGCTTTCCGGGGTGGCAAGGCGCCTTTGACCGCTGTCCTGGAAGCCCAGCGCATGGTGACCGACACCCGCATGGAGCGGCTGCGCATCGAAAAGCAGACCGCCGCTTGGTGGGTCGAGCTGGAGTTTCTGATTCCGCACGACCCGGTGGCGCAAGCGACCCCAACGAATCCCTCCAATCCACCTGCTCAGGAGCAAAAGCCATGAACAAGAAAACCATCGCCATCGCCTTGCTGGCCGCTGGAGTGTTCGGCACGGGCGGCTGGGGCGTCTATCAACTGGGTCTCCGGAACGGGATGGCGAACGCCCCGATGGCGGTGCCCCCACAAGCACAGAGTTCGACTGCAGGAACCCCGGTCGATCCCTCGACCTGGGGGATACCGGAAGGTGAAGCGGCCACGCGGCGCCATATCGAGGCCGGACTCAAGGGAGGCGATGTCGATCCGGTCATCGGTCGTCCCATCCTCTACTACCACGACCCGATGGTGCCGGGCAAAAAGTTCGAGGTGCCGGGCAAATCGCCCTTCATGGACATGATGCTGGTGCCCGCCTATGCCGGTGCTGCGGGCGCCGACAGCGGCACGGTCTCGGTCAGCTCGCGCATCCAGCAAAATCTGGGGTTGCGCACGGCTGAAGTCGTTTCGGGCCAACTGGTGTCCGAGGTTTCGGCGGTAGGCACGGTGGCCTGGAATGAGCGCGGTCAAACCATGGTGCAGGCACGCGCAACCGGCTTTGTCGAGAAGCTGCATGTGCGGGCGGCGCTGGACAGCGTAGTCAAGGGGCAGCCGCTGCTGGATATGTATGTGCCCGACTGGGTGGCGGTCCAGGAAGATTACTTGACCGCCAAGCGTCTACAGGGGCGCGGACTGGAGACGCTTGCCGATGGTGCCCGCCAGCGCATGCGGCAGGCCGGCATGAGCGAGGCGCAGATCGCCCTGGTCGAGCGCACGGGGCAGGTGCAGGCCCGCATGGCGCTGGTTGCGCCAAGTGCCGGCGTGGTCACGGAACTGATGGCACGCGAGGGCAGCACGGTGATGACGGGCATGCCGCTGATGCGCATCAATGATCTGTCCACTGTCTGGGTGCAGGCCGAGGTGCCCGAGAGCCTGGCGGCGCAAGTCGCCGCAGGCGCCCAGGTCACGGCGCAGACCCCGGCGTGGCCGGGCGAGGTGTTCCGGGGCCAGGTGCAGGCCTTGTTACCCGAGGTCAACCCGACGACGCGCACGCGCAAGGCACGCATGGCCCTGGCCAACCCCAAAGCCAAACTGGTGCCAGGCATGTTTGTGCAGATGCAGCTCAGGCAACTCAGCGGAGGGCAGGCTCGTTCCACCTTGCTGGTGCCCAGCGAGGCCCTGGTGCGCACCGGCAAACGCACGCTGGTCATGGCCGTCGAAGACGGGGCCTTCCGTCCGCTGGAGGTGCAAGTAGGGCGCGAACAGAACGGCCAGTCCGAAATCCTGTCCGGCCTCAGCCAGGGTCAAAAAATCGTGCTGTCCGGGCAGTTCCTTATCGACTCGGAAGCCAGCCTGAAAGGCGTGGAAGCGCGCCTGTCCTCGGGCCAGGAGCCAGGGCAGACGAGCGCTGCGCAACCTACCGACCCCAAGACGTACCGCACCAGTGCCCGCGTGGAAGCCGTGGCTGGTGAAACCGTCACGCTGACCCATCCGGAAATCTCCGCCTTGAAGTGGCCCGGCATGACCATGGACTTCAAGCTGGCGCCAGAGGTCTCGAGGAAGCTTGCGGCGGGCAACGAGATCGAGGTCGAGTTCCGCATGCAGGAGGGCGATGCACCGCAGATCGTCCAATGGCAAGCGCGCCCAGGCAAGCCGGCGGGAGGCGCGCAATGATCGCCCGCCTGATCCATTGGTCGATCGCCAACCGCTTCCTGGTGCTGATCGCCACCGTGCTGCTGGCGGCCTGGGGCGTGGTTTCTCTGGTTCGCACGCCGCTGGACGCCTTGCCTGACCTATCGGACACCCAGGTCATCATCCGCACCTCATGGCCGGGGCAGGCACCGCAACTGGTCGAGAACCAGGTCACCTATCCGTTGACCACCACCATGCTGTCGGTGCCGGGGGCGCGGGTGGTGCGCGGTTACTCCTTCTTTGGCGACAGCTACGTCTATGTGCTGTTCAAGGACGGGACGGACCTCTACTGGGCGCGCTCGCGGGTGCTGGAATACCTCAACCAGGTGCAGTCGCGCCTGCCGCCGGGGGCCAGCTCGGCGCTTGGCCCGGATGCGACCGGGGTGGGCTGGATTTACCAGTACGCGCTGACCGACAAGAGCGGCAAGCAGGATCTGGCGCAACTGCGCAGCCTGCAGGACTGGTTCCTCAAGTTCGAGCTCAAAACCGTGCCCGGCGTGGCCGAGGTGGCCACCATCGGCGGCATGGTCAAGCAATACCAGGTGGTGCTCGACCCGGACCAGCTGGCCGCCTACCGCATCCCGCACGGCAAAGTGATCGAGGCGATTCGCCGCGCCAACCAGGAAGCGGGCGGGTCGGTGCTGGAGATGGGCGAGGCCGAGTTCATGGTGCGCGCCTCGGGTTACCTGCAAAGCCTGGATGACTTCCGTGCCATCCCTTTGACGACCACCGACGCCGGTGTCTCGGTGCTGCTGGGCGATGTGGCGCAGGTGCAGATCGGCCCCGAAATGCGACGCGGCATCGGTGAGCTGGACGGCGAAGGCGAAGCCGTGGGCGGTGTGATCGTCATGCGCTCGGGCGAGAACGCGCTGACCACTATTGAAGCGGTCAAGGAGAAACTTGCCGTGCTGAAAAAGAGCCTGCCGCTGGGCGTGGAGGTCGTCCCGACCTACGACCGTTCCGCACTAATCGGGCGGGCCATCGAGAACCTCAGCCACAAGCTGATCGAGGAGTTTCTGGTGGTGGCGGTGGTGTGTGCGCTGTTCCTCTTTCACCTGCGCTCGGCCTTGGTGGCCATCGTCTCCTTGCCCCTGGGCATTCTGGCCGCCTTCATCGTCATGCATGCGCAAGGGGTCAACGCCAACATCATGTCGCTGGGTGGGATTGCCATTGCCATTGGCGCGATGGTCGATGCAGCGGTGGTGATGATAGAGAACGCCCACAAACACCTGGAGGAATGGCAGCGCAAGCACCCTGGCGAGCTGCTGCAAGGCGATGCCCGCTGGCGGGTGATTGGCGACGCCGCCGCCGAGGTGGGTCCGGCGCTGTTCTTCTCCTTGCTCATCATCACCCTGTCCTTCGTGCCGGTGTTCACGCTGGAAGCGCAGGAAGGCCGCATGTTCTCGCCGCTGGCCTTCACCAAGACCTATGCCATGGCCGCCGCCGCTGGCCTTTCGGTGACGCTGATCCCGGTACTGATGGGCTATCTCATCCGGGGGCGCATCCCGGACGAGCAGCAAAACCCCTTGAATCGCGTCCTGATCGCGCTCTACCGCCCCTTGCTCGATGCCGTGCTGCGCTTTCCCAAGGCCACCATCGCCGTCGCGGTGCTGTTCTTCGGGCTGAGCCTATGGCCTTTGCAGCACCTCGGCAGCGAGTTCATGCCGCCGCTCGACGAAGGCGACCTTCTCTACATGCCGACCGCACTGCCCGGGCTGTCGGCGGGCAAGGCGGCGGAATTGCTGCAACAGACCAACCGGCTGATCAAGACCGTGCCGGAAGTGGCCAGCGTCTACGGCAAGGCTGGCCGCGCGGTGACGGCCACCGATTCCGCGCCGCTGGTGATGTTCGAGACCACCATCCAGTTCAAGCCCAAGAGCGAATGGCGTCCCGGCATGACGCCCGAGAAGGTTGTGGATGAACTCGACAAGACCGTGCGCGTGCCGGGTTTGACGAACATCTGGATTCCGCCCATCCGCAACCGCCTGGACATGCTGGCCACCGGCATCAAGAGCCCGGTCGGGGTCAAGGTGCTGGGCAGCGACCTGGCAGTCATCAACCGGCTGACGGGCGAGATCGAGCAGGCGGTGAAGAACGTACCCGGTGTCACCAGTGCTTTCGCCGAACGCTTGACCGGCGGACGCTACGTCAACGTGACCATCCAGCGCGAACGTGCTGCCCGCTATGGGCTCAACATCGCCGACGTTCAGTCGGTGGTGGCCAGCAGCGTGGGCGGCATGAATATCGGCGAAACCATCGAAGGCTTGCAACGCTATCCGATCAACGTGCGCTACCCGCGCGAAGTGCGGGATTCGCTGGATCGGCTGCGCAGCCTGCCCATCGTGACGCCGCGCGGGCAGCAGCTCGTCCTGGGGGATGTGGCGGACATCCGCATCGACGACGGACCGCCCATGCTGCGCAGCGAGAACGCTCGTCTGGCGGGTTTCGTCTACGTCGATCTGCGGGGCCGCGATCTTGGCACGGCGGTGCGTGAGATGCAGCAAACGGTGGCTGACCAGGTGCGAATGCCACCGGGCTACGCGGTGTCGTGGTCGGGGCAGTTCGAGTTTCTGGAGCGGGCCACAGCCAAGCTCAAGCTGGTGGTGCCGTTCACGCTGCTGATCATCTTTGTGCTGCTCTACCTCACTTTCAAGCACTTCGGCGAGGCCTTGCTGCTGATGGCCACGCTGCCGTTTGCCCTGGTCGGCGGCATCTGGCTGCTCTATGGCCTGGGCTACAACCTGTCGGTGGCCGGGGTGGTGGGCTTCATTGCCTTGGCTGGAGTGGCGGCCGAGTTCGGCGTGATCATGCTGCTCTACCTCAAGCAGGCCTGGATGGCGCGCGTTGACCAGAACCAGACCAGTGAAGCCGATCTGCTGGACGCCATACGAGAAGGTGCCGTGCTGCGCGTGCGCCCCAAGGCGATGACGGTGGCGGTCATCCTGGCCGGCCTGTTACCCATCATGTGGGGCGGCGGCACCGGCAGCGAGGTCATGCAGCGCATCGCAGCACCCATGGTGGGAGGCATGATCACGGCCCCCCTCCTGTCGATGTTTGTGATTCCGGCGGCTTATTACCTGATGCGCCGACCGCGCCGACAGACGCAGGCGCAAAGGCCACCCATTCATTCGCAAGGCGACAGCCTGTGATGAAAACCACTGGTCCCTGGTCTTGGCCAGGGAACGGTATTCCTACTCACTTATTGGAGAAATATGAACATGAAGAAGTCACTGATCACCTCGCTGGCGGCCGTCCTTTTGCTCTCGGCCACGGCCGCGACGGCGCAGCAGAAATCGATGGGTGGCATGCAGGACATGCCGATGGGAAAACCGGCCACCGGGCAATCCGTGCACATGGCCAGGGGCAAGGTAACCAAGGTCGACGCGGGCGCCAATCTCGTCACCCTTGCCCATGAACCCGTCAAGAGCCTGAATTGGCCAGCCATGACCATGGGGTTCCAGGTCAAGGACAAGATGCTGCTGGACAAGCTGACGGTTGGCAGGATGGTCGATTTCGAGTTTGCCCAGGCCGGGAAAGGCTATGCCATCACCGGAGTGAAGTAAGCGGTCGTCGGTGAGTAAGGCAGACGGGTCTTGGACTCGTCTGCGTGCTTTGTAGCGTGGAGCGCATCTGCGCTGCTGTTCGATTGGACGGTCGCTGCCCTGGAGGCCGAGCCAGCAGAAAACGCGACAAGTCCAACCGGCGCTTTTCCGGCATCATCCTTGGCGTCGATGAGCCGCCGTTCCCGCCCTTGTTGAACTGTGTCGCGCACCAGCTCAAGGTCGGCGTCGAAAGCCGGGATGAGTACGGGCAGCGGGAGCAGACCGGGCGCAAGCACCTGGTCGAGCTGCAAACCGTGTTCGGCTTCCAGTCCTGCACGATGGGCCAGTACCGGCCGAACGTCTCAAGGCCTGGCAGGTATCCGCGCCAGAACGGCCTGGCCGTCGCCTTGCGCGACCACGGCCACGCTGTCGATGGCACGCTGTTGCAATACCTGGCGCCGTTGGGCTGGGAGCACATCAACCTGACCGGTGAGGACCTGTGGCGCAGCAGCGCCAAGGCCGCTTCGACCGTTGCAACCGGCTTAACGTGCTTTATTTTTCGTTTTCTGAAGCGACCCCTAATTGCCCGCCACCAGCTTGTGCACCAGATCGGCCGCGGTGGAGGCGTTGTACTTGCGCATCAGGCGGGCGCGGTAGATTTCCACGGTGCGATGGCTGATCTCCAGGGTCTTGCCGATTTCCTTGGAGGTCAGGCCTTCCAGCAGCTTGGCGGCCACTTCGCGTTCGCGCCCCGTGAGTTCGGCCTTGACGGTGCGCTGCGAACTGAGGTCTTCAAAGCTCCAGATGCCCGATTCGTGGGGGGCTTCGCGGTTGAGGGCGCGGCCCGACACATGGCACCAGAACACTTCGCCGTTGGCCCGCTTCATGATGCGGCTGTCGGCATAGTGGCCCTTGGCGTTCAAAATGGGTTCCATGTGCGCCCCCAGGCGTTCGTACTCGTCGGTGCTGGGGTAGAGCACCTCGAACGATTGCCCGATCAGCACTTCGCGCGAGGCGCCAAACATTTCACAGACAAGCCGGTTGCAGTCCACCATGGTGCGGTTGCGCGAGAGCACCAGACCCACGGGGGCAAATTCGAAAGCCAGTCTGTAATCAACGTCCAGGGGTACTACTTATCTATCTACGTAGTATCGTAGCGCATCAAAACTATCAAGGAGATCGTGGTGAAAAAGTTATTTCCTTCCGCAGCCAAGGCCCTTGAAGGCGTGGTGGCCGATGGCCAGTTGCTGGCCGTGGGCGGCTTCGGCCTGTGCGGTATTCCCGAGGCACTCATTGATGCGCTGCGCGATTCGGGGGCGAAGAACCTCACCGTGATCTCCAACAACGCGGGCGTGGACGGTTTTGGCCTGGGCAAGCTGCTCGAAACGCACCAGATCAAGAAGATGATCTCATCCTATGTGGGCGAGAACAAGGAGTTCGAGCGCCAGTTCCTGGCGGGTGAACTGGAGCTGGAATTCACGCCCCAGGGCACGCTGGCCGAGAAGCTGCGTGCGGGCGGCGCGGGCATCCCGGCCTTCTTTACCAAGACCGGCGTAGGCACCGTCGTGGCCGAGGGCAAGGAGCTGCGCGAGTTCGATGGCGAAACCTATGTGATGGAGCGCTCGCTGGTGCCCGAGGTGTCGCTGGTCAAGGCCTGGCGCGCCGACCAGTCGGGTAACCTGCAGTTTCGCCTGACGGCACGCAACTTCAACCCGGCCGCCGCCATGGCCGGCAAGATCTGCATCGTGGAGGTGGAAGAGGTGGTGGAGACGGGCGCGATCGACCCCGACCAGATTCACCTGCCCGGCATCTATGTGCACCGCATCGTGCTCAACGCCCACCCTGAAAAGCGCATCGAGAAAAGAACCATCACCGAAACGAAATAACCTTGCGGGACAGGCCGCAGCCGCGAAGCGGCAAGCCCTGTCCTCAATCGATTAGAAAGGCTTGAACATGTCCTGGACCCAAGACCAGATGGCCGCCCGTGCGGCCCAAGAACTTGAAGACGGTTTCTATGTGAACCTGGGCATTGGCATTCCCACGCTGGTGGCCAACTTCACCGGCGACAAGGAAGTGTGGCTGCAGTCCGAGAACGGCATGCTGGGGATCGGCGCCTTCCCCACCGAGGACAAGGTGGATGCCGACCTCATCAATGCCGGCAAGCAGACGGTGACCACCATCCCCGGCTCGTCCATCTTCAGTTCGGACCAGTCCTTCGCGATGATCCGGGGCGGCAAGATCAACCTGTCCATCCTGGGCGCCATGCAGGTCAGCGAGCAGGGCGACCTGGCCAACTGGATGATCCCCGGCAAGATGGTCAAGGGCATGGGCGGCGCCATGGACCTGGTGGCCGGCGTCAAGCGCGTGATCGTGCTCATGGAGCATGTGGCGCGCAAGAAGGACGGCACCGAGGACATGAAGATCCTGCCCAAGTGCACGCTGCCCCTAACGGGCGTTGGCGTGGTCGATCGCATCATCACCGACCTGGCCGTGATGGACGTGACGCCTCTGGGCCTCAAGGTGGTCGAGCTGGCGCCGGGCGTCACGTTCGATGCCCTCCAGGCCAAGACGGGTGCCACGCTGCTGCGCTGAAGGCACTGCTTGATTTGCCACAGCACGGGCCCGCGCAAGCGGGCCTTTTGCTGGCGGATGCCTTGGCGCCGTGGGAGCCGTTCAAGGCAGGCTTGCCCGCCTCCGCCAAGCAGGAGCCCGGCCGCGCGCTCGCCTTTGCCGACACCCGGCTGCAGGCATGGCAAAAGGCGTTGATCGAGGCCGGCTCCCACCCTGGACAGCAGGGCGACCTGCTCCAACCGTGGCAAGGCGAGGCCGTGGGTCTGGCCGCAGTGGCCTGGTGGCGTGAAGCGCTGTGGCCGATGGGATGATGCAGATGTTGTAGCGGCCCCGAAGCGTCCCTTTTCTTCTGTCTGGGTGGTTTGCGGTGGAAGATAGAAATACTGTGTATATTCACAGTATTTCTATCTTCTGAGCCCTTGCCACCACCATGATTGCGCCACGCCCCACTTTGCGGGTTGCGTTCGATTTTCCGTCCGCCATGCCCGGTGTCTGGCATGCAGACGCATTGGGCGCGGGCTCGCAGCCCGCGCAGCCCACCGGATACGCGCTGCTGGATGCGCAACTGCCGGGCGGTGGCTGGCCCGTGGGGGCGCTGAGCGAAGTATTGCAACCCATGGTGGGCCTGCACGAATGGCAACTGGTGCTGCCCGCGCTGACACAGGCGACTGCCCGGCGCGTGGGGGCCGTGGTCGTGGTGGCTCCACCGTGCGAGCCCTTTGGCCCGGCGCTCAGGGCGCAGGGGTTGCCGGCGCAGCGCTTGTGCGTGGTGCGGCCCGACAACGCC
>LNAP01006419.1_pt1 | contig 11686 bp, 8 predicted proteins | sample 602601 | NCBI WGS metagenome assembly LNAP01 (sample SAMN02440304, study PRJNA202911) | soil metagenome | biome: Subtropical and temperate rainforests or woodlands; isolation source: soil samples (1 kg each in a 20% v/v slurry with milli Q water) were... ... | reverse complement strand
TCGAGCGGACGATCATCGGCACGCCGTCGAACGGTTTGAGGTTCTTGCGCGGGATTCGCTTGCTGCCGCCCCGGGCCGGAATGATGGCTACGCAGCTCACAACCAGCCCCCCGCCGCCCGACGATACATCATGATGTTCAACCCAGAATTCGCCTCAAATGCCCCACCACTTCATCCTGCTCCTCATCCGTCAGATCCGGGTACAACGGCAAGCTGATGGCTTCGGAAAAATAACGTTCGGCCTCAGGGAAGTCGCCGTCCTTGAAACCCTGCTCACGGTAATACGGCTGCAAATGCACTGGAATGTAATGCAGGTTCACCCCCAGCCCGGCAGCCCGTAACGCTTCGAACACCTGAGTCTGGCTGAGTTTGATCTGTTCCAGCTGCAACCGGACAACGTACAGGTGCCAGGCCGATTCGGCACCTGACTGAACGGCCGGCAATGTCACCGCAATACCCGCCAGCAGTGTTTCATAACGCGCAGCCAATTGACGACGTCGGGCGACAAACGCATCAAGCCGCGCCATTTGCGACAGGCCCAATGCGGCATGCAGGTCGGTCATGCGGTAATTGAAGCCAAGCTCCAATTGCTGGTAGTACCACAACCCTGTGTCCGGCACGCTCATCTGAGCCGGATCACCGGTAATACCGTGACTGCGCAAACGGCGCAAACGGTCGGCGAATTCCGGGCGATTGGTCAGCACCATGCCACCTTCGGCGCTGGTGATGATCTTCACCGGGTGAAAGCTGAAAATTGTCATCGCCGCGTATTGGCCACACCCCACCGGCCGCCCCAGATACGAAGCGCCCACCGCATGGGAAGCATCCTCGATCAAGGTGAAGCCATAGCGTTCGGACAACTGCGAGATCGCGCGCATATCGCAACTCTGCCCCGCGAACGCGACCGCCACCACCACTTTGGGCAACTTCCCGGCCGCTTCGGCGATCTCCAGTTTCTCTGCGAGTAACCGTGCATCCAGGTTCAAGGTGTGCGGGTCGATGTCGACGAAATCGACGTCGGCGCCGCAGTATCGACCGCAGTTGGCCGAAGCGACAAACGTGTTGGGACTGGTCCAGAGGTAATCGCCCGGACCAAGCCCTGCGACCCGACAGGCAATGTGCAACGCCGCCGTGGCATTGCACACGGCTACCGCATATTCAGCCTGGCAGTGTTCGGCCAGGGTTTTTTCAAAGCGCTCGATCGTCGGCCCCTGAGTCAGCCAGGGCGAGTTGAGTACCTCAATGACAGCGTCGATGTCTGACTGATCAATGTTTTGTCGGCCGTAGGGAATCCGGTACGGCATCATGACCGTGACTCAACACAATGCCCAACCAGCAGGCGGCCACAAGCGTCCTTGAACTTCATTTTGCCGTTGCACATGTGCTGAGTCCTTTTGCTGATCAGGTAGCTTATGCGAGCAACTGCGTCCAATTCACGCTGGAAGCATCGCCGAGGGTAAAGCCCTTGCCGGTCAAGGCCAGGTTCTGGTTGTAGGCTGAATCCTGTTCGAAGCGTGCTTGCCACTTGTCGCGCAGAGCCTGGGTTGCCTCAGGCAGCACGCCCGGATGCAACAGTTGCGCTTGTGGTGTCCAGACAGTCAGGTAACCGGCATCGGCGACTTTCAGGCACAGGTCGATATCGCCAAACACTTCGTCGAAATGCTCCTCGTCCAGACCACCTACCGCTTCGAACACGTCCTTGCGAATCATCAGACAGGCACCGGACACTGCCGAGTAGTTCTGCTCGACCTGATGGCCGTTCATGTAGCCCTTGGCGTCCTTACGTTCATCGACAAAGACCGAGCCGATATCGCCATTCAAACCCAGGACCAGACCGGCCTGAGTGGTGACGCCACGAATGTCCATCAGTTTGGCGCCAACGATGCCGACTTCCGGACGCTGGGCCTGGTTGAGCATGGCGTCGAGCCAATTGGCATTGACCACTTCGGATTCTGCCGACAGCAATACCAGGTAGTTCCCCTTGGCCTCGCCACAGGCAAAATTGTTCAGCGCCGAGGCGCTCAGGCGCTGACCGCTGCGCAGTACACGAAGGCGATCGCCCTTGCCTTCCAGGCTGCTCAGCCAGGTTGCGAGTTCTTCGGATTGGCTGTGGTTGTCAGCAATCAGCACTTCGTGACGCTGATAACGGGTACGTTGCAGCACACTGACCAGCGCCCGTTGCAGCGACTCAAGGTTGTCCTGGCTCTGGAGGATGATCGACACCAGCGGCCGTTCAGCGTGTTGATAGTCGATCTGGTACGTCAGCGGCAGTGCCGAGCTGACCTGAGCGCGATAACCGCGCGCCGCCAGCGAGCGGGTCAGCACCTGACGTTCCTGAGCGCTGGATTCTTCTACCGGGGCATTGCAAATCAGCAAGGGTTCGGCCAGATGCGCCAGCCCTGCCAGGCCACCGTCCTCGATCAGGCGCAGCAACAGATCGAACTCCAGAGCCTGGGGGTACTCGGTCGAGAAACCTTTGGCCTGAGCCAACACATCACGCTGGATCAACCAGTGGCGCGCCATCAACGACGGCACGGTTTGCAGCAGGTCGAGGTTGACCCCGGGACGGAATACATCCGCCAGAGCGCCGTTGGCCTGACGCTGAAGCTCATCCATCGCCACCGCACGCACACCCTCGGCACCGACCAGCTCAAGGCTGGCGCGCAGCAAACCGCTGGCAGTGAACTGATCTCCGGCCTCGGCCAGCAACAGCCAATCGGCGGTGGACTGGGCGACGATCTGGTTGATGCGCTCCACATAATTGGTTGTGCTGACTTTGACGAAGTGCACGGTGTCGCGCACGGTCGTGGTCGCCGGTAAATCACCGGTGGTGAACACCACCAGGTTGAACGCCCTGCAGTGACCAGCGACCAAGCTATCGAAGGTCGCCTGCAACTTGACCATGTCGGCGTCCAGATCCAGCAACAGAATGCCGAACTGAGGACCGCCATTGTGCCTGGTCAACTGTGCGGCGATTGCCTTGAGCTGCGCGGCATCCGGGTTACGCGCTTCGAGCCAGTTCAGCAACCGGCCGGACGGCATGTTCTCGAACAATCGGCGGTCTTGCTGACCCGGTAAAGCGTTCAGTCGCTCGGCCCAGGCTTGCAGCTTGAGGCCTTCTTCCGGCTCTTCGCTGTCCTTCAACGACTCCGCCAGGCGCTCGACCACCGCCCGGTTGAACACGTTCAGGCTCAAGGCCTCCCACAACCGGCTACGCACAGTGCGGTCAGTGTCATTGGGGTGAATTTGCATCAACTCATGCTGCTTGAGCAGGATGCCTTCCAGTTCCTGAAGTTGCAGGCGTCCGGCAGGCATGGCATGCAGCAGGAATTCGAACTCGGTCAGCAGGTCGAACACCGGTTTGTTGTAGAACGGCATTTCGACGAATTGCTCGGGGCCGAACGAACGAATCGGCTCTTCCCCCGCCTCGCGCCAGGCCGAGCGAATAATCATGGTGCCTTTGAGCGAGCGACCTTCGATCAGGCAATCGGCCATGGCGGTAAAACTGTCCAGGGCGATCTGCTTGGCCTGGACCGCCCCCTTGGCGCTGAGTGGCGTCGGGATCGAGGCCAGGAATTCGGCAAACTGCTCGCGCTCGGCAACGCTTTTGGCGTCTTTGAAGGTCAGCACCGTCAACACGTTGGTGTTGTGGTCCGAGGCGCCATAGTTCATTTCCCGCACGGCGAACGGAATCGGCAGGATCCGTGCCTTCGCACAGGCCAGCAGGTAGAAGGTGTGGCCGATTTCCTGCCATTCGAAACCGGTGCCCGGTGGCAGCAGGCTGTACCACTGTTGCAGCAGATCGGTACGGGTGACCGCATAGAACGGCGGCAGGAAATTATCCATGAACCGCACGACACGGTCTTCAGCCTGCTCCGAGTTGTAATCCTCATGAACCTTGCGATCGCGGCGGAAGTAGTTCACTTCAGTGGCGCGGGTCAGGTACATGATCCCGTAGCCATGGCACACGCCGTAGTCGGGGTTGGCTTCGAGAAACTCCACCGACTCGGTCAGTGCGCGGTGCAGCAGGAAGTCGTCATCGGCAGCAAACACCATGTAAGGCGTGGTGACCTGATTGACGCCGTAGGTGAGTTTTTCCTGCAGCCCCTTGTAGGTGTATTGCGGCAAGTGGCGATAGTCGACCGACGGGAAGTCCCGGGCCATGTTCTCGTCACCCTCAGCAGAGGAGTCCAGAACCAGAACCGTGCAGGGATAGCTGCTGTAGTACTGCAAAGTGCGCCGCAGGAACGCGTTCCGGTTGTGAGAAATCACCACCACCGTAAACCGCTCGTTCAGCGGTGCAACGTTGTTTTGAGCACTGTTTTGAACCTGCATCTTCCTATCCCCACAACCGGCCAATCGCCAAGAACCTGAAACCACTTTTGATTAACGAACGCGACGCAGATAGCCGTCTGGCGCCACGGTGATCAGCAGTTTGTTTTGCATCTGCTGGTCGATCTCGAAGTCCTTGTTTTCTTCCAGGTACTTCCACACTGCGGTTTTCGGGTTATCGCCCGGGCCCCAAGGACGATCCGGGAAGAAGTCCGCCGGCATGTCTTCAACCACGGTGTCCATCACCACGCAGTAGCTGTCCACCGAGACCAACGGCGCGTAAAGACGCAGCTCTTCGAGCACGTGATCGTGAGTGTGGTTAGAGTCCAGCACCAGAATGACTTTCTTGCCTTCGGCCGCGGCGCGCACTTGTGCAGCGATCGCAGGATCAATGCTCGAACCTTCGATCATCTTGATGCGCTTGCTCATCGGGTGGCTTTCGATGGCTTCGCGGTTGTGCGGACGGATGTCGAGGTCAATACCCAGCACTTCGCCGTGGCCTTGCAGCTCAAGCAACGATGCGTAGTAGATGATCGAACCGCCGTGGGCGATGCCGCACTCGATGACCAGATCCGGTTTGACCTGCCAGATGATCTCTTGCATCGCCATCATGTCTTGCGGCAACTGAATGATCGGACGGCCCATCCACGAAAAGTGGTAGCTGTATTTGTGCTTGGCCGATTCGTTGAAGAAGTCCCGGGCCAGGCCGGTGAGTTTCTGGTCATCACCTTGCTGGGCGATCTGTTCCCGGCATTCGGCTTCGAAGGCTTTATTGATGCTGTTGTCGGTCATTTCAAAATTCTCAATGGTCACTGGAACGAAGCGCTGTCGACGGCGTGATAGACGTAGCGTCCATCGGTCATCCGCTTGATTTCTTCGAGGTAGTTGGAGTTCATCACAAACAGGTTGGCGCCTTCGGGTAACGCATCCATGGCTTCTTGTGGCGAGGACACCCGCACGCCACTCAGGGGCAGATACCGACCCTGTTTGGCCGGGTTGATATCCACCACACGATCCACCGCCACGCCGGCCCGTTGCAGGAACAGCGAATAGATCACGCCTTTGGACGACGCGCCCCAGATCGCCGAACCTTGCTCGGGCGCGGCCTGAATGATCTGCACGGCTCGGTCGAGGCTGGTGGTGAAATCTTCGGGCAGCGTCAGGCGCGACACCGGTTGATCCGGGGTCAGGCGCAACGTCGACAGGTCGGCGACGATGTACAGGTATTGGCCACCGAACAGGTGACCGGCCTCGTGGACGGTGCCGAACATCCGGCGCAGGTCGTCGAGGCGGAAATAATTGACGTGCTCGTAGAACAGGTCGAACCAGGCACGATGCTCGAGGATCCAGTCGAAGCACGGCACTTCGATGTAGATCTGCCCGCCCTGATTGGCGTCGGCCATTTCGGCGAGGAAACTCACCGGGTCCTGAATGTGCTCCAGCACATGGCGCAGAACAATGGCGTCCGCCGCCAGCCCCAGGCCGCGGGTGAACGGCGCCTTGATCACGTCAGCGTTGTTGCCTTCGTAGGCCGGGTCAATGCCGGTGATGGCGTAGCCCAGGCTTTTCAGCAGCTCGAGAAAGTAGCCTTTGCCGCAGCCGACTTCGATCAGTTCCTGACCCTTGAAGTGACGGGCAATGATGCCTTCGACATCGCTCAAGTGCTTCTGGAACTGACCCGAGTGCGCCTGTTCGTTCTGGTAGTCAGCGTCGTAGCTGAGCTTGTCGGCATCGAAGGCCTGGTTGAAGATCAACCCGCTCTTTTCGTCCTGCACCAAGACCATGTCGGCGCACGCCGACGCTTTCGCCGACGCAGGGTCGGCAAAGGTGCGGTTCTGCAACACCGGCAGGTCGGCGACCCGATACAACTCATGCCTCATGCTCTGCTCCCAGTAGCTGTTGCAAACGGTCCGCCACGCCCCAGAACGCCATCGGTTCGTGGGTCGGGTATGGGTAGTGACCGAGGTTCAGGCGGATCGCCGCGCCACGCTCGCGCAGGCGCTGCTCGACCAGCGCCCGAACCGAAACCGGTTGGCCGCTGGAACAATTGATCACGCCGTCGAATTCACGCTGTTGCACGATGGCGGCGAGGTAGCCGGCGGCCGTGTCGATGGCCAGGTAATCGCGCAGCTGCTCGCCGGCCGACATGTTGAAACTGGCATCGCCGGCATCGATGGCCCGGTCCAGCGCCGCCAGCAAACTGTTCGGGTTTTGCCCCTCGCCGTGCAGGTAAAACAGCCGCGCCCATTGCAGCTTGAACGGTTGAACCCGCTGCAGATTCTCGAGGAACAGGCGCAAGGTGTTCTTGGCCAGGCCGTAAGGATTACTCGGCAGAGGCGCGGTCTGCTCGCTGAGCGGTCCGCTCTGCAAGCCATATTCAAAACAGGTGCCGGTGACCAGCACTTGCGAGACGCCCGCCTCCACCGCGCCCTTGATGAACCGATAGTCGGCCATCAGGTTGTGCTCGAAGTGAAACAGCGCCTGATAGTTCGGCAACCCTGGCCAGGCCAGGTGCGCCAAGGCATCGATGCCATCGGTCAGCGCGGCAATGTCGAGGTCGGCGGCGTGAATATCCGCCGCAACGAATTCCACGGCCTTGATCCACGGCAAGTTCGCGGCGGTCTCGGCGTTACGCGCTACGGCGCGGACTTCGCAGCCACGGGCGAGCAAGGCCTCGACCAGATGCCTGCCGACGAACCCGGTCGCCCCGGTGACCAGGACTTTCACAGGACGGTCAACTCAGGCACGGCGATGACAAAGCGGCCGTCCCACTCGCGCACCTGGGCCAGTTGCTGACTGACTTCGTGCAGCAAGTTCCACGGCAGCACCAGGACGTAATCCGGCTTTTCCAGATCGATCTGCGCGGGCGAAACAATCGGAATGCGACTGCCCGGCAGGTACTTGCCCTGTTTGTGAGGATTGGCGTCGGCCACCCAGGCCAGCAGGTCCGGCTTGACCCCGGCGTAGTTGAGCAAGGTGTTGCCCTTGGCCGCCGCGCCGTAACCGACCACGCGCTTGCCATCGGCCTTGGCCTGCAACAGGAAACGCAGCAGTTCGTGCTTGATGCGTTCGGCAGCGGGCGCGAGGGTCGCGTAGTACTCGGGCGTTTTCACCCCGGCGGCGAGTTCGGCTTGCAGCTGCTGAGCCACCGCTGGCTGCACCTCGCGGCGCACACCATCGGCGCGCTGGACAAAGACCCGCAGCGATCCGCCATGGGTCGACAGCTGGCTGACGTCGAACACTTCCAGACCGTTGCGCGCGCACAGGGTCTGGACAGCGGTCAGCGACAGATAGGAATAGTGCTCGTGATACAGCGTATCGAACTGCTGCCCGGCCATCAGGGTCAGCAACTGCGGAAACTCGAACGTCGCCACGCCGGTCGGCTTCAGCAATGTCGCAAAACCGCCGAGGAAATCATTGATGTCGGGCACGTGGGCCAGCACGTTATTGGCCGCCATCAGGTCGGCGGACCAACCGTCGGCGATCAGTTGCGATGCCGTGTCGCGGCCGAAGAACAGCTCGCGGATCTCCAGGCCTTTTTCCCGCGCCGCTTGTGCGGTGCTGCGGGTCGGCTCGACGCCCAGGCATGGGATGCCGCGCCCGGCCACGTACTGCAACAGGTAACCGTCGTTGGCCGCAATTTCCACCACGCGGCTGTCGGCGGTCAGACCGAAACGCTCGACCATTTCGGCGACGTATTTGTCGGCATGGGCCAGCCAGGTGCTGGAGAACGAACTGAAATACGCATACTCGGCGTCGAACAGGCTGTCGGCGCTGGTGTAATCCTCGGTCTGCACCAGCCAGCATTGCTGACACACCGCCACTTTCAGCGGTACCCATTGCTCGGCTTGTTCCAGCTGATCGGCGCGCACATACGCGTTGGACGGCGGCGAGGTGCCGAGATCGATCAGCGGCAAGGCCAGAGAAGTCCCGCAACCACGGCAGTTCATACACGTACTCCAGCGAAGTGTTCATCAAGCAAAGGATGGCTGGAATCCCGTGCCGACAGATTATTGACAGGTAACGGCCAGGCAATCGCCAGCCGTGGATCGTTCACGCTCAAACCACCCTCGTGCACCGGCGTGTAATCCGCGCTGTGCAGGTAGAGCAATTCAGCGTCGTCGGTCAGGGTCTGGAAGCCATGGGCGAACCCGGCAGGGATCAACAGGCTGCGACCGTCGCCGGCCCGCAGGTGTTCGGCGTGCCAGTGCAGAAAGGTGTCGGAGTCGGGGCGAAGATCCACCGCGACGTCCCAGACTTCACCGCGCAGGCAAGTGATCATTTTCGCTTCCGGCGCGCTGGCGTTCTGGTAATGCAGACCGCGCACACTGCCGCGTTCGCGGGTGCAGGAATGGTTGATCTGGCGGATATGAAACGGCTCACCGAATGCACTCAGGCTGCCTTCACAAAACAGCCGCGCAAAGTGCCCGCGCTCATCTTCGAAGCGTTTGTGCTGCACGCTGAACAGTCCGGCGAGCGGCAATGGCTGCAACAGAAACTCGCTCACAGCGCGCCTCGGTACAGGTTCAACTGGCTCAGCGTGATGGCGCGCATGTCGTCACCGTTCCGCCACGCCAAATGCCAGTCGAGGGTTTGGGTCAGGCACTGCTGCAACGACCAGCGGGGCTGCCAGGCCAACTGTTGACGGGCACGGCTGCTGTCCAGGCGCAGCAGACCGGCCTCATGCAAATCACTTGGTTCGATGCGCAGGCCACGGGCTTGCGGCCAGCGGCTGGCAAGCAATTCGACAACTTCGCCGACGCTGCACATATCCGCTTCGCTCGGGCCGAAGTTCCAGGCACCGGCAAATGCCGGCCCCTTTTCGTAGAGCCCGGCGGCCAGTTGCAGGTAACCGGCCAACGGCTCCAGCGCGTGCTGCCACGGGCGTACGGCTTGTGGGTAACGCAGGGTCACCGGTTCGTCGGCGGACCAGGCTTTAAGCACATCGGGGATCAAACGCTCTGGTGCAAAATCACCACCGCCCAGCACATTGCCGGCACGCGCCGTGGCCAGGGCCAGACCGTGTTCGGCATGTTTGTCGGCCGGGAAGAACGACGCCGCGTAAGACTGCGCCAGCAACTCGCAGCAGGCTTTGCTGCTGCTGTAAGGATCGTGTCCGCCGAGGGCTTCGTTTTCGCGGTACGGCCACAGCCATTCCTGATTGGCGTAGACCTTGTCGGTCGTCACCAGCACACAGGCGCGCACGCCGCCGACCTGGCGGATCGCTTCGAGCAAATTGAGGGTGCCCATGACGTTGCTGGAGTATGTCCCCAGCGGGTCGCGATAACCCTCGCGCACCAGCGGCTGGGCTGCCAGGTGCAGGACGATTTCCGGTTGGGTTTCGGCGATCAGCTCCAGCAGCGCGCCGAGGTCACGCAGGTCGCCGCGCTGATCGTTGATGCCTTCGTGCACCCGCGCCAGCTCGAACAGGCTCGGCTCGGTCGACGGGTCCAGCGAAAAACCGCTGACCTCGGCCCCCAGGCTTTGCAGCCACAACGTCAGCCAACTGCCTTTGAAACCGGTGTGGCCGGTCAGCAGGACCCGCTTGCCGCGCCAGAACTCCGGACTCAGTCCCATTGTTTCCATGGGGCCTCCCCGCTCTGCCACAACGCTTCGAGGTGGTTCTTGTCACGCAGGGTGTCCATCGGATGCCAGAAACCTTCGTGCTCGAAGGCCTTCAACTGTTCATCCTGGGCCAGACGGGCCAAGGGCTCGGCTTCCCAGGTGGTCTCGTCACCGCCGATGTACGACAGCACTTTCGGTGAAAGCACAAAGAAGCCGCCATTGATCCAGCCACCGTCGCCACGGGGCTTCTCGGTGAAACCGAGCACCTGATCGCCGTGACGCTCCAGGGCACCGTAACGGCCCGGCGGTTGTACGGCAGTGACGGTCGCCAGGCGACCGTGGGCGCTGTGGTAGTCCACCAGTTGACGGATATTGATATCGGAGACGCCGTCGCCGTAGGTAAAGCAGAAGGCTTCTTCATCCTTGAGGTAACGGCCGGCGCGCAGCAAGCGGCCACCGGTCATGGTTTCTTCACCGGTGTCGATGAGGGTGACGCTCCACGGCTCGCTGTAGTTCTGGTGCACGTCCATGCGGTTGTTGCGCATGTCGAAAGTGACGTCGGAAGTGTGCAAGAAGTAGTTGGCGAAGAAGTCCTTGATCGCATAGCCCTTGTAGCCAAGGCAGATCACGAAGTCATGAATTCCGTGGGCGGAGTACTGTTTCATGATGTGCCAAAGAATTGGCTTGCCGCCGATCTCGATCATCGGCTTTGGCTTGAGGTGCGACTCTTCGCTGATCCGCGTACCGAGACCACCTGCCAGAATTACTGCCTTCATCGCTGTCCTCTTGCTCTTCGCGCGGCCTGGGCACCCTCGCGAGGGTGGGCGGACCGTCAGATGCACATCATTTACCCGCAGCCATTGAGCCGTTCACACCCATTGGGGTGAAGGTTTTATGGCGATATACGGGGGACTTGCAGGAAGTGAGCCAATTGCGCAGGACAAAAAAAATCGCAGCCTTGGGCCGCTACAGGTGTCAATACATCCCTGTAGCGGCCCAAGGCTGCGATCTTTTGACGTTTAGAGGGTAATCACGGGATCAGTCAGGCAACCAACCCCACAACCAGTGATTGAGGTTGTCGCCCCGCAGCATGAAATCGCGGTGAACCGCTTCACGCAATTCATCGCCCATACGGTAGCTGGCGTCCGGGTCGGCCAGGTGCATGCGGATCGCCTGCAGCCATTCGTCCGTGCTGTTGCTATAGACCCTGGTACACGGCAGATGGCCGCGATAGGCCTCGGTGTCGGTGCAGATCACCGGGTATCCACAGGCGCCGTACTCCAGCAAGCGCAGGTTGCTTTTGCAGTCGTTGAAGATATGGAATTCCAGCGGTGCCAGCGCCAGGTCGAGGTTCAGGCTGGCCAGTTTGAACGGGTAGCTCTGCAAGCCGATGGTGGAGTGAAACTCGTGGACATACGGACGCAAGGCATCAGGGCACATGCCGAAGAACACCCACTCGACTTGGTCCGCCAGTTCGCGCACAACCTCGGCAATGATCTCCAGGTCACCGGTGTGGCTGGTGCCGCCGCCCCAACCGACTCGCGGCTTGCTGGAGGTGCGCCGATGGCTGGTCAGCGTCGCCCATGGGGCCGGCGATAGCATGTTCGGCACTACGCGGATTTCGCTGTGCATGCTCGACAAGGCATCGGCCAGCGGCTGAGTGGTGACCACTACGCGATCGCACAGGCCAATGCCTTCGCGCAACAGCTGCTCGGTATTGACCGGTTTGTTGCGGGCGTGGGTGTTTTTCTTCGGCGCACTGACGATGTAGTCGTCGAGTTCGAAAATT
>LNAP01006807.1_pt1 | contig 11688 bp, 13 predicted proteins | sample 602601 | NCBI WGS metagenome assembly LNAP01 (sample SAMN02440304, study PRJNA202911) | soil metagenome | biome: Subtropical and temperate rainforests or woodlands; isolation source: soil samples (1 kg each in a 20% v/v slurry with milli Q water) were... ... | reverse complement strand
GCTCGACATCCAGGGCGACGCATTCCATCCCGAGTGGAACTACACTATCCGCCCGCGTTCAGCCGCTAATCGGAGCGGTTAAATTGGCGGGTGTCCTAAGTGAGCATCTGGCCGACCGAGAGAGCTCCCGGTTCCCGAACAAGAAGCTTCTGCACATGCCAGGGTCTACGACCACGCCGAAACGACTGGGTGCTCGCGATATCGCACCCCTTCGTGTTGCCTTCCGCTCAGTTGACAGCGTCGGCTCTCGGGAAAACACTCTTTCGCGGCTCAATGGCTGGCCTATGCACTCCCCTGCCGACGCTTCGCCGACACCCTCACGGGTGCCTACGCACGGCTCGGGGCCGATGTGGATCGCTACTCCTTTATCGTAGTGGACTTCCACCACCTACTCCTTGCCGGTCTCCCGGCGCACCAACTGTAATGCTAGCAAAGCCAAGCACGTTTGAGAGACGGCCTTCCCCAACGTGCTCAGCGAGCGATTCATCTCCCAAATTGATCAGTATAGCAATCTTGCTCGGATCCACCACGCGCCATCTCATTACGATCACCTCGTCGGCGAAAGCGGGGATGTCCGCGCGCATCGCATGCAGCCGCGCCGAGGGAATGGCCGCTCCCATCCGTCATTTCTTGACGAGTGGGCAGGTGCTTTCGGAAAGCGGCTTGAAAGCCTGATCGCCGGGGATGGTATCCGTGATTGAAATGATGTCCCATTCGCCTTTTGACTCCGATGGCTTCTTGACCTGCGCAAGATACATATCGTGGACCATTCGGCCATCGATCCGGATCGTACCGTTCTGGGCGAAGAAGTCGTTGATCGGGGTATTGCGCATTTGCGCAATCACCGTGTCGGGATCGGCGGTTCTCGTTGCCTCGACCGCCTTTAGGAAATGCATGGTCGAGGAATAGGCTGCGGCGTGGATCATGGTAGGCATGCCCTTGTGGATCGCAAAGAACCGCTCGGACCACGCGCGCGTCTCCGGCGTCCTGTCCCAGTAGAACGCGGTGGTGAATTTTATGCCCTGCGCGATATCCAGGCCCATGCCCTTCACATCGGTATCGTAGATCAGCAGCGGAACGATCAATTGAGTTTTCGAAATGCCGAATTCGGCCGCCTGCCGGATCGTGGTCTGCGTGTCCTTGCCGGCGTTGGCAAGTGCGATGACTTTTGCCTTGGAGGCTTGCGCCTGAAGCAGGAAAGAGGCGTAGTCCGCCGTGTTGAGTGGATGACGGACGATGCCGGCGACCTTCCCGCCGGATGCCTCGACGATCCTCTTGGCATCCGCCTCGATAGATTTTCCGAATGCCTGGTCGACCGTGATGAAGTACCAGGAATCGCCGCCCTGCTGGACCACGGCGTGCGCCGTCGAAGCCGCAAGTGAATAGGTGTCGTAGGTATACTGGATTCCGTAGGGCGAGCACTCCGCGTTGGTCAGTGCTGTTGTCGCCGACGATGCGAAGATGATCGGCTTCTTCTTCTGGGCGGCAACCTTGGACATCGCGATGGCCGCCGCAGAGTCCGTGCCTTCCATGATGAGATCAATATTGTCGACATCGATCCATTCGCGAACCTTCCCGGCTGCGACGTCGGCCTTATTCTGATAATCGGCGCTCAGGACCTCGATCGGTCGTCCCAGCACCTTGCCACCAAAATCTTTCACGGCCAGTTCGACCGCTTGAACGACTCCTATGCCTCCGTTGGCCGAATACGGACCGCTCATGTCGGCCACGACCCCGATCTTAACCGGATTGTCGGCGGCCAGTCCCGCACCAGACAGAGCCAGCCACACCACGGCCGCGAATAGCCCCACGCGAAGATTTGTCTGCATCGTATTCCTCCACTTTTTATAATCTGTTGATTCAGCCAGACACAACGTTCATGATTGGACGTTCCCGTAGGCGCACGTTTGCGGGTCGACCGTACCGCGGCCGTTCACGATCGCTTCTCAACTCCATCGTTCGAACGTTGACCGCGCCACCACGCCGTCAGGCGTTGAAACCAGCCTCGCTTGGCTGCCGTCGGCACCATGGTCACGGTTCGCGGAACCGAAAGGGGCTGACTGTCCGATCCGTTCAGCGCGGCGTTGAGATTGGACGTAAACTCGTTGGCGACCCGCTCCAGTACAGGCCGCGCAAGCCCCGTCAACATGATCGCCATCGGTCCGGTGGGCTCGGCCTCGAACTGAAGAGTGATCGTGGTGCAGGCGTCGCGCGGTTCCGTGTGAAACCTGCCGCCGCCGCGAAACGGTTCCACACGTCCCTTGATCTTGAAAAACACATCGGACGGCGGCGACCATCGCGTGACGTCGACGTCTACGACAACGGGCCGCTGAAACGGTCCGAGATTGACCAGCACGGTCCAAACAGAGACGTTTTCATTCACGGTCTCGTGGGAGATATAACCAGGCATCTGACGTGCCCAGTTGCCCATGTCCGCCACGAAATCCCAGACCTCGGCTTGGGATTTCGATACTCTAAGGCTGCGCTCTGCGCTCAGCACGGTCGGCCTACATCGCGATGCAGATACGCTTTCATTCTATTGCACTCCCATCACGGCATTGCCAGCGATGTATCCGAACGTGATCGCGGGGCCGAGCGTCGATCCGACTCCATAATAACTTGGGCCGGTGACGCTCGCCGCGACATTACCTGCGGCATAGAGTCCGTCGATCGCAGCCCCAAATACGTCTAGTACCTGAGCTCGACTGTCGGTCCGTGGTCCGCCCTTGGTTCCGAGCGCACCGGGAAACACGGACAACGCATAGAAGGGGCCTTTCTCAATCGTGCCGAGGTTTGGATGCGGGGCTTCTGGGTCGCCCTGATAGCGATCGAAGGCGCTGTTGCCGCGACCGAAGTCATGGTCCTCGCCCTCGGCGACGGACCCGTTCCAGCGTTGGACGGTCTCCTGCAGACCGACGGGATCAATGCCGACAATGCGCGCCAACGCGTCGAGCGTGTCGGCCTTCATCAGCCAGTTGGGATCCGGATCGCCTGGCATGGTGGTGCCGACGATGTATTTGTTGCGGTATTGACTGTCGAAAATGGCCCAGGCTGGCTGATTGGCCAACGCGGGCCGATTGGTTTCCATGATGTGGAATGCCCTGCCAACCGAGTTGTAGTTGGCGGCCTCGTTGACGAAGCGCAATCCGCGCGCGTTGACCCAAATGATATGGGGCCCGCTGCGTTCCGCCTTGATGCCACGCGCGAGTGGACGCCCCTCGTAGGTCTCGCCGGGAATGACGATGGACGGATAGTTCCAAACTTCGCTCATGTTGGCGAGGTCGGCACCAACCTCCATCGCCATCAGCAATCCATCGCCCTCATTGAATGGCGGGCTGTTCGGCTCCATCACGGCGCCGGGCAGGAATTTCTTTCGAAGTTCGTCGTTCCACTCGAACCCGGCGGAGGCGAGGATCACGCCGCGCTTCAGTCTGACGTCATGCGTTGTGCCATCTTTGTCATAAGAGACTGCCGTGATGCGTCGGTCGATCCTCGTCAACCTGCGCGCGCGAGCGTTCAGTCTGATCGGAATATTGCGCTGAAGGACGCCGGCGAGCAGGCCGGCAGCCAACGCCTGTCCCATTGTCGCGATGCCCTTGGTCATGCGCTCGACAACGAGATCCTGCGGAATCTTCCACGGGCAGTAAAACGCTTTGTAATCCTCGAACACTTCCTGCAGCGTCACAGGGAACGCCAGCGCGCTCGGCGGCCGCAGCTTGTCCTTCCATTCGCCGAGCACGGTGGTATCGAACGGGGCCGGCTCGATGGTCCGGCCCGACATGCGCGCGCCCGGCATCTCGGGATGATAGTCTGGCGTGGTCATGGGCCCGAATTTCAACGGCGTCCTCGCCTCGAGATACCGGATAGCCACAGGCGCGACATCGATGAAACGCTCGATCAGCGTGCGGTCGGCGCGCTCCATCGTGAGGGCGGTGCAGTATTCGACGGGTGCGTCGCGGGATTCGGCTAACGCACCGCCAGCTTGCTGATCGTTGCCGGGAATCCAGATTCCGCCGCCCGAAACCGCCGTGGTGCCACCGAGCTTGTCGGTCTTTTCGAGGATAAGAACCTTCGCTCCGTTGTCATGCGCGGCGAGCGCAGCGGTCAGGCCGGCCGCGCCAGAACCAACGACGACCACGTCGTATTCATCGGATTTGCGGGTCGATCGAAGAAACATCAAAGCACCGGCGGTTGGCTGCAATATCATCGCTGATTGTCGAAGCCGCTTTCGCAACTATCGTGCCAGAGCACAGTGGGCGTAGAATACGACGACAACACGCGAAATCGTGTCGCTCCGGCGCGCTCCTGTATACATTATAAACACGACAAGGTTTACACATCACAAAAAGTAGCCAATAAGATTGTGAATACGCGTGTGATCAATTGCGAAATCCTTGCCAGGGCATGGCAAAGTGGGGCGCGGTTAGTCCGACGACGCTGGCATGGATCTTGATTAGGAACGTGTGCGGAGCGCGTACTCCGGCGTGACCGGTGTCTGTCGCGTGGTTGCAAGCCTGAGCCGCGCGAATCGCGCTAGGTGGGTTTGCGTCAAGATCGGGAGCAAATGGCAATGGATGCGGTTACCCAAAAAGACAGGCTGCCGATTGGAGATCTTGGGACGAGCGTGGTGCACGCCGCGCCTGATGGTTCCGACTTCAAACCCGGACTACGCGAGTATTTCGAATATCGCGATACTGGCATGATGGAGGCGACCAATGGCAACTTTGCCGCCCACGTTATCCGCGTCGTTCCCGGCAAGATCGCCGATTTCAAACCGCAATGGCACAACCATGAAACCTCGTTCCAGATGTTCTATGTGTTGAAGGGTTGGGTCGACTTTGAATACGAAGATGTCGGTGTCGTCCGGATGAACGTCGGTTCCGCGGTTTATCAGCCCGATCGCATCAGGCACCGACAGGTGGCGTGCAGCGACGATTTCGAGGTTCTCGAAATCGTGTCGCCCGGCAATTTCGCGACCAATCTGATGGAGGACGATTGAGCTGACCCGGACACTCTGACGCAGGGCTTGGTCCATGTACGATAATTCTGATCCTCGCGCTCGCCTGTCCAATAGTTCGTCGGCGGCCCCGGCTCTGCAGGCGTTTCAGCCTGCGGACTGTACGCGCTTCTATGAAGCCGCGCCGCAGATCGTTGAACCTGCGCGCCAGACCTGGCTGGCACGCGGCCAGAACGCGGTGATCAGCTATTCGACGCTGCAGCCGGGCGGTAGCATCAGCAGACGAGATCAGAAAGACGAATGGGCGCTGCTGATTCCGGAGCGCAATACTCGCGCGCGGATAAGCGCGAGCAACTGCGGCGAAGCCTCGGAGATCGCCGGGCATTCGCTTACGTTTTTACCTCCCGGTGCTAGCGACGTGAGTTTTCCGGCCGGAGGGCGCGCCGTTTGCATCTTCACCACGGCATCGGACGATTTGACCGCGCTGTGCCCGAACGACGCGCTTTACGCGCAATCGCTCAGGACGGTGCCGCCCTACGCGCCGTGGCCGCGTCCGGCGATGGGGGATCGGATCCGCAGCTACAGTCTTGACGTGCCCGACGAGCCTGGTCGGTTCGGACGCATCTGGCGTTGCACGACGCTGATGATTAATTGCTTGACGCCGCAAATGGGGCCGCGCGATCCGACCAAGCTCTCGCCGCACCATCACGACGATTTCGAACAATATTCGCTCGCACTGAACGGGTCGTTTCTTCACCATCTTCGCTGGCCGTGGGTTCCAAACATGAAGATGTGGCGGCCGGACGAACACGAGTTCTGCGGCTCGCCGTCGGTCGCGGTTATCCCACCGCCGGTGATCCATACCACGCAGGCCGTCGATTCCGGGCCGAATTTACTCGTCGATATCTTCGCTCCGCCGCGAATGGATTTTTCAGTGATGCCTGGCTGGGTTCTCAACAACGACGACTATCCGATGCCGGGTTGAGTAGCCTTGACAACCACCGTGATTGTCTACTGCGGGACAGTCTTGCCGCAGCTTTTGCAAACAAAGCGCGCGAAGCGCGGCAAACACCGCGATGCAGGAGAACCGATGGACGGCACGGCTTTTGCTCCCACTCCGCACGGCGATCTTCACCGACCATTCGGCCAACGGAGTTCTTAATTTCAATCTGGAGTTAGATGATGTCAGAAAACTACACGACAGAATTTCGTCTGCAGACCGACGGTTTCTCCGACGAGTTCTTCAAGGAGGCGATGACCGAGGTGCAGGGCCGTCTGTTCGGAGACTGGCCGTTGTATGGCGCCAAGGCCGGATACGGTCCCTCGCACGATGCTAAGAGCACCACGTATATTTTCGGCCAGATATTCGGGCGACCGGGTCTCGATCTGAAAACGCGCGGGCTGCTAGTACTGGCGGGCCTCAGCGTATTGCAGCGGGAAGGAGTCGTCCGAATCTGGACCAATGCCTGTCTGAACCTCGGCTGGACTGAAGACGAGATCAAGGAAATGGGAATGCTGGTCGCACACATCGGAGGATTTCCCGTGTCGCGTCAGGCCGTTCTGGTGTTCGACGATATTTTCGAGAAGCGCGCGGCTAATCCTGACGCGAAACACGCAGGCGCATGACCCCCGGCCCCCCGCCAACGAGACAACATATTCCAGAGGTACGAACAATGTCGATACAATCCAAGGAATTCAAAAAAGGCGCGGCGCTCGCGCAAAGGCTTTTCGGCGATTCCAAGGGCGACTTCCGCGGCATTCCGCTGGCCAACGCTGGCGATTCCTTGCCACAGGAACTGGTAACCTGGCTGTATGGCTATCTGCTTCAGGAGCGATCGTCTCTGACCGTCAAGCATAAGGTGCTTTGCATTATTGCCATGAGCACCGCAACCAATCAGATCGACATGCTCAGGACCTGGCTTGTGGCCGCGGTGAATGCGGGCTGCACACGGATCGAGGTTCAGGAGGCGATCCTGACGATGGCCATCTATGGCGGTTGGCCGCCGGCGCGCAAAGCCCTGGAAACGGTTGCTGCGTTCTGGCCAGGCGATGGAGAGGCCGCGACAGGCGTCAAAGCCTGACGATCGGTCGGATCCGTGCGGCGATGGCACGCCGATCCATCGCGAGCCAACCGCTCCGATACAAATGCCCGGGCAATAGCGCGGGACAGAAGATTGTCGATTCGCGGCTTTCTGAATGGCCTACGGAACCTATTATGGCTTGCCGCTTGGCGAGCGCCGGTATATCCAACCGTCCATCACATCTTGACCAAGGCCACTGTGTATTCGTTTTTTGGAGGCAAAGACGGCCTATTCGCCGCGATCGTGGAGGAACGCTGCGCGCGCATTCTTTCCGCGTTCGGCGACCCCGAGGTTGCGGGCTCCGACGTCCTCTCTGCACTCGCTCATATCGCGTGGCGCTACATGGAGGTCGTGATGGCTCCGGATGCAGTCGGGTTTTACCGGCTGATCATCGCCGAGGGCGTCCGCTTCCCCGAACTTACGCGAACTTTCCACCAGACCGGACCCGACCGCACTAATGCGCACCTAGCCGGCATGTTGTCTGACTGGTGCGAGCGCGGTCTTATCCGCCTCGACGATCCGCAGTTCGCGGCCGTGCAGTTTTTCGACCTCGTCAGCAGTTTTTCGACCTCGTCAGCGGAGACCTGCATCGGCGCGCGATGGCCGGCATCATCCCAAAGAACCTCCGCGCCGCGATCCAGCGCAGCATCGATAATGCGGTCAAAGTCTTCTGGAACGGCATCAGAGTTGACGACCGCCCGGGGCGAGGCTGGCGGCCGGTGAAATCATGACTGCGGACTATCTGAGGCGCATCGCCGCGTGGTCGCGCGAGCTGAGCTGAAGATCCGGTGCCGCGTCATAACCACGAGGATAAATTCGATTGGCCGATGAGTTCATTCTCGAAACCCGCGGATTGACCAAGGAATTCGCGGGTTTCTTCGCTGTTCGCGATGTCGGCCTTCGGGTCCGGCGCGGCAGTATTCACGCCTTGATCGGTCCGAACGGGGCCGGCAAGACCACGTGCTTCAACCTGCTGACCAAGTTCCTGAAGCCTTCGGCCGGCCAGATACTGTACAAGGGACAGGATATTACGGCGATGGCGCCGGCCGATGTGGCGCGCCTCGGTCTGGTGCGCTCGTTCCAGATCTCCGCGGTATTTCCGCATCTGACCGCGCTGGAAAATGTCCGGGTCGCGCTGCAGCGTCAGCACGGCCAATCATTCGATTTCTGGCGTTCCAAATCGGTGCTCGACCGCTTCAACGGCCGCGCCCTCGAGCTGCTTGACGATGTCGGCTTGAGCGAATTCGCTAAAATACCGGCGGTCGAAATGCCTTATGGACGCAAACGCGCGCTCGAAATTGCGACCACGCTGGCGCTCGATCCGGAAATGATGCTGCTCGACGAGCCGATGGCCGGCATGGGACACGAGGACATCGACAAGATCGCCGGCTTGATCAAGCGCATCTCGGCGAAATACACCATCCTGATGGTCGAACATAATCTCAACGTCGTGGCCAACCTGTCCGATATCATTACTGTGCTGACGCGCGGCCAAGTGCTTGCGGAAGGTCACTATGCCGACCTGTCCAAGGATGAGCGCGTCAAGGAAGCCTATCTGGGGGCGGGTCATGGCTGATTTGACAATGACCGATGCCGCAACCAAGCCTGCACCGCCAACCGGCGCCAAGCCGGTGCTGGAGGTAAGGGATCTGCAGGCCTGGTACGGCGAGTCCCACATCCTGCACGGCATCAATTTCGATGTAAACGCGGGCGAGGTGGTTACACTGCTTGGACGCAACGGCGCGGGAAAGACCACCACGCTGAAATCGGTGATGGGGATCATCGGCAAGCGCACCGGCTCGGTCCGTTTCGACGGTCAGGAGATCATCCGCACCTCCTCGGACCGGATTGCGCGCATGGGCATCGCATTTTGCCCGGAGGAGCGGGGGATTTTCGCCAGCCTCGACGTTCGGGAAAACCTGTTGTTGCCGCCGATCGTGCAACCCGGCGGCCTGTCGCTGGACCAGATCTTCGAGCTGTTTCCGAATCTGAAGGAGCGGCTCAACAGCCAGGGCACCAAATTGTCCGGCGGCGAGCAGCAGATGCTGGCGATCGCGCGAATCCTGCGCACCGGCGCCCGGTTCCTGATGCTGGACGAGCCGACCGAGGGACTGGCGCCCGTCATTATCCAGCAGATCGGCCACACCATCGCGCGGCTCAAGAAGGAAGGTTTTACGATCCTTCTGGTCGAGCAGAATTTCCGTTTCGCCGCCACCGTGGCGGACCGCTATTACATCGTCGAGCACGGCAAGGTGATCGACGGCTTCGCCAACGCCGACCTGCAGGCCAATATGGACAAGCTGCACACCTATCTCGGCGTCTGACGACACGACAACAATTTCAGGAAGGAAACGTTATGAGAAAGACGATCTCCGCGCTTTTGATGAGCACTGCCCTGATGCTCACCACCGCCGGCATCGCAGCCGCGCAGGACAAGACGGTCAAGATCGGTGCGCTGAGCGATAAGTTCGGACCGTACGCCGGTCTCGGCGAACCCAGTTCGCCGCTCGACCAGAGCACCTGTCCGCTCCTGAAAAAGTAAAACCGGTGACCCCGCGGCCTCGCGCCGCCGGGTCGCACCTTTCATACGGTTAGAGTTCAATTTGCAGGCCCTGTTCGCGCAATTGCTGGTCGGGCTGATCAACGGCTCGTTCTACGCGCTGTTGAGCCTCGGCCTTGCCGTGATTTTCGGCATGCTTAACATCATCAATTTCGCCCACGGCGCGCTCTACATGATGGGCGCGTTCTGCGCCTATTTCCTGTTGAATGTGCTCGGCATCGGCTACTGGCCGGCCCTGATCGTGGCGCCGATCGCGGTCGGCATCTTCGGTATGATCCTCGAACGCACCATGCTGCAATGGCTGGCCGGTGTTGATCATCTCTACGGAATGTTGCTGACATTCGGCATGGCACTGATCATCCAGGGTGTGTTCCAGAACTATTTCGGTTCGTCCGGTCTGCCCTATTCGATCCCCGACGAACTAAAGGGCGGCATGAATCTCGGCTTCATGTTCTTACCCGTCTATCGCGGCTGGGTGGTGGTGTTCTCGCTGATCGTATGCATCGCGACCTGGTACCTGATCGAGCGGACGCAGCTCGGCGCCTATCTGCGCGCGGCGACCGAAAACCCGACGCTGGTGCGCGCCTTCGGCATCAACGTGCCGCGGATGATCACGCTGACCTACGGGCTCGGCGTCGGCCTCGCGGCACTGGCCGGCGTCTTGTCGGCGCCGATCAACCAGGTGCGGCCGCTGATGGGCGCCGACCTCATTATTGTGGTGTTCGCGGTGGTGGTGATCGGCGGCATGGGCTCGATCATGGGCTCGATCATCACCGGTTTTGCCCTCGGCATCATCGAGGGCTTGACGAAATATTTTTATCCCGAGGCCTCCAACACCGTCGTCTTCGTCTTCATGGTGCTGGTGCTGCTGGTAAAGCCATCGGGACTGACGGGACGGGCGAACTGACATGACGGTCATCACCGACGACACCATTCCGGCGCCGCGTCGCGCCATCCGCGACGAAATGATTGCGTTCGTCATCGTGACGGTGCTGCTGCTGGTCGTGCCGCTGACCGGCGTCTATCCGTTCTTCGTGATGCAGGCGCTGTGCTTTGCGCTGCTGGCATGCGCGTTCAACCTTCTGATCGGCTACGGCGGGCTGCTGTCGTTCGGGCACGCGATGTTTCTGGGCACCGCGGGTTACGTTTCGGGCCATGCCCTGAAAGTCTGGGGGCTGCCGCCCGAGCTTGGCATCCTCGTGGGCACCGTCGGCGCCGCAGCGCTGGCCGTCATAACCGGTTTCGTCGCGATCCGCCGCCAAGGCATCTATTTCGCGATGATCACGCTGGCGCTGTCGCAGCTCTTGTATTTCATCTATCTGCAGACGCCATTCACCCACGGCGAAGACGGTATCCAGGGCATTCCGCAGGGCTATCTGTTCGGCATCTTCAATCTCGCCAAGCCGACGATCCTTTATTACGTCATCCTTGCCGGCTTCCTGTTCGGTTTCCTCTTGATCTTCCGCACCATCAACTCCCCGTTCGGCGAAGTGCTGAAAGCAATTCGTGAGAATGAGCCGCGTGCGATTTCGCTCGGCTACAAGACCGACCAATACAAGCTGCTCGCTTATATCCTTTCCGGCACGTTGGCGGGTTTTGCCGGTGCGCTGAAAGTGTTTGTCGCCCAGAACGCTTCGCTGACCGATGTACACTGGAGCATGTCGGGTGAAATCGTGCTGATGACGCTGGTCGGCGGTCTCGGCACCGTGTTCGGTCCGGTCGTCGGCGCCTTCGTGATCATCGCCATGCAGCAATATCTCGCCGGCTTCGGGCAGTGGGTGACGGTGATCCAGGGCGTGATCTTCGTCGTCTGCGTGCTGACCTTCCGCCGCGGTGTGATCGGCGAGATCGCGCATTATTTCCGGCGGTCGCTCTAGCTATAGGGTCGCCACTATTAGCACCGACGTTGGCGAGCAGCTCTCCATGACTATGACGTGATCATAACTGTCAGTCAGAATGCAAAAGGGATGTGTGTATCGAGAACCTAAACTCGAACTAGATCAGCGATTTTGAAATTCGAATCATATCAAGCGGCCTTGTCAAGTTTGTAGGTCCAAGTGTGGACGACGGGATCGCGATTGAAGAAGTCG
>LNAP01005171.1_pt1 | contig 11688 bp, 8 predicted proteins | sample 602601 | NCBI WGS metagenome assembly LNAP01 (sample SAMN02440304, study PRJNA202911) | soil metagenome | biome: Subtropical and temperate rainforests or woodlands; isolation source: soil samples (1 kg each in a 20% v/v slurry with milli Q water) were... ... | reverse complement strand
TCATCCAGACCTGAATGCGTTCGGCTACCTGATCTGAGTTCTTGTCCATCATGATCATGTGAGAGTTCCCCCGCATGCCAGCTTGCGGCAGCCGCAAAACATCGGCTTTGCCTCCGGCGGCCTGGAGCCTGTTGCGGAACGTTTCCTGGCGTTGAACAATGGCTTGCCAGAACGGTGACTGGTCAGTGTAGTCGCCCCAAACCCAAAGTATGGGAATTTTTTTGATCCGGCTATAGTCTGTGGAGTCTGGGTCTGGCGAGCCGGAAGGTTCAACGACAACAATTCCTTTGATCAGATCGGGGTTCGCAAGCGCTACTTTAAACGCGAAATTCCCTCCCTGGCTATGGACTAGAATGACGCACGGGCCAACTTTTTTGACATAGGCGTCGTAGGCGGCCTGGGTGGCGGCATCATTGGTTGTCCATCGAGGAATGCTCTGCTTGGCCATTTGATCGAAGGCTTTCACAGGAAACTGAACGCCGGCCAGCGGCTGTCGTTGTGCCGGGTCGGTATGATACGAGCCTGTCGCACCAATGCGAAAGATTTCCCAGCTTTCTTTCTTGGTTCTGAAGAAAGGTTCGCTCTTGAAAATTTCCGGGTAGCGTGCCCAAGAGGCCCGTCCACGTTCCATCGCATCGCTGATGTAAACATCATGGCCCGCCCATAAAAAGTAGTTTTCCCAGCCTGGGTTGCCGTCGGGTTTGGTCTCCCAGGTAACTCCCGACAGTCCCCCACCGTGCCACATGAGTAGGGGGTATCGCGATTTGGGTTTATCAAGCAGGGTATAGCGCGCGTACATGGCTTCAACTTCAAAATCGCCATCAGAGTCGGTCCGAAGGGGTGTGGCTCCGGGCGCAAGAGTAATTTCGCGAGCGGGCAAGCCGCTCAAAGTGACGGGTCGCCCGCCAACATGAAAGCTGCCTACTTCTTTGACGGCGAGAAAGGTATCTTCGGTTGCGCAGCTTGTAAGAGCGCTGTCAGCAGGCAGAGAATGTCTAAAGGTCTCTTTCAAGATAGTCTCCCGGTTTTGTTAGGGAACGTTTGAACAAGCATGACTAGTACTGGCCATGTCCGGTTTTTATAAGTAGTGACGTGGCCGAACGGTTTGGGGGCTGAGTAATACGCCGAGCACGATAATTTTCTTCGCTAGGCCGTATCACGTGAATGCATACCAGGAATGCATGCCAGGTTTGGGTCTAACATTAGGTCTATTTTGAATAGACAGAGAACTAGATGTCGGGCGTCCGGGCGAAACGATTCGCTACAGACGCCGCGGACCCATCAATCCAATACAATTTTGTATTCTTCGCCCAGATCGCGAGCTTTGGCGACGTAGTTTTTGAACATGATGTCAAGCTCGTCGGGGGAGTTGGATGCCGGTTCCGCACCGATCTTGGCAAAGCTTTGGCGGATTTCGGGTTTTGCCAAAATCCGGCCGATTTCTTTGCTGAGTTTTGCTCGAATATCAGCAGGTGTGCCGGCGGGCACGAACGCAGCGTACCAGTCGTCGCCTATATCGTCGTCCAGGACTTCAGGGGTGTACGGCAGCACCTGTGATGCAATTCGGGCGCCACTTTCGGACGTGGTGCCAAGTATGACCGCCCTTCCATCGGCGGCGTACGGCAAGGCGTTCGGCCCTGGTGAAAATACATAAGTGATGCGTGCTGTAACTGCGTCATTCACCGCTTCCGGCGTGCCTTTGTATGGTGCGTGCGTGCCTTTGATGCCCTGTTTTCCAGCAAATAGGGCTGCATGCATGTGCCCTGTACTACCTATCCCGGCGGATCCATAAAACGCGTCTTTGCCGCTTTTTTCGATTAGGGTTTTAAGTTCAGCCGGGGATTTCACCTTCAGCGATGGAGAAACAACCAAGAAACTGGGTGTGCGTGCCAGAAGCGACACACCCGCTAGATCACGGACTGAATCATAGGGCAGTTTGCGGTCTATGCCCGAACGGACGCCTAGGGCACTGGGCGCAACCAAAACGGTAAGGCCGTTTGGCTTCGAGTTGATCACATATGTTGCACCAATGACGCCGCCGGCGCCTGCACGGTTCTCAACGATCACGTTGGACTTCCATGCTGCCGCGAGCTCTTTGGCAACTATGCGCGCTACAAGGTCGGTGGTGCCGCCGGGCGTAGCCGGTATGATGAAACTGATGGTGCCCTGAGGGTATACGTCAGCAGACGGCGTCTCTGATGCCTTTGAGTTCGGCGATATGATGATTGACGATATCAAGAAGGCTGATGCGCCCCAGCAAAGTGCGGTCGAAAATTTTTTCATCTTTTATGGCGTCAGATCTGAAATCTGTTTACCTGCTCACGATTCCACTCCTGTCGCTGCTCCTGTATGTATGTTGGATTAGAGATCAAGACAGATGAGCGCTTTCCGTGCAGCACTTTGGAAGGCTTTACGCCCAAACAGTCAGGCTTGTATTCCGACTGTGCTCCACCAGTCGGCCAACCATCCGATGTTTCCTCCTTTTTGGATGAGGTCTTGGACTTCGATGGGGACGCCGCCAAATACCCGCTCGACGTCACGTGTGTGGTTGATGAAAACTCCGCTCCTGAAGTCCACCTCCACGTCTTCTCCTGTTTCGCACAGGGACGAAACGCCTTCGCATGGTGACAACACGCGCAGGCCAGTGCTGACAGCTTCACGATATGCCTGCACCGACATCGACTCACACAGAAGGCCCAGCCCGAGCGCTGCCATGGCAATGTAACCACAGCCTTTAGGCCCCATTCCAAAGTTGCGGCCAGTGATAATCAGGTCGCCGGGCCGACTGCGGGACGGAAATCCGGGATCTGTTTCAGAGAACAAATGCGGCACGAGGACCTCGGGATTGGTTTCTCGCGCGGTCATGAAGGACGCCGGAATCACTCCTCCCGGATGCGGCACATCATGGCCCAGTTTGTAGCAGCGACCCCGCAAAACCCATTGAAATTCAGACATATGCTTCCTCCATGTGTTTTTGCAGGACGCCGTCAGCCACAATCTTGCGCGGATCCGTGATGACGCCGGCCAGCGCGGATGCCGCCACAGTCGCCGGACTGCCAAGATATAGTTTCGCGTCCGTTGCGCCAAACCGTCCTTTATTATTGTTGGTGGCGGTGGAAATGGAGACTTCGCCACTGGCCACTGGACCCACAACCGCATCGTTACAGGGGCCGCAACCGGCGGGCAGAAGCATAGCGCCCGCATCCAGAAAGATCTCCATCAGTCCATCCTTAACCAGACGGCGAGTCGATGCCTCGGATCCGGGGACAATAAACAGGCGAACGCCGGGGGCGATATGCCGTCCCTTAAGGAAACTTGCCGCGCACAAAAGGTCTTCATACATGCCCGATCCACAGGAACCGATGAAGGCATGGCTAATACCAGTGCCGACGACCGCATCGATATCTACGCCGTTGCTCACGTTGCCTGGCAGGGTTACCTGGGGTTTTATCGTAGAGAGATCAATGACATGATGGGACTCATAATGTGCGTCTTCGTCGCTGTATACCGGCGTGAACGCCCGCTTTGCTTGTCGTCTGCAGTGGGCAAGCACGGCTTCACTAGGTGGTACAAATACTCCGGCAGCACGCATTTCGGTTGGCGAACTGCACAATGCCACGCGTTCGCCCAGGCTAAATTGATCGAGGTCGCCGGCGTATTCAAATATACGGTAATCCGGATCTACGTCGATCTGGCCAGACTTGATGCACCGCGCGATGTAGAAGCCCACGTCGCGTGCGTAGACCCCCGCACCGAGGCGCCCTTTCAGCTCGATTAACAAGGTTTTCGGAACTTGAAGCCAAGTCGTGCCAGTCGCCAGCACGCGGGAGATCTCGCCACCGACCCTAATGCCGAATGCGCCGACTGCACCGGCATTAGTCGCATGCGTGTCATTGTCGAAATAAAACATGCCAGGAAGAAGCATGCCCTGCTCCATGGGGAAAATGTGGCCATGACCCCCGCGGCCCGCATCAAAAAAACTGCCGACGTCCCATCGCTCGGCTGCGTCTCTGTTGTATGCTCCTCGCTCGGCGGCTAGCTGGCTTCCGTACACGACATCGTGATCGCTCACCATCATGACTTTTTCAGGCGCCTTAAGGCGTTCTACTCCGATTTTGTCAAGTTGAATCTTGACTTCCCTGACTAACCCATCATGAATCATTACGAAATCCGGATCCGGGTAAACCACATCCCCGGCCTTGACGCCCGGTTTTCCGCTAACACGGGCAAGGACTTTTTCGATGGCTGTGAATCCCATTTGTACCTCCTTGTTTAGTAAGGAGTGTATAGAATGCGTACTATAAGTACATAAACTATATGCTATGGTCTGATAGCAATTCGATATAAATGAAGTCTCGATTGATCTAGCATGTCGAGGACGTAATGAATTTAAATATTCGGCAGGTCGAAGCTTTTGTATGTGTGGCGCGGCTGCGAGGTTTCTCCCGTGCAGCCAGTCAACTGCACATGAGCCAGGCTGGCCTGAGCATTCTGATCAAGAATCTCGAAGCGCGACTGGGCGTCCAGTTGGTAGAACGAACCACCCGCAACATCACCCTGACGCCCATCGGCTTTCGGGTGCTACCTATCGCCGAGCGGATGCTGGGCGATACCAAAACGCTGTTGTCGCTCGTTAAAGGCAATTACTCAAATTATGAAGGCAATGTGGCCCTGGCGCTGGCACCCGCGCTTGCGACCACTGTGCTTCCCGAGGCCCTGAAGATCTTCAATGACCGTTATCCCAAAGTCACTGTCGTTTTCCGGGAATGTGTCAATGAGGAGTTGGTCGGCCAGCTTTACGCTAATGAGGTGGAGTTCGGCTTGGCGTTTGGTGTGAAATCGAACAAGGAGCTCGAATGCCAGCGTATTGGCAACGATGAGTTCGTAGTCGTCTGCACCCCTGATCATCCGTTAGCTGCGAAGCGTCAGGTGAACTGGCGAGACTTAGTCAACTATCCCTTTATTACGACTCCGTTAGGTAGTGCCGGCCGGGCCACGGTCGACAAAGCGTTCGAGCTAATCAACGAACGCCCTACGCCCATTTACTCCCCGACGAACTCCTTGACAGCGGTCGCGCTGGCAAGGCAGCAGCTTGGTGTCGCCGTAGTTTCTTCCTGTATCCGGCCGGCGGCCCTGATTAGCCACATGGTTGTCAAGACGCTGCACGAGCCTGTCATGCGTCGCGATTTAAGTGTTGTCAGGCGCACGGGTTCTAACCCGTCTGAGCCCTGCCAAGTGCTCATCAAGATTTTCGCCGAGCTGATGGGCAGGGCGTAAGGTCCAGCTATCGTAACAACACTTACTGCAAAAAATTATTGGTTTCGCGTCAAGGTTTGCAAGAATTTTCTTCTCTTTGCCCCAGAAGTTATGAGAAGATTCCGCAACGTATGTCCCAATCTTTTTCGCGGATTCAATCTATGACTGAAACGAGTACTTCACTGCAGTTGGGCCTTGGTGGTATCGAAATTTATGGCGAGTCAGTCGGCGAACTGAATGTGGCCCAGAAACAGTGTCTGAATTACATTCAAAGATTGGGTCTTGATGCATGTGCGGTGGTCACCAGGCACAGCGACGACGGACGGGAGTCGATCCGTTTTCACGCTAGTGACGTGTTTGCTCGTGACTGGGCTCCTCATTTCGATACGACGCAGCTGTGCGAAAAGTTGGGACTGTCCACCCAAAGCAATCCTGATGATCTGGAGCACGAGATCGTGCTGACCATGTTGCTAGGGCCGGTTCTTTTTGCGTTCCCAAGTTTTGGCGACATGCTGTCGGCGGTGCGGATACGAAGAAATATAGTCCAGAACGCACGGAAAACGGCGCTTGCCTTTGATACCGAGCACGCCGAGCGGCCTGCGGACTATTGGACTTACTCCGAGGAAACAGGGTTTGTTTTGTTGCCTGGCGCACCATTAATTTTGGCCCTGGAAAAGGCGACGCAACCAGATAGCTCCGGGCAGTTATATTCATTTTCGTGTTATCGGGCAACCGAGTATGTGATGCTGTTGGGAATTGCTCAAGAGCTTGCCGAGTGCAATCCTTCGCTTTTTGAGCAGTTGCAGCGACAGTGGGAAACGCGCGCCATTATGTCGGGACAGTTCCACGAGGTTTTTCTGCGTGAGTACGGCTCTATGGATGAGCCTTTGCCGCCAAAATACTATGTGCCGGGCGATCGTTTATGGTTTCGCAATCCCGACGAGGCGTCATCGGACGTAAAAGGGTACGAGGGGTCCTGGGTTATTTACATGGGCGGCGGATTGTTTACTAATTTCTGGAAGCGTGATCAGCCTTATACGCTGATCACGAAAAGTCTGGAGCTTTTTCATTGGCGCAATGCGACCTATCGCGATTCTGATGGAGGGCTGCAGGTTGACGATGACATTGTCGACGAGCGTGTGCGCGTATCTTTACAAGATCCCGACGAGGTCCGGCGTATTCTGGATGAAATGTTGCGGTTGCGCGATCCGAGCGGCGTTTATGTCGACGGCGGATGTATCGATACTACGCGTGAATGCGCGCGTTGGGTACGTCCCGGCACCGCTGATCTTCAATTGCCGGATGGCAATTGAAGATCATTTAAAGCCGGCAAGCTGTGTGGAAAAAGCAGGTGTACGCTAAGGCATTTCGGGGTGTTCTTTAAGGGGCGTGTCGTCGCTTATTGGCACTGTCTGCCGTTCGATCATGCGGTGCACGCGCGGTGTGCTCTGACCACGGTGAAGTGCTTGCAGTTTTTGCGATACCTCGGCATCTGCCTGAGTGCGCCGCAGATTGTGGCGGACATATTCCACCCAGGTGGGCACATGATAGCTTTCCGTCCAGATGGCGGGGTTTTCCAGGTCGCGCAGCAGCGCCCATTGGCGGGCCCCGTCGCGCAGGCGGATACGGCGGCGAAGAGCCATTACGCTTAGAAAGGCCTGAATGTCTTGCTGCGCAATTTCGTAGTCCACCATGATCATGATTGGACCGCTGCGCGACCTTAAATCCAGCCGCAGCTTCGGCTCGTTGAAGAGGTCCAGGGGATCGAGATTCAGTGTGCCAAATTCTGGCAGGGCGTAGCGTAGCCCGATGGCTGCCCCCAGGATGAGTACAACGCCCGAAGCAATAAGAGCCTGGTCCACTCCGTAAGCGTCTGCCGTAACCCCCCACAACCAGCTACCTGCTGCCATTCCGCCGAAGGTGGCGGTTTGGTAAAGAGAAAGAGCGCGTCCAACGACCCAGCGCGGGGTTGATAGCTGCACTGTGACGTTGAAGAGCGATAGCGTCAGTACCCAGCAGGCCCCCGCTGGAATCAGGACAAGGCAGCTTAGCCACATCTCGCGACTTAACGCGAGCACTACAGCGCTAAGAGCAAAGCCCAGGAAGGCGGCGCGTACGATGGTTTCATTGCGCCAGTTTTCGCGGACTCGTGCATTGAGCAGTGCGCCGGCGATGGCGCCCAATCCGAAGCATCCCAGCATAATCCCGTAGGTGAAGGCGCCACCCTGGATAAGATCGCGCGCAACCAGGGGCAGCAACGCGAGGATGGCAATTGCGGAAAGCCCGAAGACAAAGCCCCGGAACAGTACTTTCAACAGGTTGGGCGACATGGCGATATAGCGCAGTCCCGCCGAAATTGCGCTGCCGAAGGCTTCGCGCGGCAGCTTGCGCGGCGCCTGTTCAGGCTTCCAGAGCATCAGTGCCCGGATCAGTGGAATGTAGCTGACCGCATTCAGGGCAAATGCGACGGCCGCGCCGGCGAGGGCCACGATTATGCCGCCGACCGCCGGCCCCACACTGCGCATGAGGTTATAGCTCATGCTGTTGAGCGTTACCGCTCCGGGCAGGTCTTCGCGCGGAACGATGTCGCCCATTGATGCCTGCCACGAAGGGTTGTGAAGCGCCGTGCCGCAGCCAATAAAGAATGTGAAGGTCAACAGCAACCAGGGCGTAAGCAGTCCGGTTACGGCAAAGATCGCCAGGGTGGCCGATACCACCAGCATCATGACTTGTGCCGTAAGCATGATGTTGCGGCGGTTGAAGCTATCGGCCAGCGCGCCGGCGGCGAGCGAAAAAATCATGATTGGCAGCGTGGTGGCCGCTTGCACGAGGGCCACCATATCGTCTGAGTTGGCGATCGTTGTCATCATCCAGGCGGCCCCTACGGCCTGAACCAGGCCACCCAGGTTGGATGCAAGCGTCGCAGTCCATAAAGCCTTGAACGTGGCGTGCCGGAACGGGGCTAAGGGTGATGCTCTTTCAGGCATCTCGAACCTCCTGTGCGCAATAGCGTAAAAAAATATCTGGATAAGATAATAAAGGAAGTCGGGAGAACAGATCTCTGTCGAGACAGAAAGAATACGCTATTTCAGAAAAGAGGGGAGGAGCTGGCGGCGTTTGGGCGTGTGAGCCGCCCCTGGAAGACGATTGGTTTGAATGGATTTTGTCGCGTGGCTGGCCTTAGCTTTGGAATACAAGCGTGGTGTAACTTAAGTCGGCAGTTATTCGCGGGACTCTTGAGCCACGGTTGCACTTAGGTGAAACGCATCAGCAAATCAAATGCTTACTGTAAAGCAGGCTCCTTACCATTGCCCATAAAAAACCCCTGCCTTCTTGTGCGTATTGGTGCGGCTGCGGATGAAATCGTCACTGACGGTTGTACGGTGTTTGCGCCGTGCCAGCCAGTCCAGCAATTGTGTTCTCATTTGTGCGCGTACAGCTTCGTGCCCGGGGTCGCGGCCAAGATCGCAGAACTCATTGGGGTCTGCCTGCAAGTCATACAGCTGTTCTGGTTCGTCCAGCCATAGGACGTAGCGCCAGCGCTCGGTGCGCATCGAAAACGCACGTGCGCTTTGCACTGGTTTATTCAGCGTTAGGCGCGCGCCGCGAAAGCTATAGTCCAGTTCGGAAAACGTTGCATTGCGCCAGTCGGTTTCCCGGTTTCGGGTTAGATCCAGCAGGCTACGTCCTTCAATGCGGTGCTCTTCGCCCGGCACGGCCAATGCGTCGAGAATGGTTGGCACGATATCCACGGCTTCGGCGAAGCGGTCGTCGGTCTGGCCGCGCGTTGCATCGGCTTTCGCAGACGGGTCTACTACGATTAGCGGAACTCGTTGCACGCAATCGAAGAAAAGTTCTTTTTCCCCCAGCCAGTGGTCGCCCAGGAAGTCGCCGTGATCGGCCGTGAAAATGACCAGCGTACGGTCGAGCACTCCTTTTTTTCCCATGTTGTCGAACAGCCTGCCCAGGTGCGTGTCCACTTGTGAAATCAGCCCCTGATAGGCGGGTCGAACAGTACGCACGCACTCGTCCAGTGAAAAGCTTTGGCTTTCTTCATGCTGGCGATAAGCGGCGACGACCGGATGGGCGTTTTTCAGTTCGTCCTGATTGCGCACTACGGGCAGGCACTGGTCGGCGTTATACATCGCGTGATAGGGCGAGGGCGCCATATACGGCCAATGGGGTTTGACGTAGCTCAGGTGCAAGACCCAGGGCTGCTGGCCTTTCTCGTTCACGAAGGAAATGGCCTGGTCAGTCATATAGGCCGTTTCCGAGTGGGGTTCGCTTACGCGTGCCGGCAAATGGGCGTTTCTCATGTGCCAGCCACTGACGATTTGCCCGTCGGGGGCGACGGCGGAAATGACGTAATCCGACCAGGGGTCTTTGGACTCGTAACCATGGCGGCGCAGGAATGCGGGATAGCCGCTTTCCTGCCCTGGTTCATGGTGGCCGTCGTAGCGGTCGAGCTCGCGAAAACCACCGTGAGTCAGAAGGCGTCCCAGTTCTGAACCGCCATCAATATTCAGGCGCTCCATGGCGGCGATGTCGGGCATGACATGAGTCTTGCCTGCCAGCGCCAGATCGTATCCTGCGTTGCCAAGGTACTCACCCAGCGTGACCTCGCCTACCGATAAGGGTACGCGGTTCCAGGTTGCGCCATGGCTTACCGGGTAGCGGCCGGTGTAGTAGCTCATGCGCGATGGGCCGCATACGCCTGAATTGACATAGGCCTGTGTGAAGCGCACTCCTCTTCGTGCCAGGGCGTCGATGTTTGGGGTACGCAGATACGGATGCCCATAGCAACCCAGATGGTCCTGTCGGAGCTGGTCGCACATGATGAAGAGAACGTTTTGCACGGTCACGGTCGTTGCCTTTAGTTAGGATGGAGATCCATGCGCTTGACTACTGCGCCCCATTTTTCTGTGTCTTGCTTCAGGCGGGTGCGTGCCTGTTCGGGTGTAGATCCTGCGGGCGTCAAGTCCAGTAACATAAGTCTGTCGCGCATGTCCTGCTCTTTAAGTGCTTCCTGAACGGCCTTTTGTAGCGTGTCTAATACTGTTTGGGGCGTACCTGTGGGCGCCATCAAATATTGATTGAAGGAGGCGTCGATGTCGGGCAGGCCAACTTGTGGCAGCGTTGGAACAGTAGGCGCCATCGGAGAGGGCGTGGACGAAGAAACTGCCAGTGCTGTCAGACGACCGGTTTTAACGTGAGGAAGGACAGTAGGCGTGGTGAGGAAACCGCAATCGACTTGCCCGCCCATGACATCGGTCAGGGCGGGACTGGGCCCTTTGTATGGAATATGGGTCATTGTGATGCCTGCTCCATGCAAAAAGAGTTCTGCGGCAAGGTTGCCCGGTGATCCTGGTCCGCCCGAGGCGTAGGTGAGATCCGATTGTTTGGCGCGTTCTACCAATTCTTTTACCGTGTTGATCTTGAGCGAAGAATTGCAGACCATTATTTGGTTAAAGCTGGCCAGCAACGATATCGGGTTCAAGTCGGTACGTGGGTCGAAGTCCATTTTCGTAAAGACCAGAGGATTGACTGTAATCGCTGTGTCGGGCGTAACCAGCAAGGTGTAGCCGTCTGGCGCAGCCCTGGCAACCTGTTGCGCGGCCAGGCCGTTATTGGCGCCAGCGCGGTTTTCGACCACGACCGGCTGCTTGAATTGATTGGCTAGTTTCTCGGCCAAAAGGCGGGCCACCAAATCGGATGGGGCGCCCGGGGACGAGCCCGTAAGAATGCGTATCGGTTTGTTGGGATAAGAGGTTTGAGCCTGGCTTGCCGGCGCGGCAAGGACGGTTATGGCACTGATTGCGGCCAGATAAATTTTAAAACGTTGCATGGTCTCGCTCCGTAGAGGTTTAGGGATCTTGTTGTCTTGGCGAGTATATGAGATAGTTTTGGTTATGGATAATGAAAATAAATTAAGGATGTTTTCGTTTTAGTTATGAATGCCGATACCGACAGACTTTACAATTTGGACGATGCACATTTCACCTTAACGGTAGCCGAGGCGCCGCCAGGGTTGAACCGTATTAAGTTGCGCCATTTGCATTGCCTGGTGGCCATTGCCGCCCATCGGCATATGGGACGCGCCGCGGAATCGCTTGGTATGTCGCAGCCCGCCATCTCGAAGACTTTGGCGGAACTAGAGAATATAGTGCAGGCCGCCCTGGTTATACGGTCGCGGCGCGGGGCCACACTGACCGAAAAGGGATTGACGTTGTTGGGCTATGCGGGCAGCAGTTTGCGAACCCTGCGTGAAGGGCTGGACCATATTTCATCGACCGTCAGAAGCGATATTGTCGAGATTGCCATTGGGACGTTGCCTACAGTGGCGTCAACGGTGGCGCCTCGCGCCATACGGCAATTCAAGCAAAGCTGGCCCGGCGCTCGCCTGAGCGTGCAATCAGGCGCCAACGCCGACTT
>LNAP01001624.1_pt2 | contig 11689 bp, 13 predicted proteins | sample 602601 | NCBI WGS metagenome assembly LNAP01 (sample SAMN02440304, study PRJNA202911) | soil metagenome | biome: Subtropical and temperate rainforests or woodlands; isolation source: soil samples (1 kg each in a 20% v/v slurry with milli Q water) were... ... | reverse complement strand
TGCGGATCGACATTGTCCAAGGCTCGATTCACCAACAACTCCCCCACCACCGCCAGTTGCTGAATCGACAGCGCCAAACTGCGTGTTGAACCTTCGAGCTTGCAAGCCAGGTCAGTGGTCAAGACGTTCAACGATGCAAGGGTTTCGCAGGCATGACACAAGAGCGTTTCAGTATCGACGTTGGGCAGAATGGTGAAACCATGGCAGACGGGGTCAACGTGATTCGGGTTTCGTAGACGTTTGCTGACCACCCGCTGAGAGTCAACGGATAGTTGAGCAAGATCGAGAGAGTCGGAAGCTATTGCGGTTTCCGGAGGGTCAGGCGTTATCTTTTTCATCGTTATCGTTCCTAGAATTAACCAAAGGAACTGCCAGCATCACTTCCACATGATGGGGTGGCAGCTGTGCGCAGGTGTGGAAGACCGGGGATCTAGGAACCCGGCGCACCCGAAAGTGCCCCGCGCACAGCCGCCATAATTTAACAGCAGACATGAAAAAAGCGCCTGCTAAATCGCCCTGAGGCATGCCCAAACCCCACAAGCACCATTCCTGATAAACTCCTCCACCTCTCAGCCTCACCGATTCCAGATCCCCCATGTCCGTAACCACCGCCACACCCGCCCCGCTCTCCCGCCGTTTCTCCGTCGCGCCCATGATGGATTGGACGTACTAACCCAAGCTCGCTCGTAAATCAAAGGCTCTCATGGCACCATTAATTTCCCCGTACCATTTTCGTACCAATATCCTTCCCCACCTCATGCTTCTTCCCATCCGATCCCTTCTCTGTAGCAAAAATCAAGCAATCTGTTTCGGCTACAATCACGAACACTACTTCTGCAATGCATGAGCTTTCCGAAGGGAGTGGATAACCATGCCACTTGGTCCCCGAAAGGGCCTCCAAAACACGCAGGAACTGCTTTGGTAAAGACTGGTAAGTATTAGCGATACGCCTTAGGGTACATCCCATCAGACTGATGATTAGATTCAAATATGAAAGCCCTTAGTCTCCCCATTTGCTTATGTAAATCCAAGCGGTTCAAGTCAGCCAAATTACGAGCTGTATAGTGCTGAGCGACTTTAACCTTGCTCGCTTCTCTCAACTCTCCGCTCTTGATCTTTTTATATTTCAGAAGGTTTGCCCACTGCCCATGACTTTCTATCGAGTCCGCTGATGGATGAACCGCGAGCACAGCGGCTTCCACCAATGTTTCATCTAAGTAGTTTTCGACTTCTCGGCCTTTTGTTACCCAGGCGAATCCGGGGCCAGCATCAAACTCTTCTCGTAGTCGCTGCTTAGTTAGCGACAACCTCGCATGAGAGCTAGATTTATCACTATCGAACATTATTACCGAATGCCTATTGAGCTTTCTAATACTTATAAAATCTTCAAGCCGCTCTTGCTCTTCACTATCCAATGCCGTCAAATGACTAAACAGCCTACCTCCATAAAACATTATTGAATAGTGCACACCTTCCACAAAGCCATCACCAAGAGAGGCGATCCAGTAATTCAGGTATATTCTATCGGACGGACCCTCAACCCAAATAACACAGTTGGCCTGTAGAATATCGGAAGCTTTATACCCAAGATTGCTACAAATTTCTGAACGCTGCCTGGTACTAGATATAGCCTCAACTTCAGTAGCACCTTCAACCTGCGTCACATGAAAAATTTCCGCTTCTACAGCGTCCAACAAATGTGCAGAATGAGTGGTGAAAAAATACTGATTATTGGTTTTGTTTTTTAAGTAAGCCACCAACTTCCGCTGCAGCAAAGGGTGTAAATGCAGTTCAGGCTCCTCTATACATAAAATACTTTCCTCCAATAATGTAGCGGCCGCTGCAAGTATGATTACTTCATGCACGCCGGTCCCCAGGGATTCCAGTGGTAATGTTTTACCATCCATATGAACCAGTATCATATCTCGCGCATGAGGTATCTCTATTGATGCAGTTAAATTTTCGAGCACATCAGATAGAAAATTATTGATCGCTTTGAATTTTAGTTTATCCTTTTGCATTTCCAAAGGGGGATTTTGAATTTTGGCCAGCCGCTCAATTATTCCTTCGCCGCTAAAATCTGCAGCTTGACTCCCAGAAGCGCCAACTTTCCTTATCGCAGGTATCACTTCAATTTTAGGAATAGTGCCCGGAAAATAAGAAAGCGCACTCATTGTTTGAGGAATCCAACTACCGTCTAAACTTCCGTTTGACCGACCGGTCAAAGTCATCCATAAAGATTGCCATTCATTGGCGGAAAGCAACTTCCCTACTTCTTCTCGATCGTAAACTAGAGAAAACTTGTCGTTTATTTTATCGTGGAGATAAACAAACCACACTCTCGCACCATCATTAAACCCAGGGCTCAATAGGACTTTCTTTGCTAACGCCTTGACCCTACCGACATGATCGTTAACAAGCTTGCTTGCAAGATAGTCATCAACATCACAGAGTTGCAGGTCAAACGCGATTCTACGCTCGACCTCACCATGTGAAATATGCTCATCTGTCCCGCCCAACTGGAAACCCCCTGTTGGTCTTTCACCACTGAGCCCGCGTAAAAGTATTGGGTATTGATGAAAAAGAAAATTAATAATATTAGACTTACCAATATTATTTTGACCTATAATAAAATTAACTTTCTTTAGAGGAGCCAACTTAACCAGCTTATCCCCTATACTTCGATACCCCGAAAATCCAAATCCTTTTAGCAACATATTCCGCCTCAGCTTTAGTAAAATTGTACATTAGTTATAATAATATCTTTGCAACCTTAGAAAAACTCTCGAAACGCTTATAATGTGCGCACAGCGTCCCGTGTTGCGGAGGTTTTTTATGCTGTATCAATCCTCCCGACGCAATCTCATAGCGAAATTTATCGCATTTACTAGATAGCGCAAGCTTCCCAAGCTGATAACGAAGGTTCGATTTCCTTCACTCGCTCCAATGTTTTCAAGGCCTCCAGCGGTGCATGTACATAACTGCAATCAACTGGGGGCGTATTGGGGGCCACTTCGTAGAATGTGCTCTCCTCACCCTCGAGCGAAGCAGGAGCTACCCAGCACCTGCGAGAACCAACCCCGTCAGACTCCCTGGCACTCATCGTCCAATATCAGCGGCCCTCTACGTTCAATCGTTAAGAAGGTCGTGCGCAGAAAATGGCTCCGAACAAGCTGCTCAGGCTTAGGAGCGTTATCCCAGTAATCACTGCCATTCCTACCAACCTCGACCTCACATAGCCAATTTCCGAGTGCTGCTGTAGGTTTTCGATAAGGGTTATTACCTTGAGCTCATTGCTTTCAACGAGATGCAGGCAGCGCCCGACAAGAAGGCTACTCCAAGAAAGATCCATCGTTGTGTGATGTTTTGAGAGCAATTGGAATGACGTTCTGAACGTACTTATCTGGTCATAGATAAAAGCGACTCTTCCAGCAAGATCTCCCCCCAACAAGCCGATCCTCTCAACGTTTGCCTCGAATATTGGGCTGGATTGATCGGGCATCTCCGGTAAGGGAATTGGCATCAGTTTGTCGAGCAAATCTCTCATCTCGGGAAGGACTCTGCGCAGTTCTGGAAGTGACAATTTTATTGAATTCAACTCCCCCGCCAGCGCGGCCGCTATAGCCTGGCTGTCCCTAAACCGACGGTAATCCTCAGCTACGAAATGACTACCGAATCCCACCAGAAGTGCCGAAGTGAACGCAATGAGCGCGGGAGCAACGTTTTCCATCAACCCAGATCCTTTCCTGAATAGTTTTGCGGCCTTTGATCATCAACAACGATGTTAACAGCCTGAAGCCAAACGCCCGTATAGGAGTGATTCCTAAAATCTGTGGGGGTCCGAAAAAACCGTAATATTAGTAATATCCTCTCCGAAAATCGGCTAGAGCCCTTGCAAATAAAGGCGTCCAGCCGTTTTTGGAAAAGGCGATATTTGAGCGATAGGAAGGCGATATTATTACCTTTCTTTAAAGCTATATTTCCATTCTTTAAAACCCAATGAATCCGGGGGTTTGACAGAAATATTACTTTTCATATCGCTTCATATTACATTCCCTTGTAATACCGAAAGCCCAGTAAAACCAGGGCCTCCGGACCCATTGCCACCCCCGTATAGCTGATATCGCTCTTTTTTAATCGACCACCCCATACATAAGAATCAATCTCAGTAAAACGACATTTCTTCATGGTGCCTTGGTCGGCTACACAAAGGCGAACCAGGTTGTCGTTCGTATTCAGTTCTGTGAAATCCACCAAATACGGCACAGCCCCCGACAGTCGTGGCCTGCAGGGAATTCAGCCTCTCCCCACCTCCAACCAATCTCCGTCCAAAAAAGATCGTGCACATTTTTGAAAATCCGCCGGAACCCACGTTTTCAAAATTTTCGCCCAATGAAACCAGGCACTCCAGCACTATCCCTTCCGTGAACGCCCGGAGCCCTGCTGTGCAACCGTGCTCCATTTCCTTTCAAAACTTTGCACTCTGTGAAACTGCCGCCCCCCTGCAGAGCCCCACGGCCCTCCAGGGCTGCAGGTTCGTTTGCACTACATCCGGATTTGCACAAAAAAAGGACACAAGACCCGTCGGCGGGAGGGGGAAAAGTGCGTTCCTTGCCTGCGCTTACTTTGCGCAAGAGTTTTTTCAAGTGAAGAGAAGGCACATGGGTGCGTGCGCTGCCCAAGTGTCAGCGGCAGCCAGTGCAGTCATGTAAATAATGGAAATGCTGGCACAACACGACCTTTCCACGTGACCCTAAAAGGGTCAATATGACTTCTAAGGGGGACGCAGAAGGCGCCGCCCTAGCCAAGGAAGCCAGATGGACCTAGATGAAAAAGCCTACCTCGAACTGGATAAGCTTCAGTTAGAAAATCGGAAATTGATTGCTGAGACCCGCAAGCTAATCGCCGAAGAACAGAAGTTGAGACGGGAAGGAATGTTTTACCCGCTGCTGGTTGGAGCGGCCCTGATTACCGCAGTAGTTTCCCTGATCAACCTGCTAAGCAAACCTTGAATTACCGGCCCCGAACATCGGGGCCAACCCTCTCGACCTTGAGCTTTGCCGTGAATCAGTCCAAATTATCCAAAAGGGCCGCAATAGGCGCGCCCGCCAGCCCCTTACGAGGATGAACGATGAACCACAGCCACAAGTCTCCGATCAAGCCGATGGCTGATGAGATTGCCGCCCTGGACAAACTCCTGAGCAAGAAGCCCACGTACGGTCTACTGCCGTTCCTAATTGGTGCCGCCTGCGCCGGTGCGGTGTTCTTGGCCTACACCTATATCGCGCACCTGTAACTGACCTTTCCAGTTTTGCCCCAGTGTGTTGGGGCTTTCGGACTTTCAATGAAACGAATTCAGCACTACGGACCGCCCACGGCGGAAGATTTGGCGCGCCTGAAAATAGATCTAGGCTTCACCAGTCCGCAAATGGCGGATCTGGCCGGGTTGGCGAAGGGATCGCAATGGCGCAAGTACACAGGTCGCACTGAAGACCGAGTGATGGGGATGCATATGCACTTCTACATGGCGGCGCTGCTAACACTGAGTGAAGACGAATTGTCTCGAGTCGTGGCCACCATGCGCGCACAGGGGGCCGACGTCGAGCTAGGGCCACTACCGGCTGGCCCGCCGGCCTTAGCGGAAGCGCAAGCTACCGTAAATTGCACTCCACTTGACCAGAAATTGCATCGGGTTTGACCAGTACACTTTGTAACCATGGTCGTCAGAGAACGGCCAAAAGCAGACGTTTCACACATTTGCTTCCCTCGTCGATGCATGATTTTTTGAAAGAAACTCTGTAGACATTTATTCAAAGGTTCCGGGGCAGCGCGCTATCAAGCTCCCCCTAGGCGCTAGGCTCTGTGTATTACGAAAAAAATCAGGTATCGTCATGATCTGGTCAGGCAGAGCAATTTTCTAACAGGACGATAGTTATAAAATGAAAAACTTTGACACGCGCGCCTACAACATTTCAGACTTTGTTGAATGGCATCAAACTGGCCTGCTTGAGTTATCTCCCAAATTTCAACGTCGCTCCGTCTGGACTGAAAAAGCAAAATCTTACCTTGTTGATACTGTGATACGCGGAAAACCAATCCCTAAAATCTTGATCACGCAAACTTTAAACGTAGGAAGAAATGTAAGAACAGTTGTTGATGGACAGCAACGCCTGAGAGCAATACTAGGGTACATAAACGGTGACTTCAAGGTATCTCGAGCGCACAACAAAGATTATGCGGCACTGCTATTCAACGATCTACCAGAAGACGTGCAGTCCGAGTTCCTGAAGTATGAAATTGGCGTTGACATGCTTTTCGATTTAACATTCGAAGATATTTTGGATGTATTTGCAAGACTTAACACCTATTCAGTAAAACTAAACCCACAAGAACTACTGAATGCCCAGTACCTTGGATATTACAAACAAGCAGCATACAGCCTAGGCTTTAAATACGTAAGCTACTGGATCGAAGCTAACGTTCTTTCAGAGAAAGAAGTGACCAGGATGGCTGAGGCCGAATTATCATCGGACCTTTTGGGATCCTTAATTGAGGGCATACAGCCTAAAAAATCCATCCCAGCTTATTATAAAAAATACGACGATAACGAACAGGAAAGTGGTGATGCCGCGGCACAATTCGATGAAATAATGTCAGTCATTGGCACCATCTATCCTGCGAATGAGCTAAGTCAAACAAACTATCATCGCGTTCACTTTTTCTATACCCTCTTTACTTCCATCGCTCATTGCCTGTACGGACTTCGAGATCTAAACACCACTCCTCGGGCTGCCATAAACGCAGCCAATATTGGTCAGATTAGAAATGCTCTAGATGAAGTAAGTGCACGTTACGATGAAGTTACTGCCAAAGATGCGCTTCCGCCGAATGACGAATACAGAGATTTCATTGACGCATCTCGTCGAGCTACAACAGACTTATCTACTCGAAAATTGCGTACAAACTTCATTTGCCAAAAGCTTTTTGAGGCGGTATAGCAAACATGCCAATCACGGATGAATTCAATGATTTTATGTTGGCTGTCAGTGTCGCCACTACTCTTAGGCAGAAAGCTAATACAGCCGCTACAGGCATGCTTGATTCTGAGCGACACTTGCTCTATGAAGCAATTTTCCTAAGACTGTATCGTGCTTATGAAAATCTTCTTGAAAACGTCTTTATATCCTATCTCACGGGAGAGCAAACAATAGGGGGCATTCAAGTCAACTCACATGTAAATCCGATCGATCGTGATCATGCTCGTGCACTAGTAACTTCATCGCAGCCTTTTTTAGACTGGACTAGCCCGCAGGTTGTCATCAAGCGCGCTGAAACTTACATAATTGGCGGAGAGCCGATTAGAACGGCAATTGCAGGGTCACAATCTCACCTTCAGCAAGCCAAAAAAATCAGAAATCACATTGCTCACAACTCTACCGAGAGCGCAAAAGACTTCAATACAATAGTCGTTCATTTTTTACTTACAGCGCCTCTCACTGCCATCTCTGCAGGTGAGTTCCTGGCCCTGACGCCCCCGTCAGGTCCATGTGCCCGCAGAGAAATTCTGAGTTTCTTTCTAGAAAAGCTGGAGAGTACAGCCCGGGCTCTGGTTGCATAGGGTCGAGTTCCCAGGTTTGCAAATCAATCCCCTTATTCTTAGGCCGCGTCACCGACAGCCTTGCGTCGTCAGGACATTCACAGTCCAACGTAAAAACAGGCTGATGCGCTGGTGAAATCCAATGCAAAATGGGGGCAGGTCTGTGCAATCCCCCGACTACAGGGTGATGGGTTTTAACTGACCAACCAGAGCGGTAGCTTGTGCCGCGTTATCGGTGAATGCCCCCGCATCGCTCGGGCTCGGCGCCGGCCCCGGGACATGAGTATGGCCGGCCAGTTGCGTGTTCATTGCCGTCACCAGATCGAGCAGATCACACAGGATCTGCAGCGCGTTCACTCCCTCCGACCCCATCCAGGTCTTTTCCGCCACACTGCGCCTTAGGCCGGTGATGCGCTCTTCCATATCGCCACCCACTGAAGCATTGAGCTTCTGCCCCACCACCAGGTTCAGGTCGCGCCCAGTGGCCTGGTGCAGGTCGTCCACGGCCGCCAGGCTGGCGGAGCCGCCTGAGAGCAGCTTGAGCGAGCCCAGGGCCTCGATCTTTTTGATGCCACCCACTGACTCGATGCTGTGGTCATCCACGGTCACGCTGTGGCGCTGGTAGTGCTCAGTGTTCTCCAGCGCCTCCACACGGCGCTCGCTGGCCTGATCATGGATCTGGCCATCGGTCTGGCGCAGCCAGTTGCCATCGGCGTCGACGCGCTGCTGTACCGCTTCGCTGTGCTGCCAGACATGATCGCCTTTTGGCAGGTTGGGCAGGCTCAAGCCTTGGGGCAGGATGGCCAGGACAAAGGGTTTGTGCGGCAGGCCGTAGGCAAACGACACCACGACCATCGTGCCTTCATCGGGAAGGCCGTAGATCCCCATGGACTCGCCACCCATCGGCAACGGCAGCGGCACGCCCTGGAGCAGTGGCAATGCCGTATCGGGCTCACCGTCCGGGCCCAAAACCTCAAGGTCAGCGGCGAAACGTGGCCTGAAGTCGTCACATAGCCCCGCGTTTGTGGGTGGGTCCGGGATGGCCACCACCCGCGCAAAGCGCGGCAGATGATAGCCGCCGGTCAGTTCGGGATACTGGCGGTCAACCACGCGGCGGATTACGTCTTCCATTTGATGCTCATCTGGCTTTCTGTGAGGGTCACGGCGGTGATGCGTTCACCCTGGTTAATCGGTGCACCAGGACGAATCCCGGGCAACGCGGCAATGACCGCGCTCTGGTTGCTGTTGTAGCTGTCAAAGAGTTCGCGGGGCAGTTGCAGCGGCTGGCGCTGGCCCCAAAAGCTGTCGGCCCAACTGCCCACATAGATCTCGCCGTCACCCTGCTGCTGCCACATAAAATCAGGGATCGAAAATACTTTGCCGAGGCTGTCGATGGCTTGCACGCCATTGGCCAAGTTGAAGAAAAACGCGGTTTTGGTGTGCGCGTAGGCTTGGTCGGGAACCCGAAAACGCAGGCCATTGCGCTCACTGATCGCGGCTAGGACGGCGTGCAAGTCCACATGACGCAGGTTCAGCGGCATGGGGATTTCCAGTGCGGCGGACAGTTCACGACAGAGCAGGACTTGCTGTTGACTGTTGGCGGCAGTGCAACGCTCCACGTAGCCCAAAAAGTGCCGCTGTAGTGGGCTGTCGTTGTAGCCGATGTCGAAGGTCACCAACCCGTGTACGGATTCGCTGGCGGTGATGGTGAAACTGGCGCGCCCGGGGGCGTGATGGTCCAGGCGTGTTTCATCTTTGCAGAGGGGGTAGGACACGCCGTCGACGGTCAACACTTTGTGCAGGTTCATGGCGTGACCGGTTTTAACCAGTCGTCGACGGACTTCAGGACTTTCTCAAATCCGTCCATTTCAACGGGCGCGCTGCCACCGTCTGCATCGGATGGACCAGAGACGGGCTGTCCTGGTGCGCTCTGCTGCACGACGGGATTACTCGGGCTGCGTTGCTCCACGCGTTCCGGTATCGACAGTTTTTCGATCAGATTGAATTGCACGCGCCAGGCTCGCAGGCTGTCGTCTTCATTGGCGTTCACGTTGTCGCGGAACTGCACCTCGCGCACACCGAAGGCTGAGGCCGTGCGATTGACGATCCGATAGACCGTGAGCTGTCCGCCGCCGGCGGTCGAACTGGCCAGGCGCATCAAGTTGCGCAAGTCGGACTCGTCACGGTAGGGAATCATCAGTGTGACGCTGAGGGTTTTGGGTTTGAAGCCCTTGTGCGCCTGTGCCGTATTGCTGGTTTGACCTGACAGGTCTTCGCTTTCAATGGTCAGGGTGGCCATGACCTTGAGGCCCTTGCCCTGAACTTTCTCGCCGTTGAGTAGCAACGTCATAGCCCGATCAGCTCCTGCACAAAGCTCAGACTCTCTTCACTGCCGAGCAACAACAGGCCGGCACACAGCACCCATTCATAGCCAGGCGTAGGGCCTTCCAGCAGTTGCCGGCGTAACTCAGCGGCATCACCTGGGCCGATCATGCGCGCCTGCATCGTGGCATCGGGCAAGCCGTTGGCCAGTGCGTTTTGCAGGTCAGTCAACTGCTGATCGCAGGCGGCCTGTTGCTCAGCCTTGCGGGTCGCCAAGGCGCTCAGGTCAGCCATGGGGGACGTGTCGGCGGCGTAGCTTTCATAGATGGCCAACTGGCTGTTCAGCGTCTGCTGGGACACCCGGGTCACGGTGCAACGCTCCAGCGGCAGCGCTCCCCAGCGTGGCAGTGTGTCGGCGGTGGGCAGCGTCCACTTCTCCGCCTCCAGGCGTGCGATGTTCGCGGCACGACGTTCGGCGCGTTCCAGGTCGGGAGTGGGCAGCAAGGCATTGAAGCGGCCGAGGGTCGCGGCAAACTGGTCGAAGCGTGTCGAGAGGAACAGCACGCACAAACCATACTGCTCCCCCTCCGGACGCCCGGCATCGATGTCGGTGAGTTTGTCGGCCAGCGCCTCCAGCAGGTTGGGTGCTGAGAGAAACTTTTGATACCCCCGGCCCTGGCCCATGCCGCTTTGGAACGGCGTCACCACGAGACTGGCCGGCGCGGTGGCCAGTTGCTCGGTCATGGCGGCGCGCCCGACTTCGATGGCTTCTTGCGCGGCAGAGCCCACGGGGCCAGGGTTGGTAGTGGCCGTCATTCCGGCCAGGCGCTCTTCCGTTTTGGCGATTTCAGTGCTGGCCAGGCCTTTGGCTTCATCCAGCCCTTCGACCCACTGCGTGGCCTCGCTGGGCCATTGCATGGTGACCGACGTCCAGGTCATGGCTGCTGGCCGTTTGGCGCAGTAGGACGGGCGTCGAGGTTGGGAAACAGCTCGCTGGTTGGCCAGGCCCGCAGTTCATTGCGGTAGGTGCGCCAGGCCAGCTCCGTGCTGAGCGCGGCCGGGTCGGCATCCAGATGCTTGTCGATCTCTCTGCCAGCCCAATGCAGTTCGTTTTCGATCCATGACTTTTCTCGCCGGCTCTGTAGCGCCAGATCACGTGCGGCATCGAGCACCCAAACGAAACCATCCCAGAGATAGGCCGCACTCGGTCGCGGCAAATTCGTCAGCTCGGCCGGCAACTCGCCCGGCATCGAATGCGTCACCTCGGCACCGTCAGTGGTGCGGTAAGCCACCCCACGGTAGTCGGGCACCACCACCCATGCCTCGTCCCTCCAAACGACCACCTCACCATCCCCGGCTTGCGGTGGTTCCTCTAACGTGGCGCCCGCCGGGAGACCGCAGCCACGGCTCACATAGGTTTCGTGTTGGCCGAGGTATTCGGTGGTGGTTTCACTGAACGTGTAAACCTCGATCCAGCCGCTCTCTTCAAAAAAACCATTCACTAAAGTAGTCATCAATACATCCTGCAGATGTAGTTGTAAGCCACGTTGCGCATACGGGTTTCCGTACTCACACGGGCGACGGCTGAAGGGTTGAAAATTACAGACATGTTGCCCGTTGTACTGACTCGTGGTGCAGCGGGTATATCACTCGTCATGTAACCACCAGCCATAAATACGCCGGTCGCGGTATTCACCAGCAACATCGAATCATCGTCCTGTAGCCTGAGTTCACCCGTCATGTTTTGTAGCGTGTCGAGTTGAAGGCTCA
>LNAP01008969.1_pt1 | contig 11690 bp, 10 predicted proteins | sample 602601 | NCBI WGS metagenome assembly LNAP01 (sample SAMN02440304, study PRJNA202911) | soil metagenome | biome: Subtropical and temperate rainforests or woodlands; isolation source: soil samples (1 kg each in a 20% v/v slurry with milli Q water) were... ... | reverse complement strand
CGTCGGGCGGGCGGCGCGGCTGAAGCGGCAGGCCGAGGGGCACGACCTCGACCTCGACGCGGTGATTGAGGCGGCGATCGCCCAGCGCTCCGGCCAGACGCCGGATACACGCGTGTTCCGCTCGTCGGCGCTGCTACAGCGCGACCTCGCGGTGATGGTGCTGATCGACGTCTCGCAATCCACAAGCGACCGGCTGAAGGACGGTTCAGCCGTGCTCGATGTCGAGAAGCTGGCGGTGGCCATGCTGGCGGAGGTGATGGCTGGGCTGGGGGACAAGTTCGCGCTTCACGCCTTCGCCTCCTCGGGCCGCGACGATGTGCGGATCACGCGGGTGAAAGGCTTCGACGAACCCTATGGCCGCGAGGCGGTCGCGACGCTGGCGGGCCTGAGTTCCGGCCTGTCGACGCGGCTCGGCGCCGTGCTGCGGCATGCCGGGGCGGAGATCGCGTCGGTGCGCAGCTTCCGCAAGCTCATACTGGTGCTGACCGATGGCGAGCCGTCCGACATCGATGTGAGCGACCCGCGCGATCTGATGCTGGACGCCCGCCGCGCGGTGCTCGGCCTCAAGGCGCGCGGCATCGACACGTTCGGGGTGACGCTGGACCCGACCGGCGCCGGTTCCGGCCCGCAGATTTTCGGCAAGGCCAATGCGATGCCGGTGCGGCGGGTCGAGGACCTGCCAATGCGGCTGTCGGAACTGTATTTCCGCCTCGCGCGGCGGTGAGACGACTGTTGCGGGGAGGATGGTCTCCCCGCAACGTGAGTTCGGCATCAGGACGCGAGAAGCCCCTTGAGCTGGTCGTCGAGCCATTTGACGTCGGCCGGATTGGTCCCCGGCCCGCCGGCGAAATGCCCCCATATCGAGGGGATGGGCAGGAAGGTGGCGTTGGGCATGTTCGCGACCTCGAACTGGCTGTCCTCCGGCGGGAAATAGAGGTCGGTCTGGCCGGGCATGACGAGGGCTTTTGCCTTGATCGCACCGAGCGCGGCCTTGAAGTCGCCCTTGTAGATCTCGTTGGCGCTGATGTCGCCGTTCTGCCAGGTCCAGAGCATGGTCAGCAGGTTGTTGGCGTCCTTGGGTAGGAAGAAGCCTTCCCAGAAGGCCACGAGGAAGTCTTCGAGCGAGGAATAACCGAGCGCCTCGAGGTCCAGCTTTTCGCGGTAGAACGCCTGCGAGAAGCCCCATCCGGCATAGACGCGGGCGGCGGCGCGGAGCCCGCGCGCGGGCTTGGACGTGTACCAGCCCTCGTTCCAGGCAGCATCCGCCGTCAGCGCGGCCTTCACGCCTTCGAGGAACACGAAATTGTGCCGCGAGCACTTCGCCGAGCCGCAGAACGGCGCGATCAGGTCCATCATGTCGGGGTACTGGGCGCCCCACTGGAAGGTTTGTAGCGCGCCCATCGACCAGCCGGTGACGAGGCGGATATGCTCGATGCCGAACTTCTCCGTCACCAGCTTGTGCTGGGCCCTCACGTTGTCATAGGCGGTGATGTCGGGAAAGCGCGGGCCGTTATAGGGCTCGGGGTAGTTGCTGGGCGAGGAGGAGAGGCCGTTGCCCAGCATGTTCGGGATGATGATGAAGTATTTCGCGGGATCGAGCGCCATGCCCTCGCCCACCAGCCATTCATTCTCGTAGTGCTGGCCGGAATACCAGGTCGGATAGAGAATGACGTTGTCCTTCGCCGCATTCAGCGTCCCGAAGGTCTTGTAGGCGAGCTTGCAGTCGCGCAGCGTCGCGCCGCTTTGAACGGAGAAGTCGCCGAGGTCGAAAATTTCGTAATCGAGCTTCATCTTGAAAATCCCAGAAGGAAGAAGGCGGCAGTGGAGCAAGGCGGCTCAGGCGGTGGCGGGCTTGGTAGCCGTGACCATGGAAAGCGCGGCATAGGCGATGCCGGCCACCACGGCCGCGGAAATGGCGGTGGAGAAGCCGGGCGCGAGGTGTTCGACCGCGAAGGCGGCCATCGAGCCGATGGCCCAGGCGGCGAAAGCCGTGCCCCTCCAGTCCGCGGAAGCGGCGACGTCCGGCCGACGGGCGACGAACTTGTCCACCAGGATGATGGCACCGATCGGCGGCACGATGATGCCGAGCAGGGACAGCCACTGGATGAAGAAGGCCCACACATTGCCGGCCGCGACCAGGATGCCGATGGCGCCGAGCACCACGGCCATCACGCGCATATGCGTGCCGGTGATGCGCGACCAGCCGGTGGCGGCGTTGTAGAGGCAGTGCGAGCAGACCGAGCCGAGATTGAGATAGAGGAAGATGAAGGCCAGCGTGCTCAGCCAGCCGATCTGCATGGCGTTCATGTAGCCGAACATGTTGTCGGCGCCGAACGGATTGGCATTCGGCACAGCGAGCGCCGCCGTCATCACGCCGCCGACCAGCATGGCAATGAGGTTCGCCACCGGAAAGGCGCTGAAGGTCGCGATCAGTGAGGCTGTCGGCGTCTTGGCCCAGCGGTTGAAATCGGCGCTCACGGTGCCGGCGTCGATGAACAGCGCGATGACGACGGTAAGCCCGACACCCATCGACATGGTGGCGATCCCGTTATTGCCGGGATAGGCAAAGATCGCCTCCCATGTCGTGGTCGACGCCGCGTGCAGCGCGACCCAGCCGCCGAGCACCACGAAGAGCGGCACGGAGACCAGGCCGATCCAATGCAGGCCCTTCACGCCGACAAAGGTGATGGCGATGTAGAGCACGCCGGCGAGCACGGTCATGCCGACATAGCTGAGGCCGTAGGTGGAACTGACCAGTGCGCCGGTAATGCCGGTCTGCACCGCGTACCAGCCGAGCAGCAGGGTCGATAGCAGCCCCGAGGCCAGCATATAGCCCTTCCTGCCGAAAACCTGGCTGGCGATGAGGGCGAAGTTCATGCCGGAGCGCGTACCGATATAGCCGAGCGCGCCGACGTAGCCGAGCATCAGGATGTTGCCAACCACCATGGCGATGAAGGCGTCGCGGAAGCCCATGCCGAGCACGAGCAGCGAGCCGGTCATCGCCCCGGTGATGATCATCGGGAACCCGGCCCACACCATCGTGACCGAGAAGGTGCTGCGGCGCGCCGCGGCCGGCACTGGCTCATGTTCGTATTCACTGCCAAGAAGATGCTCGATCTGCTCTTCGGAGTTCTGGAATGAAGCGGAGGTCTTCGTGTCCATGTCGATATCTTCCGTTGCCTGACAGGGGCTTGGAACAGGGCCGAAAGCCCCCGCCGCGTTGCAACGCGGGGAGGGCAGTTCGTGCTCAGCGGTGCGTGGTCGCCTTGTTGGGGATGCCCTCGATCGGGCATTCCTCGGTGCCGACCATCGGCCGGGTGAAGGACTCCACCATTTCGCGGGTGCCTTCCGGGTCGGTGATCCATTTGGTGTAGAAATCGTAGGGACAGGCGGCCACGCCCTTGTCGCCTTCGCCGGAGTTGATCATGCCGGTGTAGCCGCGGTGGACCAGCTTGAAGAGGTGGTTCTCCGACTGGCCGTTCTTGCGGGCATCGCGGATCAGCGAGGTGGAGAGCTGGGCGTACTGGATGCCGTAATCCTCCTCGCCGCATTCGCCGAGCGTGCGGCCGTCAAAACCGATGATCGCCGAGTGCCCGAAGTAGGAATACACGCCGTCGAAGCCCGAGGCGTTGGCCACCGCGACATAGGTGTTGTTGGCGAAGGCCATCGCCTTGGACATCAGGATCTGCTGTTCCTTAGCCGGATACATATAGCCCTGGCAGCGCACGATCAGCTCGGCGCCCTTCATCGCGCAGTCGCGCCAGATTTCCGGGTAGTTGCCGTCATCGCAGATGATGAGGGAGACCTTCAGGCCCTTTGGACCTTCCGAGACATAGGTGCAATTGCCGGGATACCAGCCCTCGATCGGCACCCAGGGCATGATCTTGCGGTACTTCTGGACGATCTCACCCTTGTCGTTCATCAGGATGAGCGTGTTGTACGGTGCCTTGTTGGGGTGCTCCTCATGCTGCTCGCCGGTGAGCGAGAACACGCCCCAGACCTTGGCCCTGCGGCAGGCTTCGGCGAAGATTTCGGTTTCCTCGCCGGGCACGGTGGCGGCGGTGTCGTACATCTCCTTCGAGTCGTACATGATGCCGTGGGTTGAATATTCCGGGAAGATGACGAGGTCCATGCCGGGCAAGCCGACCTTCATGCCGGTGACCATGTCGGCGATCTTGCGTGCATTAGCCAATACTTCGGCCTTGGAATGCAGGCGCGGCATCTTGTAGTTGACGACAGCGACCCCGACGGTGTCGTTGCTGCTGGAAATGTCGCCGTGCATCATGGTCGTGGCTCCTTGGGCTTTTCTTCAAAAGGGGGCTGGTGGCGCACGAGGCGCACTGCGTCGTTCGCAAAAGCGCACCCGCCATTGCGTCGGTTCGGAAGATCGGAAGCTCGGTATTCGGGCGGCCGCGTGGTCCGGGCGCCGACATCCTTGTCGCCGCCCTACGCAAGGCACAAAAAAAAGCCCGACAGGCTCTCACGAGCCTTCCGGGCTACACCGCCACGCCTGACCAACATCCTTGGTGATCAGGCAAAGAACGCACTCACAGGCAAATTGCCCCGGAAGCGCTCACGGGCAGTATCTAATCACCCTTGGAACGATAGTTCAAGAGTTCGCTGGCGTTGATGATCGCCACCGCCATGTCCTCCATCGGCACCCGCTTGGCCATCGCCTGGCGGCGAATGCTTTGATAGGCGTCTTCCTCGCTGAGCCCCTGGCTCTCCATGAGGATGGTCTTGGCCTTCTGGATTTTCTGGATGCCGGAGAGCTTGCGCTCCAGCTTGTTCAGCCGCTTGCGGGTCTCCTCGCGCTCCAGCCACAGGCTGCGGGCGATGGTGAGATTGGTGAGCAGGCCGAACGGGCGGATCGGCCGCTCCACGACGGCCACAGCACCGGATTCCAGCACGATCTGCAGCGTCGAGGGGTTCTCGTAGCCGACGATGGCGATGATGGTCGGCTGGGCATGAACGTCGGACTTCAGCAGCTTGGTAATGGCGGTGCGGGCGTCCTGCTCGATCGCCAGCAGCACGATGTCGGCGGCGGACGGCCACTCGGCCGGCACCGGCCACAGCACATCGACCATGCAGCCTATGCGGCGCAGATGTTCGACGAGGCTCACCCGCTCCTCGTCGGGCGGGTGGATGACCTGGACCCGCAGGCCCCGGAGGTCTTTCAGGATCTGGATTGCCACGCTGCCGCCTCCACTGATATCGGCGTCATACGTGCGCGCTTTGCAGGCCGTCGGCGGACCAGTCGTCGAGGCTCTGGACCACGCAATAAGGGTCCGGCTTCACCCGCACACCTGGGTTCCAGACGATCTGGAAGCGGCCCTTGGAGTCCAGCCGCCCGACGCGCGGCCAGAGATAGGTGTGGTTGTTCTCGGCATCGATCCGCACCCGGCCCTGCGGCGCATCGAACTCGGAATCGCGCAATTCCGGCAGCAGCCTGTCGGGATCGTCGGTGCCGGCGCGGGCCAGCGCGCGCATGGCGAGGTGGACCTGGAAATAGGCGGCCTCGGCGACCGCCGTGACCGGCGCATCCGCGCCGTTGCGCTGCTTGAAGGCGGCGACAAATCGCCGGGCGGCGGGGGTACCCAGCGTCTCGAAGAACGGCGCGGCGGTGATGTGGCCCTCAGCCGCCTCCACGCTCATCTGCGCGATCTCCGCCTCGCTGGTGGTGAGGCTGGCGATCGGCATGGTGGCCGGATCAAACCCGGCGGCGTGATAGGCCTCGTACAGCATCGCGGTGCCGGCGCCGACCACGGTGGAGAAGATGACATCCGGCGAGGTCTTGCGGATTTTCGCGATTACCCGCTCGAAATCGGCCGCGGTGGCATCCAGCGGCACATAGACCTCGTCCAGCACCTTGCCGTTCGACTGGGTGACGAAGTCGGTCATGATCCGGTTCGATTCGTAGGGGAAGACGTAATTCGAGCCGATCAGGAAGAAGCGGTTGCCATAGGTGCCGAGCAGGTATTTCGCGAGCTGGATGGAATTCTGGTTCGGCGCCGCGCCGGTGTAGACGCAGTGCCGGGAATACTCGAAGCCCTCATAGAGCGTCGGGTAGAACAAGAGGCCGCGCAGCGCCTCGACGACCGGGAGCACCGCCTTGCGGGCGCTCGACATGTAGCAGCCGAAGATCAGCCGCACCTTGTCCTCGCTGAGCAGGCGTTGGGCGAACTGGCCGTAGGATTTCGGCGTGGAGGCGGGATCGTACACCACCGCCTCGACAGGGCGCCCGAGCACGCCGCCCGCGGCATTGATCTCGTCAATGGCAAGCAGGGTGCCGCCGAGTTGCGAGCGCTCGATGGCCGAGGTCACGCCGGTTTCGGAAAACAGCACGCCGACGCGCCAGGGCTGAACCGTCGAGTTATTGCCTGCCGAAGAATTACCAGCCATGTCGCGGAGAGCCTCGCCTGCGAAAATCACGGGCTCAGTTCTGCATCGCCTGTCGCGGTGGTGCAATGCCGGATGGGCGCGTGCGACTAGATGTCGAAGCGCTCGCGCAGCTGGGTGCGCAGGCTTTGCAGCAACTCGGCGGACAGTTCAGGCTGCCCGGCGGCGACGTTGCGCGCGAGCGTCAGCGCGCCGACCATGGACGACATGATCGTGACAGCTTCCGCGCGGCGGGCAGCGGGGTCCTCGACCTTCAGCCGCTTTTCGATAAGGGCGATGAAGCCGGACAGGCCCTCGGCATAATCGTGCTGCATCCGCGCCGGCTGGCGGGCGATCTCGCCACTGAGCGCCGAGATCGCGCAGCCCTTAGCCGGGTCGTCGCGGTGGGCGGGGGAGAGATAGTGGTCGATCAGCGCCGACAGATCAGGCTGCGCCTCCCATTTGTCGCGCCCCTGCGCGCAGGCCTGCCGGCAGGCCTCGCCGGCGAGGTCTGCCTTGGAGCGGAAATGGCCGTAGAAGGCGCCATGGGTCAGGCCGCTGGCCTGCATGATCTCGGCGACGCCAACCTCTGAGAAACCGCGCTCGCGGAACAGGCGCGAGGCGGTCTCCACGATGGTGCGACGATGCTCGACGACCTTTTCCCGTGTAACCCGCACGCCCGTATCTCCTGACCCTTCCGTCACCCCATCATAGATGGGTATTCCTGACGGAAAACAGAAATACGGAATGCCGCGCAGGCCGCCAAATCAGGCGGCGACGTCCCATGTCGGCGCGAGGCCGCCGGGGCTGACGATGCGGCCATTGGGCTTGGCGAGGGCATGGATCGCGGCCATCTCGGCGTCCGAGAGTTCGAAGTCGAGAATCGCGAAGTTCTCGGCCGCGCGTTTCTCGCCGACGGTCTTGGACAGCGCAATCAGCCCGTCCTGCTGGATCACCCAGCGCAGCACGATTTGCGCGACGCTCTTGCCCTTCGCGGCGGCGATGTCCTTCAGCACCGGCTCGTCGAACACCTTGCCGTCGGCCATGGCGTAATAGGCGGTGATCGACATGCCGGCCGCACGGGCCGCCTCGATCACCACGCTCTGGTCGATATAGGGGTGGTACTCGATCTGGTTGGTGACCAGCGGCGCCTTGCTGAGGCTGGCAGCCTCCGCCATCAGGGCGGTCGAGAAATTGCTGACGCCGATGTGTCGCACCTTGCCGGCGCGTACCACCTCGTTGAGCCCATCGATGGGCTCGGCGAGCGCGGCGCCAGCGGGCCAGTGCAGCAGAAGCAGGTCGACATAGTCGGTCTTCAGCTTGGCGAGGCTGCCCTCCACCGAGGCGAGAAGGTCGGCGCGGTGGTACTTGTCGACCCACACCTTGGTGGTGAGGAAGATGTCGCCGCGCGGAACCCCGGAGGCCTTGATGCCGTCGCCGACCTCGGCCTCGTTGCCATAGATCTGCGCGGTGTCGATGTGGCGGAAGCCGATCTTCAGTGCCGCCGGCACCATGCGCAGCGTATCCGGGCCGGGCATGCGGAAGGTGCGCGGGAATGTTGGCGCCATTGGCGCTGACGATTTTCTGCATCGCAGTTCTCCTAAGGGTGTCTCTGATGTCACGCGGTGCGCAGGGCGAGCGTTTCGCGGCGATCGAGTGCCCCGCTCCAGATAGTGAGCATCAGCGCGCCGGCAACCAGGACGGCGCCGACCCATGGCGTCGCGCCAAGGCCCATGGGCGAGGCGACGACCAGCCCGCCGATCCATGCGCCGAGCGCGATGCCGAGATTGAACGCCGCGATGTTCAGCGCCGAGGCGACATCGACCGCGCCGGGGCGATGGGTCTTGGCGAGCTCGACGACATAGATCTGCAGGCCCGGCACATTGGCAAAGCTTAGGAAGCCGAGCGCGGCCAGCGTCACTAGCGTCCACACCGGGGAGACGGCAGTGAAGTGGAAGACCAGCAGCACCAGCGCCTGCAAGGCGAACAGGAAGGTGAGCGCCTTCACCGGGTTGCGGTCGGCGATCCGCCCGCCGGCGAGGTTGCCGGCGGCAATCGCCAGCCCGTACAGCACGAGGATGAGGCTGACGCTGGAGGAGGCGAAGCCGGTGATCTGCTCGAGGATCGAGGCGAGATAGGTGAAGGCGACGAACGTGCCGCCATAGCCCAAAGCCGTCATGCCATAGACCAGCAGCAGCCGGCCACTGCCGAGCACGCGGACCTGATCCATCAGCTTGGCCGGCTCATTACGGGTGAGGTTGGACGGCAGCAGGATGGCGATGGCGGCAAAGGCAATGATGCCCAGTGCCGCAACTGCCCAGAAGGTGGCGCGCCAGCCGAAGCTCTGGCCGATGAAGGTGCCGAGCGGCACGCCGGTGACGATGGCGACGGTGAGGCCCATGAACATCAGCGCGATGGCCGAGGCGCGGCGGTCGGGGGCCACGAGGTCGGCGGCGATGGTGGCGCCGACGGAAAAGAACACGCCATGGGCGAAGGCGGACAGCACCCGCGCGACAAGAAGCGTTTCATAGGAAGGGCTGAGCGCCGCCGCCGAATTGCCGGCGACGAACAGCGCCATAAGACCCAGTAGCAGAGGTTTGCGGGCTATCCGGCCCGTCAAAGCGGTGAGGATGGGCGCGCCGAAGGTGACGCCGAGCGCATAGACGCTGACGATGAGGCCGGCGAGGGGGAGATCGATGGTGAGGTCGGTCGCGACGGTGGGAAGCAGGCCGACGATGACGAATTCGGTGGTGCCGATCGCGTAGGCCGCGATGGTGAGGGCAAAGAGAGGGCGAACTCCGCGCGTCCGGGCGCGGGGCGCCGACACGCCATGAGGTGACGAGGTTGGCGTCGAATATGCGTCAGCACTGCTTGCCTGATAATCCGATATGCACGACTAATACTCGTGAACTGAATTCACAGGTGAGATCATGGACAACCGGGCCGGTGAGATGCAGGTGCTGGTGGAGGCGGTGGACCGCGGCAGTTTCTCCGCCGCCGGGCGCCGGCTCGGCCTGTCGCCTTCGGCGGTGAGCAAGCTAGCGACGCGGCTGGAGGATCGGCTCGGCACCCGCCTGCTGGTGCGCTCCACCCGCGCGCTGGGGCTGACGCCGGAGGGCGAGGCCTATGTCGCGCGGGCACGGCGCATCCTCGGCGAAATCGAGGATGCCGAACGTTTTGTGGCGGCGGGCGCGGGGTCGATCAAAATCGCGGTGGAAAGCACGGGCATAGCTATCGTTGCAATACGAAATTCTCACCATTTCAGCGCGCTCTGGCCCGATGTCGAGCCATTTGCACGTGAAGGCCACTTAGCGCTCAGCTTTGTCAACGGTTTGGCCAATGTTGTGCCATACGGCGGCCACACTCCGATTTACGGAACGAATCCCATTGCCTTCGCAACCCCAGTGGCAGACGGCGAACCACTCGTCGTTGATCAGGCGACAAGCGTGATGGCCAATGGGGAGGTTAGACTTCATGCCCTTGCGAACAGCCCGCTTCCGCCAGGGGCTGGTGTCGATAGTGCCGGAAGACCTTCCACTGATCCTCATGCGGTCTTAGCAGGCGGAGCGCTCAACACCTTCGGTGGCTACAAGGGGTCGTCCATTGCGCTCATGGTTGAGCTCATGGCCGGCGCGTTGACAGGCGGTCAACTGTCCTTCGAAAACGACTTTGGCGATTGTGTTGGCGCGCAGACACCGAAGGCTGGACAGCTGCTTATGGTTATAGACCCCACGCGCGGCGGCAACACCGGATTTGCTCAGCGCGTTTCGCATCTGTGCTCACGACTGATCGATGCCGGCCAGGATCGATTGCCAGGCCAACGACGGTATGCAAGCCGCCGTAACGCAGAACGATTCGGCATTCCAATCTCAGAGGGCGACCTTGCTCAATTAAAAGCCTCGGCTGCCTGACGCGGCGATCTTCTCACCGAAACAGGTAGAAACGCACGATCAGAATTCATATTCCAATGTCATTGGAGACAGTATGACCAACCTTATTCATGACAAAAGCAGGCTCGTCCTCAAGCGGTCGCTGACATCCTCACAGATCGACCAATTGGTGACTCTCTTTCAGGCTGAATGGTGGACAAAAGGCCGAACAAGGGCAGACACCGAAAGAGCCTTGAAAATGGGTGGGCCGATCTTCGCGTTTGTAGATCCTGAGAACGACGATCTCGTCGCTTTCGCCCGCACCATTACAGATGGCGTTTACAAGGCGATGATCTTTGACATCATCGTCAAGACCACGTGGCGCGGAACAGGGTTAGGTGCCTTTTTAATGGAAACCGTGATGAACGATCCAGCAATCGTCAGTGTTAAGCACCGCGAGCTTTACTGCCTTGAGGAAATGCTCCCTTTCTATGAAAAATGGGGGTTCACGGCCAACCTGCCGGGCCTCTATTTTATGAGGAAGTCCACCTAGAGAGGCGAGAGTAAAGTTCCATTCGCCTGCCAGCTACCTCCGCCGCCGAATATGTCTTACTTGCCAATATCAGCACGCCGTGAATGTTAATCGGCTTCCGAGTTTGACCCCGCACTAGCACTCTCAAATTGTTAGCGTGCCGATCGGCGCCAAAACTGTGTGCCGAATAACACATGATCACGACATACGGCAACCAGGCTGTCGCCACAGCCTCAAAACGCTGCGATAGCGAATGTTTTATTATCGACAAATCTAGTGGGGAGTTTCTTACCGTGATTAGTTGTATACGAAGCGCTTGGAGATTCATTCACGTGAACCTCCACGGACTTTTCTGATCAGAAAATCCCGACCACACGGGGAATTCGAAAGGACTTGCTCATAGTCGAGTCCCATTACCTGGAAGAGAACTTCGAATTGTTTCCGGGTGAAGAATTCATTCTGTGTATAGGACAACGCGACATCCGCAACGAAGTCCGCAATACGGCCATCCTCGCATTTATTGATGAGGTCTTCGCAAGCGTATCTGCTGTGAGCAGCATTCGCACTGTAATCAATGTTCAACACGTTCTTAAAGCGCCCTCCGTTTGCGGCAGGGTGCGCCCAATGAATCACGGCCAGTCCCTACATGCTTACGATGTAGAATTTTTCCCATACCTGCGGGCGACGTGACGACTAGATAAGCGTACATCGCGGCGGTTTCTCTTTTTTATAAGTATAAATATCCTTGCACCAAAAGTGTGACTCACGGGCAAGATGGCGCTACATGCCTCAGCCGAGCTGGCGGAGTTGCGCGCAAAGTACCTCGCCTGTTGGCGCAAACGCGGCGCCTCTACCATGCAGACGTATTGCTTTATCTGTCCAATCGGAAGGACTTTCCATGGGCCAAAAAC
>LNAP01005169.1_pt1 | contig 11692 bp, 5 predicted proteins | sample 602601 | NCBI WGS metagenome assembly LNAP01 (sample SAMN02440304, study PRJNA202911) | soil metagenome | biome: Subtropical and temperate rainforests or woodlands; isolation source: soil samples (1 kg each in a 20% v/v slurry with milli Q water) were... ... | reverse complement strand
GGCCCGGTAGCGGCGGCCGCCGGCCGGGATCTCGAACTGGCCGGTCTCGGCGCCATCGGCGTCGACGACCGGCCGGACGTTGAGGCTCTGCAGGAGCCCGCGCCGGGCGATGTCCTCGGCCAGGTCCTCGACCGAGACGCCCGCCTTCAAGCGCCGGATGTTCGACTGGCTTAGCACCAGCTTGTTGAAGGGGATGTCGCGCGAGGCGCTGAGGGTGATCTTCTGAACGGCCTTTGCCATGTCGGGATACTCCACGACGGACGGCCGGGAGACACTCTCTCGACCTCAAATCCGTCACGGAAACCGGCGCAGCCCTCTCACTCTACCACCCGACGGGCGCTACCGCCGAGACCGCCCGATGGGTGTGCTGGTGAACCTGGCTAGCGGGTCCCACCCGCCGGGGTGCTACCGCTGCGTGCAAGCTAGGGAGAAAACCTCTTCTAATCTATACTGGTCGCGAGGTTAGCGACGATCGCGGCCACACACTGGCATCAACATTCTCGAATGGTGCCGACTGTGCTGACGTGCGAGCACGCTAATGCGTCGTGGTCCAAGTGCGCTTCGCGGAACGTTCCGAAGAAGCCCGGCAATCGCGGACGCATGGGGGGAGTTTGGGCTTGCACTTATCTCTGCGGCACTGGCACGTCGGCTGCACTCGGCGCTATCTGAGTTGGCAGTCATGACTCTCGCTGCAGTGTCCCTCTTCAGCGGCGCGGGAGGCTTTTGCGAGGGAGTACGGCTTGCAGGCTGGAATGTCGTCTGCGCTGTTGAATCGGATGCTCAGGCGTGCCTCACGCATGCCGCCAATTTCGATGAAGTTGCTCTCTTTAAGGGCGACATTGCCCGCTTCCTGCAGGATCCGCAGCCGGGCGTGCCGAGCCTCGACGAGCTTGTCGCCCTCAAGATCGACGTTGTCTACGGTGGACCGCCCTGCCAAGGGTTCAGCCAGATCGGGCCGCGCAATCTCGACGACCCGCGCAACCGCCTCTACGAGGAATTCATCCGCGTCGTGAGGCTTCTCCGGCCACGCGCCTTCGTGATGGAGAACGTCCCCAACATGGTGGCCATGCAGAATGGCCATTTCAGAACCAAGATCCTCGAGGCTTTCCGTAAAGCTGGATACGCGCGGGCCGCCGTCGTTCCCGTCGTAGCTTCCGATTTTGGCGTCCCGCAGCATCGGCGACGGGTCTTTGTAATCGGCCTGCGTGACAGGCTTCCGTTCAAGGGGGATTTTGCCGATATCGCGCAAGCTCTCCTCGAGGCGCAGAAGGGTGAACGCACCGTCACCGTAGGAGACGCGCTCTCCGATCTTCCCGAGGCCGTTTCGGAAGATGATCGACCGATTCCATATCCGAAAAAGCGTGGCGGGCGGTATTCCGACTTTCAGAAGCTGATGCGGCTGGACTGGGATCATGCGCTGCTGACTTCCGCGCGCAAGCGGGGGAGCCTAGCCGCCGACGCTCTGCACAACCACCATACGAAGCGTGTCGAAACTCGCCGTAAAAAGATTCTCACCGCGATCCGGCCGGGCGCGCGCGGGGACTCGCTTCCGGCGGAGCTCTGGAATGGGACCCGCGGGCACAAATGGCGCCGTCTTGATCCGGACAAGCCGTCCTACACGATCCTGGCCCAGATGCACCGGGACTTGTCGGAATGGATCCATCCGACGCATGATCGATGGATCACGGTCCGCGAGGCGGCCCGGCTGCAGTCCTTCCATGACGGATTCATCTTTCACGGCAGCGAGTGGCAGCAGCTGAAGCAGGTGGGGAACGCGGTTCCTCCACTCATGGGGCATGCCGTCGCCCGCGCCGTTACCGGCCTCCTGGACACTACGCGCCACAAGGCAGGGCGATAGAACAGCCATGGATGGACTCGGTCCTCTCCTCCTCATCGCGGGGCTGGTAGTCGCCATCTTCTCGGCACTAGGCGTCTGGAGCTGGCGACGCTTCGCACGGACTTCCAGTTTCGGCGCCGGCGCAAGCACGGCAGCAGTAGCGCTGTTCGCTCCAACCGACCGAATAGCCGCCGAAGATGCACGTGCGGATAAGAACAGCATCCACAGCAGCGCCAGTCCGTTGGACACTTCGGGCAACCCGAAAGGCGGGCTGCCCGAGGCTCCCGTGTCGATTGACGACGACGACCTGGAAGGATGCGGCGCGCCGCCGTCCAGCCCCGCGCCGCCGGAATTTCTGTCCGTCAAAGACGACGCGCCCAAGAAACAGGCCGAACACGGACCGGATAGCATTCCCACTTTCCCGGCACCGTTGTCAGCGGCTGCCACTACCCTGGCCGGGGCAGGACCATCGGTGAGCGCTTCGGACGATGGCCCCGGCACCGCATGTGACGATGCCGAGCACCGCGCATCGCGTGCTGGGAGAGTCTGCGGCGAAACCGCTGCGCTGCCGCGTATGCGCGACGCACTGCCGGAGGCTGACGACGGCATTCCGCATCCTGCTGACGTCGGGCCAGAAGGACAGAGCGCTTCCGCACCACAGGATTCACCTGACCTCGCCAGTGACCCCGGTGATGAGATTGCTGCTGAACCAGCTCAGACCTTCGATAGAGAGGAAGATGTCTGCGGACAAGCCGGCCATGACGTGGACCAGTCTGGGGCTATTGCAGAGCCGAATGCCAAAGCTGCCGAACGCACTGACGCATCTTCCGATGCATCCGAAGAGGCTGGGCCGGACAAACCCAGTGATGGAGATCGCGGAGCCGATCCAGCGCCAGTCATCGAGCCCGCGCCGGAGGTCCCGAAGAGTTCAACCAGTACGCGGTCAAGGAAGCCTGCCGTGCACCGTGACCGGAGAGGAAGCCGGAGGGGAGCGCCCGCGTCCACAGCGCCATCAGAAGCGGCACCGGCCGGGCCCGCGCCGGCCGCGCGTCCTGCCGCCGAAGCCAAGCTGCGCCTGTCGCTCCATCCTATCCGCCGCACCGCGAGAATATCGGTGGTGCTGACGCGTCCCGAGGGCTTTCCCGAACGTGTGACGCTTCAAGCTGGCGTTGAAAGCATTGAATACGTACTGGATGCCTACGATACCGCGCGCTACGATGATCTGGACTTGCCGTGGACTAGTGGGCTTCTAGACGGCGAGCTACGCTTGGCCAGCACGGATGGCTTCCGGTGGCTTCGCAGCGCGCGGCGGGTGCACATCTTCGCAGGGGATCCGAATGAACCGGATCTGATGTCTGTAGGCTCGGCGCGACCCGGCGTGGAACACGCACTGGTCTGCCGTTCAGGCGACGCCGCAGACATCCGCGCCGCCGCCAATTCTTCAGGTTCCCCTGAACTGCATACTCACGAACACTGGCAGGGCATTCCAGACGGATGGATGGTGCTGTCACGCTACACGCCAATGCGCTCAGCAGTACTTCCGCTGCCGTACGACCTCCGATCTCTGGATCCGGGAGCGGGCCTCGAGATTCTGTTCGAGGGAGGACTCGCCATCCGGCCCCGGGTATATGCTGCGGGCCATCCTCCGCGGATTGCTATCAGCCCTGCGCCAAACGGTGCCTCGATCACCATTGGAGGCGAACCCGCTACGCTTTCTGCGAACGGCGCATGGGAAGCGCCAGGATGGGATTTGCCGGGGCAGCACATCGTCGACGTTGTCCCTGGACCGTCAGTATCCTACGAGATCGCCGCCGATCCTTGGGCTGTCGCAGGCTGGGACTTCTGGAACGCTCACTCCGGGCGCTTTGAAAATCGGCCGCTGGGACCATGGGCGCAGGCAGAGATTTGCGGTGCTCAGATTCGAGGTCCTGCGGGGGAAGTCGTGTTCGCGGCGGAGACTCAGCCGACGCTGATCGCGCTGGGATCAAGAAGCGGTGCTGTATCCTTGCAAGGACGAGGGGACGTCTCCGTTTCTATCGGCTTCATGGCCGAGGCGCCGGCCTTCCTGCTCTCCGCGACGGGACAGCGCCGGACCCAGGGTGAGGTGGTCTGGCTAGGCCTCACGCCGACCTCGGAAGGGTCCAGGCGGCCTGATCCGGATTGGGTAGCCGCAGTACGCGCGGCCGCGTCACGACGGCTTCCGCTGAATCGAGCTGACGCACTTGGCGAGAACACGTGGCGGAAGGCCAAGGAGCGTGCTCGCCGGCTGAAGAGGCCACGCACATGACGGACCTACTGCTGGAATGGATGTCTTTCCGCCGCGCTGGCCGCATGAGCGATGTACCGGCCGATCTGGCCGATGGCGGCGCTGTGCGGCGGGCCGTGGACAATCTCGCTGTGCTCGGGCACGTGGAACTAGTAGATGGGGCGAGGTGGAGAGTGGCGCCACCCACACTGGCGGGACTGCCGGCAGGCGCCGATCGCGGAGCAACTGCGGTCCTGTGTGGCGCCCGGACGTTCGGCGTTCTCGCTTCCCTGGAAGCCGCCTGTCTGGACGCCGGCGTTCAAATGGCGTCTCTCACCGTACCAAATCGCCCGGCGGTCATCCGCGTGGCCGCTACTTCTGATGCTCAGCTGGCGTCCGTCGCATCCGCGGCTCGCATCCCGCTGCAGCACAACGCCGCTCTCGCGCTACTCGCATGCACCCCAGCGATCCGCAATTGGCCACGTACGCCGTGCGCAATGGTAGACGGCCGGGTTGAGACGGTTCGCCGTTTTTCACGGTCAAAGATGGCCTGGACCGAGACCACGCTCTCCAACGCAGCAGCGGCAAGAGCGGGCTTCTTTCGCATCAAGCGGGACTGGGATTGGGTCAGCCTTCTGAAAACAGGCGTATCTGAATGTGCCTACATCGATGATCGTGCTGGCCGCCTCGCTGCGGCCGCGAAGCTCAAGGCTATTTCCTGGACTGCTGAATCGCAGACTCTTGATCTGCCTAGCCAGCTCTTCCCGCCAGGTGCAATTGCTCGCGCGCTGACGCTCTGCACTGGCTTTCTGCCGAGATACGAGGCCGCGAGCCGCCGAATTAGCTTTGGCGGCGTCCCTCCGGAGATCCTGAGACTGACGCTTGCCATTACGGGGCTGAGACTCGCATGAGCGATCCGATCCAGACATTCGAGAGCCTGAAAAGTGCCTACTTGCGATATTTCGACAGCCCGTTTGATCTGCGGTTTGAAGACCTGGTCCAAGCCCGCCGAAGACTCCTCAATCGCGACGGCGTGTTGTTTCGCGAGCCTCTCATCGAGCCCCAGCCGGGCTATGTGCTGAGTGGACATGATGTCCGCGCGGCAACAGCTAGCGTGCTGGGAGGCGTCGCGGGCTGGTCTCAGCAAAATATCGCTGATCTTGCAGGCCTAGCCGAAGAAGGCCTTTTCCTTCCGCGAGGGAGCACGCCTGTCGAGCTATACCGGCATCAGGAGGGGATGCTTCGTTCAAGCGTAGCACAACAGTCAGATACGGTGATCCTGACTGGAACGGGCTCAGGCAAGACGGAAGCCATCTATCTCCCTGTTCTTGCCTCTATCGTTCGCGAGTCCGCAGCTTGGCCCGCAATCCCCGCCGCTCCCCGCAATGACTGGTGGGTGATGCCACCGCCTGCCGGCTCTGCAAATCGCGTATATCATCCGCGGATCTCGCAGCGTGCTCACGAACCCGGGAGCCGGCACGCAGCAATCCGCGCTCTTGTTCTTTATCCGCTGAATGCACTAGCCGAGGACCAGATGTCGCGGCTTCGCCAGGCCCTCGACAGCGATCGAATTCGCATCTGGCTCAACGCTAACCGTCCAGGAAACCGGTTCTGGTTCGGACGGTATACCGGCTGGACTCCGATCTCAGGAAGTCCGCTCCGCCCCGGAGCAGAAGCGGAATTGAGAACCGAGCTGCGCAAACAGAGTTCTCTGGCTGCGCGAGTTGCTGGCACCGACGCCCAGCGGTTCTTTCCTCGATTCGATGGCGGCGAGATGTGGAGCCGATGGGATATGCAGGATGCTCCGCCTGACATCCTAATCACGAACTACAGCATGCTGAACATCATGCTGATGCGGGACATCGAAGACCAGATATTCGCCGCTACTCGACACTGGCTCGAAGAGCCTGCGAACATCTTCCATCTTGTCGTCGACGAGCTCCACACCTACCGGGGAACGCCAGGAACAGAGGTCGGGTATATCCTCAGAGTCCTGTATGAGCGGCTCGGACTGAATCCGGACCATCCGCAGCTTCGGATCCTTGCATCCAGCGCGTCTCTTGGTAATGACGACGCGCGCGCTCAGGACTATCTCCGCCAATTCTTCGGACGGTCGCGGCCCTTCACTCTCATCCGAGGAGGCGCCGAAGCGCTTCCTTCCGGTTCCGCGCACCGTCTTTCTGGACTGGCTGACCCCATCCTGAATCTCGGGAGCAGCGTGGTATCGGCGTCGGACGCAGACCTTGCGAATGCAGTCGCCGCATTTACCTCCGCCGCATCCCTCAGCCCGCCCAACGGGTCTCTCTCGGCCAATCAGCAACTCGGCGCGGCACTCGTTGAAGTCGGCGCCTCGGAGGCGATCCGAGCCGCATGCAATGATGGAACGGACGACAGTCCCACCGTCGTTCCCCAGACCATCGACGCACTTGCTGCATCGTTGTTTCCGGAGGAGCCACGAGAGCGGAGTGCAAGTGCAACGGCCGCGCTGGTCATGTCGCTTTCTAGGGCTCAGACAGTGTCAGCCATGCCTCTCCTGCCGACTCGCGTTCACCTGTTCTTCCGCAATGTCCAAGGCGTATGGGCCTGCACTAACCCCGCGTGCAGCGGCGCGCACTGGACCGAACCCAACATACCCGTCGGCCGACTGTTCGATCGGCCGACGACGACGTGTGAATGCGGCTCGCGTGTTTTGGAGATGCTCTACTGTGAGCCGTGTGGCGACATCTTCCTGGGTGGCTACCGGCGCACGCTCGGGCAGAACAGCTGGTCTCTAGTGCCTGACGACCCGAATATTGAAAAGGCACCGGATCATTCTGCCAACGATCGGAGCTACGACAACTATGCCGTCTATTGGCCAGCTAGACTCTCCGACGGCATGCTGCGTCAGCCGCAGCGCACCTCTTGGCGCCAGGAGGGAGTCCAGCGCCAATGGCGTATGGCTCGGTACGACCATCGTACCGGCGAAATCGAGATCGCCCGGCGCACCGCCGATGCGGCAGGGTGGCTTTACCACGTAGCAGATTTGCACCTGGATCCTGTGCCTCCCCGCGCGCTTGTTCCGAGCGCGCGCAGTGAGCGGCCATCGGTCTGCCCGCATTGCGAAGCTGACTGGAGCAGGATGACCAGCTCCGCGCCGATCCGCACGCAACGCACCGGCTTCCAGAAAGTAGCCCAAGTACTCTCGGACTCCCTGCTGCGTGAGATCGCCCCGCCGCAGACGCAGGCCGGCCGTCCAGTAGAAGATCCACACCGGAAACTGGTGCTCTTTTCGGACAGCCGGCAGGACGCGGCAAAGTTAGCGGTCGGCGTCGCTAAGTCCCATTGGCTCGACGCTATTCGTCAGGCGCTCGTCGATGGAATGGACGACAGCACAAGGGCCACCATCGCTTTCGATCGCCAAGCGCAAGGTGAAGCGTTGAGTTCAGACGATGCCGCGCTGGCGGGCGTATTTGCGATCGGCCGGCAGCGAGAGGCGAATGCAATTCTCGCGTCGCGAATCCCTACGATGGCGGCAATGCCCTCGGCAATTGGCGGCCTGACGATGCGGCAGCTTGCCGATCGGGCCCTCGCGCACGCTAGAGCCGGCCTCTCGAAAGCGACAGACCTCGAGGAAGACGCGGCACGGCGGCTGCTGATGGCCGGCATGAATCCGGGCGGCGTCGATCGCAGTGTCATGTGGACGAATCTTGACGATCATCAGGGTGAATGGAAGCGTCTGTTCGACTGGGCGCTAGTGCCACCTGACTACCGGCCCGGATTGAGCGGAGAGGAGAGCGACCACCGCACACGCATCCAGACGGCCGCGCGTGAAGCGGTTGCCGAGTCGTTGTTCTCCGGAGGCCGACGGGATCTTGAGTCTCTGAAGCTTGGCTGTGTCACGACCGATCGACTGAGCTATCCCGCGCCTACCTCCGTCCACCAGGAGGCCGCCGACAGTTGTATCCGTATGCTCGGCAAGCGGCGGAGAATCGATACGCACCGAGCGACTGGAGACGACAACCAACTCACCAAGTATGCGCGGGACTATCTTGAGGAGGTGGCAAACGCCAACTCTATCGCGCCGGCCGACTTTATACGCGACGTGACGTCGTTGCTTACAAATGCTGGCGTATTCAGCCAGGGTATCCTTCTGTTTCGTGGGCTCTTCGTCGCTGATCCGACGGAAACGTACTACCAGTGCAGCCGGTGTTCGCGAGTTCATCTCCACCGTAGCGGCGGCATCTGTAGCGGCTGTCTCACGCCGCTGGGTTCTCCGCGCGTTACTGGCGTCGACGACGCGGGGCAGGAAATCGACTACTACCGCTGGCTCGCGGTCGATGCTGGCCCCATTTTCCGGTTGAACTGCGCTGAGATGACGGGCCAGACGGACAAGGTCCTGGCGCGCGATCGCCAGCGATTGTTTCAGAACATACCTGTCGGAGACGAGGTCGCTCTGACAGACAACATCGATTTGCTAAGCGTCACCACCACGATGGAGGCGGGCGTCGACATTGGTTCCCTGCTGGCCGTGATGATGGCCAATATGCCTCCGATGCGCTTTAACTATCAGCAGCGGGTCGGTCGCGCTGGCCGCCGTGGAGCAGCACTGTCACTCGCACTCACGCTCTGCCGTGGACGCAGTCACGACGATTATTATTTTCAGCGGCCAGAGCGCATTACGGCGGATCCGCCGCCACCGCCTTACGTCGATACGAACCGCCTGCAGATCCTCCGGCGCGTTTTGGCGAAGGAAGTGCTTCGCCGGGCGTTTTCTGAACTCGGCCTGTTTGACGGAACCGCTGGCGATAGCGTGCACGGAGAGTTTGGAACTGCCGTGGCCTGGAACATGCCGCCAGACAATTTGCCGGCCGGCTACGCGGCCGGAGATGCAGCCGACATTGTTGCTCAGTGGATTAGCCGGAATCAGCATCTCGTTGAAGCGATTTGCGATGCCCTGCTCGTCCAAACCCGCCTGGTCGCGTCGCCCCCTAACCGTACCGATGCCGTCGCTTGGATCATGAATGGTCTCATCGGGGAGATAACCGCAGCGGCGCAGGATCAAAGCCTCGTGCAGGATGCGCTAAGCGAGAGGCTCGCCAACAAGGGAGTCCTCCCGATGTTTGGCTTTCCGACGCGTGCGCGGCTGCTTTATCACAGGCAACCGCAGAACTGGCCGCCGCGCCAAACTGTGGACCGGGATCTCGAACTAGCGGTTAGCATGTTTGCGCCCGGCGCTGAGACAGTGAAGGAGCGGACGATTCACACGGCGATCGGCATCGCCCACTATACTCGGCAAGGACCTTTTGCAGTTCGGGATCCAAACCCGTTGGGACCGGCCGTCGTCGTAGGGCTGTGCGGAAATTGCCAGCATGTAGAGACAGCGAGTCCGAATAGCCCCGCATGCCCGGTCTGCGGGGCGCCCGCAGGTTCGGGCGACCGCGACTACCAGGCGATGGATCTCCGGCAGCCCAAAGGCTTCGTGAGCTACTTTACCAAGGCCCGTGACTATGACGGCGTTTTCGACTTCGTGCCCCGTGCAGCGAGACCCAAAGTAGGCCGACCGCCTTTTGCCATCGGAGTGCACCGCAACTTTGACATTGGCGCTGGCCAGGGCCGGCTTCATGTCATCAACGACAATGCCGGCCGACTCTTCCGACTATCATCCGAGCCCTGGGCCGGAGGCGCCATGGTAGATGTGGGCGCGGCCAACGTAGCGGAAGAAAAGCATGCCGCTTCAGTTGGCCGTCGTCCTGGCGCGCCTATGGCCACAACGGGCGCCGTCGTCACGTGTGCGCTAGCGGCTATCAGCGAAACGGACATGATGCTGCTTGGCGTCCGCGATTTCGGGCCCGGCCGGGCCGCAGATCCTCGGAGTGCCCCGGGACGCTCGGCCCTGTACTCTCTCGCGTTCATGCTGAGACGGGCGGCGGCCGTCTATCTCGACATTCAGGACTATGAGCTGAAGGCAGGTATCAGAAGCCAGGAGGATCCCGCTCTTGGCTCGGTCATCGGTCAGGTATTCCTGTGCGACACGCTTGAGAACGGTGCCGGATATGCAACTCATCTTGGCGAGCCGGCGGTCAGCGAGCAGCTTCTTCAGATGATCGCGCAGAATTCGCATTGGCAATTTCATGATCGGCTTGTCGATCTAGCGCACGCCGGCGCCTGCGATACGTCCTGTCCGGACTGCCTGAGAAGCTACAGTAATCTCGCGTATCACAGCTTGCTCGACTGGCGGCTCGCCATAGACATGGCAAATCTCGCGCTCGACTCGAACAGCCCGATCTCGCTCTCGTCACCTCTTTGGGCCAGGGTTGCCGACCTCGCCGCGACTACACTCGAGGCTGCTCGGCCCGGATTTAGCCGGACGAATTTCGGAGGGCTTCCTGGGCTGACCAATGGCAGGGAAGCGATTGTCGTTACGCATCCGCTTTGGCTAACCGACCGCGCCGGCGCTGGTCCCGAGATAGCCGCTGCCTGGGACGACGCTGAGCGCAACCGGGGTCTCCGGGTGGATCCGGCCTGGAGTTTCATTTCGGTCTTCGAGGCGCTGCGGCGGCCGGCTTAGCATGAGCGGCGAGATTATTCTTACGCCTCTCGCTCGCACCAGCCCGACACTATGGTCGCACATGCGGCTGTGCGGCCTGCGTGGCGCCTTCGCCTCGTCGCGAGCAGCGGACAGATGGGTCCTACACGATCCGCGCGCGTGGCTTGGGACGGCATTCCACAAGGTGATGGAGGCTTCCCGGCGGCCGAGTGCGACAGCAGCCACTCCGGAGGAAACGTGGACGGCAGCGGTCCGCGTAGCTGCTGATGCGGCGGCGCACCATCTGCTTGATGCCCGCTTTGCGGCACCCGAGCGCTGGCCCGGCTATTTTCTAGTCCGTCAGAGAGCGCTCGCGTCCGCCCAGCACGCTATCGCAGCAAACGTCGACGGCGCACGACCATCTGCTGCGCATCAGCAAGGGGCGTCGGCCACTGAATGCAGCCTGCAAGCGCGACGAGGACGGCTCGTCGGCCGGCCGGATCGTTTTGATGGACGCATTCTCACGGAGTATAAATCCTCGATGCCTGATCCGGCCTGGCACGGGGCTGAGGCAGTGCGTGAAGGGTTTCGCCGCCAGCTTCGGCTCTATGCAGCCATTATCGCCGAAGCGACTGGACGCTGGCCCGCACAGGGACGTGTCGTCGCCGCATCAGGCCAGACAATGGACGTACCGCTTGTCCCAACGGCCTGTGATGAGGAGGCCAGCGCAGCCCTGGCTGCCCTCGACGATCTAGATCTTGGCCTTGCGGCAAGTGCCGCTCCCGAAACCCTCGCACGGCCGGGGGAAGACTGCTGCGGCGGATGCCCGTTCCAGGCCCTCTGTCCGGCATTCTGGCCTTGGCTGCAAGCAGCAGGCTCGAGCGGCCTTCCCGACACTGCGGCTGCAGCCGTGCTTGACCGGATAGAACCGGGACAGGATGGAGACCTTTACACGGCCTATCTCGCCGTCGATCAACCGTCCATGCCATCAGGAATACAGCCGCTCGTGGTCGTGTCCCCAGTGGTGGTGTAGCTGGTCGGAGCAAGGCCGCGAGCGAGCGCGCTGTTCGATAGCGCCGTAGCGAGGGAGCGGCCTTGCGGCGGT
>LNAP01005166.1_pt1 | contig 11693 bp, 10 predicted proteins | sample 602601 | NCBI WGS metagenome assembly LNAP01 (sample SAMN02440304, study PRJNA202911) | soil metagenome | biome: Subtropical and temperate rainforests or woodlands; isolation source: soil samples (1 kg each in a 20% v/v slurry with milli Q water) were... ... | reverse complement strand
GTTTCCCGAGTGGTACGTCAAGCATGAGTTGGGCGTCGAGTTCGATGCGGCGGAGCAAGTGCGTGAGGCAATCGCCACCACTTGGGCTGGTGTCTGCACTGTCCACTCCCGCCTCATGCGCTGCGGGAGAGACATTGCCGGAGGATATCTTAGACGCAGACGCAGATGCCATGGCGGACTCCAGTGTGGCATGGGCGAGGCCCTTGAGCAGGGACCAGGCGCCATCCACGCGACTTGAGGCACGATTGTTCGAGGCGGAAGGAGCAATAGCAGCACTTGCAAGCTCGGTAAGTTTCACTGTCCGCAGAAGGTGCGTAAACATCGTCATAACTGACCACACGGACTCTTTCTCTGACAAATACGCAAAATTTTCATCCTCTTCACCACGCGATTCCTTGTTGTTGCTGTTCCTTGGATGTTGGCGATGCACGGCAGGGTTCACTATCGCACGCCGAAGCTGCTTTTCGTCAAAGAAAGCTGCCGCTTCCGGTGTCAATTGTGTGTCACCATGACTGTGCGGACTGCGCGCAATGTGTGCATAAACCGAGAGCACCACGTCCCGCCACACATGTTTGGGATAGGTGGCAATCACCCCGTTGGCTTGTTCGCGGCTGGCGTCATAGCACGTCCACACACGGGTTCCGTGTACGCTGGCGGAGCTGCTGGCCCGTGCCGCGTTGACGGCCACGTGCAGAGTGCGCAGACCGGTGAGAATCTCGTAGAACAACCCAGCCGTGAGTCTTGCTACACCACCAATGCCTCGCACAAAGCCTCCTTCGTGGTTGGTGCTTGCGGACGTTGCTTCCGGGGTTTCTCGCTCGCCCGAGGGAATCTCGGCCAGATAATGAAGCACTGCCAAAGTCAGTCGATGGTTGGCTAGCAACACAGTGGTCACTTCCTGTTGCAACGCCAGCAAGGCCGAAAAACAGCAATTCATCACATCCCAGTCGGCGACCTCCTCTTCAATGCGGTCCAGCACACTCATCGCATCGTTGGTGTCGATTAACTGGCGTGACTTGGCGGTCTCCAAAGTGTGCAGCGCGCAGTTCGCGAGTGTTTTCACTTTGAGTCGCAGCAGTGAAAGAGCAAAGAACACAGCCAACTCGTCGCTCTTGGAGTCCTCGACGGTGGAGATGCGGAGAAATTCAGACAGATTAGGCGTGAAGATCAGTCCAACAGCGGACGAAGAACGCAATTCACCCACAATTTCGTCTTTATCTTCATGTTGAACTCTCGTTGTTCGCGAATAAGCCACTCTGGTGAGAGCGTCAAAGCTCTCTGCGAGTTGTTTCACATTGGCAGCTCTGTCGGTGGACTCGGCGGAACCAGCGACGGGAGACAAAAACAACCGAGTGCTCACACAGGCAAACACGGCATTCAGTCGGCTTATCTTCGCTGTGGAGAGACTGACAAGCTCAGCGAACGCATTCTTCTCGTTGAAACCAGATGCACTGATACGTGGGGTGTGGTTCGCATGCAACTGTGAGCTACGCGCGAAAGCTTCGTCATACAAAGCCAGTCGCTGCATAACACTTTGCACCGCTGAGGTGGCGGCAAGGGACAGGCCACGCACGATCCCCGCAGCAGGGCTTGTTTCGTCCCCTGGCGGTGCAGCGATGGTCTCAGCTATCAGATGGTTCACAAACTGCTCTGCCCAGACCTCATCGGCGGGTTGATTCGCCAGACTGGAGTGCTCCAGGGGAGCCGGATGCTGATAAAACTGACGGCGAACATGTAGCGGTGGCTCCACGGCAAATGGATTCGCCATGGCGGAAAGCACCACGTCGACCAGGCTCTCATCCAAACAATCCAGACTGGCGATCAGCGAGACTTGCTCTGGCTCTATGAAAGACCCTGAGAGAGCGGAAGACACAGGTACAACGTAACTTCTCTCCGCCAATCTTGACGGTCCCGACGGAGGTGCAGGTGCAGGTGCAACGTGGTTACTTCTAGAGGCGTCGCCGAGAAGTGGGTAATTGACATCACCACCGCCTGCCGCCGCGTCCTCTGACAGCGCGTGATTGCCTCGCCCCACTGCTGAGGCAGTTCCCAGCGAGTACGAAGGCGACCTCTCGAGGGGCACAGGCACCACCACCATACCCATCAATGGACCCTCCAGCACCGTCACGCGACCATGATAGCGAATGTAACGAGGCAGATCAAGCACAGACGGCGCAGGGACACGGCGATACAGCGGTACAAATGTGTCTGTGCTTGTGTCCTCTTGCGCCCTGGCGCGCTCGCCTGAGCTGTACAGATCGCGACCAGATGCCGTTCTACTGACACCTCCATCGCCACTTTTCTTGGCTCCTGTGCTATTGTGTCGAGCTTTGGCGCTGCCAAAAATGAAGTCCATTTCTATATGAACACGTTTCGAACAAATCGGTTGTTGTGGATTGACTCTGGTGCCAGTGCGGGACAGAGCAGCCGATGACGATGGTGCAACACCACGCGGCACTGATTTACCTTTTCCGCGCAAGTGTTGCGGCACAGCCCCCGCCACAGACGGTGCATCGTGATGCATCTCGTAATCAACCGAAAATTCGAGGGTTTCATCCTGCCCATGCCACGTCTCCTCGCCGTTGCGAGCACGCTTGGCAGATGCACCGCCCGGCCGATTGCCCGAACCAGTTGAGCTGCGTGACAAATTGTGTGAATTGTTCGAATGCGACCGACTGAACGACGTCCCCGACGTAAATTTCGCCATTTTCGCCACAGGAAAGTGTGGAACGTGGGTGTTGTAACTACCCCCTCTGGACGTGGACATGTCACCGTCGGAGTCGGAGTCGCTACCGGAATGGCTGCTTTCGGACTCTACGCAACCCCAGAGCTCGCTGGTCTCCTGCAGGCGCAGTCGCAATCGTTCCAGGCGCTTCCGTGCGCTGACACGGGTGCCCGACACCAAGCTGTTGTACGTATCAAGCTTTCTGCGCATTCGCCGCACTTCTTTGTCCTTGAACTTGCCGAGCTTTTCGAATACGTCGAAGCCTGCCCGGGCGAGTTGCTGCAATGTGGCCTCCATTTCGACATCCACAATGTCGAGATCCTTTTGGAGCCGCGACAATTCCGTTTTTTGTCCGTTGCGCAGGGCCTTCAGGCGCGTTTCTATGGCATCCAACGAGACATCGAACATATCTTCGCGGTACAAGGACTCAAACCAATCGAATGTGACGCGGTACAGCGCGATCTTGGTGTCTTCCGACAATGTGCGAATCGATGCAATCAATTGGTTAAAAGTGTCATTCACCGTGGCAGCCGTGCGGTCATTCAGCGCGCTGCGGGAATTGTTGATAAAATCCGTTGCAGCGGAGCCCACGCAGGATTCCAAGATGCGCTGGTGTAGGTCCTGTGCGATATCGGTAGCGCTCATAAATGCGTATGATCGAGATGCACTGGAAGGAGCTGTCCCAGCAGAATGTGCAGTGGCGCTGCTCTTCACATGGTATGCAGCGTCGTTGCCAACTACGTTGACACGAGAGGCGTGCGTCAAAGCAGTGGTGGCTACAGCGGTGCTGAGAAGCGCAGGCATAGCGACAGAAATGACTGACAACGACGACTGCGACTCATTTCTCGCCGCAACTGGAGCCAGTGGTAGCACAGCAACTGGTTTTGCAGACACAACTGGAGCTGGAGAGCGATCCAACGATGCAGGTGCAGCAACTTCAGCATGTTGGACTACGTGCGACACTGCGGTGGAATTGCCCAAAACAGTGTTTCTAACACCTTTGACCAACACCTTATCTGTTTCAAGCTTTCCAGTCGAGTTCTCCAATTCTCTTCGCGGTACTTCATCTTCATCGCTGCTGTCCTGCACTATCCGCCCAACCCTCCCCTGTGGCACAGCAGTCAGATCAGAGTCTGACGGAACCCAGTCCTCATCGTCCTCGAGGTCCATCGAATCGTACATATCAGGGTGGGTGCCATCCAGAGTGGTCTCATCGTCCGGGAGAAATGTTGTCGATGGTCGATTCAACAGCAACAGACGTTCTTCCTCTGCTTCGCGTGCCAGAAAGACCTCGCGACGGGCTTGTTGCATTGCCAATAGCTCTTGTTCCTTTTGTTGCTTTCGTGCGTGGCGCTGTTCGGTTGTCTCATGTGAGCGCTTTCGTTTCTTCGGTGCCGCTTGTGCTGTGGATGTTTCCATTGCACCAACAACTTTTGTCGAGTCGGCTGATGTTGATTGGTGACTTTGCAAGCGTGAGACTGACACTGGTTGAAAGAATGGGTCGTTTATTTGGTCATGCTCGCAATCTCGAATAAAGCTTTTGCACCACCTGTAAACAAAAGCAAGTATCAGGAACTGTTTGCCTACTTTAACTGTAAATGAAGTCTAGTCATACCTGCAACGACCAATCGTACCACGATGTTTCTTTCCTTCCAAATCTGCGGATGTAATATAAACACCAGATACATCTTTTTCAACTCCACCCAGTATGTATTTCACAGTGTATGTGAACTCTTCCTCATCTTCGTCATAAACGAAAGCTTTAATTCTCGCTGCTCCTCCAGGCTTATTGATCCCTGACCAAAGCCTTGGCATCACATCAACTACATCACCGACATCAAACTGACGCCCATCGTCTGTACTCTCCTGAGTTGGCTGCTGGTGGTCCACTGTATTCACTTCGCTTTCAATGTCTGCCCCGTCAGCAGGTAAAGCTTCATAAGAGTCGGTCTTCATCACAAAGAAGCCCCACTAGATTCCGAACCAGAATGACAACAGAAAAATTATCAGTTTCGCTGGTTCAAACACTGCAGATGCAACACGTACGTATGCAAACTTTTGAAATTGAAATCCTATTGCTCTCTTCATACGAGTAAACCGACTTTTTCATGAGCGGACACTTGGTTGGTTTGGCTCGTTTCGTGTTGAATGAAGCTTGCCATTTCATTTTCAGAGTGGAAAGATCCTCATCAAAAAAATTATGTATTTGTCGTTTATTTGCACTGTTGCTGCCATCAGCATCACTTTCGTTGCCGCGCATGGCTCGAACTCCACTTCTTCTTGCATCCTCGGCACACAAGTTGGATGCAGTACGTCCGTTGCTCAAGGCATGACCAATGAAATTATTTCCAAATTGGAAGAGATGGGCTACGCTTTCAAAGCACTTGATTCTACCTGGATTAAGTGCGCGAGTCCTTGCGTGAATAAATTGCAGTCCGCGGCTGCGGATAACCTCGCCGCTGCCGCCAAGGGCAAGAACGATTACATCACCTTGAACTCTGCTTTCCGCTCGTCCGCGCAGCAGTACCTGCTCTACAACTGGTACAACGCTGGTATTTGTGGCATCGGCTTGGCGGCGGTGCCCGGCACCAGTAACCACGAAGGAGGCCGTGCGGTGGACACCTCGTATTACAGCTACTGGCTGACCACTCTGCAGAACGCCGGTTGGGTGCACAGTTACCCCGACTCCGACCCTGTGCACTTCGACTACATGGCAGCCAAGGACATCGCCAAGCAGAACCTCATCGCCTTCCAGAAGCTTTGGAACGCCAACAACCCCTCCAAGACGATTGCCGAGGATGGCGTGTACGGACCCGACACTGCCAATGCCTTCTACAACACTCCTTGCGACGGCTGGTAAACGCGCAGGCAAAATCATACCGCGTTTGGATTAGGTATTGATGTATTTTGTTAGTATAGTGTGTTATTTTAAGGTCTGCACTACAAAACATTTTAGTGCGTGAAACATTGAAACAAGTATCTTGCTTAAATTAAAAAAACAACAACAGATTTATTTCGCGAGGTATTTATGCTTGATCCATTTTTTTTTTGTTTCGCGAGCTGTTAAATGCTCATTCTGCCTCATTTGTACCGGCTTTTCTGTAGGTCCAACCGACATGGCGGAAAGGGTTATCTTGCACTTGCCTCCCCGCGGACGAGTTGAACTTCTTCATTTCAAGGACGAACAACACCACTATCAACATGTCGGCTTTCTACCTTTTTTTCATACTCTGTTTAATCTACTGTTCTTGGGTTGATGCAGTTGGCACAAAGTCGTCATTCGCCACGCTTGAGCTTGGAAAGCCGCAATACGTTACAACTTCCCAAGACCATGTGCTATGCTACGAACCTGAAGCCAAGGGCGATGCATTTCCTTTGTTCGATGAAATCCTTGTGTATGTAAAAGAAGTGAAGGCTGTGAAGATCCCATGGTACCACATTAAAGGTGTATCTACGGATGACTTGCATGCGGTACTCGAACGTATTGTGCATGGAATGTTGGGCAGCCCCCACGCCGAACGACACGCCAAAGCTCCGCACGAAGTAGAAAGTATCATTCGCGATATTGCTTCGTCTTGCCCCAATCCCCTGTTCTCCAGCAATAGATCCGAGTGCATCATGCGGTTCTCTACAATCGGCAGAGCTTGTGTGACGGTCAAAGCGACGTCTACACCACTGCAGATCGTTGTCTGGGCCGAGAAGGAACTAAACCCAATGTATTTGATAAAGCTAGTTCTGGGCTCGCTCCTTGTCTTCGTATCTGGATACCTGGGGTACAACATACTTTTTCAGGTAAGTCTTCTAAACAGCTTCAACAGTAAGTTAGTGCTGTTTATGTAAACAATATGATTCCGCATTCTTTACAGTACACTATTGGAGCGGTTGCGTTTATGTTCGGTGGCGTCCTGATCCTCTTCATGCTCGCGGGGAACTATCTGATTAGCGCTCGTAACCAGTACGCCACGTTCATCCGCTCGTTGTTCGTGGCCCTCCTGCTGAGCGGCATGTACTTCACCACGCTGGTGTACTATCTCCGCGCCCACTGGCAGCAGATCGTCTTGCATTACTGGGAGTACGTACTGGGCTACCTGGTGTGCTCGGGCGTGGCGGGCATGGTGTATATGCAAGTGCTGCGCAACGACGACAAGATGAAACACTCCATTGCCGTGGCGGTGAAGTGGGCCCTGCGGATGGTTGGTGTAGTGGTGGTTTATAACTCGTCGGCATCGCCGTTAGGCTCAGTGCTGCTATTGTCCGTGTTACTGGTTGTGTATGTAGTGTATTCAGCACTGAAATGGGGCAATGCAGATGGATTGAACGCGTCGGCTGAGGAAAAGAAACAGAAGAAACAGCAGTAGTACCGCGTAACTAACACGTGTTTTCTCGTGACAGATGATTCTTTGATTCATGCTGCACGAATATCTATGTTTCGTTTTCTAGTTTACTCTGTTTTGCATGAACTTGTTCGTCGATTAAGATCGATTATGGCCAGAACTGCCTTCAATTTTGCACAAGCTCAACACAAAAAGATGTTTGAAGGATTACCAATGCAATAGTGCGGGTTGCACTTCTTTTGATAAACGAAACTCTCCGCAAACTTTTGAAATTTTACGTCGTAAAATCTGAAAGGAAGTCGTGCAAGAAAGACGGCTATTTAGCTTCGACGGAATTGGCTCGTTTTTCTTACACTCCATACTGTTGGGCATTCTCACTCTTCACTTCTCCATTGTGTCCTATTCTATAAAATGAACAGCAGTACGGATTTGTCTGTGGCTTCTTCCGGCGAACTGACCCCTAATTTGCAAGGTAATTTGAATTTGGAAATCGATTGATTGGTAATTTTGTCATCTGGTGTCTCACACTTTGCAGTCACAGCGGATCCAGAAATATTGATGGAGGCTGTTATATCAATTCAAGGGACACACCATCACTTGAAGAGGAGGATTCGCAGGAGTATGTTGAGTTTGAACCTTCTTGGTACGCTTCAAAAGGTCGTTGGACCTAGCACAACGCATACACATATCGTTGCAGAGGGATGTTTAAGAAATATTGTACAACTCGATGCCAACATTAGACAGCACGTAAAATTGCACGGTAAGGCAAAAGCAGAAGACGTGATTGTGAACACGCGCCAGGTGAGCCGAAGCTCCTTCAGTGAAGCTAGAGTCCTCAAGACCGGTAAGTTCTTCGCTTCACGCACTTTTCTTTGTCCTCTGTCGCTTATACGTTATTTCCCTCTTAAATGTTCAGTGAAAGTGAGCAACTCAGTGGACGACCTTAGCTCTGGAGAGGCACATGGCGCCTCCATCAACTGGGACGATGAAGATATCTCTGTGCTTTCTACGGCTTTGTCGCACATCGATGAGTAAGCGAAGTTCTGTCATATTGTTTTAATTTTCGCAGAGTATCTTACTGTGTACATATTATACATTGTTCTTAAGCTTGTCTATCAGCGCGGTACTGGACAACCCCGTGGTATCCAACGCTGCTACCGCCGTGCCCGCGCTGGACACACTGCGACGCGTCTATGTTCACGCAGACAACCATAGGAGTCGTTTCGTTTTTCTTCCTGCCTCAGCCACCGATTGGAGATCCATCCAGCATGTGTACGCGGATCGCCGCGTGGCCAGTGTCTCTGCCAGATCGCCCAGTGGCGCTAAAATCTATGTAAACTCGCCTCAAGAGCTCCGAGACAGCGATGAAATATATGTTGTTTTCTGTTACTCAATCTAGTGTGATATTTGAAAGTCTGCGCAACTAAACCGTTTCGTGCGTGACACACTGTTGCAAGTATCTTTCGTTAATAACAACAGCAACGAGAAAACAGAATAAGCTACCACAGCGGATGAATCTAGTGTTTGTTCTTTATATACTTCGAGCTGCACTACGAAGTTAATCCAAAATTAGAGATCCATGTGCTCAGTCTCCTCGCACTTCTTCACGAAATCAGCCTTTTCTGTGCAGCCATGACACTTGACGCCGCGCTGGTCTGTTAAAAGAGGATAGAAGATGATGACTTCAGATCTGTATCTTTTGGCAACAAAGTTTGTGGTCACCAACAGCGACTCAAATGAGATACTTACCTAACAAAGTCTTCAGTTCCTTCACTTTCATCTTGGTGTAAACAATCTGCTCACCGGCCTTCTTCTCCACCTTAATAGCTAAATAAAGACAAACAGAACAAAGTGTTACCGAACACGCTGTGCAACGTGCAAAAAAGCATTCAATACTTACGATATTTGATTTCGCAAATTTCAGGGTTTTCCTTCTTCAATCTCTGGCATACTTTCTTCTTGGGCATGCCAGTAGCGAAAGGAGTAGAGATAGATTTCTTGATAGGCTCGAAGATGTAGCACATTTTAACATCCTTGGGGGAAACGAGGTTAGGGTTGGGCTTCCACTCACTTCCGAAACCAGACAGTGTGCAATGGGTACCAGTTGCCTTTTCGATGGCAAGCTTGTCGGCTTTCTTGTCACTGGGAATGAGCATGTCAATCTTCTCTAAATTTTCGATACACACTTCACATTCTTTGGGGTCCTCAACCTTGGGCTTCTTTGCAGCCTTGGCTGCAACCGACTGAGACACAATGGCAAGGCACACCACAACAACCAAAGCAAGGAAGAGAAGACTGTTCATGATAGAGATGGGCAGGATAAATGCGGGGACCGTCGGATGAAAATCGAAGTTTCTTTGCAGACGCGTGGCGGGAGTACGGGTGTAACGATTGTACGTACAAAATCATTCTTTGTACGTACGATTCGGTGTGGGGAGGAGAAAAATGACACCCGTTTCGGACAAGCGCCATTCAAGGTTTTATATACAACTATACGCTGCGAATATCTGGTCGAAATACAAGATATGCCTGCTGCAACCAACGTTTGGAAACGGGCTTGTGAAAGAAGACCTCTGGTCATTTCGTAGTTGCTGCAACGAACGTTCAAACAAGCTTCGATTCTATCTAAAGGATCACCAGAAAGACACTCATAATCTGTAGTTCAGATTAGACCAGGAAAAAATCTCAATAGTTAAATATACAAATGGCTCAGGTTCAGAAGACAGAAGCCGATTGGCAGACCGGATTGGTCGCGCCTGTTAAGGACACTCGCGTCCAGACTGAGGTACAACACATTCTTTGATTCAATCTCATTTGTGGTATCCATCTCTCCATCCCTCGCGCGCCGTGATTTTTCATACGAACATTAAGAACTCATTCGCTGTTTTCTGGCTCGTATTTCAGGATGTGACCGCGACTAAGGGTCACGAATTCGAGGACTACTACCTCAAGAGAGAACTACTTATGGGCATTTTCGAGAAGGGCTTTGAGAAGCCTTCCCCCATCCAGGAAGAAGCTATTCCTATCATATTAGCCGGAAAAGATGTTCTTGCTCGCGCCAAGAACGGAACCGGAAAGACCGCGGCATTTATTATTCCTTGCCTCGAGAAAGTGGACGCATCTGTTAACGCGATCCAAGGTGAGTGAAAGATATGATCTACTTGTTTGTGTACTATAGTTGTGCTTGTGCAGTCCCTCCGATGATTGTCCAGCTCCCTCAACCGAAAATTCTTGAATGGAAACTAAAAACATCCGGAATCATTTTGTTTACTCTGAGGAGCGATTGCGCTGTGTATCTGCCTTCTATTCTTTACTGTGTCACCATCGAATTTCCTAATATTCTCATTATATTACTGTTCTTTCAGTCCTGATGCTGGTGCCCACCAGAGAACTGGCCCTACAGACCTCCGCCATCGTGATGGAGATTGCCAAGCACATGGAGATCCAAGTGATGGCCTCCACTGGTGGCACCAACTTGCGCGATGACATCATCCGCCTCTACTCGCCCGTGCACGTGATGGTCGCCACCCCTGGCCGTGTGCACGATCTCGCTGACAAGGGCATCGCCGACCTCTCCAAGTGCAAGATCATCGTGATGGACGAGGCCGACAAGCTTCTCTCTCCTGAGTTCCAGGAGGTCCTCGAGGCCCTGATCGGCAAGTGCAAGAGTGACCGTCAGATCTGCCTCTTCAGTGCCACCTTCCCCGTGACTGTGCGCGCCTTCAAGGAGAAGTTCCTGCCCGATGCTTACGTGATCAACCTCATGGATGAGCTCACCCTGAGAGGTATCACCCAGTACTACGCCTTTGTGGAGGAGAAGCAGAAGGTGCACTGCCTGAACACGCTGTTCACCAAGCTCGATATCAACCAGAGCATCATCTTCTGCAACAGCGTGAACCGCGTCGAGCTCCTGGCCAAGAAGATCACCGAGCTCGGCTACTCTTGCTTCTACATTCATGCCAAGATGAAGCAGCCCGATCGTAACAGGTACACATCACTTTCTATTGTTTGTTTTGTCCTTCCATATAGAATTCTTTTCTGCGTGGACCAAGTTCAATAATTCCTTACTGCGTTTGATTTCTAATTTACATCTTTCTTTTCTATCTGCGTAGAGTGTTCCACGAGTTCCGCAACGGCGCGACCCGCCACCTGGTGTGCTCGGACCTCTTTACCCGCGGTATCGACATCCAGAGCGTGAACGTCGTGATCAACTTCGACTTCCCCAACAACACAGAAGACTATGTGCACCGCATTGGCCGTACCGCGAGAGCCGGAGCCACGGGAACCTCGTACACCTTTTTGACCAACAAGGATTTGGACAACCGCAGAAACATGTCCGACCTGGTCGGTGTGCTGACGAGATGCGAACAGGAGGTGCCGGAGCTGCTCGAGGTAATAATCCAAACTTTTGTGTTTTTTTGTTTGCCAACTCTGCTCGCATTCTTTACCTCATGTGTTTTTTTCGACATTTGCAGGGTTTCCGCAAGGGAAAGAGTAACTTCAGCGACCAGCGCTCCACGCCATTCGGCGGTGGCCGGTCCAAAGGCGGCGGCGGAGGTGGAGGCTTCGGCGGCGGAGGAGGCTTCGGTGGTGGCAGAGGCGGCGGTGGCGACAGATTCGGTGGAGGTGGTGAT
>LNAP01005165.1_pt1 | contig 11694 bp, 11 predicted proteins | sample 602601 | NCBI WGS metagenome assembly LNAP01 (sample SAMN02440304, study PRJNA202911) | soil metagenome | biome: Subtropical and temperate rainforests or woodlands; isolation source: soil samples (1 kg each in a 20% v/v slurry with milli Q water) were... ... | reverse complement strand
GCTGAGCATTGAGGAGCCGATCATGGAGCAATATGATCGTGGTGTGCTGCTGGAGCAGGTCTGGACTGACCCCGTGTCAGTGGTCGCGCCCAAGTATGGGCTGTCTGACGTCGGACTAAAAAAGCTGTGCGCAAGACTGCAGATACCGACGCCCATGCGAGGATATTGGGCAAAACGTAAAGCTGGTAAGCGCGTGCCGCCTCAACCCAAACTCCGGGATTACACCGGGCCTCCGGGCTACCTATGGCATCACGCTCCGGTGCCGGCACCGCAATCCAAAGTGCCCGCCATCGAGTCGATTGATCCCCGGCTTCAAGCTGTCATCGAATATGAGCAACTGCCGAGCCACCGGATACGCGTGGCAGAGCGGCTCACAAATCCCCATGCCTATGTTGTGCAGACGCGTGAGGCGTTGCTTCATCCCGTCTTGGATCAGCGTGGCATGCCCTTCCCCAGTCGCCGTCAGCGGGCACTTGATATGAAGGTTTCGGCTGCCATGCAGCCTCGGGCGCTTCGTATTGCTGACGCCTTGATCAAAGCCTTCGAGACCAGGGGGTATACAGTGCTTATTGGTGATCGATGCAAAGTCGAAATATTCGGGATACAAATTGGTCTACGCTTTTTCGAGCCGACAAAGCGTTCTGAGAGCAGTCCACCTCCGCGTGCCTTGGCGCGAAGTGAACGCATCCATTGGAGTTCGATATTGTCGTCGCAGTACGTTCCCACAGGCCAGCTTCATGTTCTGGGAGATGAAGGGTATGGCGGGAAAGTTATTGACTCCACCCATACGCCTGTTGAGCAGCAGCTCAACAAACTGATCATCATGATGGTTCGGCGCGCCGTCGAGCTTTTGATCGGGCAGGAAGAGCGGGCCATTGCTGAAGTGGGGCGTCGGCAACAACGTGATGAAGCCTTAGCCAAAAAGGCGGAGCAGGATGCCGAGAGGAAAAATCTACAGCGGCTTGAGGATGACGCTAACAATTGGCGACGGGCCAATGCGCTTCGGGAGTATCTTGTCGAGTTAGAAAAAGGAGCCTACCGCGCCGGAGCCCCGACGCAAGTGCAGCTCGCCTATTTACAGTGGGCTAAGGCCAAAGCGGATTGGCTTGATCCCCTTACCCATACGTCAGATGAGCTGCTGGATCTGGATATTAAAATTCCCAACCAATATGGCTGGTAGAGGTCGTTGGGGGGCCCGCGCATTTCGCTCAGCACCGTCAACCCTTTTTCACTAGCGCCGCCGCTGTTGGTTTAAAGCCGAAAGGCCGTAAGCGTCCGGTAAACACGCCTTCCCGACGCGATCACTTAAGGTGATGCGGTAGCTTAGGAGTGGACGCAAATGTCCTCTCCCAAAGCTACGGGGACGACCATGGCTGTCTTATTTCACGCGCAATTCGAAGTTCACTATGCCGTCTCGAGACTCGAGTTTACTAATCTCGCAGACTTCAAGCGCCAAACCTGTAAGGCGTTGCAGGCTATTGCGAAACTCCTGTTCTATCTCAGCTATGCGGAGCGTTCGGACAGCTTCAGAAAACGAACTCACTACCAAGGCTGGCTGTGGGATATTTTCATCTTGCCCATGGCTCTGCTCGGCTAACGAGCGGGCGTACTGGATAAGATGGTTAAGGCGTTTTTTTTGACCGCTATCCAAGTTGATCCAGCGTTGTATTCCAGCAACGCTGCATTTGCTGATATCTGCAATTCGCCCTTGCGAGTGTCCCGTAGCCTCCTGAACCGCTTGGATCAATGCATTGGTTCCTTTTATGGTTTTGCCGTCCTCGGATGGCTTAAGATTTTGCAGCGCCAGACTGATCTTGTTTGTCATGCAGTTCACCTATGTGCTTACTACGTAATGTGTAGCTAAGCATATTCTTCCTCGTTGCTGAGTGTCAACAGGTATTGCTTAGCTAAGCATTACATAGGCACTACATGGCGCACTTTGCATGGTTCGCTGCGCCTGAGGGCATGACCAAGATGCAGTCGAAGATTTTGTAAGGGGGTACCGGTGCCCTGTCGTTCATGGGCCACGTTCACTCTCAGCAGCGTCACGTCCATTAAGGGAGTGTTGGAGCGCCAGGCAGCCACACACGTAGCTCTACGGAGATAACGATTCCCTCAGCTGGCTATGTAGTGGCATTCTGACTATGGTTTGTTGATCTAGTCTTTTCAGCACGTTCTACAAAAGGGCATCTATGGGCGCTGTCATCACCCTTCTAGTTTTTTTAGTGCTTGCGTTCTTTGTTGTGGCGGCGCTAAGGCGCCTGTTCAAATGGGCCAGAGGGTCGAACGGAAAACGGGCGCCAATTGACCACAGCCAGCTAAACGTTGTCGCCGAGGAGGCGGTCAAGGCGACACGAACCGCTGCGATCATTAGCTCCGCTGCGGCATATTCCTTGGCTCCCACTGGCCTCGCGGCTCTTGGAGCTAAAGTTGGTCTGGTAAGCGTGCCGATCATAGTGGTACTTGCTCCTCAGCTAGGTATTCTCGCGGGAGCAGTCGTAGTCATCGCTTACGCCATCAGCCTCTACTCCAAGCATCGACGAGGAAAAGATTCGTCCAGCTAGTGCCTACAGCATTGTTGACTCAGTGGGTATATAGATATCCCAGGACAACGAACAAGGTTGCTCCATTTCAACTGCCCTGAAGAAAGCTCTTTGAGAATTTTTTGAAGGTTGGATTTCCACCAATACTCTTATTGGTGCTTTGTCGGCTGCACGGCAGTTACCCCAAGGGTTTCAACCTGGCTCCAGCAATAGTGGCTTGCTGAGTACGATGGGGGGCGAGCTGCCGCCACAGTCGGGTGGGGGAACCGGCGATGTACTTCTAGGGCGGGGCAAAACGGGCGAATATTTTCTCGCAAAGCACTTCAGCTTGTTGGGTAATCGTGCTCATCTCGCTTACTCCATGGCCTTCAGTTTGTTTATTTTCCCTCTGAGTTGGGCTATGGCATTGTCCAGCACGCCGGGATTGGTCTTGATGGATAAAGACTCTCGGGACTTTGTGCCTAAGAAATAGCTGATCCTTTCGGCATTGGCGCCTGAGGGATGTGGCAGGCCGTCCAGCAACTGCTCTGGCCGCAGTAGCCCGTTGTTCTGAAGGCGCTGAAATACTTCAGCCACTTTCGGGCCGAGAGGGACATAGATACATGTCTTGCCAAGGGCACGAACTTCCTCGGCCAGATGGGTATCAATCTGCTGGCGCAACGAACTGCGGCTGAGCATTGCCGGGCTGCCACTGTAATTTTCGCCGTCCACGAACACCGGGTAACGAAGGGCCGAGGTGTAATGCACCAGATGCTGGTGAGTGTCGAACAGGCGAGCACAGCTGTTGATCCCTACTAGCTGATGGAGTCCGATGTGATCCAGCATCGCAATCAAATTGCTTCTCATGGGGCCGGAGAAGCTGGCTGTTTCCTTGGCTCGGCGTTTTGCCTCCTCAAGGCTGGCGCCGGCATGCAGTTGTTTACGAGCTTCATTCAGGGCGTTTATAGCTTGCTGATACCCCGGAGTGATTCCGCAAATCGTAATGCGGGCTTCAGTGTTGATGTAGTCAAACGGTGCATAGAAGGTTTCGAGGTTACCTTCGGATGCCAACAGGAGATCTTGGGGCAGCGGGCGGCCAGCGAGGTTGAAGGCTGTATCAGCGAGCAGGGGGCTGAATTTCTCAAAATAGCTCATGGGTCATTCCTTGATTTAGTGAGTTCTGTTGTGAATGCGGCGGGCTGCGGTATTTATTGGTGTGCCACGCCGCAGCCGCCTATGTGGTTTCTGCGGTTTCAACCGCTCATCGCGATAGCCCAAGGTGATGACGTTGTCGTCGGCTACGACTGCAAAGATGTCACGGCTGCGTTGCGCCAGCGTTTGGTGAGCGGGGTCGACTTCATGAATGAGTTGCTCAAAGCCAATACGGTCGAAGAAATAGAGGCTTACACCTTTGTTGTGGCCTATTTTTCCGTAGGTCAGCAACCAGTCCAATTGTTCTTGGCTGATGCCCCTTTGTTGGCTGCGTTGTGCTGCGTGCAAGGTCAAATGCATGACAAATACCTCAGACAAAAACGCTAGGATTGAAATTGCGACGGCCTTTCAACCAGCGCAATGCCTCATGCGAATCCACGACAGTTCGCGTGCCCTGCTTGCGGGTGTTCAAGCGATCCGGTGCTATAGGTTGGGTGGCGTTACGAACAGACTTCTCGTTCATTTGAGCTAAGACAGCCACTTCAGAAAGGGTCAGATAACCGCATTCCTCCCCCTGAAGGACGGTGGGCAGTGCTTTGTGAGCGGCGTCGCCCAAGGTATCCAAGTCGAGCCGTGCCCTGATGGCCCCCAGCTTGAAGAGCTTTTCCAGACCCAGTGCCAGTGAGTTGGCGCTATGGAATTCCTCATCCCAGCGGGCCTGGTTGATAAAGGAAGCGAAATCCAGCCAGTTATCGTCTTGGATGCCGAGGTTTGCTTTATTTAGACGTCCGTTCACCGCGTATTCGTAGCAGCTATTCGCAATGTCGATGAAATGGTCGGCCCCACCTAACACTCTATCCAAAGCATCAGCATCGCAGCGGTATCTATCAGCCTCAGCCTTCAAGTGGCCGAGATAGGCCTCCGTTACCTCTCTGGAGATGTCGTCAGGAGAAAGCTTGGTTTCGGGTTGAACGTGATTGCAGAAGAGGTCTTCCAGTCGCATATATTCTACTCCAGTTGGAATATTTCATAGGCTAGGGACATAAAGTTCCATTGTCAATGGAATATTCCATTTGGTATGGAATTTTTGCGCTGCTCCTGGCATTCACGCCCACATTTCCCTTCATAGCATCCCGAGGAATTGTCTAAACGGGTGAACAGAAAGCGGTTGTCCGCTAACAGGGCCTTCCGGGAACAGGTCGTGCTTCACTCGGATAGGTGAGCAAGCTAAATAGAGCGGGTATGGACGAATGAAATCAAAATTATTTCAAATTATCGCTCAGCAATAATTGATCAAATTTTGAGCAGAAGGACAGGAGGTTGAGCTGTTCATTCTGGGTTGAACCAAAACTCCTTGTCTGAGGAGAGCTGTTAGAGATTCAATCTTGGATAATCCAGCAGACTCCATTGGAGTGGGGAGGCATAGACTTATGCCCTGTAGTCACCGTTTTCTTCCAGCCTGTACTACCCGAGTGGAGCGACCTGTGGTCGGTACGGGGTTCGGAAAGAGGCCCCAATGACAGATATTGATTCGCTGGCAGAACTACGGGCTGAAAATGCCCGACTGATCGCTTTGCTGGAAGCTAATGCCATCGAATGGCGACTGACAGTAGCCTCGACCGCCGTTCCCCTTTCGGTAGTAGAGTTGCCTACGCAGCATCTGGGAACCAAGGCGAAGCTCAAGCTATTCCAGCGGTTGTTTCTGGGACGAACTGATGTGTTCCCACTACGCTGGGAGAGCAAGACCGGAAAAGTCGGATATTCGCCAGCCTGTGCCAATGAATGGCGCCCAGGTATTTGCCAGAAGCCGAAAATTAAGTGCGGTGACTGCAACCATCGTCAATTGATACCGTTGGATGACCAAGTGCTTTATCGGCATTTAGCAGGCGAGATAGTCGCTGGCGTTTACCCCCTGCTGGCTGATGACACATGTCATTTCCTTGCTGTGGATTTTGACGAAGCCGACTGGCGGGAGGACTTGCTGGGTTTCGCCCAATCTTGCCACGAGCTGGGTGTGCCCGTGGCTTTGGAAATTTCTCGTTCGGGCAATGGTGCTCATGCCTGGATTTTCTTCGCAAATTCTGTCACAGCCCAGGACGCTCGGCGGCTGGGAACGGCGATTATTAGTCATACCTGCGCCCGGACTCGGCAACTAAAGTTGAGCTCGTATGACCGACTTTTCCCGAACCAGGACAGAATGCCGAAAGGCGGCTTCGGCAATCTGATCGCACTGCCTTTGCAGAAGAAAGCACGTGAGCATGGGGGCAGCGTCTTTGTGGACGGTGAACTAAAACCGCATGCCGATCAATGGGCATATCTGGCCAGCCTTCAGCCAATGGCTGTCGAGGATATCGATCCGGCCATCGTATGTGCGACCGGTCACGCACATCCTTTGGACGTAACGTTCGTCGCGGAGGGAGACCAGCAGGAGCCTTGGAAGAAACCCAGCGAGCAAAAGCTATCCTGCCCAATGCCGGCATCGCTGACCGTTACGTTGGCAAACCTGATTTACTTTGAAAAGTCCGAGCTACCCCAGGCGCTGGCTAATCGGTTAATCAGGCTGGCCGCGTTTCAGAACCCGGAATTCTATAAGGCGCAGGCGATGCGCCTGTCGGTCTGGAACAAGCCTCGCATCATCGGCTGTGCAGAGAATTTCCCCAAGCACATCGCACTGCCTCGCGGTTGCCTGGATGCCGCATTGGAGCTACTGAACGACAACGGCATTGCCACCATTGTCCAGGATGAGCGCTTTGCCGGAGAACCTATCAACCTTAACTTCGCTGGCTCCTTGCGAGAAGATCAAGAAGCTGCCGTAGCGGCGATGCTTGAACACGACGCGGGCATCCTGTGCGCCCCAACCGCATTTGGCAAAACCGTGGCTGCCGCTGCGCTGATTGCACGCCGGGGTGTTAATACGCTTGTGCTTGTGCATCGCACTGACCTGCTTCGACAGTGGCAAGAGCGTTTGCAGATGTTTCTTGGCCTTGGCAAAGGCCTCGTTGGCACTATTGGCGGTGGTAAGGCCAAACCAACGGGAATCATCGACATAGCCGTGATGCAGTCGTTGTCACGGCAAGGTGAGGTAAGCGATCAGGTGAAGAACTATGGGCAGGTCATCGTTGATGAATGCCATCACCTGTCGGCATTTTCTTTTGAAGCGATCCTTAAAAATGTTCGAGCAAAATATGTTCTTGGCCTGACCGCCACACCGGTGCGCCGTGATGGACAGCACCCCATCATATTTATGCAGTGTGGGCCGATTCGACACACAGCGAGCAGACCAACAAGTGCTCCTAATGATTTGATGGTGGAAACTCGACTGTTGCCAGGCCAGATCAATCTGCCCGAGGGCGTTGGTATTCAGGATGTATTCCGGCACCTTGCTGACAATATTGAGCGTACAGAGCGGGTCACGCTCGAAGTGGAGAAAGCGTTTAACCAAGGGCGTAAAGTGCTGGTGCTGACAGAACGAACCGATCACTTGAGTGCCATTGAGGCAGCACTGGCGGGTCGGGTGCAGAACCTGTTTATCTTGCATGGACGTATGTCGAAGAAGCAGCGTTTGGCGCTGACGGATGAGCTGGCCGCTCTACCACCAGATACCCCTCGGGTGCTATTGGCCACTGGTAAACTGGTGGGGGAAGGTTTTGACCATCCGCCATTGGATACCTTGGTGCTGGCAATGCCTATTTCCTGGAAGGGAACACTTCAACAGTACGCCGGGCGTTTGCATCGGGAGCATGCAAGTAAAGCCGATGTCCGCATAATCGACTTCATTGATGGCGGACATCCCGCGTTGTTGCGGATGTGGGACAAGCGCCAAAGTGGATACCGGGCCATGGGCTATCGATTGGCTGACTTGAACTCAATGGATCTGTTTTAAGCTGGGTGGTGAATGGCAGCCGGTTTCGATGTGTTAGGAGCTATGAAGCTTTCCGAGTGAGTTTGAGGCTTGTCGATGGATGTCCCCTTCAAACTGCCTACTCCTCACCAGGCGCTTAGTGTTCGGCGCACCTCATCCACTTGTCGGCTCGGTAGCGGGCTCAAGTGGAAGCGCTTCTGATTCCTCGGTTCCTCACGGCAGCTCCGTCAGCTCCGCGATGGATTGGAACTCTTTTAGGTACTCAGGTTGGTGCTTGGCCAGCCATCGGACAACGGCAGCGTTGGCAAGAAGCTTGGTTAGGTAACCTTTGATGACAGTTAGATGCAGTACGTCAGGGCCATAATCGTCTTCCACTATTTTGATCTGCATCTGCAATGCGGCAAGTTCACGCTCCAAGCGAGCGATTGATTCAGCCGAGACTTGATGCTCTGGTTGAGTTTTTCTTTGAATTGCCAGTTGATCGGACGGCGTGGCGGCCAAAAGTGCTTTGGCGAACATGACCGATAAATTTTTGTTCCCAAGCATCAACTCAGCAGCTTCGATTTGTCTCAGAGGTTTCATCTGCCGCAGAAGGTTGAACACATTTGCTGGGCAGTTTGTATCGCCAAGAAGTCCGATGGCTTCCTCGCAAATACCATTAAGCAGTCGAAACTTTTGTTTGATCGTCTGCGGTGATAGCCCCAGGGCTTTACCAAGACGTTCTGCCGAAACACCACTTTCCATAGCTCGAACAATCATCTGGTTACTCTGGACGGCAGAGAGTCTATTGGTACGCTTGTTGTACGAGTATGTGTCGTCGTCAGTTGCCACCAGACAATCGACTTCCAACTCCCCCAAATCCTTTAGCGCCTCAATGCGCAAATGCCCATCCAGCAGGAAGTAATATCCATTACGGCCAGGCGCAGGCATTACAACAGGGGGCTCTACCAAGCCGACATCCTGGATCGAAGCGAGGATTTGTTGATATTTATGGCTTTCTTTTACGGCTGGCCGTGAGATTTTAAGGGGAAGTATGTTGGACACTTCGACTCGAACGCACTCATTCAAAAATGCACTTTTCGGTGTGTGATTTGGCTGATGGTTGGTCGGCTCGGGTGCTTGGTCTGACATTATTACCCCCTTACTTGCCTTATCCGGGCTTGTATGAGCTTCGGCATTGAGTCCAGTTGTTCGGCACAGAGCAGCTTTTCGAAATCACTGACGCATAACAGTTCCTTGATTGCCTGAGTGGCGAATACGACTCGATCATGAGTAAAAGTCGCTTTCTTCACCATCAGACGTTGTCGCTCGGCCTCTCGTTCGAACAGGCGCCTCAAGTCTGCGGGAGTCAGTCGCTTTTTCTTGCTCTGGACGCTCCCTAAAGGGTTTCCCCGGACGAGCTTGTCCTTTTTGGCCCGCAGCTCCAGGAGGTGTCGTAGTTTGGTAATTTTCTTCCCTCTTATTCCTCGCTCGTACGCGTCCGTGAGCACGTTTTGAATTTCACTCTCGGAACTGCGGGCGATGTCCGTTGCCATGCTGAGAGGAATCAGTCCTGTTTCAACTGCAGATAAGAGCTTCTCTTCGCCGCGTTCGAGCAAGCCAACAATCATGCTCACCCATGATGCCGTGGTGCCAATTATCTTTGCGACGTCTGCGTCTGTATTGCCACGCTCCTTCAGGCGCCCCACTTCGTTCATCAGGTCTATAGGACGATGCTGTCTTCGAGCTACGTTCTCCACCAAGCTCATGACCAGACAATCTTCCTCCACCGCATTAATGACAAATGCCGGAATCTCTGTGGCTTCCAAAGAGAGGAATGCTTCGAGACGGCCTTGTCCGCAAACGAGGTCGTAATTGAACTGTCCTTGCGGCGCGGTTCTTCGGCTCACGGTAATTGGACGCTTGAGGCCTACCGTCTTGATATTCTCAATGAGCTCACGGTGAATTTTCTTGTTTCTCGAGCGAGGGTTCAGGATGTGGATTTGCGCTATGGGAATGAGCGCGACGCGATCACGTGCTGCAGATGGTACGGTCATTGAAAAGCCTCCTTTAGGGAGCAACGCGCGGCCAGCCCATCAAGTACGTCCAGCGTTGCGAAACGGTAGCTGTCTATCAAGGGGCTGTTTTCTTCGGCCATTTTTTGTGGCCATGTCCCCATGTCTATGTTGGGAATGAGGTAATAGTCCCGCACTTGAAGATTCGCTTCCTCCATGCGCACAGCGATAGTGATGTCGGGCGTTAGGCTGTTGTCGAATCTAAGTTTCCAGCGAAGAGTTCCAGCGGGTGTAGCCTGGCAACGGGCTATGACCACGGATGCCGTCCATTCATCGTTAATGGTCAGTAGGTCATGCTGATTGTTGGTTTCGACTCCCGCTCCGACGCGCTCGAAGTGCTTCACGACGTCTTCAAGAACCTGGGGATGCAACTGTCTAAGTGACCGATTGATCTCAAGGTATCGATAGTCTCGGTCTGGCGTGTAACCGATGAGGGTATAGGCACGTAAAAGCCCGCCGAAGCGGCTTACATAGGTGATGCTGGAGGGCATGTTGTCCTGCTCGTCGATGAGCATCCCAGATAATGAGCCCGCCCGCTCTAATAGGGTACGAAGCAGCTCTAGCAGTTGTGCGTCATCCAGGCGGTGCGAGCGCTGTAAGATGATTTCGCGTACGCCGGCAAACACCTCCAGTGAAACAATGCCTTGGAATGCGCCATCACAGCGAACCCACTTGTCGGGTGGGTTGCGACTGATGCGTTTGCGCAGCTTGGAGGATGTTTTGTTGTAGACGTTGTTACCAATATATTTCTCGTTGGTCAGCACCTGGTGCACGCTGCCCCGGCTCCAAGGGCGATCAAAGTCGGTGACCAAACCTTCAGCGTTCAGCGCATGGGCAATCTCTCGTTCGCTCATCCCGTTGTGGATGAATTGGTGGTAGATGCGTTGAACCACTTCGATTTCCGCTTCGGGCCCAGGAATTAGGATGACCCTGTCGGTCTGGATGCTCTTTTGTTGGCCCCGTGAGAGCTCTGCCTTGAACTCGCTTTTCTCATCGATCAATGCCCGGCGTAACCCATAGCCTGCTGGCCCACCTTGATGAAAACCCTTTTCAACGAGACGGCACTGACCAGCGAAGACTTTTTGGGACAATTCACGGCTGTACTCGCCAGCCATGGATCGTTTGATGCCTTTATATATAGTTGCTAGTGGTGAGCCGTCGTTTTCGAAGGGTTCTGCGCAGTACACCACCCTGATGCCGCTGCTGGTGCAAAGATATTCGTAGTGAGCACTCTCATCTGTGTTCTGAAAACGTCCCCAACGGCTGACGTCATAGACCAGAATGACCTGGAATTGAGTCCTTCCGGTCTGAACATCGTCAAGCAGTGTGCGCAATGCATCCCGACCGCCAATATCTAGGCCGCTTTTCCCTTCATCACGATAGGTGGTAACGATTTCCATGCCATGGCTCATGGCGTATGCATGAATAGCCGCCGACTGGTTTTCGGTGGAGTAGCGTTGATGATCCGTGGACATGCGAACGTATTCCGCAGCCGGCACAGGACTGTCGGAGGAGTTTTCTGAAGTTATCCGCGTGCTTGGAGAGGGCAAGCAGGCCTCCTTTGGGTCAGGAAAATCCTGGCCCATTCGATTCAGCCTAGGGACGATTTGTGACGTAACAATGAAGAGGCACGACCATCTGTCAGATGATGGGAGGGCTCTCGATTTTTACAGAGTATCGAATGCTGACGCTCATCAACTCATCGTAGGTGTCTATATGTACAGTTGTTAAAGGTTGATGTTCTATACGACAGATATTGAGGGTTTAGCGCTGACGTGCCTGCATTGCCAGCGTGCAATCCTACTTGAATACGCAAAAATCTTAGTTTAAATTGATTTCATGTTTTGACAATCTGTCAATTTTATACCGGCTGTAATAGTTGGAGCATTAACATTGGCCGAAGTTAGGTTTTAGGCGAATAACTTTTCCCGAAGTGGAAATTAACTTTGTCCAATCTTGTTGTATACCGCTGATATTCCAATGTGTCAAAGTCGGTTAACTTTGCTCACCTACATCCAGCAAACCTGCCAAACGAAAAAGGCCAACGCTTGAGCGTTGGCCTTTTTTTTAACCGAAATTTGCGTCCGTTAACCCGGTGATTGCT
>LNAP01006256.1_pt1 | contig 11695 bp, 12 predicted proteins | sample 602601 | NCBI WGS metagenome assembly LNAP01 (sample SAMN02440304, study PRJNA202911) | soil metagenome | biome: Subtropical and temperate rainforests or woodlands; isolation source: soil samples (1 kg each in a 20% v/v slurry with milli Q water) were... ... | reverse complement strand
ATTGGCAGCCGCTGGCGCATCATGAGGGACGTCAGACAGATGGACATGGTCATACATCCGATGCCATTCGTCCTCAGTCGGCAAGCGCACCGATTGGCCGGTTTCCCGCGCTTTCCAGCGGCAGAAGGCACGAGCCTCCAGGCAATTGGTTTCCACCGGCCAGTCCCAGGGCATCGGCACTTCTTCGGCCAGCAAGCGCAGCTTCCAGCCATCAGCCGACGGCACCCAGAACGTGGGAAACTCTGCCCGAGCATAACGGCGCCAACCCAAACCTTCTTCGTCCCACAGGCTGTCGTCGGTATAGCCACCGGCTGTCACGAACTCGAGAAATTCGCCGTTGCTGACCAGGTAGCGGGAGGCTTGAAAGGTTGGCACGTCAGCCTGATGGTGCCCGTATTCGTTGTCCCAACCGTAGATAGGGTCAGTAAGTGCTCGGCCAAGCACCACCCGTCCGCTGGGAATGTTCACCAGCGTGTTCCTGGGTGCTGTGCCACTGTCGCGGCAGGGTTGCCAGTCCGGATGGGGGGTGACGTACTTCAGGTCATGCTGACGCATCAGCACTGATGAGGTTTCCAGGTGGATACGGTCGTGCTCAATGCCCATCAGTACGACCCAGAATGTGTCATCCCAGCCGATGGGCAAGGAAAACGGCGTGTACCGAATCACGCCATCAATCACTTCACGGGCCTTGTTGCGGTAGGCGCGTACCTCTGCAACCGTGGGCCACTCGTAACGGGCGTCATCCAGGTCATCCCAGCTCATTTCATCCACGCCGATGGCAAACATGGACTCCAGCCTGGGGTCGATGCGTTTATCAATCAGGCCGGCGAGTAAGAATTTGTTGATGAAGAATGTGGCCGTATGGCCGAAGTAGAAAATCAGGGGATGTCGCAATGTGATGGGCTTCTTGTAATAAGCCTCATCGCAGGAGAGCACCTCGAATAGAGACTCGTAGCGGTCAAAGGTGGCATGGAAGTAATGCAGCAGCTCAGTACGCTTGGCTTCAACGTCGCTGCCAGCGAGAAAAGGGGTACGGGGAAACAGGGATTTCACAGCATTCAGCCTTCATAAATTTGGTGCTGATGGCAGTGTATTGAGCTACTTTACAATGGTAAAGTACGCACCTTGTGGTGCCTATAGGCTTTCAATCATGACCGAGCGCAAAACGAATCCGTGCTTTAAGCAATGTCCATCCAGGAAATTCATTGAGTTGATTGGCGACAAATGGGCGCTACTGGTAATGCATGCCCTTGCAAATGGTCCGCGGCGCAATGGCCAATTGATGCAGGAAATCGAAGGTATCTCGCAAAAGATGCTGACCCAGACCATTCGTCGGCTCGAGATGAATGGCCTGGTCGCTCGCCATGATTTCCCGAGTATTCGATGACTGAACTGGGATGTTCTTTCCGAACCGTATTGTCATCGCTCGATGACTGGTTGGACGAGCATGTGCCGGAACTCCTGACGCTTCCAGGTTGAGGGTATTTTTAGTGAAATATGACGGGGCTGGTCTGTCGTAGCTTTCCAAAGGACGGCAGGTAATTGCTCCAAAGCTGACGGCTAAACGGCTGGATTCGTGGGTTATTGATTGACCGCTCCTGGCCGATTGCTGTCTGATCAAAGTGTATTCATGTACGAAAACGATCGGTTTAGTACCCGTCTCGCAAAAGGTGTCCGTAAATTAGTCATTGGTTGTTTCGGACATGATCTACAATAAGTACTTCCATTTCGTACATATTGGTGGCTTCCGAACATGTCTCGCACATTCATCTATGCCCGAGTCAGTACAAGCGAACAACACGCCGACAACCAGATTCATGAAATTGAAGCAGCCGGTTTCTCGGTCAACGAGCGGCGCATTGTCACTGAAAGCATTAGCGGAAGCGTAGCGGCCTCCGAGCGGCCACAGTTCTCCCGTTTGCTTGATAGATTGGAGCCCGATGATGTGCTCATCGTGACAAAGCTCGATCGGCTGGGTCGTAACGCCATGGATGTGCGCGCAACGGTCGAGCGGCTTGCTGCCGATGGTGTCCGCGTTCATTGCTTGGCGCTCGGCGGTGTTGATCTGACGAGCCCCGCCGGAAAAATGACTATGGGCGTATTAACTGCGGTGGCGGAATTCGAACGCGATTTGTTGATCGAGCGAACGCATGCCGGCATGGCTCGCGCACGCGCCGAAGGCAAAGTAATGGGCCGCCCGCCGGCATTGACCAAGGAGCGGCAAGCCGAAGTCATGCAACAACTTGCGATGGGCGTATCGGTTGCACAATTGGCACGCGACTACGGCACAACCCGTCAGTCGATTATGCGGATTCGGGAAAAGTTGGGAAGCGCTGGTGGCCGTGCAGACGATTCCTGACATTCGAAGCACTAATTAGTTGAAGTCGTCAGCGATACAAATGCACCTCTTTGGCTTCAGTCGGGCGAGCTTGCATCAAACCCCGAGAACGGAAGGCTGAGCATGCCGCGTCGCTCAATACTTTCCGCGACGGAACGGACGGGTTTGCTGGCGCTGCCCGAAAGCCAAGATGACTTGATCCGTTACTACACCTTCAACGAAACCGACGTGGCGCTAATTCGGCAACGCCGGGGTGATGCAAACCGGCTCGGCTTTGCGGTGCAGCTCTGCCTATTACGTTATCCAGGTTATGCGCTGGCCAACGACTTGGCGGTATCGGAGCCGGTCATCCAATGGATTGCTCGCCAAGTCCGAGCTGAATCCAGCATTTGGCCAAAATACGGCGAGCGTGATGAAACACGGCGCGAACATCTCCAGGAGCTGCGCGCCTATCTCGGTCTATCACCGTTTGGCCTGTCTGACTTCCGCTTTCTGGTACGTGGCCTGACCGACCTGGCCATGCAGACCGACAAGGGCTTGGTGCTCGCCGCGCAAGCGTTGGAGACCCTACGGCAACGGCAAATCATCCTGCCGGCACTGACCGTCGTCGAGCGGGCCTGCGCAGAAGCAGTGACGCGTGCCAACCGGCGCATCTATCGGACATTGACCGAACCGCTGACGGCACAGCACCGGCGCCGGCTCGACGATCTGCTAAAGATCAAGCCAGAGAGCAACATCACCAAGTTGGTTTGGCTGCGCCAATCCCCTCTGAAGCCGAACTCCCGACACATGCTGGAGCACATCGAACGTCTGAAGGCATTCCAGGAACTGTCTCTGCCAGAGGGCATCGGCCGCCACATCCACCAGAATCGCCTGCTAAAGATGGCACGGGAAGGCGGGCAGATGACGCCGCAAGACCTTGCCAAGTTCGAGAGTGAGCGGCGTTATGCCACCCTGGTCGCACTGGCCTTGGAGGGCACAGCCACGGTGACCGATGAAGTGGTCGATCTGCACGACCGCATTCTGGTCAAGCTCTTCAGTACTGCCAAGAATAAACATCAGCAGCAGTTCCAGAAACAGGGCAAGGCGATCAACGACAAGGTGCGGCTGTACGCCAAGATCGGCCATGCCTTGTTGGAGGCCAAACAGTCCGGCACTGATCCGTACGCAGCCATCGAGACGGTAATCCCTTGGAACGATTTCACGCAGAGCGTCACCGATGCCGATCAGCTTGCCCAAGCCGAGTCGTTCGATCACCTGCACCTGATCAGTGAACAATTCAATACGCTGCGCCGCTACACGCCTGAATTCCTGGATGTGCTCAAGCTGCGCGCAGCACCAGCGGCGTGGGGCGTGCTGGACGCCATTGAAGTGGTGCGCGGCATGAATTCCGACAGCGCACGAAAGGTGCCGGCGGACGCGCCGACTGCCTTCATCAAACCTCGCTGGAAATCACTGGTCTTCACTGACGGGGAAATCGACCGCCGTTTCTATGAAATCTGCGCGCTATCGGAACTGAAAAACTCGCTCCGCTCCGGCGACATCTGGGTGCGAGGCTCCCGCCAGTTCCGCGACTTTGACGAATACCTGTTGCCGGTCGAGAAGTTCGTCACACTGAAGCAGGCGAAAACGTTGCCGATTGCAGTGAACCCGGACTGCGACCAATACCTGCATGAGCGGTTGCACCTGCTGGAAGAACAACTGGCTACAGTCAATCGTTTGGCGCTGGCCAACGAACTGCCGGACGCCATCATCACCGACTCCGGCCTGAAGATCACGCCGCTCGATGCCGTTGTTCCCGAAGTGGCGCAAACGCTGATCGACCAGACCGGCATGTACTTGCCACGCATCAAGATTACCGAGTTGCTGATGGACGTAGACGACTGGACGGGCTTCACCCGCCATTTCGTTCATCTGAAGGATGGAGAACCGGTCAAAGATCGGACGCTATTGCTATCAGCCATCCTGGCGGATGCCATTAACTTGGGGCTGACTAAAATGGCCGAGTCCTGCCCCGGTGCGACCTACTCCAAGCTGGCCTGGCTGCAAGCCTGGCATGTTCGTGACGAAACCTACTCAGCCGGGCTGGCCGATCTGGTGAATACCCAGTTCCGCCACACTTTTGCCGCAAACTGGGGTGACGGCACCACGTCATCCTCGGATGGGCAGCGCTTTCGGGCGGGCGGCAAAGGCGAGAGCACCGGCCATGTCAATCCGAAGTACGGCCACGAGCCGGGCAGATTGTTTTACACCCACATTTCGGACCAGTACGCACCGTTCAGCACAAAGGTGGTCAACGTCGGTGTGCGCGATTCTACCTATGTACTCGATGGCCTGCTGTACCACGAATCGGACTTGCGGATTGAGGAACACTACACCGACACGGCCGGCTTCACCGATCATGTCTTTGCATTGATGCACCTGCTGGGGTTCCGTTTTGCACCGCGCATTCGTGACCTGAAGGACACCAAGCTGTATGTACCAAAGACCGGACAGGACTACCCTGCACTGAACACGATGATTGGCGGCACGCTGAATATCAAGCACGTTCGCGCCCATTGGGATGAGATTTTACGGCTGGCGGCGTCGATCAAGCAGGGTACGGTGACCGCCTCATTGATGCTGCGAAAACTCGGCAGCTACCCACGCCAGAATGGCTTGGCGGTTGCGCTGCGCGAACTGGGGCGGATCGAGCGCACACTGTTTATCCTGGACTGGCTGCAAAATGTCGAGTTGCGCCGCCGTGTCCATGCTGGCTTGAACAAGGGCGAGGCGCGGAACGCGCTGGCCAGGGCCGTGTTCTTCAACCGGCTGGGCGAAATACGCGACCGCAGTTTCGAGCAGCAGCGCTATCGCGCCAGTGGCCTCAATCTGGTGACAGCCGCCATCGTTTTGTGGAACACCGTCTATCTCGACCGGGCAACACAGGCGCTGCGCGAAACCGGCAAACCCATCAATGACGGACTGCTGCAATATCTGTCGCCACTTGGCTGGGAGCACATCAATCTGACCGGTGATTACGTCTGGCGGCAAAACCGGAAGGTTGAGGACGGCCAGTTTCGGCCGCTACGCAGCAGCGGAAAACCTTAGCGTACGATTTTTTCCGAATTCTGCGGCGACCCCAGGAAGCGCTTTTGCAGTAACTCGCGGATGATTCGTTCGACCGACTCCGGCAAGCGGCCTTTACCTTTGCCACCGCTCGACTGCCCAAGAGCCAAGTCAGTGACCAGCCCCGAACCTAGCCGGGCACGGCGGATCAGGACGTAGACCTGCCGCCGGGACAGCCCCAATGCCTGGGCTGCCGCGTCGGCCGCTTCATGCCCAACCGTCTCCGACTGCGCCAACGGCCCAATGATCTCCGCACGACGACGCGCACGCTCCCATGCCTGTTCTGGCAGGGTGGCCACGCCGTGCTCGGTAATCGGTGCGGTATCGGTCGCCATGCTCACCTCGCTTTGGTGCACACGAGTATTGAGCATAGACGAGTTTTGTGCAGAGGAATCCTGATATCGGGTTATCAGGAGCCGTATGCACAACAGGCTTCAAACCGCGCTGAATGGTGCAGTCGTCTTCTGAAAATGACATCTCCGGCAGTGTTGCATAAACGGTCGTTTTCGCACCGCGCCTGCATGGGCGTTCCCCCGGCCGTCTGGCCGGGGTCGGGCTGTCGTGCTGCGCATCGAGCCGCCTGCCGGCGTCTCGCCCCTTCGGGCTTCCATCCCTAACGTCTCCGCGCCGTTGGCGCTGCGCGCTCCGCTTGCCGAGACTTTCGCGCGCGAAAGTCTAAGACGCCGACATGCTTGCATTATTTACGATTTTCTGTAAAATTACAAACACGCTAAAGCGGAAAGGATGAAAACATGATCGTCGGAATTTTGAATCAGAAGGGCGGAGTCGGTAAGACCACTCTCAGCGTGAGCCTAGCGGCCAGCCTGGCACGCACCGGGGCGCGTGTGTTGCTGATCGATGCCGATCCACAGGGCAGCGCGTTAGATTGGGCGGCCGCCCGCGAAGGGGAACCCCTCTTCTCCGTGGTTGGGTTGCCCAGGGCAACCGTGCATAAAGAAATTGGCCAGATCGGCCAAGGTTACGACCACATCATCATCGACGGCCCCCCGCGAGTCACCGACTTGGCGCGGTCGGCCATCATGGCCGCTGATGTCGTGTTGATTCCAGTGCAGCCATCTCCTTACGACATTTGGGCGGCTGAGGAGGTGGTGAAGTTGATTGATGAGGCGCGAGTCTACAAAGAAAACCTGAAAGCCGCTTTTGTGGTTAATCGTAAAATCGCAAATACAGCTATTGGGCGCGATGTTGGGGAGGCGCTGGCCGCTTATCCGGTGCCTGTGTTGGTGGCCAGTATTACTCAGCGAGTGGTTTTCGCGGAAGCTGCGGCCCGAGGGCTAGCCGTACATGAGATTGACGACCAAGGGCCAGCAGCGGCCGAGATCGAGGCCGTGACGGCCGAACTGATGGAGTTAGCACGATGAGCACAAAGAAGGTTTCGATTGGCACCAAACCGACCAGTAAGCCCGCGCCGGCCGCCGCCGATGCGTGGGTGGAGAGCCGAAGCAATAGCGACGAGCCAGAGGCCATGAAGCGGCTTACCATCGACGTGCCGGCCAGTCTCCACCGCGCCATCAAGGCGCAATGCGCCATGCGTGGCACCAAGATCGCAGATGAAGTGCGGGAATTGCTTTTACAGAAATACGGAAACACATAAAAACGTGTAGGCGTTTTTCAGTAAATAAAGAAAGGAGGGCTGGGTGAAGAGTCCGAACACATCGCAAGTTCCGGCCAAACTGGACGAGGACATCCAAAGCCGCATCGACAAGGCGAGGAAGTCAGCCAGGGCGCGCAAACGCGAGGAATTGGCGGATCGTCACGCACAGGGCCAATTGGCCCTGTGGCCAGAGAGTGAGCGTGGTATTCCGAACGAGCTTGTCCGGTGCGCCGTATTCTCAGCAAAGAATCGCAAGGAGCGGCGAGAGGTCTACCGAGCGAATGCACCGCTGATCGTGCCGGTTATCGGCGGTGGTGAGGTCGTCTACATTGGCGAGGAACTGCGCCAGGATGACGAGACAGTTTGGATGCAGCTTGTCCACTTGGCCAAGGAGGCCCGATCAGAGAGCGTGAGCTTCACCCCGTACAGCTTTCTGAAGGCGGTCAAATGGCCAATCAAGGGAACCAGCTATACCCGGCTTCTTACCTCTATCCGTCGCTTGGCCACGAGCGGGCTGGAGGTCTACAGCAGCCGTTTCGACAAAGGGGTAAGCACCAAGCTTATTGCCAAGTATGAGTATTCCAAAGGGGCTGATACCCCTTGGAAGGTGCAAGTGTTCAACAAGGATGACGAGCTACTTTTCCTCTTTGACAAGCTTTACAGTCGATTGGATTGGGAGACGCGCCTCACTCTGCCCGAGGGTGTCTCGACCTGGCTGCATGGTTTTTTCTCATCCCACCGGGAGCCGTTCGACCACAAGATTGAGACACTGGCCGTGGGCGCGGGCTTGACCTTGGAATCTGAAGAGGATGCCCAGCTCGATGAAGCAGCGCGTACAGCCAAACGTAAGGCGCGACTGCGCGAGATAAAGCGGATCATCACGAAAGCACTGGAAGCCCTCCAAGAGTCTGGCTTCCTCAAAAGCTTTGAGGTCACTCGTAGCGGCCTCGTCCGGGTGGTTCGGGCGCATCGGTGATCGAGTCACTATTGACCTTTGACCCGCGTTTTCGGCGCTGGGCCTTGGTACGCCGGCATCAAAAGCAAGGACGACCACACGATTTTGCCGCTATTGACGGTCAATAGTTTGGCTTCGTTGGCCAGTTTCCTGACTTGACCCATGACCCACGCCCCATTGACCTTTGACACACGCCACTATTGACCTTTGACCCGCGCACTATTGACCTTTGACACACGGCCATATTTTCCAACATGTTGTTCTATATAGTGTTTTGTCATCTGTCCACAGGCCATAACCGTTTTTAACCCTTTCTTTATTAACCGGTTTTTAACCCGCCGCCTGTGGATAACTTTGGGCGCGGCTTGACCGAAAGAAACTGCGCCGCCTCTTGGGGCTTCGCCCCGCCGGCTCCTACGGGCCGCAAGCGGCCCTCCGCCCGCGCTTCGCGCTCCCGCCCGGCATCCCCAGGGGTTTCGCTTCGCTGCACCCCTCGCGCTACGCGCTCACCCGCAAATCGCGCCCCCCAAAGGGGGGAAGATGGTCCCCCGGTCGCGCAACCACCGGCAAAGCTGCAAACAAGCATCCTAGATGCGCCACCCTCTCCCATCCCCCCCGCCCCTTCCCGCTGGGAAGGGGAGCGAGTCGCCCTCTGTCGTCAGGGGTGCAGGCCGCGCGGCGCTTCGCTTGCTTCTCCTGCACCCTGCCGGTGAGCGTGGGGTCGTTCCAAGGGCATCAAGGGTTCGCTTCGCCTCGATCCTCACCCGTTCGGTGCTCGGGCTTCGCCCTGCGCTCCGCATGCGGCTTCCGGTCGAGCCCTTGACACCCTTTCCACTCCAACAGCCCACCAGACCCGCGCAACGGGCCGTGGTGCGATTCTTTGGGCCTCGGTGATGGCTTGGGGTGAACGGCCATGATTTACGGCCTTGACGGGCTTCTTATACGGTCGTAACGGTGATTCGGGCTGCTGTCGCTGGCCTGAGTGGCCTGCCGGCCTGGCCACGGCGGTAACAACAGGTGGCTCAAGCTCTGCGAGTGATTGAGCAGGTCGGCCAGCGGGCGGCCCATCGCTTCATCGGCCAACCATGCCCACAGCACAGCGCCGGCCTGATTGCGGGCGACCAGGTGGCCACCCTCGAAATTCCAAACTGCATTCATGTCATGCCCTCGATGCCGGGAAAATTCCCACGGCCCAAGGTAGCGTCACGACGCCGGCAGCGGATCAGCTCGACCCTCAGGCTGGCCCGACAGCGATAGGCGGATAAATATCGCTTGCATATCGTATCTGTATTGTGTATCATATCTGTATTGATACGTTTTACATGGTACGAAATACGAAAGGGGTTTGATATGGCACGAGAAGGCATCACATTTGAGCAAGTCGCCGCCGCTGCTGATGCGCTGGTCGGTGAAGGGCAGCAGCCGACTATCCGCGCGATCCGCGAACGTCTAGGCACCGGCAGCCCCAACACCGTCCACAAGCACCTGACTGCCTGGCGAGAAGCCCGACCGGTGGCGGCCGCCGCTGCGCCGGAACTGCCCCAAGCATTGACGGCTGCCATTGCCGCCGAGATCGAGCGCGCAGCCGCCCAGGCCCGCGCCGAGATCGAGGGCCGCTTGGTGCAGGCTCAGGGCGAAGCCGCCGAGCTGGCCGCCGCTGGTGAGGTGATCGAGGCCGAGCGCGATGCTTTGGCCGAGCAGGTGGCGGAACTGACCCGCGAGCGTGACACCCTGGCCGGCAAGGCCGAGCAGCAAGCCGCCGACCTGGCCGACCAGGCGCAGCGCATCGAGCGCGAGCAACAGGCCGCCGAATCGGCACGGGTGGAGCTGGCCACGGCCCGTCTGAAGATCGAGGCGCAGGCCGAGCGGCAGACCGAGCAGGCCGAAGAAATCGGGCGCTTGCGCGCGGCACTGGAGGCCAGTCAGCAGGCCCGCACCGCTGCCGAACAGCAAGCCGCTGTCCTGACTGCGAAACTGGAGGGCGTCACGGCTCAACTCACCAACCAGGCAGAGGCCAATGCAGAGGCTCGCAAGCTGGCCGCACAAGAGGCCCACCGCGCAGCCGAGCGAATGACGCAAGCCCAGGCCGAGCGGGACGAGGCGCGCAAGGTTGCCGCCGATGCCCGCGAACAGGCCGCCCGCCTCGCTGGCCAGCTCGAAGTCTTCACGGCGCAGAAGGACAAGGCAGAAGGCCAACCGACAGCGGCGCCGCAGACCACCAAGGCGAAGAAGCAGGAATGAGCGGATGGCGGGTCAAGGGCCGTAGGGGTGGCTGGCGCGGCCCGCAGCCGAAGGCGAGGACACGGGCCACCCCGGAGGGCGAAGCGAACCCTTGACGCGACAGGAGCGACCCAAGCCTATTGGCAAGGGGGGAGGTCAAGGGCAACGCCCGCCGTACCTGCCCCCGCTGCCAGTCGGGCAAGTACCGACGCGGGAAGTCCAGAAACCGAAGCGGTTTCTGGTCAAGCCCGAAGGGCGCGAAGAGCGAAGCGGGAGTGCAGAGGGGCGCAGCCCCTCTGCTGGCTCATTTTTTCGACCTGTTTGACAGATTCCGCGACACGGAACACAATGTGAACATGATCCATTCGTTCACTTGTCTCGATACCGAGGCGCTTTTCCGTAGCCAGGTCGTGCCCCGGTTCAAGAACATTGAACGTGTGGCAAGGCGAAAGCTCCTGCAACTACATGCCGCTACTGAATTGGCCAGCTTGAGGGTTCCACCTGGGAATCAGCTCGAAGCATTAAAGGGCGACCGTCGAGGGCAACACAGTATCCGCATCAATGACCAGTGGCGAATCTGTTTCGTGTGGCATGACGACGGTGCCCACATGGTCGAAATTGTGGACTACCACTAGGAGGTAAACATGGCTGAACTACTTGACGAAATCCACCCCGGCGAAATCTTGCTGGAGGACTTCATGAAGCCGATGGGCATATCCGCCCGTCAGCTTGCGGCTGACATTGACGTTTCACCCAGCCGGATCAGTGAGCTGGTGCATGGGAATCGTCCGATTACCGCCGACACGGCTTTGCGGCTTGGCTTGTTTTTCAACATGGAGCCGCGTTTCTGGATGAACCTCCAAACGGAGTACGATATGCGCGTTGCAGCCCGTACCGTGCGTGAAAAAATCGCGCCAAGGATTCGTGTTTTCCATCATCACGCCGCTGCCTGATTTTACTCTGACACAACAGCGGCTAATCATAAGCCGAGTCTCTGAAGAGGCACTATCAAAGGGCAAGCCGAAGCGTTAGCAAGGCGCTATATTTTGAATGTTTGAACGGGGGTCTTTCGCACGCGAAAGATCCCCGTTTTTAATTTATTGGAAGAGTCAGCAAAGACTTTCGCGCGCGAAAGTTGCACGAGTTTTTTCGCACCACCGATCCCTATGATTGCTCCGATTGAACCGGCTGGGTGATCGCTTGAGGCGTGCCAAGCAAAGACGCCTTGTGCTGCGAAAGGAAAGACTTGAGCTTTGCCGGCTCGACACCGGACAGGCCGAGATCGACCAGGACTTTGAAAAGATCGTCCTTGGCCTTCGCAACTTTCTTTGCCTCTTTTTCTTTTTCTCTGGCCTCGATAGCACGTAGCTTGGCCTGCATCTTTTGAATTTTGTCCTGGAGCTTCTGCTTCTCAGGGAGCGTCGTTTTTTCAGTCATGTTGAGAACTCCTTGTTCTGTA
>LNAP01005162.1_pt1 | contig 11699 bp, 11 predicted proteins | sample 602601 | NCBI WGS metagenome assembly LNAP01 (sample SAMN02440304, study PRJNA202911) | soil metagenome | biome: Subtropical and temperate rainforests or woodlands; isolation source: soil samples (1 kg each in a 20% v/v slurry with milli Q water) were... ... | reverse complement strand
CCACATCGGTCACCTCGTCAGAAGCGTTCTGCCCAGCGAATGCAGCAACTACTTCGTTAATGCCGGATACGCTTCTATCAAAAAATGAAACGCTCTAGCCGTCGTGGGTATATTGCTGGCCGAGGAGCCATCCCGTGAGAATACCGCCGGGTCCGCTGGTATAGACCGGATCAAAGCCAACACCTGCGCGCAGCATCTTCCATTCATGCTCGCCGACCCAGGGAATCCCGGGATCGCCCTTCTGATACTGGGACAGCAGCGTTCGGGCGACCTCTGCGGCATTGGCGTAGATCGGCCCGTTGGCCCAGCGAGGGCGGGGCAGGCCTGTCATGCGGCAATAGAGCGCCGTGCAGACATAGGCAGACGCCTCTTCCGCATTGGCATCAAGGCGGGTACGCAACAGATCGTATGCCGCATGCAGGCTCTCGTGGACGATATAGGCCGCGTCCAGCCGCCCCGTCGCCGACACGACCTCCAGTGTATTGGCCGCGACCGCGGTGCCGTCGGCTCGGGTTCGCGCGACATCGTTATATTGCGCGGCAACACCCGCTGCGAGATCGGTCGGAACCGCGACGGTGACCTGCCCCAACCGGATCGCCCGGGCAACGTGATGAAACGTTTGCGGCGCAATCGTCACGTGGCTGCCGCGGATCGGAAACCGGAAGCGCATGCGTGCGACGGCCGGGCCATTGAGTACGTCCAATACCCTGCTCCGCAGTGACATTTGATCGTCCTCGCTGTTCACACTACTCCACAGATGGTTGTCGCCGTTTCCGATCGGCAGGTTCAAACAGTCTCTGCACCGGCGCGACAGGACTTCGAATGATCTGGGCCGGGCGCAGCTTGATCGAACGAGCCGGCATTGAACCCGAGCCCGTCCGGGCGGGACCAATCTGGCGCGAGGATTGCTTCGGAGGGCGCACCATGACGACGACCGATCCGACGACGACCGACACTTACCGGAAGATCGCGGCGCGACTGACCATGCTGCGACCGCAGATCGATTTGAAGAATTATTTCGCCGGCCCCAACCCGGATGTGCGCCTTTATGACGAGAAGCCCTACATCCGACACCAGCTCGAGAAGTATGGTGTCGCTGCCGCGACGACCACGCTCGACGGCGTCACCTTCCTGCCCAAAGACTGGGAAGAGCTGATCAAGAAGCTGCGCATTGCCAAGACGACGGACGGATTCGACGCATTCGCCGAAGGGCAAAGCCCGGAGAAGGGGTCGCATTGGGCTCTCGATCTGTCGATGGCGGCAACGATCGGCAAGGGGTTTCGGGAGATCTGGCGCCCAAAGCTGTCCGACAAGCCACTCTCAACGCGGGATCTCCCGGGGCGGCACGGCTTTGGGCTCGCACGCGACCGCGGACAATGGAGCGATGCCTACAGCTCGCAATTCGGCAAAGACCCGCAGCCCCAGGACATCACCTCGCTGCATTTCGCAGTAGCACCTGATCGGGTGAACGTGCACATCGACGAAACAGGATTCGTGTTCGAGAGCGTGGACGGTGCCCTTACGGTCGGGCCGAACTTCGTGCACCACGCCGGCAATGAGCTGTTCTGGAAGAGCAACTTACATGTGCCGCGTTGGGCGGCCGAACACATCGACTTAATCCTGCCGAACAGCGCGAACGACTTCTCGCGCGTGGGCATTTCGGTCGACATGTACCAGCGCAAGGACTTGCGCGTTACGGTCACCGGCTCCTGCGGAATTTTCGGCGGTTTCGAGTGCTCTGGAACCGTGAGCATCAGCGGCACGCATGATCTGCTCGGCTCGAAGTCAAAAGGCCGGCGCTAAAAAAGCGGATATTGCTCGTTCGACATTGCTCCGTGTCTACGCCCCCAAGCTACGAATAAGGCTCCTCGATTTGCCAGTGCCAGTTCGTGGCCGAATGAATGGAACCATCGAACCGCCTCGAGGTAGCGGCGACCAATAAATATTGGTGGCGAGAACGGGTAGTTCCGCAGGAATCAGCAGGGAGGGTCTTACATTGCCGAACCAGGAAAGGCCCTTGAAGCCTGTCGTCGAAAGCTATGTACCGCCAGCGGGAATCCGGCATGCGGCGACGGCAGGCGAGACCTGGATATCCCTCGCCAAGCGGATCGGCATCGACCCTTGGGACCTCATCGAGTTCAATTTTCCGGGCATCAAGCTCGTCAAACAGCGCGATTTCCAACAAGCCACACGGCAGGTGAACTGGTACCTGGCCGAGTATGTAGGCTGCCGCGCGATGTCGCCTGACCGCCAGAATTTTGCGTTTTCTTCCGGTACGACCGGCGGGAAAGGTGGATGGCGAGGGGGATTCATCTATCTGCCGCCAGGTACGCCGCGTCCCCCGCCGATTGCGCCCACTCCACCGGTTGCGCCCACCCCAGCGGCTCCGACCGCGCCGGAATGTGAAGGAAGCCGACCGGACTTCGCGCGCGTGCTGGACGTCAGCGAACGGGATTTCGCGCGCAACGTCTTTGGCCCGACGCTGCCGCCGTGGGAGACAATTGCGATTACCAATGGCCTGGGAGCAGGCGGAAGACCGTGGACGAACGATGGACCGTTCTTTAGGGGAAGCAATCCCATGGTGCCGAGCATGCGGTATGCCATCAATCTTGGCAATGTCGCGTTCAGTAACCTGGCATCGCCTAGCCCCACCTTCGGCCTCTTGTGCGACGACTTCGGTCGCATTTGCGACCTCTTCGTGCACGAAATGACCCACGTGTGGCAGGCGTTCAACGATTCAAACTGGACGATGGCGCGCTCCTTCTGGGCGCAGACAGTCGGTGCCGGCTACGACTACACGCCCGGCGATAGCTGGGACTCATACAACGTCGAGCAACAGGCACACATCGTCGAAGATTGGCACAAGTACAAGATCAGTTCTCCGATGCTTGCCGAAGAACGTTATCCGTATGTCCGGCTCGTGATCCGCTCTGGACGCCTCACTTTTCCTCGCGGGCTGGATCTGGTGGCATTGAAAAAGGACCTTCAAGATCTGCGCGCAAGGCATCTGGACTAGAATCCGCTGCAAAGGAGTGGTCGGGAGTCCGCTTAGACGATGCACCAACACGCCGAGAATTCGACGCGGTGCGGTAGCGCATTCTTCCTCTCGAGAGTACTTTTCCGATTTGTCCAGCGTGCTGGTCAGCTTCGCAGCGCAAGCACACGGAGTAGAATTGCGCGGCCGCCATGCGACAGGCGATCGTGAAACAGTTCGGAGAGCCGGTCTCCACGCTTCCGCACCGAGAACCTCTTCCGGAGCTCATGGGCGCGAGACAGCGAGCAATAGAGAAAATCACGACGTAGCCGGCGCAGGCGGCTGCCATAGCCTCTAACATCGGTGCTCGAGTAGGCCTCCATCAGGGTGCGTATCAAATAGTCGTCGCTCGGATCAACATAAGTTTCGTGGGAAACGCTCGATGATCGCATGGACACGGGTTCATCGCCCGACAGAAACAAGTTCCTGCGGGTCAGCCCATCCGATACGCCGGTCGCTTCTTTGGCGAAATTTCCATAGTTCACAAAAGGCAGCGCAGCGAGTTGCCGGCGCAGATTTTCGAGCGCCGCCGACGGGATCCTCACGCCGTTGCCCGCGCTGGTGTCGAGCTTGTTGGCGCGCACTGTGGCGTAGAGGTCGCCCCAGAACTTGTCCCAGGGGGCGGTGCCGTTGCGGTTAGACGACGGATTCCTGCGAACGCTATAGGTCGTTTGAGTGAGATAGGCCGCCAGTTCGCCCATGTGGCGCGTAACAGTGCCGTCAGGATCATAGACGTCGATCATGGCGTGGACGCATTCGTGCAGGAGCAACGCCCGATCGCTATCATCTGCGGGAGGCGACTTCTTCTGCGTCAACAAAATATCCGTCGCCTGATCGTAGAAGGCGAGATCCTGAGTGCCGCCCTGCACCAATATATTGCCGGCACGAATGTGATCGCGAACTGTCGTCAAGTATTCGCCCTTGATATGGATCTTGTCGACGTAAAACTCGATGCCAAGCGCTACCGAGTCACTGAGTGTGTCCAGGACGTCGCCTTCGGTCAGTGGCATGACCTACCTCCCTTACGTGGTCGAGCAATCGTAGTCCGGCTAGGCTCCGGCAAACGAAACGGCAGGTCACTCCTAACTGGACTTCGGTCGGTGTAGTCGGGAAGATTTGCCGGGATCTCCTTCACGTGCGGCCCGCATCCAGCCGGGAGCGTATGACGCTCCCTAATGAAAATCGGCAGTTGTGTTGCTCGCGCTTCCATGTGTCGCGAAAGCCAGGCATGGTTCCGTCGAAGAGCAGGCGGCACGCATCGCCAGTATACCCAATGAACCGCAACTCGACATCGCTGGTCTTCACGATGCGCCCGCCGTGGCCCGCAATCGTTGGGTCTACGACGTCTTGGCAGACGGCTTTCTGCGTCGCTAGCACGCCGCGCCCGTCACCGCAGAAGGCGTGAATAGCTAGCGACATCGCTGTCAGAGTAGCCTCCACTCGACGTACAAACTCGCTCGCCCTCGCAGCCGCCAACGAAGTCCAGACCGCAAAATCGACGCCAGCACATTGCCCCGCATGGCTAATTTCCAGTATGCTGCTGGTTCAACCGGCGAGCAATGATTACGGATGGTTGTCCCCGGCGCGGTGGACCGGCGCGACACTATCGTGATTTAGGGTTTGGGAAAGCTATGGCAAGCTTCGCTCAGTTCTTGCAGAATTCTGGTGTGTACGCGGCGCAAGGCTTCATGATCGTTCCTCGGGGAGGCTTCAACTTGGTCTGCCTGCGCGACAGCAAGGACGCTCGCCTATCGTATGATCGCGATCGGTTACAGGTTGAAGATGTGCGCTTCGAGCAAGTCGAACGCATCGCTCAGGAATACATCAACACTCGATATGGAAAGCAAAAAAGCCAGGAGCGCGATGATCAATTGCTGCGCCTGCGTACAGCGCTGTATGGGACCGCGCGGCCGGATGGCAGTGCGCGCGGCCTCAAGGTCGTTGCCAAGGGTGTCGGTATTCCCGAACTCAAAGCCGCGCGCGGCAACACGGCCATCAAGTTGGAGGTCGCCAGTCTGCCGCGCAAAGACTTCACGATCGCGTTCAGATTCCTCAAGCACCTCGATCAGTCAGGCAAAGTGATCAACGCGACGAAATGGACGCCGGATGACGTGCCCTGGTTCCTCACCAGGCTGAACTGGGTGTTCGGGGCTCAGACGAATATCTTTTTCACGCTGGTCGATGCGAAATGGATTACGGTCCAGAAAGCCTTGGGACCAAAAATCTCGCGGGATGTTTTTCGAAAGGATGTCGTACCATTGAAGAGGCGCGGCGCCGATCTCACCTGCTTTCTCGTCGGCGACTATGATGCAATGGATACTGAGGCGGCTGGGGAGTATCTGCCTGATGAGCAGGTATTCGTGGTTGTTGACCAAGGCAATCCACCCGTGTTCGATCTTGGCGAAGCGTTCATTGGTGTAGTGGCGCACGAGATCGGTCACTTCTTGCACCACAAACGAAACATGCCCGGGAGTGGACACCATAACCGAAGCGGTATTTTGCTTTCCAGTGGCATGGAAAGCTTGTCCCTGGACAAGCAACTCGTCGCCAACTTCAACGCATGGTGAGAGCACTCTTTCGCGGCATCCCGTTAGCACGTTGAGGCCGCGGTCAGCGCCGGCAGTTCGTTTGAATGCCGAACGCCTGTTTAAGAGCCTGCGCTGATAGGTTTTCCGGCCGGTGCCCCCGTGCCTTCGCGGGAGATCGCCGTGCAACCTGGGGCAAACGCTTTGCCTAAAACCATTTCACGAAGACGGACCACTTCCCGCCGTCGAGAGGAAGAGGTTTATATTGGCGGTTGGGTCTGTGTTGCCCGAGGGTTTGGTGCGACGGCGTGGGTTCGGGCGAAGTGCGTCCGAGCGAGCAAGCCTCTTCTCAGCAGATATGCTGTTGGTTTCAGAGATTGAGACCGAACATCCGATCTGTGTTGAGGGCCAAACGCTCCAACTCGGTCCTAGCGCCCTTCGAGAGAACAGGAGTCAGCTGCTCCAATAATATTCACAACGACTTACAGAGGGCGTTTGACGCTAGTTTAAAGAAATCCACGCTCGGCGAAGTTTCGCGAATTCGTTCGCGCGAGTAAGCAATTGGGAGAAATCGTCGGCTCATGCAGCCAGCTTGGCGACTGATGTGTCGGTCGGAATCTGCGGTCCTCACGATTGCAGCCACCTTCACCAAGGTGGCCGGCCGCTGGTGGCTCCGCGTGCCGTCTGAGATACCCAGTCGCGCGTACAGATGAAGGCCAAGTCCCGGAATTCGTCCCTGATGCAGTCAGCGGCGACATCGAAGCGCACAGGCCGCTCCTGTGCCGTGGTAGTGAACATCCTGATCCTTGGATTTCTTCAACCGCCGGCTGACAACTGACCACCAAGATCCGTCGTACCCGGATCTCCAGGATCACTCGCGAAGCGATCGGCATAAACGTCTCATCCAACTCTTTCGGACGGCTGGCGCATCGACTGCCGCGACGTATGGAGGCAGCCACCCGCATCTTGCGAGCGCGCTTCCCAATTATCGCGGCACGATGGTTACGCAGGAATTCTACAATCGCGCGACCGGCTTAAGTGCAGCTGAAGAATACGCTCTCATTACCGCGTCCTATCGTCAGCCCTGACTGGCGGAGAAACACGACAGGTCCAGGGATCTAGGTTGTCGCCGACTTATCCAAAGGCAGTCTGAATGAAAACACCGCGCCCCGGCTGCGGTTCTCAGCCCAGAGTTCGCCGCCGTAGCTTTCAAGGATCGTTCGCGCGATTGGGAGTCCCAGCCCCGTCCCTTGCGGCTTCGTCGTGACGAATGCATTGAAGATGCTGGCCAGCTTGTCGTTGGGAATACCCGTTCCTGAGTCGGATATCTGGACTTCGATGCCGTCAGCGTCAGCCAGCGCCGTCCGGATCGAAAGATTGCGCGGGACCACCTCGTCCATCGCATCCACGCCATTCATCACGAGGTTCATGAGGACTTGCTGCAGATGAATCGGATCACACCGCACCCGTAACGGCTCGGGCGCGAGAATGGTACGCAGGTTCACCCCCCGCCTTGTAATTTCAGGAGACACAATTTTGACTACGTCCCGCACGGAATCGTTCAAATCGAACGTTCGCAGATCGGATTCCGTCCTATTGTTCAGCAAATTTCGCAACCCGCTGATGATGTCGCTGGCCCGTTGTTCGTCCCGGACGATGTCGGAAAGGATCTCGCCGAGCTGAGCAACGTCAGGTGGATTCGCCTTCAGCAGAACCTGCGCAGCTTCAGTATTGCTCAAAATCGCTCCGAGCGGCTGGTTGAGTTCATGCGCTATGGATGACGACAGAACGCTGGCGGTTGTAACGCGGTTCAAGTGGACCACTTCCCGACGACGGCTGTTAGCCTCGGCCTGAGCGACATGGCGCCGGCGCCGCTCGATCAGCAGCAATCCAATGATACCGGCCTGCAGCAGGATAGCAGCCGTAACAGCCGACACTTCCAGCCGATATTGCTCCCACACGCTCGGCACGCGAAACATTACCTGACTGCCTGGCGGCAATTGGCTTTCGCTGATGTTCCAGCGCTTCAGCTCTCTCCAGTCATACCTGGGCGATGCAGCTGGAATCGGAGGCGTCTTGATGCTGCCCGGCGACTCTCCGCCCAGAATGCGCACGGCCACTGAGGCGGTCTGTCGGCTAACGTCGGAAATGTTCGTCATCCGACCGCCCACGATCCCTCGGCCGAAGAACGCGTCCTGTTCCGAAAAGATAGGCGCATTGGCGACTGCGTGAATCCGGTCTATGGCTCGATTGCCTTCATGCACAACGCCGGCGGCGTCCACCAACATCTGCCCGTAGACGATGAAAGTCCGGGGTGGCAGGACAGCCACCTGCTCAAGGATCTGTTCCAGCGACAGTTCATTGGAATAAGTGATCTCGAGCCGGCTTTTCAGCGGTTGGAACAGCTTGCGCATCTCCTCCAGCCATAGCTTCTCGATCGGAGAACTTCCCATCACGACGAAGACCTTGGTCGTCTCCGGAGCCAACTTCAGGATCTGGTCGGGAGTGCTCACTATATCGACAGATACCGAAACCATCGCATCGGTCGCCGGCGCGTCCGACGACATCCGCTGCGCGAGAGCCGCGTACAAGGTTGGGATCGAAGGAAAAATCCGCTGACGATTCTGCTGAAAGAAGCGTGCCGCGGGGCCGCCGATCGTCATGATCAGGTCGAGCTTGCGCTCGGAAAACACCGCGTTCAAATAGTTGACAAATGCGTCTTCATTCCCGTCGGGGAAGCGGGCCGTCGACAGCGACACCTCGAAGATATCGATGGGATCTTTCGACTGAAGCTTCAACTCTTCGCGGATCTTTCTCGCGTAGTCATCCCACGGCGAAAAATCTCGGCCCACGGAATGAACAATCAGCACCCGCTTAGGCTGGGAGGACGCCGCACCGGTCATCGCCAGCAACAGAACGATCGAACTGAAAACTATTCGAGTTATCATGCGATAAAGCGGCCGTTTACGCGGGATGTCATTCTATGATGACCTGGAACCCACCCTACTCGACTTGCCCGGCGTCCGGGAGAGCAATTATGACAATCGGCCTCTGGCTACAATTCCGGGCCATTGCGAAAGGGATTGGATACCATTCCTCAAGGAATCCTGCCGATGGCATCGATTAGCAGCTTTGACAGAAACGGCTTCTTCAAATACGCAACGCAGCCCGCGTCGAATGCCTCCTGCCGGGTGACCTCATTATCGATGGCCGTCATTATAATGACCGGCAGTTCCCTACCTGACGCGATCAATTGCCGTTGCAGGTCGATACCTGAGATTCCGCCAAGGTGAATATCCAGGAGCAAACAATCCGCTTCGCACCCGGCATCGGCCTCCAAAAACGCCTCCGCCGATGCAAACGTCCGGACGCGGAAGCCGTGGGCCGACAAAAGGCGGTTTAGACCTTGCAGCAGACTGGGATTGTCGTCGACGACAGCTATGGTGCGCATGACGAAACGATCATTGGCTGTTTGCAGTTGTCCCCTCGGCAAGAAAAGCAGTCTCAGATCAGATACGAACCGCGATCAGATTGGCTCCAGCGCGCGGCTTGCAAATAGCAGTCCTGCAACGATGTCCTTTTGGCACTATGCAAAATCCGCCCTTGTGGCAAGGGCGCCCAGACTAGTGTAACGGCAAACCGCCGGATTTCATGGCTTCATTTCAATCCCCAGCCTCGCCCGCATGTCCTTGAACACGACGGCGATCGCCTCGATGATCAATTGACCAGGGTTCGCCTTGCAATAGACGATGACCTCGTGCTCTGCCTCTTTTGATTTGACGATATCCATATAGTGCTTGCGAGCGAGCCCGTTGTACCAGCCGCTATACCAGGCCGTCAGCCGGTCGGCATCGCCTTGCCAGGTCCCGGCGAGTTGAGCGCATGTCAGCGTCTGCACATTCAAGAATCCGTTGGCGTCGGCATAGGTGCTCAAATCAACCTGAGCGCGGGCGACCGGAATCGCCGTCGCAGACAATATCGTTGCGAAAATCAAGGCCCTGTACATCTTGCACCCCCATTCCATTCGTTGCGGATGAGACGCCGGCGCCGAAGCGCGACGCCACCGCTGGTTCAGGCGACTTTCTTCACCGGCGGAATCTTCCACGAGCCATTGATGATCGAAGGAGTTTTCTCCTGCGGCCAATACATACGCAGCATCAGGATGAAATCGCCCGCTGGCGCAGGTAGCCAGTTCGATTCCTTGTCCCTGCCGGGCGATTCGTTCTGGATGTAAAGATCGACCGAGCCATCCGGATTCGACTTCAGCTTCTCGCGCGCGCTGATCGAATAGCGGTTGAGCGGATTGTTGACGAAGAAATAGCCGGAATCATACATCGTCAGCGACCAGAATCCCTCCGCCGGGGGCAGCTGCCCCCTGGGAAATCGCATCACGTACTTGTTGGCACCGTTGTACTTGCGGCCTTCGGCATCCTTCTGCGAAGTCGGATAGACTGCATCCTGCGGCCTGTTGGCCCCAAGCCCGATCGCGGTGATGAGGGCGCGCATCAAATAGTCGGTCTCGTAGATGCCGGTCCTGGTCGTGAACGTCCAGCCGTTCTCGTCTGTGACTGCCTTGTTGACCTTGAACTGGAGCATGATCCGGTCGACGGCGATTTCGGGCACCCGCTTGACGAAATCCGCCTTGAGCCTGCTCGCATCGAAGTCCTGCCCCGGAACGATACCAAGCTTGGCGAATTTCGCGAGTTGGGGCGTATCCCCCGCCGACGGCGGGTTGTCCTTCATCAGCTTGCACAACAGCGTGAAGTACGCCACTGCATCCATCCGGTTGACCTGCTCGCGCACCGCGGTCTTCATATCGATCGATGGATCGACCGTCCCCGGCGGCGGCGCATAGGGCTTGCCATACGAACTCAGCGGCACCAGCTTGAATTCATCCTGCAGCCTGTGCACCTCGGCGTAATCCTCCGGCGTGCCGGTGCAGTAGATGCGCCCGAGCAGCCATACGATAGCCGTGGGCGACTTGTATTCCTTGACCCCGGGCGGCAACGTGCCCTTCCAGCCCGGGCCGGTGATTGCGTAGGTCTGCGCGCCAGTACCTGTGGTGCGCTTGCCCGGCACCTGGAATACGGTGGTCCAGCCATCCAGCATGGGCAACAGGAAATAGCGACCCTTCATATCGGGAGTGCTGAGGACCCACGGCTCCTTGCCGACATCGAAAAACGACGTCGTGTAAAGCGTGTCGGCGTTCGGCGCAGTAACGTCGCGGAACGATGCATCGGGATATTGTCGCAGCTTGATGATCTGGCCCATCGGACCGCGCGTCCCGACCGGTGACGCGACGTTGGTGATGACGCGCCGCGTCATCTCCATCGTCACCAGTGGGTATCCGAAGATGTAGGCGTCGGTGGCCAGCATGAAGTCTTCGATGCCCTCCCCGATCCCGAGGAATGAGCCGAATTCGGCACGACTCAGGGAGCTCATCGAGGCGCTGGCGAGAAGGCTCAGTCCGCCCATCGCAAGGCTACGGCGGGTGATATTCATTGCTATCTCCATTTTACTGGCTGGCTCTCTGTGTGGAGTCGTCGACTGAAAACGAAAATCGATCGAAGGCGGGGAAACATGCGCTTCCCCGCCTCTCGCCTCAGTAGCAGGGCGGATACGGGTAATAGCCGCAGGCCGGACGGGGATAGGCGTAAGCATACGGGTGGTAGTAGGCAGCCGCGCCATAGGCGGCGGCGCCAACGGCGCCGGCATACATCGCGCCCCGGAATGCCGTACGTCGAGCGACGCCAGCAAACGACATTGGCGTGAACGGTCGGCCGATGATGTCAATGAACAGCGCCGCCCCGCCGTCCGCACCGGCAATATCCCCTTCGAGGGTCTGAACGGTAAACGTCAGTTTGTCGCCCTCGAGCTTCGGGTTCTTCAGCACCACGACTGCGTCCTTCACCGCACCGTCCTTGCCGAATACCGACAAGGTCGCGTTCGGAGGATTCTTGACAAAGCTGTCGTCACCCGATCCCCATTCCGCGATGACGTCGGCAGTGGGCTGATGGCCGGCAGATCGCACTGGGCGGTCCGCAAATATGATGGAGCTCGGGGCAATGCCCGTCAGCACCAGCGTCTCGCCCTGCAACGTCGCCGCACGGGAATTGAGCACGAACAGCGAGGGGACGATC
>LNAP01005161.1_pt1 | contig 11700 bp, 9 predicted proteins | sample 602601 | NCBI WGS metagenome assembly LNAP01 (sample SAMN02440304, study PRJNA202911) | soil metagenome | biome: Subtropical and temperate rainforests or woodlands; isolation source: soil samples (1 kg each in a 20% v/v slurry with milli Q water) were... ... | reverse complement strand
AGCCGCCAAGACCTTTTGCGAGGAAACCAAATTGTTCACCCTGGCCGAATCCCTGGGCGGCGTCGAAAGCCTGGTCAACGTGCCCGCGCTGATGACCCATGCGTCCATTCCAGTGGATCGCCGTGCGCGTCTGGGCATTACAGATGGGTTGGTGCGGTTGAGTGTGGGGGTTGAGGATGTGGGGGATTTGCGGAATGATTGCCGGTTCGCGCTGGAGGGTGCATGTACGAACTAAATCCATATGCGCGGCGTTCTGCGAGCCTCCTGCATCTGCTGCGAGTTGCCTTAGCTAATCGGCTGCTGGTGCAGCAACTGGCATGGCGCGAAGTGACGGGCAGATACCGCGGTTCGATTATGGGGATCGGCTGGTCTCTCATAAACCCGCTGATCATGCTCTTGGTATACACATTCGTGTTCTCGGTGGTGTTCCAAGTGCGCTGGGGTGGCGTATCAGGCAATAAAGGATCCTTTGCGCTCGTCCTATTCGTCGGCATCATCGTTAACGGCATCATGGCTGAATGTGTCAATCGCGCTCCTACTTTGATTACTTCAAACTCTAGCTATGTAAAGAAGGTTGTGTTTCCATTGGAAGTACTCCCGGCTGTGGTCATGAGCTCGGCGTTGTTCCATGCGGCGATTTCGTTGTTGGTTCTATTAATTGCGAGCCTTATTGTTAATGGGGACGTGCCCATAACTGCGCTTGCATTACCGCTGGTCTTGCTGCCGTTGGTGATCGGAACCCTAGGCGTTTCCTGGTTTCTCGCGGCAGTCGGTGTCTACGTCCGGGATCTCGGCCAAGCGACAGGGCTGATGACGACCGTATTGCTTTTCATGTCGCCGACGTTCTATCCGATCGAATCGTTACCTGATGATTTCCGGCACGTCCTCTACCTAAATCCACTTACTTACACGATTCAAGATGCCCGCGACGTGTTGCTATGGGGTCAGTGGCCCGATTTTGCATCGATTGGTATCCAGCTTCTGGTGTCGCTCGCATTGGCTTGGCTGGGTTACTGGTTTTTCCAGCGTATGCGCCCTGGCTTCGCTGACGTGATTTGATCGGAACGACTAGGCATGAATTTTCAAAAGTTGTCTACAGCGGCAATCAGTGTCACTACAGTAAGTAAATGCTACCAAGTCTACTCAAAGCCGCTAGATAGGTTGCGGCAATCCCTAAATAGTCGCCTCCACCGCGCAGTCGGTATACCGCAACGCCGCTTTTACGAAGAGTTTTGGGCGTTGGCAGGCATATCATTAAGAGTTGAAGTTGGACAGACTGTGGGGATCATCGGACGAAACGGCTCCGGAAAGTCGACCCTGCTTCAGATCATCTGTGGGACGTTGTCCCCGACGAGTGGCGACGTCGCGGTCAAGGGGCGCGTGGCGGCGTTGCTGGAACTTGGTTCGGGTTTCAATCCCGAATTCACCGGCCGCGAGAACGTGTATCTGAATGCCGCGGTCCTCGGGTTGGGGCGGAGCCAGGTGGAGGAGCGTTTCTCGGAAATCGAGGCGTTTGCCGATATTGGCGGTTTCATTGATCAGCCGGTCAAGACTTACTCGAGTGGCATGGTGGTCAGGCTTGCTTTCGCCGTCATCGCGCATGTGGACGCGGACATTCTCGTGGTCGACGAAGCGTTGGCGGTCGGTGATGCCGCATTTTCGCAGAAGTGCATGCGATTCTTGCGGGAATTCAAGGCGAATGGCACGGTTCTCTTCGTGAGTCACGACGCATCATCCATTCTTAACCTTTGCGATCATGCGATATGGCTGGATCGAGGGTCACTGCGGATGGAGGGCGATCCGGTAGATGTTAGTAACGCTTACACTGAATACACCGCCCAACAGGTGTATGGGGACGCGGTCAAGTTGCGCACGATCAGGGGGGCGAAGGATCACGAGGTGCCCCACCCAGCTACCCTGACCTCGCCGCCTGATTCGATTGAAATCTTCGACAACATTGCCAATTCCGATGGTTGGGATACTGGCGATGCGAAAATTCTGTCGGTGACCCTGACCAATCTTTCGCGGCCTGATGGTGTGGTGTTTAGCGGTGGCGAGCGAGTGGATCTCAGGATCCGGGCCAAGGCTTCAGCGCCACTCTCAAGTCCGATCATCGGCTTCTTCGTCAAAGATCGCCTGGGGCAATCGTTGTTTGGCGAGCATACTTTCTTGTACGAGCCCGGATTCAGGGTCGAAGCGGGAGGCGTGCTGGAAGCTTGTTTCGTTTTCACCCTTCCTTTACTTCCGGATGGCGACTACTCAATGACGGTGTCGATCGCAGACGGCGATCCGAACGTACATGTGCAGCATCATTGGTTGCACGATGCAGTGATGATCCGCGTGGCGTCTCCGGTCTTGAGATATGGTCTAGTCGGTATCCCCTATGAGGCCGTGTCCTTGCAGCAGATCGACGATGAATAGTGTCTCCGAATCCCGCATACCGGAGTTGGTACCGGATGATGTCCGGATCAAGGTGGGCAGATTCACCTACGGATCGCCGCGCCTGCGTGTATGGGCAGAACAGGATCGGATCTGCATTGGCTCCTTCTGTTCCATCGCCGACGGTGTGACTATCTTTGGCGGTGGTGAGCACAATACACATTGGATCACGACGTTTCCCTTGAGGATCGCGCTGGGTGATGAACTCGCGGAAAAGGATGGCCACCCTGCCACCAAGGGGATCACCTGGATTGGGAACGATGTCTGGATTGGCGACGGTGCAACGATCCTATCCGGGGTCCGCGTGGGCAATGGAGCGGTTATCGGTGCGGGGGCGGTGGTGGCCGGCGATATCCCGGCATATCACGTGGCGGCCGGAAATCCCGCCAGAGCGATCCGTTGCAGGTTCACGCAAGACCAGGTTGAGGCGCTTGAGCGGATTGCATGGTGGAACTGGCCACTCGATCGCATCCGAGACCAACTTGGGCGGCTTTGCAGCGGCGATGTGGCTGCATTCATAGCAGCAAATGATGCTGATCCCGACGGAGCGGATGGTGTCGCCCCCCTGCCTAATAGCGAGCCGGGTTCAAAAGAAACGACATGACAGATCTGACAACCTTTCCCCTGAACGAAGCCATGTTCATTAGGCCGAGGATCCTGCCTTTGAGCGCGTGGACCGGTCACGTTCCTTTCGGATCATGGCTTGTCGGCACGATGCGGCCCTCTTCCATTGTCGAACTCGGTACTCATAAGGGCACGTCTTTTTTGTCCTTCTGCCAGTCAGTGCAGGAGAATGGTTTGGCAACGCGCTGCTATGCCGTAGATACATGGGAAGGCGATATCCACGCTGGAGAGTACGGCGACGCCGTCTACAACGAATTGCGGGCGTACCACGAGCCGCTTTATGGGGGCTTCGCCCAATTGATGCGGATGACTTTCGATGAGGCCAGTGACTACTTTCCATCCGCCAGCATCGACATTCTCCATATCGATGGCTTACATACATACGAGGCGGTCAAGCACGACTTTGAATCCTGGAAGGACAAGCTGTCGAATCGTGCTGTCGTCCTGTTCCATGATACGCATGTCAAGGAGAGGAACTTCGGGGTATGGAAGTTCTGGAGGGAGATCTGCACGCAATACCCGTCATTTGAATTTGCCCATAGCCATGGACTTGGTGTCCTGGCAGTTGGCGCGGACTATCCCGAAGCGCTGGATAGCCTGTTCGATCGGGCCGGCGGCAACGGGACCATGGACATCGAAAGGCTCTTCGAATTCCTCGGTTCCCGATTGAAGGTCGAATTCAACGTGGCGGGGTTGGTGCGGGATATTCAGGACAGGGATAAGCAGGTCTCCGACCTACACGAGATCGTTTCCCGATTGAATTCAGAAGCGGATTCCAGGATCGCCGAGTTGCTGGCAAGGGATGCCATCGTCCAGGAACTGTCTTCTTCGATAGGTGGGGCTTCAAGCAAGGTGGAGACTCTCGCGTCTCGAATCGATCGTGTCGTCCAGATGATTGACGCAGAGCGCTCCCGTTCCGAGGCCTGCCAAGCAGAATTGGGCGCGCGTCTGCAGGACGAGCATCAATCGTCGACAGCGCTCTTCCGCCGAAGAGTGGCGGACCTTGAAACTGCGATCTTCGAGCGTGATGAAAGGTTGCGGGAACTGGACGAAATCCAGTCTGAATCCGATCGTCGCTATGGCGAGCTGGAGGAGGAGATCGCCCGCATTCAACAGGAGTTGCTAGGTGAATCGACAAAGAGAGAAGGATTGGAGCTGGAGCTTGAGATCCATGTTGCAGAGAGGGCGCGATTGGCTGATGCATTGGAGGCCGCTTCCAAGCGGTGCAGCGTGCGTGAAGAAGACATTAGCCGCTTGCAGACCCTAATGTCGGAGATGACCAAACAGCTGGAGCAGACGCGAAGCGAGCGCGATCGGTTTGACGAGCTGCTGACGAGGGAGCGCCAGCAGGGTGAAGACGTCCGCAGGGAGCTCAATGCGACACGTTCAGAACGGGACCTTGTCGCCGCCGAACTCGCCATGGCCAAACGATCGCTGATACGAAAAATTATCGATGCAGTCAGGGGCTAAGAGCGTGTGTTGTCGCGACTCAAGCGGGAAGCCTCGGGGAGGCTCACGTGTTGATGGATTTCGCGACTGACCATTGACGTGACACAATGCATGCAGCAATGGGCGCTGCCACTAGCAGATTGCCCAATCCGAAGGGCGCGTGAAGTGGCATGGGGCTTCAATGCATGTTGGGGACAATATGGATATGGAATCTGGCGGGGGCGATGGCAGCCGGCCGCTTGCTTGTAAGGAGCATTCGTGAACGCGCTTGAGAAGTTCAACTGGTATCGGCGGGAGTACGGGTTTCGTGCCGCCTTGTTGCGTTCGATAGGAAAATCGCTTGGCCGCCTGGACATGCTGCAGAGCCCCTCGGAGCAGTTCGCGGTTCAAGCCGCCGCTGCCCCTGGAGACGGGGCGGGTGGAGCGGTCGCCGCTTCGTCGATCGTGCGTGCTCGGTTCAGTGGGGCTGGTGCGCTGTCCATTTTCCCGGCGCCGGGCCCGCGCCTGCGCTTGAACCTCGTGACCGACAGCATCAACAGCGGCAGCCTGTTTGGTGGCGTCGGGACGTCCATCATCCTCGCGGCCTTATTGGCGAAGCGTTCAAATGCCGTGTTGCGTGTGGTGACCCGCACGCAACCGCCCCACCAACCTTCGGTGGGCGAAGTGCTCCACTGCAACGGTATCGACTTTGCTGGGAATGTCGAGTTCAGCTTCATAGACGTTGCGAACCCTGACAGTCAACTCGATGTCTGCTCGGGCGACTACTTCTTGACAACATCATGGTGGACCACAGCCTCCACGCTAGGAAGCATCGCGCCGGAACGCATCATCTACCTCCTGCAGGAGGACGAGCGGATGTTCTATCCGTACGGCGACGATTGGGTGCGTTGTTCGGAGACGATGTCGCGGCAAGACATTGCCATTGTCCTCAATACGCGATTGTTGCGTGACCACTTGGTTGGGAACGGATTCCCACATCTGGCAACAGAGGCGCACTTCTTTGAGCCGGCTTTCCCGATTGCCGGACCCGCACAATCAGGGGCCACCCGTGAGGCCGCGCCCCTTGGGCGCAAACGCTTGTTCTTCTATGCGCGCCCCAACAATCTCCGCAATCTCTTCTACCGAGGCATCGAAGCGCTGGACGAGGCGGTGAGAACCGGTGTACTGGATCCGGATCGATGGGAAATCGTGCTCGTCGGTAAGGATGTGCCGGATCTGTCGTTCGATGGAATTCGGCCTACGATTATGTCCACTTTGGGCTGGGCGGATTATCTGGAGTTGGTACGGAGCGTGGACCTAGGATTCTGTCTGATGGCCACGCCGCACCCCAGTTACCCTCCGCTGGATCTTGCCGCTGCTGGTGCGTTGGTCGTCACGAACCGCTTTGGAATAAAGCAGGATCTCACGACATATTCGCCGGCGATCATGGCGGCCGATCTGGACAAGGCGTCGCTGGTGGAGGGGCTTACGAGAGCGGTAGCCATGCTCGAGCGCGGAGATCGCCCATTAGGAAAATCAGGCTTGTCCCCATCGTGGAAGCAAAGCTTGGCCCATGTAGTTGAGGCACTGGCAGACCATGTTCTTCGTTAACGAGCCGCACAACGAATTCCAGCCGCCGTGGAAGCAAACGTTCGAAGAACGTTTCCGGAAGTTGTGTTCCCGGCGCCGCAGGGTGGCCTACTTCTACGAAGCGGCCGATACGAGTACATTCCGCTATCGCGCTTACAACATGTGTTGCGCGCTGATGGAGGGGACGAGCGATGTCAGCGCCGCATACTTCTTCAATTCAGATGCGGGTCATTTCGATGCGATCGTTGACGCGGCGGACGTTCTGGTCATCTGTCGTATGCGTTACACCGACAAGCTTGCCGGACTGATCGCGCGTGCCCAGGGGTTGGGCAAGCGCGTGCTTTTCGATGTGGACGATCTAGTCTTCAACGTCGATTACGTCCAGTTGATCCTCCAAACCCTGGCCCAGGATCTCAAGCATCCCGGGGTCTGGGACCACTGGTTCGCATACATATCGCGGATTGGTGCCGTGGCCAAACTTTGCGACGGATCCATCACTACCAACAAGTATCTCGCCGCGCGGCTTGAAGAGTTCACGGGGAAGAAAGCCGCCATCGTTCAGAATTTCATGAATCAGGAACAGCTGGCGATCTCCGAGCGCATCTTCGCTGAAAAGGTGGATTCGTCATTCCGTAGAACGGAAGAGGTCTACATCGGCTACTTCAGTGGAACGCCGACGCACAACCATGATTTCTCGATGGTTGGCTCCGCTTTGCGACAGCTGATGCGCGAGGATCCTCGCATCCGACTCTTGGTCGTCGGTTTCCTCGACCTCTCGAACGAGCTTGCGGAGGTCGCCGATCGCATAACCACTTATCCATTGCATGATTTCATTAACCTCCAGCGCATCATGTCACTGGTGGAAATCAATATCGTTCCGTTGCTCGACAATACGTTCACGAACTGCAAGTCGGAACTGAAATATTTCGAGAGCGCCGCGGTGGGGACGGTCACGGTTGCGACACCGATCTACAGCTACCGCTCGGCGATCCAGAACGGCGAGACTGGCTTCCTTGCCAACAGCACCAGCTGGTACGACGTTCTGAGACGTGCTATCGCGGTGGTCGATGGCGATTATGCACGTATAGCGGATGCAGCCAGGACACAAGCCATCGCCCAGTATGCGTGGTTCAACCAAGTCGCGGTAATCGAACGCGCCCTTTTCGCAGGCGTCGAGTCGCGCCCCGGGCATCTGAGGGAATGCTTCGCCGGGTAGGAGCCCGAATGGCGCAGCACTTGGCCGCCACTACTGTTGGCGGTCAGTGAACCCCCAAACCGCCTCGCTATGCGAGCGTCCCGGCTTGCTCCTTGATGGCGCTTTTCGCGAGATGCAGTCGGTCCTGTGGCCTGGAGTCGGCAGAGCACGATAGCGTGGCGTAAAACTCGCCGCCTTCCGGCGCAACGAACGACTTCTCCTTCAGGCGGATCAGTCCGAACTCTTGCAGGTCCTGGATGATCAGGCGGAAGCTGGAAGGGGTGAACTGCCAAGCGTGTATGTCGAAGAACTCACCACTGTTCCTGGCATGGTTGAAGATGGCTTTGGCGTCGGCCAGTGATCGAAAGAATTCGAGGTTGCCCTTGTGACCAGCCTCCCATGCCGGCAAGCCGGATCGCAGGCAGTTATAGGCGAATTCGTCGAACATCTTCCCTAGCGAGTGATTCCTGCGTCCATCAAGATGGCTTTGGATCACGTCGCCAGTCGTACAGGCTGGCCGGAGTACGTCGAAGCTGAATCGCTTATCGGGAACGGCCAGCACAAGCACCCCGTCTTCTTTCAGTAGGGTCTGGCAGTCCAGGAGGAAACCGACGAGATCGACAGTGTGTTCGATCACGTGCAAGGCGATGCAGTAGTCGTAATGCCCAGGCTTGCCTACCAACTCGGAGATGGTGCCGCCGTCCGAAATGTAGTCGACCTCTTCGATCCTGCCAAGATCGACGTTGGCATCCCTGTACTTCTCCCGAAGATCGGCGGCCGAAAGATGGTCGACGATCTCGACGTTGTATCCATCTGACTTGCGTAACAGAGGGTTGAAGCTAGGGCCTATTTCCAAGCCTTTCCCCTTCGGGTTGAACATGGAAAGGAGCGTGTCGGATCTGTTGGGCATGGGAACGCTTTCTCTGTCACGAACATTTGGATACGGCAGGCCCAGATCACGACCGCAGCCCACGTCAGTCACCGCAGGGCTGTCCCCAAGATGGTATAGGCTGCGAGCATCATTCGTTGAGTTGGTTGACTATCGTCCATGGAATGGCCGGAAAACGGCGGGGATGACGCTGTGGGGAAGAAAGAGGCGCTCTGTCGCCTTTTGTGTCGCGCCGCTGCAGCAGAGTCCGGCGGTCAATCCGTCGAGGCAGAGTGGTGCGACACCCATCGATAGCCGATAGGTGTCGCCCCCACCACCCTGCAAACCTTGTCCGCTTTTAGTTCGAGAATCCCAACTTGAAGCTCAGCGTACCTGGCACGACAGAAGAGTCGGGCAGGGTGATTTCCTGACCGGCATTCGCTGAGTATCTCCACAATGCGAACGGCTTCTGGCCGCCACGGCGGCCGATGCTGACCTGAAGAGTGTCGTTTGCCGAGATCTCGATGGGGGTATCTAGATTGGCAATCAAATGACCATTGTCCGCAGCCTTGGCGATCTGAGTGGTTGCTTCTGAGCAGATCAACTCCTTGCAGATCTTGATTGCTAGAACGCCATCGGATCCGCCGTAGTTACCGACCTGGACCCCGATCGCCGCCAATGTGCCGCCCTCGGCGCTGGTAACCTGGTTCCTCACCATGCCGCCATCACCCAAGAGTATGGGCGATCCATCAGTAAGCGCGGTAGGGGTAGCGACGAGACGTAGAGGCGCTCTGATCGCCGGAACGGTCGGTTCGGATACCGTCGTCGGTGCATGGGCAGATTCGGCCGCAGGCTGGTCGTTGCTGCAAGCGGCAATCGAAGCGAGTGCTGCCAGGGAAATGATGAAGCGGCTGTTCTTACGTTGCACGGTGTCCTCTATCGGCAGTCTGTGAAGAATACTGAGGTTGGAATCTTTCCCCTTCCCCCGGTTTCAAATAGTTGAAGTTCCATCCGCAAAAGCCGGCTGGCTAGATCGTTTTATCCGTTCCCGGAAGAAATAAGCGAATGATCTAGGGCATTACTTCCAAGCCATTATGCGACATCTCTACCCCGAACGCTCCTGTAGTGTAGATGCGCTAGGCGCGCAGACCCAACATCTTCGGCTGCGTGTGTGAACAGCACGTGATCGCCCCCCGGGCCGATGACGGAGCGGGCGCGCTTCGGTCAGTCAGTATGTCAGGTCAATCTTGGCGTCCCGCGGGATTTTGGTGCCATCGCTTAGCGTCAGTTCGGCACCCGTATTGGTTGGGTAGGACCACACCGCAAATGGATTGGTCCCATCCAGTCGCGTGAAGGTGAACGTCACAGTTTTGCCCCTAGTTACTTTGAGCGGTGTTGGCAGGTGAAACGGGATGTAATCGTTGTCAGTGGAGCCGGCTATGCTTGAGATCGCTTCCTGGCAGCCGTCTGCTTGGCAGACCCTAAGCGAGGCGCTGCCATCAGCCGTCCCGCCAAAGTTGCCAATCTGGATGCCTACCGCGCGAATATCGCCAGCCTGAGGCGGACTGAAAACACCGCTGATCGAACTGTCGGCAAGCAGTAGGTGCGGGGTTGGCGCCGTAGCAGTGAGTTGAGGACTGTCGATGATCAGATCCATCGACTTGTAACGATCGATGGCCTGGCGGCCCTTCTCAAAGAAGATCTTCTGTGCTTCAGGTACCTGCGATTCCGAGTAAGAGCGATACTGATCAGTGAGTATGTACTCGTCGCCGACGTTTGAGATCCGGTCAAACGCACACTTCTCGAAGAAAGTGCAACCCATGAACAGGTTGTGCGCGGTCCGCACGCCCAACAAGCTGAGCAGTGACGGCGCCAGATCCAGCGAGTTCTTGCCTGCCAAGTAGATCTTCCGATGTTCCACGCCTTTCCAGTAGATCATCAGTGGGATGGTATCCACGAAGTAGCGAGGTATTCGGTTGTCGGCTTTGACCGCGAATGGGTCCGGGAACGTGGAATGGTCGCTGGTGAAGACAAGTACGGTGTTTGCGTGCAGTGGGCTGGCCATGAAGCGCTGTACGAACTGCCCTATGTCGCGGTCATAGGAATGGAAGCGATTGAGGGCTTGGTTCTTGCCATCGCCATACTTTGCGTCACCACTTAGGAACGCATGCGTCCCGAAATTGTAAACTGCGGCGAAAAATGGCTTGTCTGTGGGTTGTGCTTCCAGCTCAGTGAGCATCGTTTCGAAGAGATGCTGATCGGATAGAGATGCGGGGCGGTCGGTTTTGCCGAGCTTGCGGAGGTAGGTGTCATACAGATAGTCGCGGCCGAGCGTGCGATCGAACCCCAACGACTCGATCATTTTGTTCAGGTATTCCTGCTGCGACAAGAAGAACAAGCTTCGATAACCGTGCGCGCGAAGGATTTCGGGCACGCTGTTGCGCGAAATGGCACTGACATCACCGGAGACGTCGCGCTGCCCGAAGCCCGTCCCCTCGTCGTTGGCTCCGTCTGTCTCCTGGTGACCTGACGTCAGCTGGCCGCGGAGGCCGCGAAACGTTGCTGCGGTGTGGTTATAGTAGTTGCTGAACAGCAATGATCCATTCGCCAAACGATCGATGTTGGGAGTTAGGCCTGGATTCAGACTGCCATACGCTTCAATCCATCGCGCCGACATGCCCTCGGTGAACACCACGATGACATTGGGTCGCTTCGGGAGATTGTGCGTCATGTCTTCAGGGAATCCCCGCTCGTAGACGGCGCGGCGCATGAAGCTGTCACGTACCGCGTTGAGGTCGGCGGCATCTGATCGAGTGCGGGGGCTCATGCGGCTATACATCGCCAACGAATGGACGAAGGATGAAATGGGCGCCTCTCCACGGCCGACGACGATTCCGCGGGCAGTTGGTTGTTTGTACACGAGCAATGGATACAGCGCACCCAGCGTGGCGAGACAAACAAGAGTCGTGGCGGTGGATGATCGGCCCCATTCGGAGTTCCGACACCACAATACATAGGCAAAGAAAGCGGCGAAAAACGTGCCAAGCAATTTATAAGCGCCGCTGAAAGGGATGAGGCCGGTCACCTCTTGGTTCGCAAATGCGATGGGAGGGATAAACCCACCGGAGATCCATATCGCGTAGAGCTGGATGACGTATATGGCTCCCATTGCCGCCGGCACGAGCAGGGCAATTGAACGAACCAAGGCCGAGCGGATTCTCAGTGATGCTTTCGTCAGCAAATCGACGGTGGCCAGTTCGATTAGGCAGACCGCGGCCAACGATCCCAGTTCCATGCCCGGATACTGATCGCCCATCCTGAACATGACGACGAGCGTGTATGCAGCTGCGACGATTGTTCCCCATGCAGGAACATGCAAGTTACGAGTCAACACGAAATTCCCATGAAGCGCTAGCTGCAAATCTAAAGGATTTGATTCAATTCCGGCAACAACACAAACAAATCCCCCACCAGCCCGATGTCGGCGATCTCGAAGATCGGGGCGTCGGGGTCCTTGTTGATGGCCACGATGGTGCCGGCGTCCTTGATCCCGGTC
>LNAP01005725.1_pt1 | contig 11701 bp, 11 predicted proteins | sample 602601 | NCBI WGS metagenome assembly LNAP01 (sample SAMN02440304, study PRJNA202911) | soil metagenome | biome: Subtropical and temperate rainforests or woodlands; isolation source: soil samples (1 kg each in a 20% v/v slurry with milli Q water) were... ... | reverse complement strand
CATCATCACCGGGTGCAGCACGTTGTAGAAACCGTCGAGGTTGGTGCGCATCACCACATCCCAATCATCCTCGCTCAGCGCCGGAAAAGCACCGTCACGCGTCAGGCCGGCGTTCAGCACTACGCCGTAATAGGCGCCATGAGCTTCCACGTCGGCTTCGAGGATGGCCTTGCAGCTGGCGCGATCTGAGACGTCGAATTGCAAAACTCGAGCATTGCGTCCCAGCGCCTGGATTTCGCCCTGGACGGCGATGGCGTCGGCCAGGCCGCTGCGGCAATGCAGCACGATGTCGTGCCCGGCCTGGGCCAGACGCAACGCAATGGCACGGCCGATGCCGCGGCTGGAACCGGTGACCAGTACGGATTCAGTCATGGCTGGCTCCTTGGGATTCATGAAGGTATTGAGCGGCCTGAGGCGGGCGGAACACGTTCAGGCGGGCGGTGGCGTGAATGCCGGGGGCGTTGATGTGGCATTCGAACACGCCCATGCCGTTGTCGTCTTCCAGCGAGCGCAGTCCATGGATGGTCAGCTCGGTGCCCGCGGGGAAGTGCTCCACGTTGCATTCGAATTTCCGGGTGCCGAGCAGAAAACCCAGCGCCACCGCATCACCGCGCTGGCGCGCATGGCAACCGGCGTAGGCGGCAACACTCTGGGCCATCAGTTCGATACCGACCCACGCCGGCAGGCTGCCGTCGGGACGATTGAACAGGCCCCCGGGCTTGACGGTGAGGCGGGTGTGAATCTGCTCGTCATCGAACGCCAGGATCTGCTCGATGAGGATCATGTCGCCAGCGTGCGGCAGCAGCTCGGCGAGCGGCCAGTCAATCATGGGGCATCTCCGATAATCAGGCTGACGTTGTTGCCACCGAAGGCAAAGGAATTGCTCATCAGGTAGCGAGGTGCAATGGACGTCAGGCGATGGTCCGGGGTCACCCACTGCAAGGCCGGCAAGTCGGGGTCGGGCTGACCGTCCCACACGTGGGGCGGCAGGAGGTTTTCCCGATTGTTCGTGCTCAGGCTCAACCAGCAGAACGCCGCTTCCAGGGCGCCGGCCGCGCCGAGCGTGTGTCCGGTCATCGGCTTGGTGGAGGAGCAGGGCACGCCGTGCGGGAACAGGGCCGAGACCGCCAGGCTTTCCATCGCGTCGTTGTGTTGGGTCGCGGTGCCGTGCAGGTTCAGGTAGCCGATTTGCTCGGGCTGCACCTTCGCGCGGTTCAGGGCTTTGCTCATCGCTTGCAGGGCGCCCCGGCCGGTCGGCTCCGGCGCCGAGATATGGTGCGCATCGGAACTGGCGCCGCTGCCGAGCAGGGCAATCGGTTGGCTCGCGCCGGCTTTTTTGCTCATCAGAAACAGCACGGCGGCTTCGCCGATATTGATGCCGTTGCGGTTGGCCGAAAACGGATTGCAGCGCTGCTCGGACACCGCTTCCAGGGCCGAAAAGCCGTTGAGGGTCAGTTTGCACAAACTGTCGACGCCGCCGCACAGTACGGCATCGCACACACCCAGATCGAGCAGCCGCTGGGCACTCATCAGCGCCCGGGCGCTGGAGGTGCAAGCCGTCGAGATCACATAGGCCGGGCCGCTCAATTGCAGCCAGTCGGCGAGGAAGTTGGCCGGCGCGCCGAGTTCCTGCTGCTGATAATCGTAGTCGGCAGGGAATTCATGTTCACGAATGTAATGGGCCAGGCCACGGCTGGCTTCATCGATGCCGGAAGTGCTGGTGCCGAGGATCACGCCGATTCGATCGCGGCCGTAAGTCTGGATCACTTGATCAATGTCATCGCGAATTTGCAGCGCGGCTTCCAGCAGCAGTTGGTTGTTGCGGCTGCTTTGCTCGGCCAGTTCCGGCGGGATCGGCGCCAGCTCACCACGCACCGCCGCCACCGGCAGCGACCGCTCCGGCACCCAGCCGGATTCGCTGCGCATGCCGGAGCAATCGCCAGCAAACAGGTTGCGGGCGACTTCCTGTTTGTCGCGACCCAGGGCGCAGATCACCCCGAGAGCATTCAGGTAAGCGGTCATGGCGTCTCCCCGCTCAAGGGCGTTACCAGGTACTTCGGACCTTTAGGCAGGTTCAACTCAAATCTCAGTGGTGGCGAGTAACGCACGTCCCAGCGAGCGGGCAGGGAGCGTTGGGAGCCGTGTTGCCAGGCTTCGGGGTAGTTGGCCTGCAATTCGTCTTGCGGGGTCAACGCGAACAGTAACGCTGCGAACAATTCCCGGGCTTCCGGATTCGGCGGCAGCAGGCCGTCAGCTTGCCACTGGCCATCGATCAGTTTCTGGCGTGCCTGCGGAATGCCCAACAAATCCATCATCGACCAGCGAATGCCCGGGCCTTCGCGCGCAATTACTAACACCCAGTCCTGACGCTGATCAGCCAGCAAGCGCTGAATGTGCAGTTGCTGCGGCAGCGGCAGGTTTTCGGTTTGCCCGGGCAGCGGCGCCTGGCTGGCGCAAGCGCTCAGCAGCAGGAGGCAACCCAGAAGCAGGTAACGGATCATGTGGCATCTCTAGCGCAAAGTTCCGACAGCACGCGCAGCCGACGTTTGGGTTCGCTGACGAACGGATTGCGCTCGTCCCAGGCATAACCGGCGAGGATTGCACTGATCATACGGCGGATATCCGCTGAGCTGCCTGGATGATAAATCACATCCTGGAAAGTCCCGGCGTACCAGCCTTCGACGTAGCAGCGGAACGTGTCGACGCCGCGCTTGAGCGGTGCGGCGAACTCGGTCTGCCAGTCGACGCTTTCACCTTGCAGCTGGCGATGCAACACGCCGGCGGCCATGCTGGCCGAGCGCATGGCGATGGTCACGCCGGAGGAGAACACCGGATCGAGGAATTCTGCCGCGTTGCCGAGCAACGCAAAGCCCGGACCGTGCAAGGTTTTGACGTTGGCCGAGTAGCCGCCGATGGTGCGGGCTGGCGTGTCCCAGACCGCGTTTTCCAGGACACAGGCCAGGCTTGGAGTTTCAGCGATGAAGCCGCGCAGGCACTCGTCCAGGTTGTCCATGCGGCCTTCGAAGTGCTCGGCGGCCGCGACCACGCCCACCGAGCAGCGACCGTTGCTGAACGGAATGGTCCAGAACCAGATGTCGCGATGGATCGGATGGGTGGTGATAAGGATCTTTTCCCGCTCGAAGGTCGGGCTGTCGATATGGTCTTCGATGTGGGTGAACACCGCCTGGCGCACCGGGAAATTCGACGGTGCTTCAAGGTCCAGCAAGCGTGGCAACACGCGGCCGTAGCCGCTGGCATCCAGTACAAAATCAGCTTCGACGCGGTACTGGCTGCCATCCTCACGAAGCACATCGAGCTGCGGCTTGGGCAGGTCGAAATCGGCACTGACGATGGCTTCGCCATAACGAACGTCGACGCCTTGCAGCGCGGCCTGATCGGCCAGCAGTTTGTCGAAATCGGCGCGCTGGACCTGGAAGGTGGTCGGCTTGCCGTTGCTGAACGTGTCGCCGAAATCAAAGGCGCTGTAGTGCTCGCCCCAGGCGAACGCGGCGCCGTTTTTCATCTGGAACCCGGCGGCGTTCACGGCGTCGAGCATGCCGGCTTCTTCGACGAAATCCAGGCAGTGCGACAACAGGCTTTCACCGATGGAAAACCGTGGAAAATGCTGGCGTTCAATCATCAGCACGTCGTGGCCTTTGCGCTTGAGCAGCGCGGCGGCAATGGCGCCCGAAGGACCCGCGCCAATGACAACAACCTGGCGACGTTCCATTTCAACTGTTGGCACGGGGGCTCCTTGCCGGGGCGGCGATATTCAAAGGGGTTTGGTGCATGCCGGCAAGTGCCGGCAGCAGTGTGGCGATCAGGCCCATCACCATCAGCGCGAAGTACAACGCCGGGCTGATGAGCTGTTGTTGCAGCAGCAGGTTGAGAAAGACGATCTCGCTCAAACCGCGAATATTGAGCAGCAGGCTTTCGCGCCAGCGACTGGCGCCTTCAAATGAAGCGCCGGCCCAGCCGAGGCCGAGCCAGTTGCCCAGCAGTTTGCTGGCAATCGGCAACAGCAGCAGCGCCGCCAACTGCACCCAGCCGAGACTGGCCATGGCGGCGTGGACATTGATCTGCACGATACCGAAGGTGAGGATCAGCGGGATGGCGATCCAGGTTTGCAAACGGTTCATCCAGATCGCCGGCAACGGCAACACCAGCGGCACTTTCAGCGCGGCCATGCACAGCAGATAACCGATGCCGAAAATCAGTGCATTGAGCTTGAAGTGTTCGGCGACCACCAGCAGCGCAAAAAAGCAGCCGCTGTGCAGTAGCGGTTGGCGCAAACCCAGCAAATGCAGAAGCACCGGAAGGCAGGCGCCGGCCAGCGGCAGCAGCAGACTGCTCAGGTGCAGACTGCCTTGGGCGAAGCCGAACAGGGTCCAGCATGCCAGGTCGATGAGGATCGCGGTTTGCACCAGCCGCCGGGTTGCGGCGGGCGGGTAATTGATGTGTCGCAGGTAGAGGTACAACACCGGGATCGCGGTGATGGCGAACACCAGGCCCACTGCCAATGAACTGATCCACGGCTGCGCGGGTAACAACCAGACCGCAGTCGCCAGACCGCAGACAAATGGAATGCAAAAACTCGGCAGGGCGATTTTCAGGCTCTGGCGATCGAGTCGCAGGTCGATCACATCGCTGAGGATGTTTCCCAGCAACAAGGCAAAACCGAGGCTGTAGAGGTTTTTCAGCCATACCGGCGAGATCAGCTCGGCGCCGCTGAGTTGCCAGCCCGGCTCGATCCAGAAGTACATCAGCAGCGGTAGACCGAAGGTCGCCAGCAGCAACTGACTGACGATCGGGATCAGGCCGAAGTGACGACCCACACGGGTGGCCACGGCGAACATCGTCAGGGCCATCAGCCAAAACAGGGCGATCATCATGCGGCTGGCTCCACGACGGCGGCGGCATGCACTTGGCGTCCGGCCCAGGGCGCCAGGATGAAACTGAACGCCAGCCCGAGGCTCACGGACAGGCCGAAGTTGCTCACCGCCGGCGTGCTGGACACGGCCAGCAAACCGAATGACAGCCATGTGGTCACCGCTGCCAGCAAGGTGCCCAGCAGGCTCACGGCGGCGCCGCCGACCTGTTCGCGCATGAGGATTGCGTAATCGACGCTGATCGCCGTCACCAGTAACAGGCCGAACAGGCTGAACAGGGTCAGGGGTTGGCCCATCCAGCCGAGGCTGGCCAGGCTGCACAGCGCGGCCAGCAAGGGCAGTGAGACGATGCGCAACGCACCACCGAAGCCAAACGGCAGGATCAGCACCAGCACGATCAACACGCAGGAGGCGAGTTTCAGCTGCGCCGCGCTGATCTGTGTCGCGGCGAAAACGCTGTTCAGTTCACCGAGACGGTCGACCAGTTCGACCCCCGGCAAGTCCAGCGCCTGAATGCGCAACAGCGAAGGATTATTCAGGCCTTGCAGGCTGACCATCGCCGCCACGCCCTCATCGGTCGGCCCCAGCCACAGGGTGCGATAAGGTTCCGCCAGCGGACCGACCAGCGAGGCGTCGATGTCTTCGGCGGGCAGCGCCAGCAACGTTGCAAGCTCCGCTTGCAGCGCTTCTGCCGGCACGCCGAGGTCGAGCAAGGGTTGCCAGAACTGCGGCAACTTGCTCAACGCTTCGCGCACTTTGCGCTGCTCGCTCGGTTGGCTGACCAGTTGATTTAGCGACAGGTAACCCTGGAGTTTTTCCAGGTTGACCAACTGATCCAGGCGCTCGCTCAGTGCAGTCTGGCGTTCGAGCAGTTCCTGTTGATTGGCCGCGCGCACCAGGAAGAACTGGCTGGTCGGCTGATAGCCGGTGATGCGCGCAATGGCCTGGGCTTCGTCGGTCAATTGCTGCGGTGCGCCGATCCACTGGCGGATATCGTTTTTGCTTTCCAGTTGCAACAGGCCGCCGACGCAGAAGGCAATCAGCAGTGCCAATAACACGGGCGTACTGACGTGTTTGAGCAGCGCTTCGCGCAGGTTCAGCAAACACTCGCAGATACGCAGCGGCCAATGCGCCGGTCGCAGGTTCACGCCCTTGAGCAACGCTGGCAGCAGGCACACGGCCGACAAGTAGGCACCGAGCAGGCCGGCGGCGGAGAACACGGCAATCTGGGTCAGGGCCGGGAAAGGCGTCCAGGCCAGGGCCAGGTAGCCGATGCAACTGGTGATCAGGCTCAGCGTCAGGCCCGGCAGGGTCAGGCGTAACGCCGGCCAGCTGTTCCAGGGTTTCAGGCTCCAGCTTTTCGACAGGTAATGCAGCGGGTAATCGACGGCCACGCCGATCAGGCTCGAGCCCAGCACCAACGTCATCACATGCATATGACCGAACAGCGCCACGCACGCCACCGCACCAAACAGCATGCCCACCAGCACTGGAACGAAAGCGAGCAAGACACGCCAGCGCCGGAAGGCCAGCAACAGCAGCAACAAAATGCCCACGGTGGCACCGCCGCCGACCCATGTCATTTCGCGGGTGGCTTGTTGCTGACCGTTGGCCGCGTACAGCAGACCGCTGGCAGCGAGCAGTTGCACGTCGGCCTGGGCGGCTTCTTTTCGGCTGCGTTCAAGCAGGTCAGCCACTTGCAGCGGCAGGCTCATGTCGAAGGCATTGCCGGTGGTTTTTGCCCGCAGCAACACCCAGCTCTTGCCGTCGGCATCGGCGACCAGCGCTCCGCTGCCGATGTCCAGTTGCACGGCGCCGTGTTGTGGTTGGCTGTTCTGGATGCGCCCGGTCAGGCCCAGCCAGTCATCCTGGCTCGGCACCAGGCTGAAACCGGTGAACGGGTCGAACAGCGCTTGCACCCGCTGCTGGATAAAGGCGTCGGGGTGTTCGATCAACTGCTGCCGATCCATCGCCGAAAGCATCGACAGCCGGCCTTGCAGCAATTGCGTGCGCAGCGCCGGCAAGTCGGCTTGCAGGTTCCACTGAACCTTCTCGAACAAACCGCTGGCCTGCCACTGCTCGCCGAGTTTCTGCGCCATGGCAATGGCTTGCGGGCGATCTTTATGGCCTACCAGCACCAGCATTTCCCGGTTCAACGGTTCTTGTATGCGTTGTTCGGCGCGCAGTTCCAGCGCGTCCGGCGCCGTGCCCGGCACCAGTTCCATCAGGTTGGCCGACAGTGGTGCACCGTCGCGCCATTGCCAACCGGCGAGCGCGAGCACCGCCAACAGCAGGATCAGAAACAGCCACGGAAGTCTGCGTTCACTCGGCAAAGTCATGTTGCTCCGCGTCGCTCAACGGTTGGGTGCTGGTGCTGTCCTGCATGCGCAAAAGGGTGCTGTCGCCCTGGGTTTCCAGCAGCTCGATGCTGTGCACCAATTCGCTGCCGGTGATGTTGATCTGATTGAACACCTGCTTGAGCAGCATTGAGCGCGGGATCAGCGTCAGTTTCCAGTTCTGTGCGTCGCCGCTCAAAGACAATTCGAAGTCCCGTTGCAGACCGGTGCTGTCACCTTGCAACACGGCGAGGAACAAGCGGTTCTGCTCGGCGCCGGCGCTCTTGCCCGGGAGCATTTGCCAGCCGCTGGCGTCGCGGCGGGCGATGCCTTTGTTGGTGATGCGGTAATCCTGTTGCAGCGGGGTTTTCAACAACCAGAGCAATCCGTGGTTTTTAGCGAGGATAAAAGTGCCCTTGCTGGTCAGCGGCTGGGGCAATGCGCGCAGGTGTTTTTCCTGGATGAAATGGCCGTGGATCACATCAGGCTTGGCCAGTTGATCGCTCAACTGCTGCAAATCGAAGGCATGAGCCATCGATGACAGCCCGAGCAACGCCAACGCACCGAGGTATTTGAAAAACGGGGTCATGCGAGCATCCTTTCTACGGCATCGGTGAAGATCTTCGGTGAGGCCAGCTGCATCTCGCGGCTGCTCATGTCGACAGCGACCTGTACGGAACTGGCGCGGGTCAAACGCTCACCGGTTTTCACATCGCTGATCAGGTAATTGATCTTCAGACGGTTCTCCCACTCCACCAGATTGGCCCGCACGTTCAGCTTTTGACCGAACACGGCGCCGCGCACATAGCGCAATTGCAGGTCGATCACCGGCCAGGCATAACCCGACTCGACCATGGCGGTGTAGTTGTGACCGATCTTGTCCAGCAGCGCACAACGGGCGACTTCCAGGTATTTGACGTAATGGCCGTGCCAGACCACGTTCATGGTGTCGACGTCAAAGAACGGCACGAGGATTTCCGTATCGGTGTGAAGCACTCCCTTGCTACGCATGCAGCCTCCAGTGTTGCTCGGCGATACGTTTCAGGCACAGGCGCAATTCGCCTTCCAGCGCGCGATCTTCGATGACCGGCGGGAAGTCTTTGGCCAGCTCTTCGTGCATGGCCGCCAGGGCTGGCGGTAACGGGCGCGCGTCCTCGGCTTTGCTGCGCAGCCAAACACCCTGGTTGGCGGCGAGCAAGGTGGCGGCGGCGACCTGTTCGGTCAGCTCCAGCACACGGATCGCATCGCGGGCGGCGATGGTGCCCATGCTCACCTTGTCCTGGTTGTGGCACTCGGTGGAGCGCGAGAAGACGCTGGCCGGCATGGTGTTTTTCAGCGCTTCGGCGGTCCAGGCGCTGGTGCCGATCTGCACGGCCTTGAAGCCGTGATTGAGCATCGCGCGGTCAGCCGTGGCGCCGGAAAGGTTGCTTGGCAAGCCATGGTTGTACCGCTCGTCCACCAGCAGGGCGAGTTGCCGGTCCAGCAGATCGGCCACGTTGGCCACCAGGTTTTTCAGGCTGTCCATGGCGAACGCAATATGGCCGCCGTAGAAGTGCCCGCCGTGCAGCACGCGTTCGGCTTCAGCGTCGATGATCGGGTTGTCGTTGGCGCTGTTGAGTTCGATCTCGATGAACGAACGCAGCCAGTTCAGGCTGTCGGCCAGGACGCCGAGGACATGCGGCGCGCAGCGCAGTGAATAGCGGTCTTGCAGGCGGTGCAGCGGTGCGGTCGGCGCATCGATTGCCAGATCCTTGCGCAACCACGCGGCGACTTGCATCTGCCCCGGATGCGGTTTGGCGGCGAACAGGCGCTCGTCGAAGTGCTCGGGATTGCCTTGCAGCGCGACCACGTTCAGCGCGGTGATACGGGTCGCCAGTTGCAGCAGGTAATCGGCGCGGGCGTAGGCCAGGCAGGCGAGGCCGGTCATCACGGCGGTGCCGTTCATCAGCGCCAACGCTTCTTTCGGGCGCAGCACCAGCGGTGTCCAGCCCAGTTCGCGATGGACGTCGGCGGCTTGTCGGCGCTCGCCCCGGAACATTACTTCGCGCTCGCCGGACAAGGTTGCGGCGACGTACGACAGCGGCGTCAGATCACCGCTGGCGCCCACCGACCCTTCTTCCGGGATCAGCGGCAGGATGTCGTGTTCGAGGAAGGCCTGAAGACGCTCCAGCAGTTCCACGCGCACCCCGGACACGCCGTGGCACAACGACTGCAAACGCGCCGCCAATACAGCCCGAGTGGCCTGGGCGTCGAGCAGTTTGCCCAGTCCGCAGCCGTGGAAGGTGTACAGATGACGGGGCAATGCCTCGACGTGATGCAGCGGCACCGCGACCACGCACGAGTCGCCGTAACCGGTGGTCACGCCATAGATCACGCCTTCCTTGTCCAGCAGGGAATCGAGAAATCGCGCGCCCTTGGCGATGCGCTCACGGTACGCAGGGTCGCTTTGCAACTGCGTCGGCACCTGACGGTTGGCCGCGGCCAGCACGTCTTCGATGCGCAAAGGGAGTTCGCCGAAGGTTACCGGCTCAAGCGTTGGCGTCGTCATCGGTCTTCCAGAAAGGGTAAAAGTTGAACCATTGTCGGGGCGCTTCAAGGCAATAGTGACCCAAGCGTTCGGCATAGCGGGAAGCCCACTGATGAATGACCTGCTCGCGGTCGCTGCGCTTCCACACCACGGCTTCGGCGAACGGTTCGAGGGTCAGTCGATAGTCGCCCGTCGGCTTCTTCAGGCACAGCATCAGGTTGATCGGGCATTTCAGCAGACCGGCCAGCAACCAGGGCCCCTGCGGGAACGCAGCTGGATGGCCGAGGAAATCCACCGTCACGCTGCGCCCGCCGTGCAGCGGCACGCGATCGCCGGCAATCGCCAGCCATTCGCCGCGTTCCAGGCGCTCATGGAGTTGCAGCATGATCAGCGGGTCCAGCTCGCTGACCTGAATCAGGCGCAAATTGGTCGCGCCGGCTTCACCGAGCAAGCGGTTGAATTGCTCGGCGTGCTTGGTGTGCACCAGCACGTTCATCGTGACTTTTTCGCCGATCTCGGCCAGCGCACGGCAGACCTCGAGATTGCCCAGATGCGCGCCTACCAGCATCTGCCCGCGGGTGCCGCGCAGTTGATTGCGCAGCAAGGCCGGGTCGATGATTTCGATCTGTTCGATGCTCAACTTGCCGTTCCAGACGTCGAGCTTGTCGAGCATTGAGTCGGCGAAGGCCATGAACTGGCTGAAGACTCGCCAATGGCTCGGGCGCAATTCGTTGCGACCACTCCAGTCGGCGAGCCGCTGCTGGTATTGCCAGGCGCTGTGACGGGCGCTGCGCCCGAACAGGAAAAAATACAGGACGATGCCGTACAGCAGCGGGCTCAGCAGTCGACGACCGAGCACTTTGGCGCAGAGTGCAGTGAATTTCATCAGCCAGAAACTGCCGCGCTCCTGGCGATCAGCCCAGTGCTTTTTATCGGCGTCAGTGCTCATGCTCGCCACCGTCGCCAGAGAATCACTGGCGCCCGCAGCAACATGCCGAAGAACAACCGGGTGTGCATGCTCGTTATCAAAACGTTGTCGTAGAACAGGCGGAAATGCGAGACGCCATCCAGCGGGTAACGGACGTTTGCATGGGCAGATTGCGCCAGGCCAGTCGTACCAGGATGTCCGAGTCGAAGTCCATGCGCTTGCCGATCTTCGCCGAATCGATCAGCGCCAGGGTCGGTGGTAACGGATAGACGCGGAAGCCGCACATGGAATCGCGAATCTGCAACGACAGGGTGTTGATCCAGACCATGACGTGAGTCAGGTAGCGGGCGTACAGGCGACCTTTCGGCACGCTGGCGTCGTACCGCGGATAGCCGCAGATCACCGCGTCGGGATGGGCGCGTGACAGTTCGATAAAGGTCTGGACGTCTTGCAAGTCATGCTGGCCGTCGGCGTCCACCTGCAGGGCGTGGCTGAAGCCCAGGCGCGAGGCTTCGCGCATGCCGGTCATGACAGCGCCACCCTTGCCCTGGTTGGCGCCGAGCCGGATCAGGAACACTTTGTCGCGTAGGGCCAGTTGATCGAGCACTTTTGCACAAGGTTTATCGCTCGCATCGTCCACCAGAATGCATGGCAGGTTGCTGGCGAGCAGCGCTTCAACCACCGTGGTGATGGCGGTTTCGTGGTTGTAGACCGGGACGATTGCGCAGGGGTTATGCATGTTGGCTCACACCTGAAAGACCGAGGTGCCTGCATCGCGAGCAGGCTCGCTCCCACAGGGGATTCGTGCAGGGCGCAGATCCAGTGTGGGAGTGAGCCTGCTCGCGATTGAGTGCGCAGCACTCACTGAGGTTATGCATCGCCTGCCGCCTCCAGCAAAATCCGCCCACTGGAGCAGGTCGCGGTCTCGTTGCGATAGGTGAAATACAACTTGCTGCGCGTCGGATCGAAGCGCAGGTGCAGTTGGACTTCATCGCCGGGGCGTACCAGTTGCTGGAATTTC
>LNAP01017394.1_pt1 | contig 11704 bp, 11 predicted proteins | sample 602601 | NCBI WGS metagenome assembly LNAP01 (sample SAMN02440304, study PRJNA202911) | soil metagenome | biome: Subtropical and temperate rainforests or woodlands; isolation source: soil samples (1 kg each in a 20% v/v slurry with milli Q water) were... ... | reverse complement strand
GCATATCTGTTCGCTGAAGCAACTCGGTGAGGCCATCAGTCCCCGTGATGCCTTGCACCAGGCTGCCGTCTTCCAATGCGACTTTGTAAGCTTGGCCTTGAGCAATTGCGGTTGGATCACCTTCATAGTGCAGTCGATGCCGTTGGTCAGCGCCGTCCCGTCCGAAAACAGGAATGGCGGCACTGTCGGTCTTCGGCCCCACCCAGTCATGCTCGCCGGCATGCACAATGGCCTTGCCCTGCGTGCCGATCTCGACCCCGCCGCCGATCCTGATGTAGCTGCCGTCATCGGCCACCAGGCGGATGGTGGGGGCGGTGACGAGCACCTCGCCTTCGGCCGCCGACAGGTGCAGGTTCTTTTGCGCGTTGAGCACCATGTCGTCGTCCTGGGCTTGCACCCGCACCTGGCCGCGATTGGCGATGGCGCTGATGCCCTCGTCCTGGGCGAAGGCGCTGATCCCTTTGCCGGCGTGCAGACGCATGGCCGCGCCGCTGGTCAACTGCAGGTGGTCCTGGGCGGTGGTGTCGTGGTTTTCACCGGCGTAATGCACCTGCGAACGCGGAGTGCCGCTGGCAATGCCGGCTTCAGCCGCCACTGCGACCACCGGCTCGCCCGGACTGTTGCTCTCGGGCGCCGGCCATTGACTCAACGACTGGCGCAACGCCTCGATGCCCTGGGTGTCGACCTGCCGACTGCCACGGGCAGCGGCGGTCTGGCCGAGGGACTGGAACAGCTCGCCGCACTCGGCCAAGAGCGTGAGCAGTTCTTCGCGGTCCAGCTGTGAGCCCTGCGCATCGCGGCGAGCGTAGGTGGTCAACAACATCCCTTGGGCCGCCCGCAGGGCAATCGCGGCATCGCTGCGCAATTCGGCGCCCTGGCCGCGCGCCTGGGCCTGTCCATCGGTTCGCGGGGTGACGAGTTTGCCCAGATTCAGCGCCGTGGCCTGATGGGTCGTGGCCAGTCGGGCGCGCAGCGCGCCGGGGGTATCGTCGAAGAGCAGTTCGTTGAAGCCCCTGCCCTGATGTTCGCGGGTCTGGATCCCGGATAAGGTGCGATTGCCCGGCAACCCCGTGGCGTTGCTGAAGTGCGGCGGAACATGGTCGGCGTTGTAGAGCACCGACGTCACCAGGGGGCGGTCGATGTCGCCACCGAGGAAGGTGACCAGCACTTCCTGACCGATGCGCGGCAAAAACTGATGGCCGAAGCCGGTGCCGCCACTGGCATGGCGACCCTCAGCCAGGTCGTGCCTTGCGCCGCATCCTGCTCCCGCTGCCAATGAAAGCGCACTTGCACGCGCGCCAGCTCGTCGGTAAACACCTCTTCGCCTTTCGGGCCCACCACTATGGCGGTGAGCGGCCCGGAAATCGTCGGCCGGGGCGTCATGCTCGGTGGGCGATAGGCGATCTTGTGGCGGATGCACACGAAGTTGTTGTCGTAGCTCGCCGGTTGATCCGTCAGGTAGTTGTTGCGGCCGCGGTGCTCCACCTTGAGCAGGAGGAACTGGCGATCATCCACGGGATCACGGTCGTGATCGAAGTGCTCGGTCAGTTCGAAGGTGTAACCCGGCAGCATGGCGCGACAGTTGCTGGCGCCCTCAAATGTCTTGGCCTGTACCTCCAGGGCTTCGAGTCGATGACGCACCAGTGCTTCGCCATCGGCGGGCATCCCGTGGCTGTAGTGACCGGGAAAGTCGTAGATTTCGTAGGCGGGGACCTCACCCTGGGCGTTGAGGCTGGGCATGCTCACCGGCAGCGGGTTGCGCGGCTGGCGGTAGTCGAACGTCTGGATGGCCATCTTGCCGGATTGCAACTCCCGGTGGCTGCTCCATTGGGTGATCGAGTCGGCGGTCTCGGTGACCGAGGCGCTGTGGTAGCGGATCCGTGGTTGCCGGGCCAGCGGCTCAAGGTGGCGGGAGTGATCGGTGATGATCAGGCGGTGTTCTTCCTTCGAATGATCGAAGTAGAAAAACAGACCCTCACGTTCCAGCAGGCGCAAGACGAAATCCAGATCGCTCTCGCGGTATTGCGTGATGTAGCTGTGCGACTTGAGCGGCTGCTCCAGACGGAACTCGAACCCGGGCAGCACGCCATAGTGGGCGAACACCGTGCGCAGGATGTCTTCGACGGTTTGCTCCTGAAAGATCCGCGAGTCGAAGCGGCGCGACAGCATCCACAGCCAGGGGCTCAAGGTGGCCGAATAGTAAGCCAGGCCGCCGTCACTGTTCTGCAGGCTGAAGCGACTGATGTAACCGTGAATGTAGCGCGCCTCGCCGCACGCCAGTTCAATCTCGAGTGACGCCGGTTGCCCCATCAGAGACTTGAGCTCCAGCCGGGCGTCCTGACTGATCAGTGACAACTCGAAACTGAACAAGGTCGACAGACCTTCGGAACCGTAAAACTCCTCAAGCAGAAGTTCCTGATGGTCTTTGAACGGGGAGATGAAGCTGATCAGGCGGCGGTTTTGTGGCGAGAATATTTTTGTCAGTTCCATTAACAAGCTTCCTGCGACATAAGCAACCCGTGTTCGCCCCCCAGGATTTGTTATGTCCTTGCTCCTGGGGAAACACTGAAACGGGCATTTAAGGCGCTTATGCAATAGCTCGTATGTAGGATCTGTCCTGTTTTGGGTGCGGAAATTTCGCCGCTATGTTCCCGTCTTGAAAGAAGTGATTGTCTGGTCCTGAAACCGAAATAGGCCGATTTCCGGACCAGACGAACGTGCACAGCTGTAATCAGCTCCCCGCAGGCTTGTCCAGCGCCGCCTCCGCCGCGGCAATTTCCGCCTGGCGCTTGACGATCATGTCGCCCACCGGCGGCCCCTGGAAGCGCCGCGCTTCAAATCCGAACCAGACGATGGCCGTCAGCACCAGGAAGCCGATGGTGATGTACAGCGCCCAATCGTTCGGTGGCTGGATGCCGATGACGAAAATGATGATCATCGACAGGATCGAGAGAATGGCGAACACCGAGTACCAGAAACGCCCCATGTTCCACGGGCCCATGGTCGGCCACTTCGACGTCCCGAAGGTAAACAGGCCGAGCGCGATGGGAATGGCGAAGGAGAAGAACAGGAAGATCACCGTGCAGGACACCACGATCGTATAGACCGGCGTTGCCCCGACCGAGATCACCGACGAGCCCCAGTCGAACAGGACGGCGAGGGTGGCACCGGTCCAGATCGCCGCCACCGGGCTTCGAAAGGTCGGCGAAACGGAGGCCAGTGCTTTGGAGCAGGGCAGGCCACCGTCCCGGGAGAACGCGAAAATCATGCGTGAAACCGAGGTGACGGTGGCCAGTCCGCAGAGCACCTGCGAGATGAAAATCGCCACGAAAAGCACCAGTTTCAAGGTCGGGTTGACTTGGGTGTTCATGGCCCAGAAAAACACGTTCCAGCCTTGCTTGGCCGCCTCGTCCATGTTCGGCAGCATCAGCACGAACGCGCTGAGCATCAGCCAACCGAACAGCAACGACCAGACCACCGACATGACCATGCCGCGCGGCACCGATATGGCCGCGTTGCGGGTTTCCTCGGAGGTATGCGCAGAGGCGTCATAGAGATCGGCAACAGCAGACCGAGCATGAAAACCCAGCCGTTGGAGACCTGCGGCCAGACGCTGCCACCCGCTTCGCCGGAATAGTTGCCGAAGGTCCACAACCGGGCGAATTCGTAGCTGGGTGCCGATATCAGGCAGACGATGGTCAGGGCCAGCGCCGTGGCGAAGATCAGATAACCTGAGAAGTCAGTGAGTTTGGCGGTCAGGCCGATACCCAAGTGGTTGCACAAGGCCTGCAGGCCGGTGAGGATCGCCAGGAAAATCACCCGGACCGTGGTCGTGTCCTCCATGCCCAGTGCCGGTCCGAAGGCGCCGAAAAAGAAGTAATAGGTACCGACGTTGATCGCGCCAAGCACCGTGACCAGCCCCAGCAGGTTGAACCACGCGGTCAGCCAGCCAGTGAAGCGGTTACCCAGGATCGAGCCCCAATGATACAGGCCGCCAGCGGTGGGGTAGGCCGAGGAAATCTGCGCCATGGCCATGGCGAATACCCCGGAGATCAGGCAGCCGATTGGCCAGCCGATGCCGATGGATATACCCCCCGCGCCCGAGGTGCCCTGGGCCAGGGAATTGATGCCACCGGAGAGGATGCAGATGATCGAAAAGGAAATGGCAAAGTTGGAGAAAACGCCCATTCGTCGTGAGAGTTGCTGGGCATAGCCCATGCTGTGCAGCACCTTGACGTCGTCGTCGTGCGCGTCGGTGCCGGGCTGGCTTGCTGGGTTCATGATGTGTGCCCCTTTTCAGGTTTTGGACAGGCCGAACTGAGCCGCCGTAGGCTCGACCTTGGTTTTCTGTAGGAGCGAGCTTGCTCGCGATGAACGTCAACGATGGCGCGGGGAGCCTGACAACCCGCGTCATCCTCATGTCCATCGCGAGCGAGCTCGCTCCTACAGACGGCCATGAAGTGCCGCGTCGAAAATCTGTGCCACTCCGTCCCGGGTCAATGGCAGCGGGTTGCCGCCAGCGGAAGGGTCGACAATCGCCATGTCGGCGATCAGGTCGGCCTGCCGGTCATCAACGCCCAGTTCAACCAGGGTATGGGGCACGCCGATGTCCTTGCGCAGCTTGAGGACGAAGGCCAGGAAACTGTCGAACCCCGGGGAGGGCAGGCGCAGGTACGCCGCCAGGCGGGTGATGCGCTCCTCGATGGCCGTGCGATTGAACTGCAGGACATAGGGCATGAAGGTGGCATTGGTCATGCCGTGATGGGTGTCGTACAGCGCGCCCACCGGATGCGACAGCGCATGCATCCCGCCCAGGCCTTTCTGGAATGCCGTGGCACCCATCGCCGCCGCCGCGAGCATTTGCGCGCGCGCCTCAAGGTCCGACGGTGTGTGTACTGCCTTCACCAGCGAATTGGCCACCAGGCGCATGCCTTCCACGGCAATGCCATCGGCCAGGGGGTGAAAACCGGGGGCGCAGTACGCTTCCAGGCAGTGGGAGAATGCATCCATGCCGGTGCCGGCGGTGATCTTGGCCGGCATGCCGACGGTGAGGGCCGGGTCGCTGATCACCACGCGCGGCATCATTTTCGGGTGGAAGATGATGCGTTTGGTGTGGGTGCGCTCGTCGATGATCACCGCCGCACGACCGACTTCGGAACCTGTGCCCGCCGTGGTCGGTACTGCAATGATCGGGGCGATGCGGCTGTCGTCGGCGCGGGTCCAGTAGTCGCCGATGTCTTCGAAGTCCCAGACCGGGCGGGTCTGGCCGCTCATGAACGCAATCAGCTTGCCCATGTCCAGGCCACTGCCACCGCCGAACGCGATCACGCCATCGTGCTGGCCGGCACGCCAGGCGTCGAGTCCGCCGGCCAGGTTGGCTTCCACCGGATTGGGCTTGAGGTCACAGAACAGCGCGACACCAAGACCGGCGGCGCGCAACGCGTCCAGCGCCGCCGTGGTGATGGGTGCGCGCGCCAGGCCGCTGTCGGTCACCAGCAGCGGCCGCTGGATTCCCTGGCTGCGACAGACGTCGGCCAGTTCGGCGATGCGCCCGACACCGAAACGAACGCTCGTGGGGTAGCTCCAGTTTCCTGTCAGGTTCATGGTCTACACCTCGTGACGCAGATGAAAGGATTTGGCGCGGGTCAGGTGCTCGTAGCCCAATGGCGACAGTGTGACGCCGCGCCCGCTGTGCTTCACGCCGGTCCAGGCCAGTGCCGGGTCGAGGTAATCACAGCGGTTCATGAAGACGGTGCCGGTGGCGATTTCGTTGCCCAGGCGCTCGGCCGCGTCGAGATCTTGCGTCCACAGCGAGGCGCTGAGCCCGAACGGACTGTCGTTCATCAAGGCGATGGCTTCATCGTCGCTGGCCACTGGCATGATGCCGACGACCGGGCCAAAACTTTCATCGCGCATGACCGACATTTGATGGGTGACATCGACCAGGACCTGCGGCGCGAGGTAGGCGCTGCCCGGCACGTCGGCGGGAAAGGACGTTGCATCGATCAGCGCCGTCGCGCCCTGGGCCAGCGCTTCGGCGATCTGGCCACGAACGAAGAATGCGGCGCCCGGTGTCACCAGCGGACCGAGGGTAGTGGCTTCGTCCAGCGGGTTGCCCAGCACGTACTGGCGGGTCAGTTCGGCGAAGCGCTCGACAAACACCGGGTAGATTTTCTGGTCGACGTAGATGCGTTCCACGGCGCAGCAACTCTGCCCGGAATTGAAGAAACTGCCGTCCACCAGATTTTCCACCGCATGTTCAAGGTTGGCGTCTGCGCGGACATAGGCCGGGTCTTTTCCGCCGAGCTCCAGGCCCATGCCGAGAAATTGTCCGCTGGCGAGGCTTTCCATGACTTTGCCCGCCTCCACGGAACCGGTGAAGTTCACTTGCTGCACGCCCCCGGAAGCAATGATCGCTCCGGTCGATACATGGTCGAGCAGCAGATTCTGGAACAACCCCTCGGGCAGTTTTGCGCGACGCATGGCCTCGGCGAAACGCTCGCCCACCAGCAGCGTTTGCGACGCATGCTTGAGGATCACGCTGTTGCCGGCCATCAGCGCCGGGATGATCGTGTTCACCGCCGTCAGATAGGGGTAATTCCACGGTGCGACCACCAGCACCGTGCCCAGCGGCTCGCGTTTGATATAGCGGCGAAATCCTGCCATGGGTTCTGGCTCTACAGCGGCCAGGGCCTGAGGTGCAATAGCGATCATGTACCGGGCGCGTTCGGCGAAACCGCGCAGTTCGCCGGCGCCATAACGCACCGGGCGGCCCATCTGCCAGGCCAGCTCCGGCACGATGTCGGCCTGCATCGACAGCATTGCGTCTACCGCGGCAGTGCAAAACGCCGCGCGTTCGCTCAGTGAACGGCGTTGCCATGACACCTGTGCACTGGCAGCGGCCGTCAGCGCCTGCTCGACCTGCGCCGCATCGGCCACTTCGCGTTCGACGTACACCCGGCCATCGACCGGGGAGATCAGTTGAACCTTCGCAGTCATGATGTTCTCAATAGCGCTCGAAACCGCGCTGCAATTCCCAGTCGGTGATTCGCCGGTCGTACTCTTTCTGCTCCCACTCGGCGGTGTGCACGTAATGGTCGACCACCTCATCGCCGAACGCCTTGCGCAACATGCCGGAGGCCTTGAGTGCGGCGCTCGCCTCGCGCAGTGTCTTGGACACTTCCGGCAAATGCTCATCCAGGTAGGCGTCGCCTTCGAACGGCGGCGCCAGATCGAGCTTCTCGTCGATACCGGCCAGGCCCGCCGCGATCAATGCGGCGAAGGCCAGATAGGGGTTGAGGTCGGCGCCACCGATGCGGCATTCAATGCGGATGGCCTTGCTGCCTTCGGCACACAAGCGAAAGCCGGCGGTGCGATTGTCGCGGCTCCAGACCGCCCGCGTCGGCGCAAAAGTGCCAGCCTGGAAGCGCTTGTAGGAATTGATGTAGGGCGCGAGAAAACAGGTGATGTCGTTGGCGTACTTGAGCTGGCCGGCGACCCAGGCTCGCATCAGTTTCGACATGCCGAACTCGGCTTTCGCGTCGAAGAACAACGGCTTTTTGGCGTTCTTGTCCCACAGCGAATTATGGATGTGACTGCTGGAGCCGGCGGCGTCGTAGCGCCACTTGGCCATGAAGGTGATCGCCTTGCCCTGCAACTGGGCGATCTCTTTGCAGGCGTGCTTGATGATGACGTGGTGGTCAGCCATGGTCATGGCATCGGCGTAGCGGATGTTGATCTCTTCCTGACCCGGGCCCCATTCTCCCTTGGAGTTTTCCACGGGAATGCCCGATGCCTGCAAATGCTTACGAATCGCCCGCAGCACAGGCTCTTCGCGAGTGGTCTGGAGGATGTTGTAGTCCTCAATGTAATGGCCGGCGGTTTTCGGTTTGTGATAGTTGCGCTTGTGGATCGCCTCGTAACTCTCGTCGAACAGATAGAACTCGAGCTCCGAGGCAAACATGCCGGTATAACCACGCTCGCGCAGGCGCTCGACCTGTTTTTTCAGAATCGCTCTTGGGCTGTGGGGCAGGTCCTGGCGATGGTGATGATCGAGCACGTCGCACAGCACCAGCGCCGTGCACTCAAGCCAGGGCACGCGCCGCAGGGTGGACATGTCGGGCTTGAGCACGAAATCGCCGTAACCCTTGCTCCAACTGGCCGCGGCGTAACCCGGCACCGGCTCCATGTCGATGTCATCGGCCAGCAGGTAGTTGCAGCAGTGGGTTTCTTCGTGGCCGCTGTCGATGAAAAACTCGACCTGGGACCAGGCGTCCCTGCATGTCGACCATGCAGACCAGTACGGTATCGATTTCGCCGGCAGCCGCGGCGCGCTTGAGTGCATCAAAGCTGAGGAGGGGCTCGGTCATCACGGCAATCCTGCGTGAAAGGTTTGGGCCAGTCTGAGATCGCTGTTGCAGACGCTCTCCAGAAACACCCAAAACCTGCAGAACCGAGCATCATGAGCAACGAGTTGCTCAAAGCTTAGCCTACCGTTGCAAACTGTGAATTTTGCCAGGTGAACGCCAACGCACGACCTGGCCCCCTGTAGGAGCGAGCTTGCTCGCGATGGACTTGAAGACACCGCGTTTAATCAGAAAGCCCGCGTTATCGTTGACGACCATCGCGAGCAAGCTCGCTCCTACAGGGTGAGGGGAGTCGTCTTCACTCCGGTAGCCCGGCCAGCCGCAGCCCATCGGCGAAACGGGCGAAATCCTCAGGCCGTTGAATGGGCAGCCAGTCCTTGAGGGTGCACAGGCGCAAAGAGGGATCCAGCGCTTGCAGGCGTTGCATCGCCCACTTCGCTTTGTCCATTCGTCCGCCGAGTGCATGGCTGGCTGCCACCAGCGCCGCCGCGACCAGCAGACTGGGCAGGTTACTCCGCCCACTGCGCAGCGGCATCGAAGTGCCCGGCGAAGAAATGCGCGAGCGCCATCCCCACCTGCATCCTGAACATTTCCGGATCCAGCGGACTCAAACGAACGGCATGGTTCAAATGCTCGATGGCGGCGTCTGTTTCACCGTGCAGTGCCCGCAGGATACCGCCCAGAAACCAGGCGGGGGCGAGGTTGGGATTGAGCAGGCGTGCCCTGTCGAGCAGCGCAATGCCGCCGTCGACTTCGCCGGCGAGATGAGCGAGCGCATGTCCGCCCCGAGTCAACGCGACGGCATCGTCGCGGCCGAGGGTCACTGCCAGACGCGCCAGCCGTATGCCCTCGGCGATTTCTGCGGGTCGATTGCTCATCCAGCCATTGAGCTTGCGCCAGAAGTGGCACCAGGCGGCCATGCCATAGGCCGAGGCAAATTCCGCATCGAGTTCGATGGCCTGGTAGAACATCGGCAGCGCCTGCTCGATGGCTTCCCGGCTGCCGCTGTGCAGTTTTGCCATGGCCCGCAGGTAGTAGTCGTAGGCGTCCAGGCTTTCCGTCGGCTTGCGCTTGGCGCGTTCGATTTCTGCCCGCTCCAGTTGCGGCGCGATAGCACCGACGACGCTTTCGGTGATTTGGTCCTGCAGCTCGAATAGGTCGTCGAGCAAGCCTTCGAAGCGCTCCGCCCAGATATGCGTCCCGCTTGTCGCGTCGATCAGTTGCCCGGTAATGCGCAACCTGTTCCCGCACTTGCGCACGCTGCCTTCGAGCACATAGCGCACACCCAGTTCCTGGCCGACGCCCTGGGCGTCCACGACCTGGCCCTTGTAGGTGAAGCTCGAATTGCGCGCAATGACGAACAGCCAGCGGATACGCGACAGGGCGGCGATGATGTCCTCAACGACGCCATCGGCGAAATACTCCTGCTCCGGATCGCCGCTCAGGTTCTAGAAGGGCAGGACGGTGATCGAGGGTTTGTCCGGCAGGACGAGCGTAGGGGAGGGGATTTGTTTCGGGGCAGCGCTTGCGCGTTCATCGATGTCAGGCTGTGGAGCTTGCCCGCTCAAGTCGCCGTTGATCCGACCAACGAAGCGGTAGCCCTTGCGGGGGACGGTACGCACCAGGCGCTGCTCCTCACCTGTGTCACCGATGGCCTTGCGCACCGCATTGATGTGGCTGGTGATCGTCGACTCCGAAACGATCCGGTCGCCCCACACCGCCTTGAGCAACTCGTCCTTGCTGACGACGCGGTCGGGATTGTTGACGAACAGCAGCAACAGATCGAAAACCTGCGGTCCGACGGCCACGATTTGCCCGCGCAGGGTCAGCTCCCGACGCTCCTGATCGAGTACGTAGTCTTCAAACGTGAATGGCAAATTGAGCATCCCCTGGCGAAGCGCCCTCAACTCCGTGTCCCAGGCGGCTGGCGGTTGGTAACAGGGGAAGATGATAAGGCAGCTCGACATCCGCTGCACCGTCTGCGGCAAGGGCGGCTGGAGCAGCCTCAGTATCCTTGGACATAAATCCAAGCGTTCGCCAAGGCAAACCCAAGCCCGGCGCAAGGACTTGCCCGGTGCTCTCTACACCGACGCAATGGTTGCAGTCGACAAGTGGAGAAAAGTCATGAAGATCGTCGTCATCGGAGGCTCCGGCCTCATCGGATCGAAACTTGTGAAAACCCTGCGCGAGCGCGGCCATGATGCGCTTGCCGCCAGCCCCAGCACGGGCGTGAACAGCATCACCCGCGAAGGCCTGGCCGAAGCGATGGATGGTGCTGATGTGGTGGTCGACGTGGCGAACGCGCCGTCCTGGGAAGACAAGGCTGTTCTCGATTTCTTTGAAACGTCGAGCCGTAACCTGCTGGCCGCCGAAGCCGCTGCCGGGGTTCGTCATCATGTTGCCCTGTCGATTGTCGGCAGTGAACGGCTTCCCGATACCGGCTATTTTCGGGCCAAGGTCGCGCAGGAAGCCCTTATCAAGGCATCTGGCGTTCCTTACACCATTCTACGTGCCACGCAGTTCTCCGAGTTTGCCGGCGGCATTGTCCAGTCGTTCGCCGTTGGCGAGGAAATTCATGCTTCGCCGGCGCTGATCCAGCCGATAGCGTCCGACGACGTGGTAGCGACGCTGGCCGATATCGTGCTGGCAGCACCGGCCAATGGCACGGTTGAAGTTGGCGGCCCGGAAACCATGCCGATCGACGAACTGGCCAGGCGCTATCTGCAAACGACTCAGGACAACCGCAAGGTCGTGCCGGATATACATGCCCGCTACTTCGGCGCCGTGCTCGACGATCAATCGCTGGTCACCGGCAAGAACGCACGTCTGGGGGGGATCCGCTTCGACGACTGGCTGGCCCGGTCGACAGCGCAGTAACGGATCGCACCCGCACATTTCCCGACGAATCCAGGAGAAATCCCATGGTTACCCGATTGCTAATGGCCGCTGTCTTCGCAGCGCTCTCGATCAGTGCCGCATCAGCCGCCGAGCCGCCCCCCGGCAAGGTGACGGTGGTGTTCGACCGTCCCATTCCCAACATCCCTGGCAAGAGCATGAGGGGCGTGGTCGTCGAGTATGGGCCGGGGGCCGCGTCGCCGGCCCACACCCATCCGAAAACGGCCTTCATCTATGCAACGGTGCTGGAAGGTTCGTTCCGCATCCAGGTCAAAGGCCAGCCGGAAAAGATCTACAACGTCGGCGAAAACTTCGTAGAGGAGCCGGGCTCCGTACACCTGGTCAGCGCCAACGCCAGTGACACCCAACCTGCACGCCTGCTGGCGGTGTTCGTCCTCGACACCGAGGAAAAGGTGCTCGTAACACCGATCAAACAGTGAGCC
>LNAP01005160.1_pt1 | contig 11705 bp, 12 predicted proteins | sample 602601 | NCBI WGS metagenome assembly LNAP01 (sample SAMN02440304, study PRJNA202911) | soil metagenome | biome: Subtropical and temperate rainforests or woodlands; isolation source: soil samples (1 kg each in a 20% v/v slurry with milli Q water) were... ... | reverse complement strand
GTGCGGTGATCGTCGCGTTGCTGGATGCCGGCGTGCCGGCGATCCGGCTGGTCAACCGCACCATCCGCCGGGCCGACGAAATCGCCGAGGCATTGTCGGGCGATGCGAACCGTCTCTCCGTGCATGCCTGGGAGGACCGCGCCGATATCCTGTCCGATGCGGCCTTGCTGGTGAACACGACGCAGCTTGGTCTCGCGGGTCAGCCGCCATTGGAGATCGATCTGGCGAAACTGCCGACCGAGGCGGTGGTCGACGACATCGTCTATGTGCCGATGGAAACGCCCTTGCTGCAGGCCGCAAGGCAGCGCGGCAATGTGACGGTCGATGGTCTCGGCATGCTGCTGCATCAGGCGCGGCCGGGCTTCGCCGCCTGGTTCATGGTGGAACCGCAAGTGACGCCGGCCTTGCGCGATTACGTGCTGGCGGATATTCCGGCCGCGGTGCCGTGACGCGTGATGCCGATGCGTCCATCAGTTGCTTCGTATCCGCGCCGACACATGACGCGATGGAGCCTTGCATGATCGTGCTTGGTCTCACCGGCTCGATCGGCATGGGCAAATCGACGGCGGCGCGCGCCCTCAGGCGGCTCGGCGTGCCGGTGCATGATTCCGATGCGGCCGTGCATCGGCTGATGGCAAAAGGCGGTACCGCCGTGGCCGCCATCGATGCCGCCTTTCCCGATGTCGTGGTCGATGGTGCGGTGGATCGAAAAGTGCTGGGCGCGAAGGTCTTCGGCAACCCGGCCGAGTTGCGGCGGCTGGAAAAGATCCTGCATCCGATGGTGCGCCAGGTCGCGCGCCGCTTTGTGCAGCGGGCACGGTCGCAGCGGCGTCCGCTGGTGGTGCTGGATATTCCGCTGCTCTTCGAAACCGGCGGCGAAAAGCGCTGCGATGCGGTGATAGTGGTGACGGCACCGCGTTTCCTGCAACGCGCCCGGGTGCTGGCACGGCCGAATATGTCGCCGCAGCGCCTGGCGGAGATCGAGGCGCAGCAGATGCCCGATGCCGAGAAGCGCCGCCGTGCCGATATCGTCGTCGATACCGGTCTCGGCTATCGCGCTGCCCTCGTCACCCTGCGGCGTGCCTTGCGGCAATTGCCGGTGCGGCGCCGGCGTCGGACACCTTGATGGCCGTCTGGTCGCCCATTCGATCACTGACGCAGCAGTCGACGGACCGTGCCACGGCGCCGATCGGCGTCTTCGATTCCGGTCATGGCGGGTTGACGATCTTGCGCGGCCTGGTGGACCGGCTGCCGCGCCAGCGTTTCATCTATCTCGGCGATCACGCGCATGCACCCTACGGGCAGCGGCCGGCGCAGGAGATCCTCGATTTCACCCGGACCAATGTCGACCATCTCTTCAATCTCGGCTGCCGCCTGGTCATCCTGGCCTGCAACACCGCCGCCGCTATCGCCTTGCGCCGGCTGCAGCAGGACTGGCTGCCGGTGGCTTATGCCGACCGGCGCATCCTGGGCGTGCTGGTGCCGATGGTGGAGGCCTTGGCCAGGACCAACTGGTATGCCGCGATTCCGAACGCATCCACCGCACAGCAGCGTGCCGAGACCGTGGCGGTTTTCGCCACGCCGGCCACCATCGCCTCGGATGCCTATCAGCATGAGGTGCAGCACCGCGCCCCCTGGATCCGCGTGGTGCCGCGCGCCTGCCCGGACCTCGCCGGCCTCATCGAGCGCGATGCCGGCGATGACGTCATCGGTCCGGCCGTGACGGCCCATGTCGCCGCCCTGCTGGACGAGCTCCGGCAATCGCCACCAGTCGGCGCGGCGCATGATGGCGCGCGGCCGCTCAAGGCGGTGCTCGGCTGCACGCATTATCCGCTGATCCAGCATCTCTTCCGCGCCGCCTTGCCGGCGGGGACCGAGATCCTCTCGCAGCCGCGCCGGGTCGCCGAGAGCCTGACCGCCTATCTGTGGCGCCATCCGCATTTCCGCCGTTTCGAGATGGAGCCGCCGGCGCCGCTCTGCTTCACCACCGGCGATGCCGCGCGCATCTCGGTGCTTGCCAGCCGGTTCTTCGGCGGGCATCTTGACTTCCGGCCACTGCCTTGATGCAGCCCTCCCGCTACCCATTTCCGTTGCCAGGGACCGATTACAGATGAACGTGCCGCGCGAAATCGTCCTCGACACCGAAACCACCGGCTTCGATCCTTTGACCGGCGATCGCCTGGTGGAAATCGGCTGTCTCGAACTGGTCAATCACGTGGCGACGGCGAATAGTTTCCACGTCTATATCAACCCCGAACGGGATATGCCGGAAGCGGCCTTCAAGGTGCATGGCCTCTCCGCCGAATTTCTCGGCGACAAGCCGAAATTCGCCGAGATCGTCGACAAGTTCCTGGAGTTCATCGGCGATGCGCCGCTGGTGATCCACAACGCCGAATTCGACATGAAATTCCTCAATGCCGAATTGGAGCGGGCCGGGCGCAAGGCCATGCCGATCCAGCGCGCCATCGACACGGTGAAGATGGCACGGCAGAAATTCCCCGGCTCTCCCGCCAGCCTCGATGCGCTGTGCAAACGCTTCAATATCGACAATTCGGCCCGCACGCTGCACGGCGCCCTGCTCGATGCGCAATTGCTGGCGGAGGTCTATCTGGAGCTGATGGGCGGCCGTCAGGCCGGGCTGGTGCTGGAGACGGAGGTGGAAATCAGCGCCGAGCTGATGATCGCGCGAAAGCCGGCCGCCGATGGCAGAACGATCCGGCCGCCGCGCCCCCATGCGCCTCTGCCTGAGGAGCTGGAGGCGCATATCGCTTTCATCGCCAAACTGAAAAACGCGGTCTGGCTGCAATAGACCGGCGGCGATGGCCGCAGAGGCAGTCAGGCTTACTGTTTCAGGATCATGAAGTTCTGCAACAAAGCGATGGCGCTGTTGCCGAACATGAAGGACAAGGCGGCAAGGGCGATGATCACCGCCACGAAGGCCAGACGCCTTGAATGCAGCCGCGCCCGGCGCCGGCGGATGGGCTGCGATCCGTAGCCGATGACGGGCCCGGCGGTCAGATCCCGACCACGAAACATGGGCCGCGGCCGGTTGCTGAGGATTGGCATCGGTCTCTCCTTCCACGTGGATCGGTTCATCAGAAAACGAAAATGACCAAACACTAAAATGACGGCGGCGGCTGAGCGGTTCGACGCTCGTCCGGTCCGTTCTGCGGTCTTAACGGCTAGGTCCCAAAACGGCGGCGCCCTGCACCGCCGGCTTGCTCAGGCGGTCAATTGACGGTCGGGCTGCCTTCGGGCTGTTGGCCGGAGAGCTGCTCGCGCTTGTCGCGGTAAAGGGCCGCGAAATCGATCGGGTTGATGAAAAGCGGCGGGAAGCCGCCGGACTGGATCGCCAGGGCAATCAGATTGCGGGCGAACGGGAACAGCAGGCGCGGCGCCTCGATCATGATCAGCGGCAGCACGACTTCCTGCGGCACGCGGCCGATGCGGAAGATGCCGGCATATTCGCATTCCGTCATATAGACGGTCCGGTCGGCGGATTTGGCCTCGACCGACAGGAACAGCGTCACTTCGACATCGGGCGGCGATTTGGGGTCGACCCGCACATCGACGCGGATCGTGCCCATCGGGGCTTCCTTGAGATTGATCAGGGCGTCGGCGCCGCCGGGATTCTCGAAGGACATGTCCTTCAGATATTGCGTCACCACCGTCAACGGGAAGCCGCCCTCCGGGGTTTCGCTGGTATCGGTCGCCTGGTCCTGATTGTCCGCCATCTGTTCACCTGTGGTTTTTGAATTGCGACCGGGCTATCACGTATATCCGGGTCGATCAAGCCGGCTGGTTTTATGAAAATTTCTCGAAAGCTTTGCCCGCCAGGCGATCTGCCGCCTCGGCCAAGCAAGCCGCCAGGAAATCCGCGACCGGGCGGAGGCGCGGGCTGCGGCGCAGATCGCGATGGAAGACCAGCCAGACCTCCTGGACGAAAAATCCCTCGGGCCCGGCCAGGCGCCGCAGCCGGGGCTCGGCATCGCCGATAATACAGGGCAGCAAGGCCTGACCCAAGCCAGCCGCGGCGGCGCCCGCCAACGTCGTCAGGTTGTTGAAGGCGATTTCTGCCGCCCCGGCGCCCGTATTGCCGCCGTTCTGCTCGATCCAGGTGGCGGTGGCCGCGGCGATCGGCAACCGGCGCATCTCCGGCAGCCAGCCCAGCTTGCTGACTGTCTTGCTATCCGTGGCGGCATAGATGCCATGGGCCATGGTGCCCAGCCGGCGCGCAACCAGATCGTTATCGATCGGCTTGATCAGCCGCAAGGCGATATCGCTCTCCCGGCGCGTCAGGTCCAGGCTGAAGGGGCCGGTCACAATATCGAGAGCGATGGTGGGATGGGCGGTCCGGAAGGCATCCAGGCGGGGCAGTAGAATCTGCAAGGCAAGGCCTTCCGGCAAAGTCAGCCTGACCCGCCCGGCACTCGCCTCGGCATCCGCCAGGCGATTGACGCCCATCATCGCGCCTTCGACCTCGGCCGCCTTTTCCAGCAAACGCTGCCCGTCATCCGTCAGGGCATAGCCGCTCTGGCTGCGCAGGAAGAGCGAGAGGCCCAATGTCCGTTCCAGCTGGCTCAGCCGCCGCGCCACCGTCGAAATGCTGATATTCAGAACACGTGCGGCCTCGGTCAGGCTGCCGAGCCGGGCCACGGGCAGGAAAAGCCGCAGATCGTCCCAATTAAGGGCATCCGGTGCCGACGCCGGTCGAGGCTTTGCGTTCATGCAAAACAAACTCCCATATTTGGCTATTTTCGCAAAGCCCGATGCCGCGTATTCCTGCGGCATCGGCTCATCCCGCCGGACCGTCCCCCGTCGCTTCCGGGGACCAGCGCCCGGAGATTTCTCGCCTGAGATCGTCTTTCATGGGCCCTCAATCGGAGCATCCGTCATGTTGAAACAGGTTTCATTGCCCCAGACGTCTTTCACGGTTTCCGAGCTCGGCCTGGGCTGCATGGGCATGTCGGAATTCTACGGCGAGGCTGACGAGACGGAATCGCTGGCTACCCTGCAGGCCGCTGCCGAGCGGGGGATGGACTTCCTCGACAGCTCGGATACCTACGGCCTCGGTCATAACGAGACCCTGATCGGCCGTTTCCTGCGCCAGATCGGCCGCGACAAGATCAAGCTGGCGACCAAATTCGGCATCGTCCGCCAGCCCGGCGCCTATGACCGGCGCATCGATAACAGCCCGGCTTATATCCGCAGCGCCTGCGAGGCCTCGCTGAAGCGCCTCGGCACCGATCATATCGATCTCTATTACATCCACCGTCTGAATGCGGATCAGCCGCTGGAGGACAGTATCGGCACGCTCGCCGAGCTGAAGCGCGCGGGCAAGATCGGTGCTATCGGCATCTGCGAAGTTTCGGCCAAGACCTTGCGCCGGGCCCATGCGATCCATCCGATCGCGGCCTTGCAGTCGGAATATTCGCTCTGGACCCGGGATGTCGAAACCGAGATTCTCCCGACCTGCCGCGAACTCGGCATCGCCTTTGTCGCCTATGCGCCCTTGGGACGCGGCTTGCTGACTGGCGCGCTGCCGCAGCCGGCCGATCTCGCGGCCAATGATTTCCGGCGTGTTTCGCCGCGTTTCGCAGAGGGCAATCTCGACCGCAATCTGGCGCTGGTCAAACCGGTGCTGGAGATGGCGGCGGCGAAAAACTGTGCGCCGGGGCAGATCGCCTTGGCCTGGCTGCTGGCGCAATCCGCCGCCGATCGCCGCGCCCCCGTCGTGCCGATCCCCGGCACCAAGCGGCGTAAATATCTGGCCGAGAATATCGGCGCCGCCAAGGTCGTCCTCGATGCTGCCGATCTGCAGCAGCTGGACCGGGCATTGCCGCCCGGTGCCGCGCTGGGCGAGCGCTATTCGGCGGCCGGCATGAAGGGCGTCAATCTCTAAACCGGGCTCTAAAGCAGGCTTCCGGTGACCCGGCGCGTCGGGTCGAAGCTGACCAGTTCGGCATTGCGGGCGTCATGACCGGTCAGGCCGCGAATGAAGCCCCAATGGCTGACCACCGCCACCTGTTGCCAGTCGGACCAGCCGATGGCTGTCGTCTGGAAGCGGCGGCAGCGTTCCAGCAACTGCGCCTCGGTCTCATCCCGTGCCGACCACCAGGTTTCCGCCAGATGGTCGAAGCGCAAGGCCGGCCAGTTGGTCGCCAGGATGCTGGTCGCGGTACCGATATCGCAGTGATAGAAGGCATGTTCGCGCACCAGCGGCTCGACCGTCAGCGGCAGATCCAGGGCTTCGGCGATGATCGCGGCGGTCTGCAAAGCGCGGGTATAGGGGCTCGTCACGAGCCTGCGGATCGGCCGGTCGCGACCGATCAGGCCGCGCAGCTCTTGCGCCGCGCGCTGTACCTGGCTGCGGCCATGCGCCGTCAGAGGTGCATCGGGAATACCAGGGTCGATACCGGTGCGGTTGAAGGCGGCATTGAATTCGGATTGGCCGTGGCGGATCAGGATCATGTTCCGGTCGTCTTTGGTCGGGCTGGGCCTGTTTCAGGACGGGTCGCTGTCATCGATCTCGATAATAGGGCGTTTCGGTTCGCCGGGCAGGACCGGTTTGGCCGGCGGCCGGCCCTCCGGGTGCGGCGGCTCCGGCGGCGCGATGATCTCGCCCTGTCCGCTCATCCCGGCTTCGCCTGTCTCAGCTTCGTTTGCTCCCGCCTCGCTGCCGCCCGCCTCGCTTAAATCTCGTCGTTCGTCGCCGGCGGCGCGGACCTCGTGAAATTCCGCATCATCGATCACCGTGGTGGTGCGGGCGGTGCTATAGCGCTGATCGACGGTGAATTTCCGGGCTAGGCGCCGGATGATCCAGTTGCGCGTCGCCGGCAACATCAGGATTCCGGCCACGATATCGCTGAAAAAACCGGGCAAAATCAACAGCAACCCGGCAACCACGAAACAGACCCCGTCAATCAGGCTATGGCCGGGTTCCTTGCCCTGAGCCATCGCCAGACGCAGTTTGGCGATCATGTCGAGGCCGGTTCGCTTGATCAGCCAAAGCCCCAGAAAGGCCGAGCCCAACACCGCCAGCAGGGTCAGGCCCAGGCCGATCTGATCGGCAACCCAGACGAAACCGGCGATCTCCAGGACCACCAGCAGGATAAAGAGCACCGAGATCAATCCCGGCAGACAGCCCATCCGCCCCCCGCTGATGAGGTAGGGCCGGGCACTGCCGGCCTGCCCGCCAGCTTGCTGGCGCGAACCGTTTCCGGGTCGATTTTGCCGCCAACGGCCGGATTGCCGCGCCATCGCTTGCTCTTTCCTGGTCGATTACCTATTTAATCCGTTAGGAAAAGCACTTAGCCTAATCTCTCCGGCAGGTCCAGCGAACCGGTCCTGAAGCCCGGATCCTCGCTTGTTCGGGGAAGGCGCTGCCGGTGGCTACCGAGACCAGGCAGGGTCTCGGCAGGGCCAACAGGTAACTTGAAGGAGTTCCGCCATGCCGTTGGATTTGATTTTCTTCGCCATTGTGGCGGTTTTTCTCGGCTGGCGACTTTACACCGTGCTCGGTCGCCGGACCGGCAACGAACGTAGTTTCGATCCTTTCGCCAATTCCAACCGCGATAATGCCGCACGCGGCGCCCCCGGTCCGGATAATGGCAACGAACCGGCGCGCGGGCCCGATGAAAAGCCGGCCGGCAATGTCGTGCAATTGCCGCGCGACCAGCGCCGCATCGAAGCGGCGCTCGCAGCGGCGCCTGAAGAGGTCCGCCGCGGCGTGGAGGCCATCGCCAAGGTGGATCCCGCCTTCAATCCGGTGGATTTCATCTCCGGCGCCAAGGTCGCCTTCGAGATGATCCTCACCGCCTTCGCCAAAGGCGACAGTCTGGCCCTGCGGCCGCTGTTGAACGATGACGTCTATCGCAACTTCAACGCCGCCATCACCGAGCGGCAGAAGTTGAACCAAAAGCTGCAGACCACATTGGTCGGCATCCTCGGTAACGATATCGTCAGCGCCGAGCTGGTCGGCGAGGGCAACAAGCAGGAAGCCCGGGTCGCGGTCAAATTCAACTCGCAGCAGATCAATGTCACCACGGATAGCAGCGGTGCCGTCGTCGATGGCAGCGCCACCGATGTCGCCACCATCGTCGATGTCTGGACCTTCGCCCGTCAGGTGAAGGCGCGCGATCCCAATTGGCAGCTGGTGGCCACCGACAGCCCGCAGCCTTGACGCCGCCGCGCCGCAAGCAATGGGGAAAACCAGGGGAACAAGCGGTGGCCGCGGGCAAGGTCGGGACGAAGATTCCGGCCAGGTATCAGCGGTAAAATCGCCGCCGCGTCGTAAGCGCCGCAAGCCAACGGCGTCGGGCAGCGCGGCAGCGGTCGCGCCCGAGGCAACGATGGAGCGCTCCGCCAGCATGCCGGCTAAGCCCCGGCTGTCCAAGCCCCGGTCGTCGAAGAAACGTGCCGGAAAACATCCGGGTAATCCCTCGGTCGCGCAATCCCGCCGCCGTCCCGCCGGCAAACGTTCCGGCGGTCATCCGGCAGGTGGCCTGCGCCATCGCTTGACGCAATTGCGCGCCGCCGCGGCGATCGGCGTGTTGCTCGGCCTCGCCGGCTGCGAAACAATCGGGCCGGGGACGATACCCGTCGAAACGGCGACCCTGTCGCCGGCCAAATTGATCCTGCAGCCGGCCAGTTTCGAGACCTTGCCCGGCTGGGGTGGCGATCGTCTCAGCGAAGCCCTGCCGGCTTTGCTGAAAAGCTGCGCCGCCATCGCCCGGCTCCCCGCCGATCAGGTCCTGGGCCCCGACGGTCTGGCAGGCACGCCGGCCGACTGGCAGACACCATGCCTCGCCGCCCGCAATCTGCCACCGCAGAACAACGTTGCACTTGCGAGCTATTTCCAGACGGAATTCCGTCCGTTCAAGGCGATAGACAGTAATGAGCGGCCGGGCCTGTTCACCGCCTATTACGAACCGGAACTGCCCGGCTCGCGGGTGCGGACGGCCGTCTACAAAGTGCCGCTTTACCGCGCCCCGCCGGAACCGGTCAGCTATAGCCGGGCCGAAATCGATGCCGGCATCCTGGCCGGCAAGCATCTCGAACTGATGTGGGTCGCCGATCCGGTCGATGCCTTCATCCTGCAGATCCAGGGATCGGGCCGCATCCGCCTGCCCGATGGCAGCATCCAGCGGGTCGGCTATGCCGGCGATAACGGCCAGAAATTCGGCCCGATCGGCCGCATGATGATCGATGCCGGGCTGATCGACCGCAAGAATGCTTCGATGCAGGCCATCCGGGCCTGGTTGAAAGCGCATCCGGAACCGGCGGTCGGCTGGATGCAGAAGAATCCGCGTTATGTCTTTTTCCGCGAAATCCAGGGCGACGGCCCGATCGGTGCGCAAAGCCAGGCTTTGACGCCGGGACGCAGCCTGGCAGTCGATCCGGCCTATCTGGCGCTCGGCCTGCCGCTCTGGCTCGACACCACCTGGCCAGTCGATCTCGGCGCCAACCGGAAAGGCGATCCCTTGCGCCGGCTGATGGTGGCGCAGGATGTCGGTGCCGCCATCAAGGGGCCGGTGCGCGGCGACATCTTTTGGGGCAGCGGCGAGCCGGCCCTCGTCTTTGCCGGTAGCATGAAGAACCAGGGTAGCTATTATGTCTTCCTGCCTGCCGATGTGGCCTCACGTCGGCAACCGATGCTGAGCGACCTCAAACCCTGAAGCTAATAACGGGTGACGTGATTTCAATGCCACAATCAGCAAGCGCCCGCCCGGGAAACCAAACCCCCGAGACTGTCACACCGCGCGTCGCCCTGTTCGTCACCTGCCTGGTCGATCTCTTTCGCCCGAGCATCGGCTTCGCCGCCATCAAGCTGCTGGAACAGGCCGGCTGCGAGGTGCATGTGCCGGACGCCCAGACCTGCTGCGGCCAGCCCGGCTATAACAGCGGCGACAGCGCCAATGCCGCCATCATCGCCCGCCAGGTGGTGGAGAGCTTCGAGAGCTACGATTATGTCGTGGCGCCGTCGGGCTCCTGCGCCGGCATGATCTCGCGCCACTATCCCGACCTGCTTTCCGGCGACAAGGACTATGCCGAACGCGCGCGCCGCCTAGCGGCCAAGACCTATGAACTGACGCAGTTCCTGGTCGATGTGCGCAAGCTGAGCGCTCTCGATGTCAAACTCGATCGCCGCGTCACCTATCACGATTCCTGTTCGTCCTTGCGCGAGATGGGCGTCAAGGCGCAGCCGCGCAAGCTGCTGGCGGCGGTCGAGGGCGTTGCCTTCAGCGAATTGCCGGATGGCGACTCCTGCTGCGGCTTCGGCGGCACCTTCTGCGTCAAATATCCCGATATCTCCGACCGCATGGTCGAGGAAAAGACCGGCAACATCGCGAAGACCGGCGCCGATCTGCTGCTGGCCGGCGATCTCGGCTGCCTGCTTAACATGGCCGGCAAATTGAAACGCCAGGGCAGCAAGATCGAATCCCGCCATGTTGCCGAAGTGCTGGCCGGCATGCTCGATGAACCGGCGATTGGCGAAGAGCGCCGAGAGGGGGAACGCTGACCATGCAGGCGACGTCGGACCGCTTCGTCGACAATGTCCGCAAGGCGCTGGACAACGACATCCTGCAGCAGGCGCTCGGCAATGTGCGGGTCAACTTCATCGAGAAGCGCAGCCAAGCGGTGGCGGGGCTGCCGGAATTCGAGGATCTGCGCGAGGCCGGCCGGATCCTGCGCGACCGGGTGCTGGCCGATCTCGATACCCATCTGCTGGCCTTCGAAGCCAAGGTCCAGGCACAAGGTGGTCATGTGCATTGGTGCGCCGATGCCGAGTCCGCCCGCCAGACGGTACTGAAGATCTGCCGCGAGGCGGGGGCGCGCCGCGTCACCAAGGGCAAGACCATGATCGGCGAGGAGATCGGCATCAACGATTTCCTGGAGGCCAATGACATCGAGCCGATCGAAACGGATCTCGGCGAATACATCATTCAATTGCGTCACGAACCGCCCAGCCATCTGATCGCGCCGGCAGTGCATGTGACCCAACAGCAGGTCGAAGAAACCTTCCGCCGCGTCCATCGCGATCTCGATCCCAAGCGCGACCTACGCGAGCCGTCGTCGCTGCTGGCCGAGGCGCGCGCCAAATTGCGCCAGCGTTTTCTCACCGCCGATGTCGGCATCACCGGCGCCAATTTCCTGGTGGCGGAAACCGGCTCCAGCGTCATCGTCACCAATGAAGGCAATGGCGATCTGACCCAGACCCTGCCGCGTGTTCATATCGCCCTGGCCTCGATCGACAAGGTGGTGCCGACGCTGGACGACCTGACATTGCTGCTGCGACTATTGGCGCGCTCGGCGACGGGCCAGGAAATGTCGGTCTATACGACCCTCTCGACCGGACCGCGCCGCGGCGACGATCATGACGGGCCGGGCGCCTATCACGTGGTCATCCTCGATAACGGCCGCAGCAAAATGGTGGGCACCGAGAAGCAGGACCTGCTGCGCTGTATCCGTTGCGGCGCCTGCCTCAATCACTGCCCGATCTATCACGCGGTCGGCGGCCATGCTTATGGCTGGGTCTATGCCGGGCCGATCGGTGCTGCCTTGACGCCGGCTTTGATCGGCCTGGAACACGCGGCCGATCTGCCCAATGCCTCGACGCTCTGCGGCCGCTGCGAGGCGGTCTGCCCGATGAAGATTCCGCTGCCGAACATCCTGCGTCACTGGCGCGAAGAAGAGTTCCAGCG
>LNAP01005157.1_pt1 | contig 11707 bp, 10 predicted proteins | sample 602601 | NCBI WGS metagenome assembly LNAP01 (sample SAMN02440304, study PRJNA202911) | soil metagenome | biome: Subtropical and temperate rainforests or woodlands; isolation source: soil samples (1 kg each in a 20% v/v slurry with milli Q water) were... ... | reverse complement strand
GACCGGGTACCACGGTGACCGGTTTGAGTTTTTCGATACGTTGCAGGGTGCCCAGCCAATCGGCGTGGGATTTCGCGCCCTGGGTGTCGGCCATCCACAGGTGGATGTTTTGCGAGACCACCACGCCGCCGACCACGGCCTTGATCGATGGGATCCAGACAAAGCTGCGATCCGGCTGCGGGCCGTCCAGGCCGATCACTTCCAGTGCTTGCCCTTCAAGCGTCAGGCTATGGCCTTCGAGGACTTGGGGAATAATGGTTTTGGCCGGCTTGTCGTCGCCCATTTTCGGACCCCAGTATTCGATCTTTCCGGCAACGGTGGCCTTGATATGGTCGACCACTGGCTGCGGGGCGAGGATCTTGGCCTGGGGGAAGGCGCTGGCCAGGGTGTCGAGGCCGAAGTAGTAGTCTGGGTCGCCATGGCTGATATAGATGGTGGTCAGTTGTTTGCCGCTGGCGCGGATTTTCTGCACCAGTTGTTCGGCCTGGCCTTTGCCAAACTGCGCGTCCACCAGGATCGCGTCTTTCTCGCCGCTGACCAGCACCGAACTGACGGGGAAGATCGCCGATTCGCCCGGGTTGTAGACATCGAGAGTTAGGTCGGCGGCGACGGCGTGGGCGGCAAAGCCGAGAACGGTAGTGGCCAATACAAAGCGCTTGAGGGTGGTGAGCATGTTCAGGTCCAGGTCAGGGGTGCCTTGGCAGGCGATGGACAGAGCTTAGTTGCACTGAACGCAGCAAAAAATGCGATGCTGGAACATAGTTTGTTTCTGAAATCGGGCAAATCATGGATCGTCTTCAAGCAATGCGCGTGTTTGTCACCGTGGTCGACCTGGGCAGCCAATCTGCCGCCGCCGATCATCTGGACCTGTCGCGCCCTGTGGTGTCGCGTTATCTGGCGGAGTTGGAGGACTGGGTCGGCGCACGCTTGATGCACCGCACCACCCGCAAGCTCAGCCTGACCGCCGCCGGCAGCGAAACCCTGCCACGATGCCGGCAGATGCTGGAATTGTCCTGCGACATGCAGGCCGCCGTCAGCGAACCGGACGACACCCCTCGTGGCCTGGTGCGCCTGAGTGTCAGCACCTCGTTTGGCCAGGCGCAACTGGCGGAGGCGATGGCCGAGTACGTCAAGTGCTACCCGCAGGTGACCATTGATCTGCAAATGCTCGACCGCACGGTGAACCTGGTGGATGAGCGCATCGACCTGGCGATTCGCACCAGCAACGACCTCGACCCCAACCTGATTGCGCGGCACCTGACGGTATGCCGCTCGGTGATCTGCGCGTCGCCGGCCTATCTGCTGGAACATCCGCAACCGCAGCGGGTAGAAGAGCTGGCGGGGCACAATTGCCTGACCCATTCCTACTTCGGCAAAAGCCTGTGGCATTTCGAGGAAGATGGCGAGCCGGTGTCGGTGCCGGTACACGGCAACATCAGCGCCAATGAAGCCAGCACCTTGCTACGCGTGACCCTGGCCGGGGCGGGGGTGGCGATGTTGCCGACCTACCAGGCCGGCGACTACATCCGCAGCGGCCAGTTGATCCGCCTGCTGCCCCATGCCGAGCCACGGCAGATGAACATGTACGCGGTGTATGCCTCGCGCAAGCACATGCCCCAGGCGTTGCGCAGCCTTCTGGATTTCCTGGTGTTGAGGTTCCCGCCGCAGCCGCAATGGGATGCAGGGCTGGACGTGCGATAAGGCGCCTGAATACCCCTCAATACTGGCAACTCGCCCTGGCTGACCTATGCTTACCACAGCACCTTCTTGATCTGTCCGGAGGTCACCGCCATGACGATCAAAACCAGAAAGTACCTGATGATTTTTACCCTCTGCGCCCTGGCCACGGCCCTCTATGGCACCGCCGCCTACCGCGCCGAACAGGCCCGCATGCAACCCGGCATGGCCGCAACCTGCAACCACGGACAATGCACCTACTCGGCGACCCTGAGCGCGTTGCGCTAAGCCGGAGGGCTGTGGTGGCAATGGAGCTTCTGGGGCTTCTATGGCTCTTGTGGCGAGGGAGCTTGCTCCCGTTGGACTGCGCAGCAGTCCCATTTCAGGGCCGCTTCGCGCCCCAACGGGGGCAAGCCCCCTCGCCACAACAAGCCCCCTCAGCACAACAAACCTTCTCACCACGGTAAATCGGCCTACAGAAGGTGGGCGGTCGATCACTCTGCATTCAATTGTTCGCGAAACACCTTGGGTGAAAACCCGACGCGGCGGCGAAACAGTCGAGAAAAGTTCGTCGGATCAGAGAACCCCAGTACGTCGGACATTTCATTGATGGTCATGCTGGTGTAGGTCAGCAGGCGCTTGGCCTCCAGCAATTGGCGGTCGTGCATGATCTGCAAGGCCGGCTGCCCGCCCAGTTCGCGGCAGGTGCCGTTGAGGTGCGACACCGAGATCCCCAGCTTGTGCGCCAGGTCTTCGATCTTCGGGTGTTCGCGGTAGTGCTGCTCCACCAACTGGGTGAAGCGCCGAAAATACTCAAGGCTGCGTGGCACCCGGGTATGGCAGCGCTGGATGGCCTGGCGGCTGATCCACACCAACAGCACGCTGACCAGGGCGTGCATCATCATGTCCCGGGCCGGGAAGTTGTCGTTGTATTCATCCTGCAACCGGGCAAACAGGCTATTGAGGTAGTCACTGTCCTGGCCCGCCGGATAACTGCCCAGGGCGCTCAAGCCATCTACCGCCGAGCCCAGTTGGCCTTGCAGATGCGCCACCAGCGGCGCAGCCAGCGTCACCACAAACCCTTGCACATCCTCGGCAAACCGAAACCCATGCACGCATAACGGCGGCAGCACTTGCAGGGTCGATTCCGTCAGCGTCGTGCGCTGGCCCTCGATCTCCAACTGCGCCTGGCCTTTGTACACGTAGAGCAACTGGCACAGGTCCGCATGTCGGTGGGGCTGGATCTCCCACTGGTACTCACGGCTGCGCCGGGAGATGGTTTCACAGTGCAACAAATCCGGGGTCGGCCACTGTTGGCTTTCCCCATAGAGTTTGAACACTGGAACGGCGGGACTGGCATTTTTGGTCATGGTTTCAATCCGATACTCAGGACAGTGGTTCGGTAATCGCCCCAATTGGCGAAAAGCGCAGGCTTTGGCTCAGTTTTCACCTTCTTATGGGGCTCACTCAAGGGAAAAATGCCAGCACCAAAACCAATGACAACGCTTTCACTGAATACGTTCGGGGGAAGCAGGCGGGCCATAAAAATAATGAAAACCCTGAAAACCCAAGTCGCCATTATCGGCGCCGGCCCTTCGGGGCTGCTGCTCGGCCAGTTGCTGCACAATGCGGGGATTGAAACCCTGATTCTTGAGCGCCAGGCCCCCGACTATGTCCTCGGACGTATTCGCGCCGGTGTGCTGGAGCAGGGCATGGTCGACCTGTTGCGCCAGGCCGGGGTCAGCCAGCGAATGGACGCCGAGGGCCTGGTACATGCAGGCTTCGAGCTGGCGCTGAACGGGCGCTTGCAACATATCGACCTGAAATCCCTGACCGGCGGCAAGACCGTGATGATCTACGGCCAGACCGAAGTCACCCGCGACCTGATGGCGGCCCGCGAGCAAGCCGGTGCGATCACCCTGTATGAAGCGCGCAATGTTCAGCCCCACGACCTCAAGGGCGAACGGCCCTGGCTGACCTTCGAGCACCAGGGCCAACACGTGCGCCTGGACTGCGACTACATCGCTGGCTGCGATGGCTTCCGCGGCTTGGCACGCCAGTCGATCCCCGCCGATGTGCTCCAGACCTTCGAGCGGGTCTACCCGTTCGGCTGGCTGGGTATCCTTGCCGACACCCCGCCGGTCCACGCCGAACTGGTCTACGCCAAGCACCCACGCGGCTTTGCCCTGTGCAGCATGCGTTCGCCCAGCCGCAGCCGTTATTACCTGCAGGTGCCGGCCGAGGAGTCGCTTGAGGCATGGTCCGACCAGCGCTTCTGGGATGAACTCAAGGCGCGCCTGCCCGATGAGTTGGCCGCGCAATTGGTGACCGGGCCGTCGATCGAAAAGAGCATCGCCCCGCTGCGCAGTTTCGTGGTGGAGCCGATGCAGTACGGGCGCCTGTTCCTGCTGGGGGACGCCGCCCATATCGTGCCACCCACCGGCGCCAAGGGCCTGAACCTGGCGGCCAGCGATGTCAGCACCTTGTTCAGCATCTTGCGCAAGGTGTACCGGGAAGGGCGCGTGGAGTTGCTGGAGAAATATTCACAGATCTGCCTGCGGCGCATCTGGAAGGCTGAACGGTTTTCCTGGTGGATGACCTCGATGCTGCACCAGTTTCCCGAGGCGGATGGCTTCAGCCAACGTATTGCCCAGAGCGAGCTGGAGTACTTTGTCGAGTCGCAGGCGGGGCGCAAAACCATTGCAGAAAATTACGTCGGACTTCCTTACGAGGCTATCGAGTAGCCGGCTATCGAGTAAGCTATCGGGCATTGCCACGGGGCTCTTTTCCCGTGGGCCTTGCCTACAGGTTCTGTCGTGACCCCGCCCACTCCTTCTGTACGCAGTATCCTCGCCGCCCTGATGCTGGCGATTTTCCTCGGCGCGCTGGACCAGACCATCGTCGCCGTGTCGATGCCGGCCATTTCTGCGCAGTTCAACGACGTCAACCTGCTGGCCTGGGTCATCTCCGGCTATATGGTGGCGATGACTGTGGCCGTGCCGATCTACGGCAAGCTCGGCGACCTGTATGGGCGGCGGCCGATGATGCTGATCGGCATGGGCCTGTTTACCGTCGCCTCGCTGTTTTGTGGCATGGCGCAAAGCATGGAACAGCTGGTGCTGGCGCGCATCCTCCAGGGCATTGGCGCAGGCGGGATGATTTCCGTGAGCCAGGCGATCATCGGCGACATTATCCCGCCCCGTGAGCGTGGGCGTTACCAGGGTTACTTCAGCAGCATGTACGCGGTCGCCAGCGTGGCCGGGCCGGTGTTGGGCGGCTATATGACCGAGTACCTGTCGTGGCGCTGGGTGTTTTTGATCAACCTGCCATTGGGCGCGGGCGCCTGGTGGGTGGCCCATCGCACCCTGGTAGGGCTGCCGGTGCCGCAGCGCAAGCCGGTCATTGATTACCTCGGCACGCTGCTGATGATCATTGGCTTGACGGCGTTGTTGCTGGGCATCACCGAAATCGGCCAGGGCCATCATTGGCGTGATGATCAGGTGCTGGGCCTGCTGGCGTGTGCCTTGGTGGCGCTGAGCGTATTTGTCTGGCATGAGCGCCGGGCGCGGGAGCCCCTGTTGCCCATGCACCTGTTCGCCAACCGCAGCGCGGTGTTGTGCTGGTGCACGATTTTCTTCACCAGCTTCCAGGCCATCTCGCTGATCGTGCTGATGCCCCTGCGTTACCAGAGCGTCACCGGTGCCGGTGCCGACAGCGCCGCCTTGCATCTGCTGCCGCTGGCCATAGGCTTGCCGATGGGCGCGTTCTTTGCCGGGCGCATGACCTCGGTGACCGGTCGCTATAAACCGATGATCCTTGGCGGGGCGCTGCTCACGCCGATTGCGATCCTCGGCATGGCCTTCAGCGCACCCCAGTCGCTGATGCTCAGCAGCCTGTTCATGGTGCTCAGCGGCATTGCCTCGGGCATGCAGTTCCCGACTTCCCTGGTGGGCACGCAAAACTCGGTGGCGCAACACGACATTGGCGTCGCCACCAGCACCACCAACCTGTTCCGCTCACTGGGTGGCGCGGTTGGGGTGGCGTGCATGTCGGCCTTGCTGTTGGCGTTGTTGCAGGATTCGAGTTTTGCCCATCTGGCCAGTGGTTCGATGATGGCCGAAGGCAGCTCCGGCAATGTGCTGCTCGATGGCCTCAACGCGGCGCCTGGCCCGGCGCAGGATGCGTTGCGTGGAGAGTTGCTGAGCACCTTCCGGCATTTACTGATGGTCAGTGCGGCGGTGTCGTTGCTGGGGTTGGCGGCGGCGATTGCGATGCCAAACCACCTGTTGCGGGGGCGCGAAGACAAGGCGCGATAGCGTAGGCGCCGGCAAGCCGGCTCCTACATGCAATGCAGCTGTGCGCGTTGCCCGCTTACGGGCTGTAGTAACCCACCGCCACCAGAAAATGCCCGCTCTTACGCAGATAGGCATGCTTGTTTTCCACCTTGCCGGTCACCGGGTTTTTCCAGCGGTATTCATATTCCCCCTGATCCTGCTCCTTCATCAGTTGCAGGATCGGCTCGCCCACGGGCTTGCCGTCCGGGTCCTTGACCTTGGCGAAGTCGGTGTTGATCAGGCGCAGGTTTGTGCCGTGGGCCACATAGCGCCCGGTATCCAGGTCGACCACAAACACATACAGGTCGTCCTGCAAAAAGCCGCCTTGCAGCGCATTGATGGCTTTCAACGCGCCGGCTTCGTTTTTCTCCAGTTCCCTGACCGCCTTGTCCCGCAGGGCCTTGGCCTGTTCGGGTGTGGCCCGGGGCAGGTAATAGCCGACGGCGAGGATGCGCTGGCCGATGCGCTGGTAGAACACATGTTTGCGCTCCACCTTGCCGTCGTTCCAGTTCTGCCAGCGGTACTCGGCCTGCTGGATGCCATTGCCTTCCGGGATCTTCAGCGCCGCCTTGAACGACTGGCGCAGGTCCGGCCCGAGCACTTCGGACACGTCGCGCCCGATCAGCGCCGATGACGGACCGCCACTGGCCAGCAGCACGCCCTTGGTATCGACCACGAACACATAGCGGTCCTTGTCGACAAACTCGCCCTGGCGGCTGAAGGCGGCGAAGGCCTTGTCACCGTTGTCGTGGTAATAAGCCAGGGCCTTCTCCAGCAGCGCCTTGGCGGCCTGGGCGTCCTGTTCATTGGGGGTTGCGGCCTGGGCCTGGCTGAAACACAGCAACAGTAGCAGCCAGATGGCGTGGAGCATTCCCTTCATTACCCGTCCCTCGTTCTTGTGAATGTCCCAAGAGCGTAGACGGTTGCCCGGGGATTAGAACGGCTGGGTCGGCAGGTATTTTCCGTCCAGGGTAATGACCGCGCGGGAGCCGCCGTCCGGGTCTTCGACCTTTTTGATGTCCAGCTTGAAGTTGATGGCGCTGATGATGCCATCGCCAAACTGCTCGTGGACCAGGGCTTTGAGGGTTGAACCATAGACCTGCAGCATTTCATAGAAACGGTACACGGTCGGGTCCGTCGGAATGCCACCGGGGATGCTGCCGCGCAGAGGCACGCTTTGCAGCAGACGGCTGGCGTCCGCGTCCAGGCCCAGTTTGGCGCACACCACATCGGCTGCGTCCTTGGGCAGCGGGTGTTGCCCGAGCAGGGCCGCGGTGACGAACGCCAGGCTCAGGCCGGTGCCGTCGCTGAGGTCCTGCCAGGACAGGTTTTTGCGGGCCTTGATATCAATCACGGTGTCGGCCAGGGCCAGGCGTGGGGTTTGGGACAATTGGGATTGCAGCATGATGACGTCCTCTTCGGTTAAATAAGGTTCAGGCGGCGTGTGCGCGGGTCTGTGGATTGTCCAGCAGGGATACAAAGCGAGCGGTGCGGCCATCCAGGGCGTTGATGCAGCCGCTTTCGATATCGTAGACCCAGCCATGCAGGCTCAGCCGGCCCTGTTCCAGCGCCAGGGCGACGCTGGGATGAGTCTTGAGGTTGGCCAATTGTGCGACCACGTTTTCCCGTACCAGAGCGCTCAGTCGCTCTGCATCCGAGGCATGGGTACGTGCGGCGTTGATCACCTTGGCCGACTCGGCATGGCGTAGCCAGTTGGCCACGGCGGGCAAGTGATCCAGGCATTTGCAGGTGGAAATGGCCGTCATGGCGCCGCAGTCGGAATGGCCGCAAATCACGATATCGCTGACCCCCAGCACGGCCACCGCATATTCGACCGTGGCCGAGACCCCGCCCGGCTCCGGGCCGTAGGACGGCACGATATTGCCGGCATTGCGGATCACAAACAGATCGCCTGGTTCCTGCTGGGTCAACAACTCCGGGACTACACGGCTGTCGGAGCAGGAAATAAACAGCGTGCTGGGGTGTTGCGTGGTTGCCAGTTGCTTGAACAGGTCACTGCGCTGGCTGAAGGCTTCGCTCTGGAACTTGCGCAAGCCGTCGATGAGATGCTGCATGGTGTTTCTCCTTGCGTCGCTGATGGGGCAAGGATGGAAGTTTTTGGTTATAGCGTCCAAGACCGGCTTATTATGGTTTCCATAAGTCATGCCTATAGTTGGAGTGTTTTGCATGCTGCTACGCCATATCCGCTACCTGCTGGCCGTCGCCGAGCACCGTAACTTCACGCGGGCTGCCGAAGCGTTGCATGTGTCGCAGCCGACATTGTCGCAACAGATCAAGCAACTTGAAGAGAGCCTGGGGGCACCGCTGCTGGATCGTTCCGGGCGCAGTGTCAACCTGACCGACGCGGGCCAGGCCTATGTGCGGTTTGCCCGCCTGGCGCTGCAGGATCTGCAGGCGGGCACCCGGGCCATGCATGACGTGCAGGACCTGAGCCGCGGCAATTTACGCCTGGCCATGACCCCGACGTTCACCGCGTACCTGATCGGGCCGCTGCTGGCCCGGTTTTATCGGCAGTATCCGGGGATCACCGTCAGCGTCGAGGAAATGCCCCAGGACCGTCTTGAGCGCGCGCTGACCGAGGATCTGCTGGATATCGGCATTGGCTTCAGCGGCGAGCACATGCCAGACATCGAATGCCAAGGCGTGTTTGTCGAGGAGTTGAGCGTAGTGGCCAGCGCCAGTCATCCAACCTTGAAGCGCAAACAGTGGCTCAAGCTGGCTGACTTCAAGCAGCAACCCCTGGTGCTGTTGAACAGCGGATTTGCGACGCGACGTTACATTGATGACTATTGCCGGACGCTGGAGATAACGCCGCAGATTGCCATGCAGGCCAATTCGATCAGTGCGGTGATTGAAATTATTCGCCATACCCAACTGGCGACGATCCTGCCCCGCGAGGTGGCCATGGCCCAGCAGGGCTTGCACGCGGTGCAACTGCGCCCGCCGTTGCCGCAGCGCACGGTGGCCCTGCTCAGTCGCAAGGGCGCTTATCGCAGCGCGGCATGCCGGGCGTTTGTCGACGTGGTGAGTGGGTGGCGAATGTTTAGTCATCCTGAAAGTGAACTCCACCAAGACTGAATTTAAGGGCGTAACCCAGCGTGTGAGGCTGGCGCTCATCTCTTCACTGTGATCCCTGCATGGACGGTTCCCCCGACACTCACCCCGAGGCCTCGCCTGGCGCCACCGCGCCCAGCCGCCCGGTGTGTCGGCTGGGCGTTGATGCACTGCCTTCTGAACTGGCCTTTTGGGCACTGTGGCACTGCCGCCATGCCCGCCCGCCGGATACCGCTCCCTTACGCTGATTGCCCCCATCACGGGTGCGCCGTCGCGCGCGCCTGCCTGACGCAAACGTAAGAGAGTTGCCATGAGTACCGTCTTTGCCAGCCTGCACGAAGCCCAATCCTTTCTTGACCAAAACCCCGATATCGAGATGTTCGAGCTGTTCATCCTCGACAGCAACGGCGTGCCCCGCGGCAAGTTGCTGCACCGTGATGAACTGCTGGCGGTCTACGCCACCGGCCGGCCGCTGCCCAGTACCATCCTGGGCCTGACGCTCAATGGCGATGACGTGGAAAACTCCGGCCTGGTGTGGGAGGTGGGGGATATCGACTGCCGCGCCTACCCGATCAGCGGTAGTTTGCAGCGCATGCCGTGGCGGTTGATTCCCACGGCGGCGGTGCAGGTCAGCATGCACCCGGAGGAAGGCTTGCCGGCGACCGTGGCCGACCCCCGGCACCTGCTGGCCAAGGTCATCGACGGGCTCAAGGCCGATGGTTATTACCCGGTGATGGCGGCGGAACTGGAGTTCTACCTGCTGGACCAGAAGCCCGACAGTAACGGCCGCCCACAACCGGCGCGGGATATGGACGGCGGTCGCCCGCGCTCGACCCAGGTCTACGGCCTGCGCGAGCTGGAGCAGATCGAGCCGTTTCTGGCCGACCTGTACAGCGCCTGCAAGCTGCAAGGCATTCCCGCGCGCACGGCGATTTCCGAATACGCCCCCGGCCAGGTGGAGATCACCCTCGAGCATCGCAGCGATGCGTTGCAGGCGATGGACGAGGCGGTGCGTTACAAGCGCCTGGTCAAGGGCGTGGCCCACAAACACGGGATGACCGCCTGTTTCATGGCCAAGCCGTTCGACGACCTGGCCGGCACCGGCATGCACATGCACGTCAGCCTGGCGGACGCCGATGGCAACAATCTGTTTGCCAGCGAGGCAGCCGACGGTACGCCGCTGCTGCGCCAGGCGGTCGGCGGGATGCTCAGCACCTTGCTCGATTCCTTGCTGCTGTTCTGTCCCAACGCCAACTCTTACCGGCGTTTCCAGAGCAACAGTTATGCGCCGCTGGCGGCCACCTGGGGTGTCGACAACCGCACCGTCAGCCTGCGGGTGCCGGGTGGGCCGGCGTTTTCGCGGCATATCGAACACCGCATCTGTGGCGCCGATGCCAACCCGTACCTGGCGGCGGCGGCCATCCTTGCGGGGATCCACCGTGGCATTCGCGAGCAGCGCGATCCCGGCGCGCCGGTGACGGGCAACGGTTATGCCCAGGCCAAGGAGCTGCTGCCCACCGACTGGCTCACCACTTTGCGTGCCTTGGAAGGTTCGGCCTGGGCGCGTGAAGCGTTCGGCCAGGAATTTCTCGGCGTGTACCTGGCGGTCAAGCGGGCCGAGTACCGGCAGTTCATGGGCGAGGTGGGCGAGCAGGACTGGCGCTGGTACCTGCACCAGGCGTGATGATGAACCCTGAGTCTTTCGACCTTTTTTTCACGCGGGGGTGATTAAGCTGAAAGTCCAGTGTCCGTAGAGACCGGTTCATCTACATGAGTACCGTGATGTCGTCGCAACCCCCATCGTCCATCGAGGCTGAATTCGCCGCGCGCTGTGACCGTGACCACGCTCGCGTCTGTGCTGACCCACGGCCGCCAGGCTTGTTGCGGCGCCTGTGGTTATGGCGCGACGAGCGCCTGGTGCGCCAGGCTCTGAAAGTCGCGGGGGAGCCCGGCCTGTTGCTGGACCTGGCCTGTGGGGCGGGACGCTTCTGGCCGGTGCTGGCCGAGCACAGCAATCGCGTGATCCTGGCCTCGGACTTTTCCCAGACCATGCTTGATCATGCCCAGAGCCACTATGGCGCGGCCTTTCTGCGGCGGATCAAGACGTTCCAGGGTTCGGCATTTTCCATCGGCCTGTCGGCCAACGCGGTGGACTGTATTTTTTGCCTGGAACTGTTTCGCCACGTCTCCAGTGTCGAGGCGCGACTGACGCTGTTGCGCGAGTTTCACCGGGTCAGCCGCGACACGGTGATTGTCTCGGTAGACAGCGACAGCCGCCATCGTCAACGCCACCCGGCAGGCGCGGGGCAACCTTTACTGGCCCATCGCAGCGAGGTGGAAGCAGAGTTCCGCCAGGCGGGCTTCACGGTGCTGAACCAGCAAGAGTTCATGCCCGGCTCGGCCCTGTGGCGGGTTTATGTGCTGCGCAAAAGAGGATAACCCTCAACTGTCGGGCTATTCTTCGTCTCCTGTCAGAGTTTTCATGATGGCTGGCACACTGCGGGTGCTCGAAAGTCCCGCTGGCGATATATACTGCGCGCCATTCTTCAAGGGAGAGCCGTGTGGCCATCGATATTCACTGGATCTGCGACAACGATAGCCTCGGCCAGCATTGCGCCGAA
>LNAP01005156.1_pt1 | contig 11708 bp, 10 predicted proteins | sample 602601 | NCBI WGS metagenome assembly LNAP01 (sample SAMN02440304, study PRJNA202911) | soil metagenome | biome: Subtropical and temperate rainforests or woodlands; isolation source: soil samples (1 kg each in a 20% v/v slurry with milli Q water) were... ... | reverse complement strand
ATGTCGATGTGCATGTCCCTCAGCCAGTCATAGCTGGTGCCGAGAAATAGTATCGAGCCAAAGAAGTAAACCAGCCCTGCGGCGGGCTTGTGGCGGGGGGCGCCCCCGCGCCCGCCGACGCCGAGAAGGGGCAGGCCGAGCTGCAGGCCGGCGCCACCGGCGATCACCAGTGCGCTCAGTTCGAACGCCGAATGGCCCACCACGAAACGCCAGAACGGGCCGCCGTAACCGATCGCGGTGAGATGCCCGGCGACGCCGCCGATCAGCACGCCGTTGGCGCCGAGCACGTAGATCGCGCCGACGCCGAAGAACAGGCCCGAGGCGAACGTGCGGAACGCGATGCCGACGTTGTTCATCACGTAGTAGCCGAACATCTGCAGGTCGGTGCCGCTGCTGCGCCCGATGTGCGCGTTCGCCGGGTCGTACATCTTCTCGAACTGCGCCAGCTGGGCGCTGCTGAAGAGCGTGTGCGCCAGCTCGGGACGCAGCTGCAGCAGCACCAGGATGACCAGCGCCGGCAGGTAGAACAGCGCCGCCGCCACGGCCATGCAGCGCCATTGCGCACGCACCAGCCGGGGAAACCCCGCCACCAGGAAACCCGCCACGCGATGCCAGCGCGGCGCCGGCGGCCGATACAGCACGCGATGCCCCTGCTGCACGATGCGCTGCAGCCGTTCGGTGACTTCATGGCTGTAGCCGCGCCCGCGCGCCAGCGCCAGGTGGTGGCACAGGCGCCGGTACGACGGCGCGAAATCCAGCGTCTGTTCCTGCCGCAGGGTGCGCCTCGGCTGCCGGTCCAGTGCACTCAGCCACGACTGCAGGCTGTCCCACTCACGGCCGTGCAAGGCGACGAAGCGCTCCTGCTTCATGCCCGCCCCAGCAGCCAGTTGGCATGCGCGACCAGCTGCCGTATCGCCGCGGTGTCGCGCTGTCCGGTCAACGGCGTGAGCAGGTTGGCCAGTTCCTCCTGCCGCTGCACGGTGAGCTGGCCGGCGCGCTCGGCAAACTCCACCAGCGCCGCCTGCTCGTCGGCCGCCAGCACCAGCGGCAGCGGCACCGCGGCCAGCGTCGGCACCTGCTGGCCGGCCGGCAGGTCCTGCGCGTGGATCACCATGGTGCCCGCCACGATGTCGCCGAGTCGGCGCGCATGCGGATCGATCAGCGTGCTGGCCAGGCCCACGCCGTACACGCCCGGCAGCGCATCCACCACGCGCAGAAGGTTGCGCACCACCGATGGCAGCCAGGTCACCGGCGTGCCGTCCGCGTTGACCACGCGCAGGCCCAGCGCGCGCTTGCCCAGGGTCTGCCCGTCCAGCCACACCTCGCACACCACCGAGTACGCCCACAGCAGCGCGAACATCAGCAGCATGGCCAGCCCGTTGCCGCCCTTGCCGAACAGCGACAGCGGAACCATCGCGATGAAGAACACCACCAGACGCAGGAACAGATCGACCGTCCACGCCTGCGCGCGCGGCAACGCACCGGCCGCACGCAGGCGCAGCGAGACGCCTTCGGGCGTCTCGATCTCGCGTACGGTGTCGAGCATCAGATGTCGACGACGATGGTGTCGGCGATCAGGTCGTGCAGGCAGCGGCGGTCCTTGCCGAAGATCAGCAGCGGGTCGACCAGACCGATCAGCCTGCCCACGAACGGAATCACCCCGATCAGGCCGATCGGCACCACCCGCAGAAAGATGTAGCGGGGCAGACTGACGCGGTTGCCGTCAGTGCGCACCACGGCGATGTCCAGCGCGCGCTTGCCGATGGTCTGGCCGCTCCGGTGCAGCATCAGGCAGTTCACCACCACCACGCCGATCATCAGGGCAAGCCCGAGCAGGATCACGCCCACCATCGGCGCGGAGGGCTTGAGGCCCTTGCTGACATCGCCGGCCATCGTGGCGCCCCAGACCATCGGTGCGAGCCAGATGATATTGACCAGGCCATCCAGCAGCGCCGCGCCGAGGCGCTTGCCACGCCCGGCCTTGCGGTTTTCCAGATCGTACGCATCCCACGCGGCCACATCGTCGACCACGGCCGCCGGTGCGGCATATGGATTGGTTTCCATCGCTTCCTTCCCCTTGTTGCTGTCCTCGTTGCCCTCCCCCATGTCGGGCAACGAGGCGAGTATAGAAGCGAATTTTGACCGCTGGCTACCGCTTCGGCTTGAGCAGGGTGCCGCTGCATTTCGGCGACCCGCACAGGCAAACCCACAGCTTCTTCAGGCGCGCGGTATGCGGCACGTCGAGCACGATGCCGTAGTCGTAGGTGAGCTCCTCGCCCGGCTTGATGTTGCGGATCGCCTCGATCACCACGCGGTCCCGGCGCGGATCGCCGCTGGCGCTTTCCTCGACCAGCGCGCGGCAGTTCGGCGCGCAGCTGTGGTTGATCCAGCGCGCGCTGTTGCCGCCCTGGTTGGCGTCGATGATGTAGTCGTCGTTCAGCGTGAACAGGAAGGTATGCCCGGTCTCGCCGCCGTCGCCGTACAGGTCATCGGCCTGCGCATGGCTCATCAACTTGCCCTTGTACTCGATGATCTCCTCGCCCCTGGCGATCGGGGCGGTGGCGAACACGCCGTTGCCGTGGATCGGCGAGCGGCGTGCAACAAAGCGTCGTGACATGCGGCGGAACCCTGTGGATGAAAGTGGAAGCGGCGATGATGCCCGTTTGCGACCAGCCGCGGAAGCGTTCGCCATCGCCTCGCCGGGCCACCGCAACCGAACGATCGGAAGCCGCCCCGCCATCGGCCTTCCCCGGCGGGGGTCCCTGCGCTAGAGTCGCCGAGCGCCTGCACCCGGGTCTCCGCAGTACACCCTTAGTCTGCCAAAGGAGTTGTCCATGCCGCCTCCCCAGAGCTTGTGGAAAAAGGTGACCGGCCCATCCGCCGGACTGGTGCAGCAGCATTACGTCGAGGGGCGCGTCGAGGCACTGTACCGGCGCAACAAGGATCTGGAACGCATGGTGGCGCAGGCCTTGGCCGGCAGCCCGCGGCTTGCCGGCATGAAGCTTGGCGGCGACAGGTGGCTGAAGGTCTACGAAAAGATCAACCTCAGCCTGCAGGCCGCCCGGCTCACGATCAATTTCAACGCGGACAGCTGGTTTTCCACCGAGAATCACTTTCCCACCTACGCCCAGGCCTATGCGCGTTCGGGCCGCAACGGCGCGCAGGCGCAGCTGCTGGGCGACGCGAAGAACCCGCCGGTGATCCGCGCCCAGGCCGATGACCGGATCACCTTTAACAACGCGACCGGTGCAGCCGGTGCGAAGGCGCCCGCGCGCGGCCTGGCGCCGGGACGCCAGGGCATGGACCGCATCCGCGAACAGATGGAATTCCGGGCCAACCCGAACGTGCGCACGGTGGCCGCCACGGCCGCTTCAGGCAAGGACAGCAAATACGCCGATTCCGGCAACCGCCGCTTCAACCCGGAAGCCAAGCAGGTCTTCGCCGCACTCAACTATGGCCGGCGCCTGCATGGATCCACCATCGACTACGGCGGCAGCCACCTGGTGCTGAACCCGAAGTTCAAGGTGAATGCGCTGTACTACCCCGGCGACACGTTCTACATCCAGGATGCCTCGTCACAGGCGGCGTTCCACGTGCTGGGTTCGCTGGTGGCATGGGCCAAGCCGGTCATGCTCGACGCGATCATCCAGAGCTGCCACTTCGACATGGTCCTGCCCGATACCGCCGACGAGAAACTGCTGCTGGAAGGACACGTCTTCAGCGAACTGCCCTTCACCGGAGGCATCAGCGAGATGGTGCTCGATGCGAAATTCGGCTCGATCCAGCACCAGAACGCGAAGAAGTTCGCCAGCAAGCACGACATCAAGCTGGTCATGGTCGAACCGGCCACGCGCTGACGACCTGCACGTTCCGTCCCCCCTCATCCGCCGCGCAGCGGGGGGGAACCGTCGCCATGTCGACCCCGGTCGTGCCCGCCGTTGACGCAGCGCGCTGACCGTATGTGGCTCGGCTCGCTCCGCAGCGCATCCAGGCGTGCCATGTGCCGGTTCGTCGCAGTCATCGCTGCAGCTGGTACTGGCGCGCCCGGCCCCAATCGCGGTTAGAATCGGTATTCAAACGATCGTTTGGAGAAGCCGCGATGCGTCTGCTGCGCTGGATCATCCCCGTCTTGCTGCTGGGCCTGGCCGCCTGTGGTCCGGCGAAGAAGAGCGTGTACCCGCCGACCCTGAGCATCCAGCAACTGGTGGTGCTGCCGAACGGGCAGTGGCAGCTGACCGTGCGCATCCAGAACAACAGCTACGGCGGGATGGACTTCAAGTCGCTCGACGGCCAGCTGCAACTCGCCGAGCTGGTGCCGGTGCGGCTGCACGCCACCTTCGACCTCGACATCCCCGAGCTTGCCGGCGACGTGATCCAGCTCAACGTGCTGCCCACCGCGGCGATGGCCCAGGCGCTGCAGGCGATCGCCGCCAAGGGCAGCGCCGGCGCGCTGGCCTATCGCGTCAGCGGCAGCGCCGGCGCCAAGCCCGAGCAGGAAGCCAAGCCGCGCTCGTTCGACTTCAACGGCAACGACTGGATCTCGCCGGTGCCGGGCATCCCCAACACGTACCGCTAGACATCCCCGCTTTCCACCGAAGGAATCACCATGACTGCTTACAAGGCTCCCCTCGACGACCTGCGCTTCGCCCTGTTCGACGTGCTGAATGCCGAACCGACCCTCACCGCGCTGCAGGGCGGCGAAGCACACAGCCGCGACCTGCTCGACGCGGTGCTGGAGGAAGCCGGCCGCCTCAGCGAGCAGTTGCTGGCGCCGACCAACGCGCCCGCCGACGCGGAAGGCTGCCGCTACGACAAGGCCAGCCAGACGGTGACCACGCCGAAGGGTTTCAAGGAGGCGTTCAGGCAGTTCGCCGAAGGCGGCTGGACCGGCCTGACCAATCCCGAAACCTACGGCGGCCAGGCGCTGCCCGGCGTGCTCGGCACCGCCACCACCGAGATCTTCCAGTCCGGCAACCTGGCCTGGAGCCTGTACCCGCTGCTGTCCGAAGGCGCCACCCACGCCATGGAACTGCACGGCGAAGAGTGGCAGCGCGAGCGCTTCATGAAGCCGATCATCGAGGGCCGCTGGACCGGCACCATGTGCCTGACCGAGCCGCAGGCCGGCTCCGACCTGGGCCTACTGAAGACCCGTGCCGAGCCGGGTGACAACGGTGCATACAAGATCACCGGCACCAAGATCTTCATCAGCGCCGGCGAGCATGACCTCACCGAGAACATCGTGCATCTGGTGCTGGCGCGCCTGCCCGACGCGCCCGAAGGCAGCCGCGGCATCTCGATGTTCATCGTGCCGAAATTCAAGGTCAACGAGGACGGCTCGCTGGGCGCGCGCAACAGCGTCGCCGCCGGCGCGATCGAGCACAAGATGGGCATCCACGCCTGCTCCACCTGCGTGATGAACTTCGACGGCGCCGAGGGCTACCTGATCGGCAAGCCGCACAAGGGCCTCGCGGCGATGTTCACCATGATGAATGCGGCGCGCCTGTCGGTCGGCGTGCAGGGCCTGGCGCTGGCCGAGCGCGCGCTGCAGAACAGCCTCAACTACGCGCGCGAGCGGCTGCAGTCGCGCTCACTGTCCGGCCCCGTGTTCCCGAACAAGCCGGCCGACAACCTGCTGGTGCAGCCGGACGTGCGGCGCATGCTGCTGACCCAGCGCGCGTTCGTCGAGGGTTCGCGCGCGCTGGTGCTGTACACCGCGCTGCAGACCGACATCGAACATCGCGCGACGGATGCAGCGGCCCGGCAGAAGGCCGGCGAGCTGGTCGCGTTCCTGATCCCGATCGCCAAGGGCATGACCACCGAACTGGCGCAGGAATGCACCAAGGAGGCGTTGCAGATCTACGGCGGCCACGGCTACATCGCCGAGAACGGCATGGAGCAGTTCGTGCGCGACGCCCGCATCATCACCCTGTACGAAGGCACCACCGGCATCCAGGCGGCCGACCTGCTGGGCCGCAAGATTCTCCAGCTGCAAGGCGTGGGCGCGAAGCACTTCCTGCAGGAGATCAGCGCGTTCTGCCAGCAGCACAGCGCCGACGCGGTGCTGCGCAGCCTGATCGGCCCGCTCGCCGTCGCCACCAAGGAATGGAGCGACCTCACCGTGAGCCTGGCCCAGCGCGCGCAGGCCAACCCGGAAGAACTCGGCGCCGCGGCCACCGACTACCTGTACTACTCCGGCTACGTCACCCTTGCCTACCTGTGGGCACGCAGCGTGGCCGCCGCCGAAGCCGGCACGCAATCGGCCGTGTTCAAGCAGGCCAAGCGCGACACCGCCGCGTTCTACTTCGCCCGCATCCTGCCGCGCACCCTGATGCACAAGGCGGCGATCGAGGCCGGGGTGGCGACGCTGCCCGACATCGCCTGAAACATCACTCGACCTCTGCTGCAAGAAAGCCCGGTCAGCCGGGCTTTTTTGCGCTGGTGCACCGGCAGGATCGTGGACCGGTGAAGCCGGCTGCGCCGCGGCCGCTTCCGCTGACCGGCAGGCCGGTTTCCAGGGCGACGCCGGCGTTCATCTGGAGCTGATACGCTCGTGCCAGTGGGAAGCAGGCTGGGGGTGGCATGAACACCGGCGCATTCACAATATCCATCGATTTCGAGCTCTACTGGGGTGTGCGCGACACGCGCAGCCTCGATGCTTACCACGAGCATCTGGATGGCGTCCGGCAGGCCATCCCGCGCATGCTGAGCCTGTTCGAGCAACATCATATCCACGCCACCTGGGCGGCCGTGGGCTTCCTGTTTTGCCATGACCGCAACGAGGCCTTGTCGGCGGCTCCGCCCGAACGGCCCGGCTACGACAACCACGCGCTATGCCCCTACCGCTATCTGGAACAGTCGACGGATATGGACGAGCGCTACCACTTCGCGCCCGCCCTGATCGACCTGATCGCCGCGACTCCGCACCAGGAGATGGCGACCCATACCTACTCGCACTACTACTGCCGGGAAGCCGGGCAGACGGCCGCGACGTTCGGGGCCGACCTCGCCGCCGCCATCCGCATCGCAGCGACACGAGGCCTCACCCCGCGCAGCCTGGTATTTCCCCGCAACCAGTGGCACCCCGACTATCTGGCGATACTGGCGGAGCACGGCATCACCGCCTATCGCGGCAACGAGCACGGCTGGCTGTATGCCGCGACCGACAACGTCGGACAGAACGCCGTGCGCCGCATGGGCCGCCTGCTGGACAGCTACGTCAACCTTAGCGGCTACCACACGTACACGCTGGAAAGCTGCGCCGGCACGCCTCCGTTCAACTTTCCGGCCAGCCGTTTCCTGCGTCCCCACGATCCGCGCCTGGCCTGGCTGGACGGCCTGCGGCTGCGCCGGATCAAACGCGCCATGCGCCATGCCGCCCGGCACCATGAAATCTTCCATCTATGGTGGCATCCGCACAATTTCGGCGTCGACACCGACCAGAACATGCACTTCCTGGAGCAGGTGATCGAGGAGTTCGAACGCCTGCGCCGCGATGACGGCATGCGCTCGCTGGGCATGGCCGAACTCGCCGACGCACTGGCTGCGCGATGAACCGACGGCTTCCGCGCATCGCGATGTTGTGCGGCGACGGGCCGTCGTCCTGGTTCATGTACAACGCGCTGGCCGGCGAGGCGCAGATTCTCGCCGTGGTGGTGGAGCGCAAGCCGTCGTCCCGGGCCATGATCCGGCACCGGCTGCGCCAACTGGGTTGGTTCACGGTCATCGGCCAACTGGCCTTCATCGCGTTCAACCGATTGCTGGCGCGACTCCAGCGCCGTCGCATCGACGAGCTGATCCGCCGCTACGGGCTGCAGGCCGACCTGCCGCCGGCAGCCATCACCCACCGGGTGCACAGCGTCAACGCGGCGGCGGTGCGGCGACTGCTCAGGCAGCTCGACGTCGACGCGGTCGTGGTGAACGGCACCCGGATCATTTCGCGCGCCGTGATCGAATGCATCGACCGCCCCTTCATCAACACCCACGCCGGCATCACCCCGCGTTACCGCGGAGTGCACGGCGGCTACTGGGCACTGGTCCGCGGCGATGCCGAAAATTGCGGTGTCACCGTTCACCTGGTGGACACCGGGGTGGACACCGGCGGCGTGCTGTACCAGCAACGGATCCACATCGAGAGCAGCGACGGCTTCAATACCTATCCGCTGCACCAGCTGGCCGGCGCCATCCCGCTGATGAAGCAGGCCTTGCGCGACGCGGTCGACGGCACCCTCACCCGTCGCGAAGGCGTCGGCCCCTCCGGGCTCTGGTATCACCCCACCCTCGGCCAATACCTCAGGTATCGGTTTTCGAGGTCGGTCAAATAGAGCCGGCTCGAAGCGCACCCGGCGGGCGCGTGCCCATCTATTCCGACACGCCGTCAATGGACCCGGGCATGTCCCGGGCGGGAAGGATCAACGCGGTGCGCCCACCGTCGGCCCGCGCCAGCCAGTGTGCCGCAATGCGTCAGCTTTTCTTCAGGAGCGGCAGCCCTTCGGCACATTACTGCCGCGAAGTGCCCTGAGAAGTGGCGCCGCTGAACCGCAGATACTGCTGGATCAGTGCCTCATGGGCATCGGCCACCTGCAACAGTTCCCGCGCCAGCGCTTCCTGCGCACTGACGGTATCTGCCGGTGACGGCGCCACGGCAGCCGGTGCCCTGGTCGGCGCCCGCGACGGTGCCGCAGGCTCGGCCGACTCGGCTTCGATCAGATAGGTGATGTCGTAGGCAAGGTCGCTCATGCGATCTGTCAAGCAATAGGCTTGCCAAGGTCAGCGGACTCATCCGGGACCATCATTGCGGTTACGCTAGATCACTTCGTCCGCCGGGGGAATCACCGTGAAATCGAGTCAACGCATGGCCTGCCTGAAGCCGATACTGTTCGCCCTGCTGCTCACCCTGGGCGGCATGCTGCAGGCCGCCGAGACGCCGCAGGCGAAGTACCCGGACTACCCCAGCGAGACGCCGGCGAAGTTCGTGCCGTCCATCGCCGGCTTCGACTACGTGAAGCGCGACGTGATGATCCCGATGCGCGACGGCGTGAAGCTGCACACCGTCATCCTGATTCCCAAAAGCATCCAGCACGCCGGCGCCAGCCACGCCGGCATCCTGCTTACCCGCACGCCGTACGACGCCAACGCGCTGACCACGCACAGCATGAGCGGCCACCTCGGCCCGATGCTGCAGGGCTACGACAACGCCACCGACATCATCGTCGAGGACGGCTACATCCGCGTGGTGCAGGATATCCGCGGCAAGTACGGCTCCGAGGGCGACTACGTGATGAACCGGCCGCTGCACGGGCCGCTGAACCCCACCCCGGTGGACGACGCCACCGACACCTGGGACACCATCGACTGGCTGGTGAAGAACATCCCCGAGTCGAACGGCAAGGTCGGCACGCTGGGCATTTCCTACGACGGCTTCGAGCCGCTGATGGCGCTGTTCAACCCGCATCCGGCGCTGAAGGTTTCCGTGCCGATGAACCCGATGGTCGACGGCTGGATGGGCGACGACTGGTTCCACCACGGCGCGTTCCGCCAGCAGAACATGGCCTACATGTACGAGCAGACCGCCAGCCGCGACAACTCGATCAAGTGGTGGACCAGCTACCACGACGAATACGACCTGTTCATGCACTACGGCTCCGCCGGCGCGCTGGCCGACGCCTACGGCATGCGCCAGCTCGGCTTCTGGAACAAGGTGCTGGCGCACCCCGCCTACGACAGTTTCTGGAGCGACCAGGCGGTGGACAAGCTGCTCGCCAGGCAGCCGCTGAAGGTGCCGGTGATGCTGGTGCACAGCCTGTGGGATCAAGAGGACCTCTACGGCGCGCTCGCCGTGTACCGCGCGATCAAGCCGAAGGACAGCAGCGGCAACATGGTCAGGCTGGTGATGGGCCCGTGGCACCACGGCCAGGAGATCGGCGAGGGCAGCTCGCTCGGCGCGATCCGCTTCGGCAGCGACACCGCGAAGTATTTCCGCGAGAAGATCCTGCGCCCGTACCTGGCGCAATACCTGAAGGACGGCGCGCCGAAAGCCGGCCTCGCGCCGGTCACCGCGTACCAGACCGGCAGCAACCAGTGGCAGCGCCTGCCGCGCTGGCCGCTCGCCTGCGAGAACGGCTGCGCCGCGAAAAGCCGCGCGCTGTACCTGCAAGCTGACCACAAGCTCGGTTTCGGCGCACCCGCCGGCGGCGATGCCTACGACGAGTACGTGTCCGATCCCACGCGCCCGGTGCCGTTCCGCGCGCGCCCGATCCAGCCGGTCGGCTACGGCGACGGCCAGACCTGGTCGCAATGGCTGGTCGACGACCAGCGCGAAGCCTCCGGCCGCACCGACGTGGTCACCTATGTGAGTGACGTGCTCACTGCGCCGCTCACCATCAGCGGCGCCCCCGAAGTGAACCTGGTCGCCTCCACCAGCGGCACCGACAGCGACTGGGTGGTCAAGCTGATCGACGTCTATCCCGACCAGGTTGCCGAGCAACCCGAGATGGGTGGCTACCAGCTCGCCGTGGCGATGGACATCTTCCGCGGCCGCTACCGCGAAGGCTTCACCGAAGCCAAGCCGATCGCCGCCAACCAGCCGCTGCCCTACCGCTTCGCCCTGCCCCCGGCCAACCACGTCTTCCTGCCCGGCCACCGCATCATGGTGCAGGTGCAGTCCAGCTGGTTCCCGCTATACGACCGCAACCCGCAAACCTTCGTGCCGAACATCTTCCTGGCCAAGCCGGTGGACTACGTGAAAGCCACGCAACGCGTGTATCACGCACCGGCGCAGGCGAGTTTTATTGCGTTGCCGGTGGTGGGCGGCTGAGAGCGCGGCATTGATCGGAAGTCTCTTACGGGGAGTTAGGCCGCAGCGTCGTGATTCGACGCGACCCCATCAGTCAAATAAATCGAAAGATCGGTTTCCGGGGGCGTTGCACCGAAATCAAAGAACATCTGGCTTGCCCAGCCACGATGGTAGGTCTTGTGATTGACTACATGAAGGAACATGGAGCCTCTTTGCATCTGGACAGGTTGCCCAGACGTGAATTTGAATTGCAGGGTCTCGGACAAGGTTTCCGAGGTTTGTTGTTTTGCCCAGTTCGTGAACCAGAAATCAGCCTCGGCTTGCGCGCTTACCAAATCCTCAAAACGTGGGTGCAGCACATCGCGTCGTGAAGTAAAGCCGTGTTGCTGCCCGGTCAAATGAGCCTGCCAAATCAAGTCGACTTGGTAGTTGTGGTTAAGCGTGCCGACCATCGAGCCGAACAAAGTACTTGTCTTCTGATATATGGCGCCTTCCGGCAGTGCCTTCATTGCCGTGAACAGCACCCGATCAGCCCAAGCGTTGTACTTTGCCAAAAGACTTAAGGTGTCTGTGTCCATCATCGGGCGGATCCGTGACGTGTTGTTACGTTCAGAGGTGGCCTGACGCCTATCAGATGCTGCCGCGTGGCATGTGCGGGGCATGTTCCGGCGCCCGGTCGGTAGCGTCAACCTCGAATCCCTCCCTGCACTCCGGCGTTGCCGCTTTTTTCGGCACCCGCCATGCACGAAAGTCCCGCCGTCGCTGCCGGAAGTGGCAGTGCTGCGGCGCTGAGGTTCAATGCCTCCGCTACAGGCGGCGAAGCTGCCGCTTTTTTCGCCATCCTGGTCGTCGCGAAGCGGCGGCGGCGGCGCTTGCAGCGGGCAACCCGCCGGCCGCCGCGGCGTGCATGCCGCGC
>LNAP01015078.1_pt1 | contig 11709 bp, 10 predicted proteins | sample 602601 | NCBI WGS metagenome assembly LNAP01 (sample SAMN02440304, study PRJNA202911) | soil metagenome | biome: Subtropical and temperate rainforests or woodlands; isolation source: soil samples (1 kg each in a 20% v/v slurry with milli Q water) were... ... | reverse complement strand
CATCTGCGAAGCGCTGCTGGAGAACCACATCAACATCGAGCATGCCTGCGACATGAGCTGCGCATGCACCACCTGCCACGTCATCGTGCGCGCGGGCATGGAATCGCTCAACGCGGCCGAGGAAGAAGAAGAAGACCTGCTCGATCGCGCCTGGGGGCTGGAGCCCCAGTCGCGGCTTTCGTGCCAGGCCATCCTTGCGCAGAAAGACCTGGTGGTGGAGATCCCCAAATACTCCATCAACCATGCCAAGGAAAACCACTGAAATGTGCAGTGTTTTTGCCCAGCACTGCATGAATGCCCTGCGCCGCGCAGCGCGTGCACCACGGGAGGCCTGATGTCACGGCAAATTGTTCTCGACACGGAAACCACGGGTCTGTCCGCCGAGGGCGGCGACCGCATCATCGAAATCGGTTGCGTGGAGCTGGTGGCGCGCAAGCTCACGGGCAACAACAAGCATTTCTACCTCAACCCCGGGCGCGACAGCCACGAGGATGCGCTCAGGGTGCACGGCATCAGCAACGAGTTCCTCAAGGACAAGCCCAAGTTTGCTGCCGTGGCGGACGAACTGCTGGACTACCTGCAGGGCGCTGAGATCATCATCCACAACGCGGCATTTGACGTGGGCTTCCTGAACAAGGAGCTGGAGCTGGTGGGTCGCCCCGCGTTCCGCAGCTTTGTGGACAGCATTACCGACACCCTGGCCATGGCCAAGGAACTCTATCCCGGCAAGCGCAACTCGCTCGATGCGCTGTGCGACCGCCTGGGCGTGGACAACTCGGGTCGCACGCTGCATGGCGCCTTGCTGGATGCCGAGTTGCTGGCGGACGTGTACATCAACCTCACCCGGGGACAGGACGCTCTGCTGATCATTGACGATGCGCAGGACAATGCCGGTGGCGCCAACTTCGTCCCGATCGACCTGCGCAGCTTTGCCGTGCCCGTGTTGCACGCCAGCGAGCAGGAAGCAGCAGCCCACGAAGAAGTTTTGACACAAATCGACAAGGCCAGTGGCGGGAAAACAATTTGGCGATCTTCCCAGGTTGGTTGAAAAGCTGTGCCATAATTGAAGGCTGTCAAAACGGCACGGGTGATTAGCTCAGCGGTAGAGCACTGCCTTCACACGGCAGGGGTCACATGTTCGATCCATGTATCACCCACCACGCTTTTGGACAACCTCGTAAGCACCTTTCAAGGTGCACGACGGGTGATTAGCTCAGCGGTAGAGCACTGCCTTCACACGGCAGGGGTCACATGTTCGATCCATGTATCACCCACCAATTCAACCCTTGCAGATGAATGTCTGCAAGGGTTTTTTCATGGTGGGTGCACCATGGCGCTGATGGCTTTGGTCCAGCCGTGCATGCGTGGCTGAAATTGCCGACTTTGTGGGCCCTCAAAGAAGGCCATGCCGCAGCACCCACGCCATGAACGTGCTGCAAGGTGTTGAACCGGTCTCCAGGCTTTTCAAAGAACAAAGGAAGACAACAATGACGGACAAAGTGGATTGCGTGGTAGTGGGGGCGGGCGTGGTGGGCCTTGCCGTGGCCCGTGCGCTGGCGTTGCAGGGGCGCGAGGTGATGGTGCTGGAGGCCGCAGACGCCATCGGCACAGGCACCAGTTCGCGCAACAGCGAGGTCATTCATGCGGGGCTGTATTACCCCACGGGCTCGCTCAAGGCGCGTCTGTGCGTTCAGGGCCGGGATCTGCTGTACACCTACTGCGCCGACCGCGCGGTGCCGCATCGCCGCTGTGGCAAGTTGCTGGTGGCGACTTCGCCGGATCAGCTGGCAGGGCTTCGATCGATTCGGGAGCGGGCCATCGCCAACGGTGTTCTGGACCTGCAGTGGCTGGACCGCGACGCAGCCCAGTCGCTGGAGCCCGCCCTGGAATGCGTGGCGGCATTGCATTCGCCCAGCACGGGGATCGTAGACAGCCATGCGCTCATGCTCGCCCTGCAGGGTGATCTGGAACATGCCGGCGGGCTTGTGGCATTAAATTCGCCTCTAGCGCTTGCGCAGTGTACGCAAGATGCTATTTTTTTGGAAGCAAATGACGGCACGCGCCTGCAAGCCAGCACCGTGGTTAATCCGGCGGGTTTGCATGCTCCGTCACTGGCCCGGCAGTTCTCCGGGCTTGACGCACGCCATATTCCGGCTGCGCACTTTGCCAAAGGCACTTATTTCACACTGGCTGGAAAGGCGCCTTTCAACCGCCTGATCTACCCGGTGCCCGAGGCCGCAGGCCTGGGGGTTCATCTGACGCTGGATCTGGGTGGGCAAGCCAAGTTCGGGCCCGACGTGCAATGGGTGGACTCGGCCGATGACCTGCTGGTCGATGCGGCGCGGGGGGACGTTTTTTACGGTGAAGTGCGCAAATACTGGCCCGGCTTGCGCGACGGTGCGCTGGCGCCGGGCTATGCCGGCATCCGCCCCAAGATCCATGGCGCCGACGCACCCGCTGCAGACTTTCTTATCCAGGGGCCGCGCGACCATGGCGTGCCGGGCTTGGTAAATCTTTTTGGCATCGAATCTCCGGGCCTCACTAGCGCACTGGCCATTGCCGGCCATGTGCTCCATATGGTTTGACATGCGTCAAATCCCGGTCTTTTGGTAACGTTTACCGACCATGCGGCGTGACGGTTTCTGGGCATGTCGCTAAGATGATCCACAAGCGCTTGCAGCGTCTGTGCTGCAGGTGCTGCTCCTTTATTGCAACGAAAGGCCTCTATGACTGCTTCTGACACCACAACCACCCAGGGCGAACTCGAAAAACTGGTTTCTGATCTGCGCGGCTTGCTGGCCAGCAGGGATCTGGATACTTTCCCCGAGATCAAGGTGCTGCGCCAGCGTCTGGACGACGGCTTGCACTCGGTGCGCGAGTCGACCGTGCGCGCCGCACAAGAGGCTGCACGCCAGGCCAAGGACGCCGCCCTGGCGGCCGACCGTTACGCCCACGACGAGCCCTGGCGCGTTGCCGGCGCGGCGTTGGCCGTGGGCGCTTTGGTGGGCTTTTTGCTTGCGCGGCGCTGATCGACTGCCGTCCATCCCGCTCACGCAGGGACGGCTCCTATGAACTGGCTCTCCCTGCTTGGGCTGGAGGCATTCGCGGCGCGCTGGCGGGCGAATGTCATCGAAGGAGCCATTGCTGCTGAAGACCGGCTGGAATTGGCGCGCCTGGAATGGCTGGAGCAAAAGCAGCGTTTGCAGCATTTGCTGGTGCTGTTGATTGCTGTCACCGGGCTCACCGTGGTGACCTTGGTGTTGTTGTCGCTGGCCGTGCTGGTGCAGTTCTGGGACACTCCGCACCGTGGACTGGTCGCCTGGGTGGTGGCCGGCACCTGGCTGGTGGCTTGGTGCGCTGCCATTTTCAGGCTGGTCGCGGTGGTGCGCAGCACGGGCAATGGCTTTGCCCTCACCCGGCGTGAGTTGTCGCAAGACTGGCGTGATATCAAGGAGCGCTTGTGAACTCTTCCGAACAGGCTTTGCCCGTGCATGCAACGGCAGGTGCTGGACCGCATTGCCGTGCAGCGCGAGCGTTTGCGCGCTCGCCGCGCCGCCCGGTTGCAGTCCCAGGCTTTGGCTGCCGTTGCGGGGACAGAGGATGCCGATGCCCCGTTTCTGGCGCGCGCTGTTGCCTTTGCCCGTCAGCACCCTGCCGCAACAGTGGTCGCCCTGGCCGGCGTGGCCATTGCGGCAGGCCCACGCCGGCTGATCCGGTGGGCAGGGGTTGCGCTGCCGCTGGTGATGGGCCTGCGGCGATAGGGCGAGGTTGCCCTCTATACATACGGGGCAGCGCAAGGCCTCGTCTGTCGCCCATGAATCAGACGGTCAGCCCATCGCCTTGATGGCGCGCGCTGCCTTTGCAACGAGTGCGGGGCCTTCATAAATCAGGCCGGTGTAAATCTGCACCACGTCCGCCCCTGCGCGGATTTTGCCCAGGGCGTCTTCGGCGCTCAGGATGCCGCCCACGCCGATGATGGGAAAACGGCTTCCCAGCGCGGCGCGCAGTTGGCGGATCACCTGGTTGCTGGCCTCCAGCACGGGTGCGCCGCTGAGCCCTCCCAGTTCATTGGCATGGGGCATTCCCTTGACGGCTTCCCGGCTGATGGTGGTGTTGGTGGCAATCACGCCATCCATGCCATGGCGTTGCAGCGTGGCGGCGATCACCGACACCTGCGCCTCGTCAAGGTCCGGGGCAATCTTGACGAAGATGGGCACGCGGCGCGCCTTGGTGGCGCCTTTGCCGTCCTTCTGGGGGTGTTGCGCGGCCAGTGTTTCTCGGCGTTCGGCAATGGCGCCCAGCAGGGCATCGAGTGCTGCGTCGCTTTGCAGTGCGCGCAGGTTCTGCGTGTTCGGCGAACTGATATTGACCGTGACGTAATCGGCGTGCGGGTACACCCCCTCCAGGCAGGTGAGGTAATCGCTGGTGGCGTTTTCAATCGGCGTGCTGGCGTTCTTGCCGATGTTCAGGCCGAGCAACATGGGGTGCTTGCGTTTCTGCGTGCGAAAGCGGGCCTGCTGCACGTTGTGAATGAACGCATCCAGGCCATCGTTGTTGAAGCCCAGCCGGTTGATCAGGGCCCGCGCCTCGGGCAGGCGGAACATACGAGGCTTGGGGTTGCCCGGCTGTCCCTTGGGTGTGACCGTGCCCACTTCCACAAACCCGAAGCCCATGGCGCCCAGGGCGTCGATGCAGCGGGCGTTTTTGTCCAGGCCTGCGGCCAGACCCACGCGATTAGGAAAGGTCAGCCCGGCCAGCTCGATGGGGTCGTCTACGGTTTCGTTGCACCAGGCCCACTGCATGGGGGTGTGCTGGCCCCGCGCAAGCATGCCCATGGTGAGTTCGTGGGCGGCTTCAGCGTCCATGCCAAAAAGAAAGGGGCGGGTGAGGGCGTAGGGGATCAATGACATGGGAAGATAATTCGAGGATTACCTTTTGATTCTCTCCCATGACGACTTCACATCCTTTGACCCAAGACGAACTCAAGGCCATGGTAGGCCAGGCAGCGCTGCAATATGTGGTGCCAGGCAGCATTGTGGGGGTTGGCACGGGCTCCACAGTCAACAAGTTCATCGACGCCCTGGCTGGTATGAAGGATCAGATCAGGGGCGCCGTGTCTAGTTCGGTGGCCAGCACAGAGCGACTCAAGGCACTGGGAATACCGGTGTTCGATGCCAACGAGGTGGAGTCTCTGGCGGTGTACATCGATGGTGCGGATGAAATCGATGAACAGGGCTACATGGTCAAGGGCGGCGGCGCTGCGCTGACGCGCGAAAAGATTGTGGCAGCCCTGGCCAGCCGCTTTGTCTGCATCGTCGATGCGTCCAAGCTGGTGCCGGCATTGGGCCGCTTTCCATTGCCGGTCGAGGTGATTCCCATGGCGGCGCAGCACATTGCGCGGCGGTTTGCCGCGCTGGGCGGCGTGGCAAGCCTGCGCATGAAGGATGGGCAGCCGCTGGTGACCGACAACGGCCAGCACATCCTGGATGTGCGAGGTCTGACCATCACTGACCCGCTGGCTTTCGAGACCGAAGTCAACCAGTGGCCGGGCGTGGTGACGGTGGGCGTGTTTGCACACCAGAAAGCCAACATCTGCCTGCTGGGCACGGCGCAGGGCGTGAAGATCCTGGCCTGCTGAAATTCAGCCAGCGATGCTGGCCGGCTTGCCGGGCGCAGGCCTGGGCGGGCGTGGCCGTGCGGAACGCGCGGCACGGCACTTGACGGTTCATCCAGGCCGCTTGCCCGTCATGCCTTTGTCAAACCCCCCGAGAACAATCCGCTTTCTTGTAAACCACAAAGGAACCGGCCGTGCTTCGTGACCCATCGACAAAGCGTGATTTCCGTAGCGCTTCGCGCAATCTGCTGCTGCTAAGCGCTCTCTTGGCCTTGTCGGCCTGCGGCGGCAGCGACGATTCCCCTGCGCAGAACGCCACCGCCCAACTGGCGCTGCTGGAAACGACCGATCTGCACTATTACGTACGCAGCTACAACTATTACTCTGACAAGGCAGACAATTCCGTCGGCCTGGAGCGCACCGCCACGCTGATCCGCCAGGCGCGCACCGATTTCCCGAACAACCTGCTGGTCGACAACGGTGACACCATCCAGGGTTCCGTTCTGGGCACCTACGAAGCGCAGGTGGCCCCCATCCCACCCACCCAGCAACTGACCATGTACAAAGCCATGGCGCCGTTGAAGTACGACGCTGGCGTGCTGGGTAACCACGAGTTCAACTTCGGCCTGCCTTACCTGAGCCAGATCCTGGGTGGCGGACTGGACGTCGATGGCGTTAACCCGGCGATCGGATCCAAGGACAAGGGCCCCGGCTTCCCGATCGTGACGGCCAACGTCACCAGCCTGAAGACCGGCAAGCCGCTGGTCGAGCCCTACGTCATCCTGGACCGCAACCTGACGGCAACCCAGGCCGACGGCAAGACCGTCACGCTGCCGATCAAGATCGGCGTCATTGGTATCACCACGCCCGGTATCCTGAACTGGGACAAGGACAAGCTCGACGGCAAGGTCAGCACGCAGGACGGCCGCGAGACCGCCGCAAAGTATGTGCCCGAGGTGCGCGCCAAGGGCGCCGACCTGGTGTTCGTGTTGCTGCACGGCGGCATGAGCGCCAATGGTTATTTCGCCAATATGGAGAACCCTGGTTACTACATCACCAAGGATGTGAAGGGCATCGATGGCATCGTGATGGGCCACGAGCACAACACCTTCCCCGACCGCGGTACCAATCCGGCCTACAAGTTTGAGGGCGCGGACAACGCCAAGGGCACCGTCAACGGCGTGCCTGCCGTGATGGCCAGTTCGTGGGGCAAGGCGCTGGGCGTGATCAACTACGCGCTCCAGTGGGACGGCGCGGCCAAGAAGTGGTCGGTGGACACCGCCAAGACCGATGTGCAGGTGCGCACCATCCAGACCGGCAGCAACCCCAGCACGTACGTGGCATCTGACACGGCCGTGGTGCAGGCGGTACAGGAACTGCATGACAAGACGCGTGCGTACGTCCTTTCGCCCATCGGCACCAGCGACTTCCGCCTGAGCTCCATGTTTGCCGACGTGGGTGATGTGACCGCCTTGCAGCTTGTCAACCAGGCGCAGCAAGAGCATGTGGCCAACTACGTTAAGAACAGCCTGCCGCAATACGCCAGCCTGCCGGTTCTGTCTATCACCGCGCCCTTCAAGGCCGGCTACCAGAGCAGCACCGACTACACCGACGTGAAGGCCGGCACCATGACCGTTGCTGCCGCCGCTGACCTGTACCTGTACGACAACAACACCATCAACGCGGTGAAAGTGACGGGCGCGCAGATCAAGCTGTGGCTGGAAAACGCCGCCAACCGTTTCAACCAGATCGATCCGGCCAAGACGGCAGACCAGTGGCTCATCAACGACAGCAAGACCGGCGTGCAGCCTGGCTCGGCTTTCCCGGGCTACAACTACGACGTGTTCACCTCGCCGGACATCAGCTACGAGATCGACGTTACCAAGCCCAAGTACAACGTCAACAAACCGGTGGCGGGCGAAGAGCGCATCCAGAATCTGATGTACAAAGGCCAGCCGATGAACCCCACGCAGGAGTTCATCGTTGCCACCAACAACTATCGTGCCAACAGCAGTGCTCCCTATATCCTGGGTACGGGCAAGAAGTTCGACATTGTTTGGGCTTCGCCCGATGCCAACCGGGAAGTGGTCTTGAACTATGTCAAGGCCAAGAAGGACATCACCCGCGTTGCCAACGGCTCGGCCAGTAGCTGGCGTTTTGCCAAGGTGGCTACAGCGGGCAAGGTGCTGTTCAAGTCTGGCAAGAACGAGCTGAGCCTGGCACAGGCAGCCGGCCTGACCCATATCAGCGTGGACAAGGCGGATGACACCGGCGTTAACAACGGCACCGGCACTTACACGGTCTATCGCATCGACCTGAGCCAGTGATGCCCTCGTGCCCTGATGCCGCGTTGCGGCAACAGGGCAAAAACAAGGCCACTCCGGGCGGGGTGGCCTTTTTTTCAGCGGGTCGTTTACATCCCGTCAGAAGCGGATGCCCGCCGGATTGCTGGGTGTGGGCCCGCTGTTGACAGGGGGAGCCACCGGGCGCGGCGCCGGGGCCGATGCGGCAGCTGATGCAGCAGTAGGCGTTGCCTGCTTGACGGCCACCAGGGGGGTGGGGGCAGGTGCCTGGTAGTTGGGCGGTAGCTGCGATTGCTGCGGGTAGCCGGCTGCGTTCAGGTACTGGGTCCACTCGACGTCGGAGAAGCCGCGCAGCTGCTGTGCGCCGATCGTGCCAAAGGGCAGGCTGGTCTCGCCGCTCAGGCGCTTGAGCGCGTCGATGTCGTCGTTGCTGGTCACGGTGCGTTCGGTGAACGGAATGCCACGGTTGGCGAGCAGGTTGCGTGCGCTGTTGCAGGGCGCGCAGTCGTTGCTGGTGTACAGCGTCACGGGAAAGCGCGTGGTCACCTGGCGCAGTTGGTAGGGCAGGGCCTCCGGACCGCTGGCGCTACGCGGGCCGCCGCTGAGGGTGGCACTTTCGGCGCCCGCGGCGGGCGCGCGGTCGGAGAAAGTCACCTTGCCATCGGGGCCGACGATGCGATACACCTGCTGGGCCTGCGCGGCGGTGGCCAGCAAGGTGGCTGCGGCGCAGGTAGCGGCAAGGGCGGAAGCGGTGCGAAGGCTAAACATGCGGTTTCCTTTGGGCTGTAGACTATCAAAAATCATAGCTGCCAGCGCTTGTATTTAAAGGGCTAGAGCCCAAAAATTACCTAAAACACGCGAGAGAAAGGCGCTGGCAGCAGCCATGCCCTGGTGGCGCAGCAGCGCATCCAGCGTGGGCTCGCGGCCGCGAAATGCCTTGAAGGACTCCATGGCGGGGCGACTGCCGCCCGCTTCCAGGATGGCTTGCCGGTAGCGGCGGCCCGTTTCGGTGCTGGGCAGGCCGTCGCTGCCGGCGGTTTCTTCGAAGGCCGCATAGGCATCGGCGCTGAGCACTTCCGCCCATTTGTAGCTGTAGTAGCCGGCCGCATAGCCGCCGGCAAAAATATGGCTGAAGGTGTGGGCCGTGCGGCTGAACGAGGGCGGGGGCAGCACCGACACCTCGCTGCGCACCTCGGCCAGCAAGGGCATGAAGTCCTGGGCCGGGTCGTGGTCGGTGTGCAGCAGCATGTCGAACAGGGCAAATTCGATCTGGCGCAACGTGCCCATGCCGCTCTGGAAGTTTTTCGCGGCGGTCATCTTGTCGAACAGTTCGCGCGGCAGTGGCGCGCCGGTATCGACATGGGCGGTCATGTTGCGCAGCACATTCCATTCCCAGCAGAAGTTTTCCATGAACTGGCTGGGCAACTCGACGGCATCCCACTCCACGCCGCTGATGCCTGATACATCGCGTTCGTTCACTTGCGTCAGCATATGGTGCAAGCCGTGGCCGAATTCGTGAAACAGCGTGATCACGTCGTCATGGGTGAGCAGCGGTGGCTTGCCATCCACACCGTCGGCAAAATTGCACACCAGATGTGCCACGGGGGTCTGCAGCACGCCGGTGTCGGGGCGCAGCCAGCGGGTGCGCGCATCGTCCATCCAGGCGCCGCCGCGTTTGCCGGTGCGGGCGGGCTGGTCGAGATAGAACTGGCCTACCAGTTCCGTGCCGTTGGGGCCGTTGCGCTCGATGCGATAGAACTCGACGGCAGGGTTCCACACGGATGCGCTGTCGCGGCGGATGCTGACCTCGAACAGCGTTTCGATGATTTTGAAAAGACCCGCCAACACCTTGGGGGCCGTGAAATATTTTTTGACTTCCTGCTCGCTGAAGGCGTAGCGCGCCTCTTTGAGCCTCTCGGCAAGATAGGGCCAGTCCCAGGCCTGTGGATCGTGCAGGCCCAACTCGCTGGCCGCAAAGTCGCGCAGATCGGCCACGTCCTTTTCGGCGTAGGGGCGGGCGCGGCGCGCCAGGTCGCGCAGAAAGGTCACTACCTCGTCGGGCGATTGGGCCATCTTGGGCACCACCGACACCTGGCCGAAATTGTCGTAACCAAGAAGGCGTGCCTCCTCGCGGCGCAGCGCCAGGATTTCACGGATGAGCGCCGAGTTGTCGAAGCGCCGGGCATCGCCTTCAGCCTGGTCGGAGGCGCGCGTCACGTAGGCGCGGTACATCGTTTCGCGCAGCGCGCTGCGGGTGGCAAACTGCATCACCGGCAGATAGCAGGGCATCTTGAGCGTGAGCTTGTAGCCGCTCTTGCCTTCGGCCTGGGCCGCCGCCAGTGCCGTTTGCTGCACGTCGGCGGGCACGCCATCGAGCTCTTCTGCCGTGGCGTAGTAGGCAAAGGCGTCGGTGGCATCGAGCGCGTTTTCGCTGAACTTCTGGCTCAGCTCGGCCTGCCGTTCCTGGATCTGCGCAAAGCGCTCTTTCGCAGCCCCGGTGAGCTCGGCGCCACTGAGCACAAAATTGCGCACGGCGTTCTTGTGGGCCTGGCGCTGCTCAGGGATCAGCGTGGTAGGGTCAATGGCCTTGTACTTGGCATACAGGCGCTCATCGGCGCCGAGGCGGGTCCAGAATTCGGTAACCCGGGGCAAGGCCGCGTTGTAGGCCGCCCGCAGTTCCGGTGTGTCGGCCACGCTGTTCAGGTGGCTGACGGCCCCCCAGGCGGTGCCCAGATGCTCCGTGGCGACGTCCAGCACCTTCGCAATGGCATCCCAGCGGGCCGGAAAATCGGCGGCCGTAACGGTTTCAAGGGCCGCGTTGGCCTTTTCCAGCAGCACGTCGATCGCAGGGGCAACGTCGGCGGGCGTGATCCGGTCAAACTGGGGAAGGGCGGAGAAGTCGAGGAGGGCGTTGCTCATGCGTTTCTAGATGGCGCCTTGCGGCGCGGGTTCAAGTTGCGAGGCCTCGGGACACGGCAGCGGGCTTCAGGTGCCCGCAGCGCGCTCGGCGGCTTCCAGGGTGTTGACCAGCAGCATGGTAATGGTCATGGGGCCCACCCCTCCGGGTACAGGGGTGATCCAGCCGGCCACGTTTTTCACACCCTCGAAATCCACATCGCCGCAGAGCTTGCCCTCGTCGCTGCGGTTCATGCCCACGTCGATCACCACGGCACCGGGCTTGACCATGTCGGCCGTGAGCACATTGCGCTTGCCCACGGCAGCGACGATCACATCGGCCTGCAGCGTTTGCGCCTTGAGGTCGCTCGTGGCGCTGTGGCAGATGGTGACGGTGGCGTTCTTGGCCAACAGCATCAGCGCCATGGGCTTGCCCACGATGTTGCTGCGGCCAATGACCACGGCGTGCTTGCCCTTGAGGTCGTAGCCCTTGCCATCATTGAGCGATTCGAGCATTTTCATGCAGCCATATGGCGTGCAGGGCCAGAAGCCGGGCATGCCGGTCATCAGCGCTCCGGCGCTGGCGATGTGAAAACCGTCCACGTCCTTGGCGGGCGAGATGGCTTCGATCACCTTTTGCGCGTCAATGTGCTTCGGTAATGGCAACTGCACCAGGATGCCGTGAATGGCCGGGTCGTTGTTGAGGGCATCGACGCGTGCCAGCAACTCGGCCTCGCTCAGGTCGGCCGGGTATTGCTCCAGCACCGAGTGCAGGCCAGCATCATGGCAGGCCTTGACCTTGTTGCGCACGTAGACCTGGGAGGCGGGGTTGTCGCCCACCAAGACGACGGCAAGACCGGGCGTGACGCCACGGGCCTTGAGAGAGAGGGCGCGCTC
>LNAP01005155.1_pt1 | contig 11710 bp, 8 predicted proteins | sample 602601 | NCBI WGS metagenome assembly LNAP01 (sample SAMN02440304, study PRJNA202911) | soil metagenome | biome: Subtropical and temperate rainforests or woodlands; isolation source: soil samples (1 kg each in a 20% v/v slurry with milli Q water) were... ... | reverse complement strand
GTTTGCGGAAATCGTTGTTGCGGTCGCGTCGACCGCGGCGGTGCCGTTGTTCGCGCTTGTCGCCTTCGCCGGCCTCGCCTGCGGCTGCCGGCTGCGCGCCGTCCGCCGGACGATTCTGCTGGCCCTGATGACGTGGACGGTTGCGGTCATGCCGCGGCCTCCGCTCGTCCGACCGGCCACCGGGACGCCAGACTTCCACCAGCTCGGGCGCGGCAACGGTTTCGGGGGCGGCTTCCGTGCTTGCTTCGGCGGGCACAGCATCGGCGACAACGGCGGTCTCCGTCGTTACTTCCGCGGCGGCTTGATCCTGCGGCACTTCGGCCGCTGGCGCTTCCGCGGGAGCTTCTTCCACCGGTGCCGGCGCTTCCGGCTGCGCTTCAACCGGGGCTGGTTCCGCCGGCGACAATGTCACTTCGGGCAGCAGCGCGGCGGACGGCGCGGGATCGCCGGAGATGGGCATCTCCACGGCTTCTTCGGTCACGGCTTCAACGGGTGTCGACGCCATTTCAGCGGGTTCGGCGGCACTATCCCCGGCCACGATCTCAGCCGGCGCTTCCGCGACGGTCTCGGCCGGCGCGGCCTCCTCCACCACCACCGGCTTCGGCGGCAATGGCGGCTTGCGCTCCATGCGATAGCCGAGCGCACGCAGGATCGAGGCGAAATCCTCGCCGGCCGAACCGGTCAGCGACGTCATCGCCTGCGTCACCACAAAGCCGCGGCCGTCGAACGCACCGGCCGGCTTGTCGCCGGGCGAAGCCTCGCGCCACGACAATGCGGGGCGAATGAGATCGGCGAGCCGCTCCAGGATATCCACCCGCACCGCGCGTTCGCCGCATTGCTTGTAGCCGAGCACGCGGTAGCCATCGCGATCGAGCTGCTTGTCGATCGGGAACGAGGTACGGCCCGAGCTCGCCAGATGCTGCGCGCCCGACAGCGCCGACATGTCGACATTGCTTTGCTTTTCGGCCCACAGCAGCGAGGCCAGCGCCCGCGCCGCCGGCTTCAAAAGCGCCGGAAGGTAGATGTGATAGGCGCCGAAGCGGACGCCGTATTTGCGCAGGGACGCCCGCGACGGCTGGTCGAGATCCTTCATCTCGGCCGCGATCTTCGAACGCTCGAGCACGCCAAGCGCCTCGATCAGCTGGAACGCGATGCCGCGCGCGATCCCCGTAATGTCTTCGGCCTTCTGCAGATCGAACAGCGGCCCCAGCAGCTTTTCGATATGGGTCTTGAGCCACAAATCGAGCCGCGTCTGCACGGCTTCGCGCGGCGCGCCGTTCAGGCGCTCGTCGGAGACGATGCGGATGCGCGGACGCAGCACGTCGTCGGACGCGACCAGCTTTGCCACGGCATCGCCGGTCCAGCGGATGGTGCCGTCGGAGGCCAGCACGAATTGCTCGTCGGGCGCGGCGGACAATTTCTCGGCGCGCGCGTCGATCTCGCCGGCCAGCGCCTTTTGCGCGGTCGCCTGCAGCGCCTTGGCATCGGAGCCGGCCTCCGCTGCATCAGGCGCAAAGGTGAATCCATCGAGGCGGCCGATCACATGGCCTTCTACGATCACTTCGCCGGTCTTGCCGATTTCGGTATTCAAAACGCTGTTCTCCCGCAGGCGGCGCATCAATACACTGGTACGCCGGTCAACGAAACGCTCCGTGAGCCGTTCATGCAGCGCATCGGACAATTTATTTTCAACTTCGCGCGTAATCCCCTGCCAATGCTCGGGATCGGCCAGCCAGTCCGGCCGGTTGGCGACGAAAGTCCAGGTGCGGATTTGCGCGATCCGGCCTGACAGCGTGTCGATATCGCCGGTGGCGTTGTCGGCCTGGTCGACCTGGGCGGCGAACCATGCGTCGGGAATCCGGCCCTTTTGCATGAGGAAGCCGAACAGGGTGGTCACCAGTTCGGCATGGGCGGCGGGCGCGATCTTGCGGTAGTCCGGAATCTGGCAGGCGTCCCACAGCCGTTCCACGGCGGCCGCGCCATGCGCCATTTCGCGCACCTCGGCATCGCGTGCCGCATGATCGAGCACGCGCAGATCTTCGGCAATCGGCGCGCGGGTCAGTGCCTCATGCGCAGGCGACAGCGCCAGCGATACCTGCAGCGCGCCGAGCGAGGAAAAATCCAGCTTCGAATTGCGCCATTGCAACACTTTTACGCTCTCGAAGGTGTGGTTCTGCAGCGCGTTCACCAGTTCCGGCTCGAACGGCGCGCAGCGTCCCGTGGTGCCGAAAGTGCCGTCGCGCGTGGCGCGGCCGGCGCGGCCGGCGATCTGGGCGAATTCCGCCGGATTCAGCCGGCGGAACTGATAGCCGTCATATTTGCGGTCGGACGCGAACGCGACGTGATCGACGTCGAGATTGAGGCCCATGCCGACGGCGTCGGTGGCCACGAGATAATCGACGTCGCCATTCTGGAACATCGCCACCTGCGCATTTCTTGTGCGCGGCGACAGCGATCCCAGCACCACCGCCGCACCGCCATGCTGCCGGCGGATCAATTCCGCGATCGCATAGACTTCATCGGCCGAGAACGCGACGATCGCGGTGCGCCTTGGCTGGCGCGTGATCTTGCGGTCGCCGGCGAATTCGAGCTGCGACAGCCGCGGCCGGGTGACGATGTTGGCGGCCGGCAGCAGCCGCTCGATGATCGGGCGCATGGTGGCGGCGCCCAACAATAATGTCTCGTCGCGGCCGCGCCGGTTCAGGATGCGGTCGGTGAAGACATGCCCGCGCTCCAGGTCGGCAGCGATCTGGATTTCGTCGACCGCCAGGAACGAGACGTCGAGATCACGCGGCATCGCCTCCACGGTGGAGACCCAGAACCGCGGCCGCGGCGGCTTTATCTTTTCTTCGCCGGTGATCAGCGCCACCGCATCGGGCCCGGCGCGATCGGCGATCTTGTTGTAGACCTCGCGCGCCAAGAGCCGCAGCGGCAGGCCGATCAGGCCGGAGGAATGCGCCAGCATCCGCTCGATCGCGAGATGGGTCTTGCCGGTGTTGGTGGGCCCGAGCACCGCGGTAACGCCGGCGCCGGGAGCCCGTTCATTGGCGAACGTGGACGAGGAAGAAGAAAAGGCCATGATTTACTGATGTTCTCGTGTGCCGGATCGTCATTGCGCGCCGGATTGTCATTGCGAGCGCAGCGAAGCAATCCATCTGGCAAGGAAGCAAGTATGGATTGCTTCGTCGCTTCGCTCCTCGCAATGACGAAGAAATCCTGAGCTCATTACCCTTTTGGCACGTATTTGGCCGTTCCTGTTTCGAAATGCGACGCCTTGAGGCCGCGGCTTAAGCTCTGGAACGAGTCCGGAACGAATCGCGCCCGAATCGGTGACTCCCGGTGGCTCCTGATCCGTTCACCGCAACATCTCGCGCCGACCGAAGATAGCGGCACTAGATCAAGTTCTGCGCCGTCCCACAAGCGACGCTTTTGCGCCGAAATCGTTAAAGTTGGAGCGAGTCCGGAGTCGAATCAGAAGCGAGAAAGAGTCAACAGGATTCCGATCCTGCTCGTCATGGCCGGGCCTGTCCCGGCCATCCACGTCTTCCCGCTGAGAGCCTTAAGACGTGGATGCCCGGGACAAGCCCGAGCTTTGACCGATACCGACAATCGGGTTGAGGTGGTGTCAGACGCAGGTTTGTAGCCGGGTTTTCCGGTGCGGTCGATCCAGTCGAGAATGGTGCCCAGTTCGCCTTGCAGGGTGATGGAGAGATCGCGGCGCGTCGAGCCGGGTGCGATGACGATGCGGTCGATGATCTCACGGATGGCCTCGGCAGCCTCCGCGGCGTCGTCGGGATGGGCGAGCGCGGCGGTCAGGCGTTCGATCCTGCGCCGGTAGGTTTCGGCGATGCCGGGGTGCATGTCGGGAACGTCTTGCGGGGCGTCCGACTTGCGGGCGGTCAGGCTGTCCTGCCGGGCCTCAAGCTCGGTGAGCCGGTCGGACAGCGCGCGGTGCCAGCCGCCTTGCTCGATGACGCGGACGATCTCGGCAATGGTCTTGGTGGTTTCGGCAAGCTCGCGGCGGGTGGCGTCGGCTGTCGTGCGGCGCTCGCGGTTGAGCCGGTTGGTTTCCTTGGCGTAGGCGCGCATGGCTTCCGCCGCCATGTCCGGGGTCATCATGCGCTCGCGCAGTCCTGTCAGCACGCGGGCTTCCAGCGCCTCGCGGGCGATGGTTCGGGCATTTTCGCAGCCGTTGCCCAGGACGTGGTTGGTGCAGGCGTAGCGATCCTGCCCGCGACGGGCATAAGAGCCGCCGCAACAGCCACAGAACAACAGACCGGACAGCAAGGTGCGTGGGCGATGCGTGGCGTTCATTGCGCCATTCCGGGCGAGGCTGCGCTTCGTGCCCTCGCGTGATGCCTCGATTCGGGTCTTGTAGCGTGCCGTCAATTCATCTTGTTGCGCCTTCGCGGCGTCCCAAAGGTCTTGCGGCACGATGCGAAGTTCGGGAGCCTCGGAGCGTATCCACTCGCTTTCCGGATTGAGGCGATAAGCAAAATGCCCCGTGTCGGGGTTCTTGAGCTTGCGTTGCCTGTTCCAGCGGACGACGCCGATGTAAAGCTCGCAATTCAGGATGCCGGAACTGATGAGCCGGTTGCCCCTGATCGTGGTGTCGTTCCAGCGCTTGCCGGTCGGGCTCGGGATGCCGTCCCGATTGAGGTCAGCCGCGATGCGCTGCGGTCCCTTGCCGGCGACATATTCGCGGAAGATGCGGCGCACGATCTCGGCCTGTTCCTCGATGATGGCGCGCTCGCCCCGGATCGGCTCGCCGCGTGCGTCAAGCTGGTGGACGACGCGATAGCCATAGGCGTTGCCGCCGCCGATCTTGCCGGCCTCGACGCGGCCCCTGATGCCGCGATGGGTCTTGATGGCAAGGTCTTTGAGGAATAGCGCGTTCATGGTGCCCTTGAGGCCGACATGAAGCTCGTTGATCTCGCCTTCCGACAGGGTGAAGATCGTTACGCCCGCGAAGCGCAGGCGCTTGAAGACGCCTGCCACGTCCTCCTGATCGCGGCTGATGCGGTCCAGCGCCTCGGACAGCACCATGTCGAAGCGGCCCGCCTGCGCGTCGGCTAGCAATGACTGAATACCCGAACGGATTAGCGATGCGCCGGAGATGGCGCGGTCGGAATAGCTGTCCACGACGGTCCAGCCTTCGCGCGCCGCGCGCTCGCGGCACTGGCGCAATTGATCCTCGATGGAAGCGTCACGCTGGTTGTCGGAGGAATAGCGAGCGTAGAGCGCAACGCGGCCAGTCATGGCAAACCTCTCTCGGACTATTATGTAACAGTCCCGCCGTCAGGCGGCTTTGATCAGCATGAAGTCCACATGCACGGCATCATAGGGAAAGACGATATTGCGCCCGTCACGGTGGAGAACGCCAGCTTTGAGCAGCGCCTGCACATCGCTGTGGACAGCTTTCACATCGCGCTCCACACGACGCGCAGCCTCGCGGATGGTCATGGGGCCTTGCCCCGTCATGGCCTGGATCAAGTCCCAGCGTTTGCGGGTCAGCGTCTGCCATAGCAGATCGGGAGTGGCGAAACTGAAGTGCGAGCCCTGCACCTTGCCCTTGAAGGCTGCAAGCGCGCGGCGGGTCACGTCGTCACGGTTGGCGACAGAGAGCGTCACGGTGTTCATTTGGGCCTCCATTTGTCCACGTCCTTCCAGAAATCCGCCAGAAGCTTCTCCGGCGTCGTGAAGGCATAAGCTGTCTCGGTTGTGCCGAGATGCCGGTGATCGCCCTTGCCGGCCTCGTTGTCGTAACGCAGCACGCACACGCCGCCGACGACATAGGCCAAGGCGTATTTGAGATCGTGAAGCGACCCCCGCACGGATTTTGGCACCCGCCAGACCCGAAGTTCGACGAACGCCTCCGGGCCAAGCTGATGACGTTCGTTGAGCAGCGGCTTCGCCTTCATGTTGGTCTATATGACAACAAATATCATCGTTGTCAATGACTCCATCATTCTTTCCCGACTTCCTCGTCCGGCTCATTATCGGATTTCGGCGCATTGTCGTTGGCGGCTTTAGCAACACGCGCGACAAAGTTCTCTCGCGCCATGCGGCGGCCGATGATGCGCGCCAGCTTGAGGGCGACATCATTGACCTTGCGCAGCGCCTCGGGATCGGGGCCGTCCACGCCGCCGTTATCGTTGGCCGCGACGGGATGCCCCTCTCGATCAGGCGGGTCAGCCCGCGTCATACTTGGCCGCCTGTCCGCTGGGGACTTCGTTGTCATTGACGGCGTGCCACCCGACAGGGTTAGCGACCCAGCGGTTGATATCGGACTCGCGCCAGCCCGTGCCATGGACGCTGATCTTGAGTCGAGGTGGGAAAGTGCCCTCAGTGATCTTGCGGTAAATCGTGGACTTGGATAGCCCGGTCCGGGCGAGAACGGTTTTCATGCGGACGATACGATCTGGCTGGTGCATGATCGCGCTGCCTCCTGCTGGCTGTTCTTGACGGTTTCTGAGACCAGACAGAGCGACGATTTATCGTTGTGCAAGAGATATTTTGTCGTCGTAGTGCTGTGGCGTAGAAACGGCGGCAAATACTTGCAATCGGCGGAATCGTTCCATGTCGCCCAACACGGCGCTCCGCGATTTTCAGATAACGATATTCACCAAATCAGAGCCCGATTCCCCGTCCTCTGCCGAGCCCGTGACTGATGGCAAGGTCGCGGCCGAGACTGCGGCCTGAGTCGAAATCGATACCGAGTTCGCGCTTCCGGCCTTGCAGTAGGGATTCCATCTGCGCATCGCGTTCGAGGCTCATCGCCATGTTGCCCATCTCCTTGCGCGCAGCCCTGTAGCCGGAGTAGTCACCCGCCGCATATCTCTGCTCACCCGCCCGGTCGAGCTTCTGCCAGCGTTCCACGAAGCGATCTGCGCGGCGCTGCGGATCGGTGCGGAGTTCGGTCTCCAACTGGAGGGCGCGAATGGCGCGGCCAGTCCGGCCCGATCCCGCTTCATGGGCGTGGCTTTCGTCCTTGGCGTAGGCGGCTTCCGCATCCTGCCAACCATGCGGCCGCACCTCGTCGAACGCCTTGCGAGCGTCGGTCAATTCCTTCCACTGTTCGGGACTCGCCTTGCGGCCTGCATCATCCGCGCTGAAGATCGTATCCACGGCGCGGGCATGACGTTTGAGCGCATCGGTGCGGGCGTGACGCAGTTCCGCTTCGTGATCGTCGGCAACGGCGCGTGCTGGCTCCGCTGGCCTCGCAGGCGATTGGGAATCGCGCCGCGCCTCCACACCCGCGCTTTCCCTTTCCGGCCGCTCTCCGGCGGTTGAACCAGGCGCTCTATCTGCGGATGGGCGCAGGCTGTCGAACATGCCGCGCACCTTCTCCGGTACGACCTTGCGCACGATCTCGGCGACGCGCTCGCGGAAGGTAATGCCGCGCCGCTCGGCATAGTTCTGTGCCGGATCGGCGCGTTCGTAATCCGAGGCCATGTCCTTGGCCCGGTCGCGCGACAGGGTGCGGATGAGCCGGTCCTGACCGGCGAAGTCGTCGCGGCCGTAATGCAGGTCCATGCCGTCGCGATGCCGGGACAGCGCGACATAGCTGCCGTGGGCGTCCATGCCCGGCGTCGCCAGAACATGCGTGCGATTCACGGTCATGCCCTGCGCCTTGTGAATCGTCGCGGCATAACCGTGGTCGATCCGGTTATAATCTTTCAGATCGAAGGCAACGGAACGGCCATCGTCGGTGCGCACGGTCATGCTCTGCGCGCTGACCTGTTCGATGGTACCGAGCGTGCCGTTCTTGACACCAAGGCCGCGCTCGTTTCGCAGGAACATGACGCGATCCCCGGCGGCAAAACTGCGCGCGCCGCGTTCGACTTTCAGGTGAATATCCTCGCCGAGATCACCCGCCGCCCGCATCCGTTCCCGTACGCCTTCATTGAGCGCGCGCACTTCGTCATTGGTGTGGGTGAGAATGATGCGGCTGCGGTCGGGCAACGCCTGCCGTTCGCGGTCCCAACGGTCGATCAGGTCGTCGCGCGCCTGCTCGCGGGTTTCAGCAGAATGCACCATGCCTTGGCTGTCATAGGCACGGATCGCGTCGCCGGTCCGGCCGGTCGCCAGATCGCGGGTGGCGTCGCGCTGCCAGTCCTCGCGCTGGCGGCGGACCTCGCCGATCTCGACGCCGCCGTGACGCTCGTGGATCGAGCGGAACGCCGCGCCGGCCTCAATGGATTGGAGTTGCTGCGGATCGCCGACCAGCACGACCTTCGCGCCAGTCTCGGCGGCATGGGACAGCACGCGCTCCAACTGGCGCGTGCCGACCATGCCGGCCTCGTCGATGACAAGCACATCGCGGGCGGTGAGCCGGTCGCGGCCCTGGCCCCAGCCATGCTCCATGCTGGCGATGGTGCGTGACGCGATGCCCGATCCGCCTTCCAGATTCTCGGCAGCGATACCGGACAGCGCCACCCCGCGGACCTCGTAGCCGGCAGCCTCCCATGCCTCCCGCGCCACGCCCAGCATGGCGCTCTTTCCCGTTCCGGCATAGCCGACGACGATGCCCAGATCGCGCCCGTCCGTGACATGCGCCAGCGCGTCAGCCTGCTCGCCGGACAACACAAGGCCGCGTGCTTCCGCACGCGCAAGAGCGTCGAGTCTGTCCCTGTCATTGACCTCATGGCGCTCCCGTTCCGCCATCATCTCGGCGGCGCGGTGCAGGCGCTGTTCGGCCTCGATCATCTGGCGGGTGGTGAACCGATCCTCGCCGCGTCCGTCCTGTCCGAGTTCGACCAGATCGGGGGCGTTGCGCATCGCGCCCATCACCTCATTGAACTGGTCCATGCCATCGCTGTGCCGGTGCGCGAACTTCGCCATATCGCGCCGCGTGAAGGTCGATTGCTGATGCGTGATCGCGTCGAGTGCGATGGACGGATCGGCGATGATCCTGTCGCCATTGTTGCGCGCGATCTCGCGGTGCATCTCGGCGCGGTCGGCGGCCTCAACGCCTTCGCCCTCGATGCGCTGTGCCGGCGCGCCGATCTGGCTTTGCGGCTCCAGGGCGATGCCCTGTGCCTCAAGACTGCGGTGGTCGATCCGCGCGTCGATGTCGAGTTCGGCAAGGCGCTCGTTGGCAAGCTCGGCCCAACGCTCGCGCCAGCGCTGGACCATCTGGGTAGCGTTCCAGTCCCGCACCTTCGGGCCGAAACCGTTCTCATCAACAGAGCGCATCGTCAGCATGACATGGGCATGGGGTTTGGGCATCCCGTCCTCGCCGATGTCCCAATGCACATTGAGATCGGCGATCATGCCGGAAGCGACAAATTCCGACTGTGCGAAGTCGCGGGCCAGTTCGATGCCCTGCGCCTGCGTCAGTTCGCGCGGAAGGGCGAACTCCACCTCGCGGGCAAGCTGGGCGTCCTTGCGGACCTCGAACGCTTCGACATCGTTCCAGAGTCGCTCGCGGTCGGACCAATGCTCCGGCGCATTCTCCGGCAGCAGCACCTCGGAATGAACGACGCCGCGCTTGGCGGTAAAGTCCTGATCGCGGCCGAGACGCTCGTCGCGCAGCCGCGAGGCAGAGCGGTAGGCGGCGGACGCCACCGCGCTCTGGCCGGACTTGCGGCCGATGACCTTGACGTGAAGATGATAGATCGCCATCGCGATCGGATCATTGACACGCTCAAGCGCACGTCGGAACGACGTATAAGCGCGCCCTCCCTCGAAAAATTCTCGGGCGGGACTACCCCGTCCCAGGCCGTCCTGACGACCTTACAGCATTGCGCCGGGCCCTCGACTATCATTTCTCCATCAACACTTGAGGAGACGATGATGCGCAAGCCGCGGGACTTTGATGCCGAACTGAAGGCGCTTGGGGACAAGGCGCGCGACCTCAAGGGTCGCAAGGTGCAGCAGCTCGGCGAACTGGTGATCGCTACGGGGGCTGACGCGCTTAACGCCGATGAACTAGCGGGCGCGCTGATCGTGCTTGCCGAGACAAGAGAGGCCGGAAAGAGGGAGGCATGGGCCAGGCGCGGGGCCGCGTTCTTTCAAAGCCGGTCGCGGCGAAATGCACCGGCATCTGACCGCGACACGGGCGGCGCTCCGGCGCAACCGGGCGGCACGCAACCGTCATCGGGCCGCAAGGGCGCGGCATGACATGCGCTCGTGGCAGGTCGAGCGCCGCAAGCGCACGCGGCACCTCATCGAACTCGGTGGCCTTGTCGTCAAGGCCGGGATCGTCGATCTGACCGGCGACGACCGCGCCACGATCTTCGGCGCGCTGCTATGGAGCGCCGACAAGCTCAAGAGCGATCAAGGCGAACGGGCACGAGCGCTGTGGACCGCAAAGGGAAAGCAAGCGTTTGAGGCGGACTCGGCGACGCACATGCGCACAGATCGTTGATGCGCGGCAAAGGCACGTTAGCCGAGCGCATTAGATCGCTTCATGTCGCTTGCAAGCGCGAAGAAGCTTCTGTGCACTATGCTGCGATTATGCGGTGGGCATTGTGTCGTGCGGCTCCGCGCTTTTTGTCTCAGAAGGACCACTGAAAGCTCAGCTTCGTGCTGGCTTGCTGTTTTCGCGCGACCGGTCTGCGGGAGTGTGGAGCTCTGGCGACCAAAGCGTCGATTCGATCCAGAACCTGTTGCTTCAAGGCATCGGTTCCTCGCTCGGCTAGACTTGTGCGCTTAGCGTCAGTTCGACGATAGGGTGCGGCATGCGACTAATGAACTCGTCCGCGTTGGCAATTTTCGCGGCAGCGACACCGGGGCATCGTCACCGTAGCCGAAGGCGACATGGTCGAATGTGATGGCGCCCTTGACGAGGCCGCGGTCTGTGGCATCGGCGCGCTCCTGGATGATGTCATCGGCGGACAAGATAGTTTGGATACGTTCCAATGCCACCGTCCTCTGCGATTGAGCTCGTCATGCTTGCAAGGTCGATATCGCGGGAGCCATCGTCCTGTGGTCGGATTTTGCATAGACAGCGCGATACCTGGATAGCCATGATTGGCGAAAGCGGTCTCGCCGTGGCCGTTGAGCCGAAACACGAATGAGGATCAGAGATGCCCATCTCGATTTCAATGATTGTTCTGAGTTCGCAGCTGGTCATGCCGGTGGCTGACGGCGTACCAAAGTTCGATATCGCGCGGAGCTGCAAGCTCGACCTCGCTGCGACCGCCGGCCTCTCCGACGATCAGTCGCTAAAGAGCTGCATCAATGACGAACAGAAGGCCAAGCAACAACTCGCGGGCCGATGGTCGAAATTTCCTGCGCCAAGCCGGGCAAGTTGTGTCTCGCAAGAGAGCATTGGCGGCACGCCGAGTTATGTCAGTCTACAGACCTGCCTCCAATTGGGACAGTGGGCGCGGTAGCAGCTCAGCCGTAATGATCATATTCGCTCAGCGCAATCCGGACCTCACGGGCAAAATCTACCAGCGAGATGGTGAACGCGCCGAGGGAAATCATGAAGAAGATGGCGACTCCGCGTTCGTGCTGTATCTGAAAGAACGCCGTTATAAAAGCGACGATCACGAGAAGCGTCACCGAGATACTTGCGGTCACGGCCCAGAAGATCGCCCGGTTCATCATCGCCGCGCGCTGCATCAGACGCGGCAGATCGGCCTTCAGCCGGCATCGGACTGTATCGTCATCGGGGATCCCGTTCAGGATCACCGTCCGGTCAACGATCCGGTTCAGGCGGGAGATCAGGATAGCGATGAAGGCGCCCAGTGCGCCCAGC
>LNAP01005153.1_pt1 | contig 11714 bp, 8 predicted proteins | sample 602601 | NCBI WGS metagenome assembly LNAP01 (sample SAMN02440304, study PRJNA202911) | soil metagenome | biome: Subtropical and temperate rainforests or woodlands; isolation source: soil samples (1 kg each in a 20% v/v slurry with milli Q water) were... ... | reverse complement strand
GGCGCCGTGGTCAACCTGCTGGACCAGAAGCTCTGGAACCAGAACCCCGATTTTCTGAGCTACACGCTCTCCAAGGCCGCGCTCGAGACCGCGGGCACCATGCTGGCGCTGGCGCTGGCGCCCCGCGTGCTGCTGCTGGATGAGCCTACCGCCGCGCTGGATCAGGCGGCTACGGACCGGGTCGAAGAGGAACTGCGGCGCTATCTGGCTGGCGGCGCGGCGGTGCTGATGGTGACGCACAGTCCGGCCCAGGCCGAGCGTCTGGCGCGCCGCTCCTGGCGCATGGAACAGGGCAGTCTGGAGCCGCTATGGACGTGATCAAGCTGCAGGCCACGGACCTGGCCATTGCTTCCGTGCTGGTGCTGCTCAGCGCCGGCATTTCCTTCGCCTTGCGCTTGAACCTGCAGCGGCAGGTGCTGTGGGCGGCGCTGCGCACGGTGGTGCAACTGCTGCTGGTCGGCCATATCCTGCGCATCGTGTTCGCGCACGCGGCGCCCTGGCTGACGGCGCTGGTGGTGGCGGTGATGATGGCGCTGGCTGCCAGGGAGGTTGCCGCGCGCCCCAAGGCCAGGCTGACGCAGCGGGGCAACGGCTGGGTCGGCGCGATGGCGGTGGCGGGAACCACGGTCATCACCGTGTTGTTCATCCTGAGCACGGCGCTGCGCCCGGACCCCTGGTACGACCCGCGCTACACCATTGCGCTCATCGGCATCGTGCTGGGCAGCGTCCTTAACGCCGCCAGCCTGGCCCTGGATGGCGTACTGTCGGGCGTGCGCCGGGAGAAGCTGGCGATCGAAGCCCGGCTGGCGCTGGGGGCGACGGCGCACGAGGCATTTTCGTCCTTGCTGCGCGAGTCCGTGCGGCGCGGCATCGTGCCCAGCATCAACCAGATGTCGGCGGCCGGCATCATCACGCTGCCGGGCATCATGACCGGGCAGATCATTGCCGGCATGGATCCGATAGAGGCCGCGAAGTACCAGATCCTGCTGATGTTCCTGCTGTGCGGCGCCAGCGGCATGGCCGCCATGGCCGCAGCCTATGGCGCGATGCGCCGGCTGACGGACGAGCGCGGGCGGCTCAGGCTGGACCGGCTGCATCCCGGATAGCAATTCCAGGCGCATTTTTTCCGGAAATTTCATGAAAGCTTGACGCGCGCTTGGCGATACTGCGCGCAATCTTGCATTTTCCTGAACCTTTTCCGGATCCCCATGCCTTTTGCTTCCCGTTCCGCGGCGCCCCCGCAGCAGCCTGCCTCCAGCCTGCGCCGCCTTCTTGCGCGCGCCTTGCGGGAGCGCCGGGCATGAGCGTTTCGATGACGGCATCCCTGGCGCCCACGACCCGCCGCAGCGCTTTGCCGGGCTGGCTGGTGCTGGCAGTCCTGGCCTTGTGGCTGGGCGCGCTGGCCTGGGCGCGCTGGCTGACCCTGCCCGACGAGGGCCGCTACGCGGGCGTGGCCTGGGAGATGCTGCGCAGCAACTCGCCCATGGTGCCCTTGCTTGACGGCATGCCGTACTTCCACAAGCCGCCGTTGTATTACTGGCTGGCTCAGATCAGCTACGCCCTGTTCGGGGTAAATGAATTCAGCGCACGGCTGCCGTCGCTGCTGGGCGCCTGGAGTGCGGGCGCCGGACTTTATGCCTTCGTGTCGCGCTACCGCGATGCCGCGCAGGGGCGCTGGGCGCTGGTGATACTGGGGTTGATGCCGCTGTTCTTCGGCGCGGCCCAGTTCGCCAACATGGATATGCTGGTGGCCAGCATGATCACGCTGTGCGTGCTGGCCGCGGCCGATACCGCCTTGCGGCGCGCCGCCGGACAGCCATTCCGCGCCATGTCGGTGGCCACGGGCGTGCTGGCGGCGTTGGCGGTGCTGGCCAAGGGACTGATCGGGTTGGCTCTGCCTGGCGCCATCGTGCTGGCCTGGCTGCTGTTGCGGCGCGATTGGCCGGGCGTGCGCGCCTTGCTGTGGGTGCCGGCCTTGCTGGCCTTCGCGGCGGTGGCCGTGCCGTGGTTCTGGCTGATGGAGCTGCGCTATCCCGGCTTCTATCAGTATTTCTTCGTCTACCAGCAGTTCGAACGCTTCTCGCAGGGCGGCTTCAACAACGCGCAGCCGCTCTGGTTCTATTTGCCCATTGTGGCGGGGCTGTCGCTGCCGTGGTCGATCTGGGGCGTATCGCTGTTCAAACCCGCGTACTGGCGCGAGTCCGACCCGCAGGGCCTGCGGCGCCTGATGGCGATCTGGATGGCGGTCGTGATCGTGTTCTTTTCCATTCCGCATTCCAAGCTCATCGGCTATGTGCTGCCGGTGTTCCCGCCGTTGGCTTTTCTGATCAGCGAACGGGTGGCGCCGGCCTGGGCGGCCGGCAAGCGGCGCGGCGCCTGGATCGGCGCCGGGGTGTCTGTCGTCATCTGCCTGGCCGCCATCATCGTCGCCGCGACGAATCCGCGCGGCAGCGCCGGGCCGCTGACGGCCGAATTGCGCCAGGAAATGCAGCCGCAAGACATACACATGGCGCTGCATGTTTTACCCTTCGACCTGGGTTTCTATACCCAGGCCCGGGAGCCTGCCTGGATCGTCGACGACTGGAGCAATCCGGAGATTCCCACGCGGGATAACTGGCGCAAGGAGTTGTACGATGCGGCGCAGTTCGACCCGGTCATGGGCAAGCGCGTGCTGATCGGAGCCGACGACATGCCCGTGCGCATGTGCGGGGCGGCCGAAGGCTCGCGCTTCTGGATCTGGGGCCGGGACGACGATGCCGGCAGATACGCCGTGCTTAATGGCGTGACGCCACGGCTCTCCAGCGATAAGCGGACGATATGGCGCATTGATATCGACGCGGCGTTCCGTCAGCGCATGTGCGCGGGCCTGCCGGCCGCGAGCCAAGCCACGCCGCTCCCGCCCAAACCCTGACGTCATGCGGGGCCGCGACTTGCGGTCCGCGTTCCCCGGATGGCTGCAAGCCATCAAGCATCCTGGATCCGACCATGAGCATTCCCGACATATTTTCCTGGCTGACCAGCGAGCATGGCCTGATGGCCTTGCTGGCGCAGAATTGGGTCCTGGGAACCGCGATCATCGCCGCCGTCATCTTCGTGGAGACGGGCTTGGTGGTGATGCCGTTCCTGCCTGGCGACTCGTTGCTGTTCGCCGCAGGGGCGTTCCTCGGGCTGGCTGGCATCGATCCCGCCATATCGCTGGCGGCGATTACCGCCGCAGCCATTGCCGGCGACGCGCTGAACTACACGATAGGGTCGTCCTCCTGGGGCCAGCGGCTCGCCCGCAGCCGCTGGGTCAAGCCTGAGCATATGGCGCGCGCCCGGACGTACTTCGCCCGCTACGGCGCCATGACGATCACCGTGGCGCGCTTCGTGCCCATCGTGCGTACGCTGGCGCCGTTTGTCGCCGGCCTGTCGCAGATGCCGCGCCGCACGTTCTATGCCTACAACCTCATCGGCGGTGTGCTGTGGTGTTCGTCGATGCTGCTGGCCGGCTATTGGCTGGGCTCGATCTCCTGGGTGCGGGCGAACCTGCACTGGGTGTCGCTCATCATCATCGGCCTGTCGCTGATTCCCGTCGCGCTCCAGTTGCTGCAGGTGCGCCAGTTGCGCCATCGCGAATCGCAGTAGTAGGGGCAAGCACAATGAGAAAGGCCGGCAGCCCCAGGGGCTGCCGGCCTTTTTGTTGCCGCCGTGTTGCGCGGCAGGCGTTTAGCCGATCGAGGCCAGGGCCTGGTTCAGCGTGGCGCTGGGGCGCATGGCTGCGCTGGCGCGGGCTTCGTTGGGCTGGTAGTAGCCGCCGATGTCGACGGGTTTGCCCTGGGCAGCCTTCAGTTCGGCCAGGATCTTGTCCTCGCCGTCAGCCAGCGCGCGGGCCGGCGCCGCGAACAGGGTCGCCAGTGCGCGGTCGTCGGTCTGCGCGGCCACGGCCTGGGCCCAGTACAGGGCCAGGTAATAGTGGCTGCCGCGGTTGTCCAGGCCGCCGACCTTGCGCTCGGGCGACTTGTTCTCGTCCAGGAACTTGGCGGTGGCCAGGTCCAGGGTCTTGGCCAGCACTTGGGCGCGGGCGTTGCCGTAGCTGCGGCCCAGGTGTTCCAGCGATGCGGCCAGGGCCATGAACTCGCCCAGCGAGTCCCAGCGCAGGAAACCTTCTTCCAGGAACTGCTGCACGTGCTTGGGCGCGGAGCCGCCGGCGCCAGTTTCAAACAGGCCGCCGCCGGCCACCAGCGGCACGATCGACAGCATCTTGGCGCTGGTGCCCAATTCCATGATGGGGAACAGGTCGGTCAGGTAGTCGCGCAGCACGTTGCCGGTCACCGAGATGGTGTCCAGGCCTTCGCGGATGCGCTTGAGCGAGAACTTGGTGGCTTCGACCGGGCTCAGGATGCGCAGATCCAGGCCGCTGGTGTCGTGGTCCTTCAGGTAGTGCTTGACCTTGGCGATGATCTGCGCGTCGTGGGCGCGGTTCTCGTCCAGCCAGAACACGGCGGGCGTCTTGGTGGCGCGGGCGCGGGCCACGGCCAGCTTGACCCAATCCTGCACCGCGGCGTCCTTGGTCTGGCACATGCGCCAGAGGTCGCCGGCTTCGACGGCCTGCTCCAGCAGCACCTTGCCCGAGGCGTCGGTGACGCGCACGGCGCCAGCGGCGGGGATGACGAAGGTCTTGTTGTGCGAGCCGTATTCCTCGGCGGCCTGGGCCATCAGGCCGACGTTGGGCACGCTGCCCATCGTGACCGGATTGAAGGCGCCGTTGCGCTTGCAGTCTTCGATGACGGCCTGGTAGACGCCGGCGTAGCTGCGGTCGGGGATCACGGCCTTGGTGTCCTGCAGATTGCCTTCGGCATTCCACATCTTGCCCGAGTCGCGGATCATGGCGGGCATGGACGCGTCGACGATGACGTCGCTGGGCACGTGCAGGTTGGTGATGCCGCGGTCGGAATTCACCATGGCCAGCTGCGGCAGGGACTTGTAGGCGGCGTCGATGTCGGCGGTGATCTCGGCCTGCTTGTCGGCGGGCAGGGACGGGATCTTGGCGTACAGGTCGCCGATGCCGTTGTTGGGATCGAAGCCGGCTTGCGCGAGCGCGTCGGCGTGCTTGGCCAGCACGTCCTTGTAGAACACGGACACGACGTGGCCGAAGATGACCGGGTCGGAGACCTTCATCATCGTGGCCTTCAGGTGCACCGAGAACAGTACGCCGCCAGCCTTGGCGTCGTCGATCTGCGCTTGCAGGAAGGACTTCAGCTTGGCGGTCGACAGCACGGCGGCGTCGATGATCTCGCCGGCCTTGACCGGGGTCTTTTCCTTCAGGACGGTCTTGGAACCGTCGGCGGCGGTCAGTTCGATCTTGACGTCGCCGGCATCCGAAATCAGCGCCGACCTTTCGGTGCCGTAGAAGTCGCCTTCGCTCATGTGGGCCACGTGCGACTTGGAATCAGCCGACCAGGCGCCCATCTTGTGCGGGTGCTTGCGGGCGTAGTTCTTGACCGACAGCGGCGCGCGGCGGTCGGAGTTGCCTTCGCGCAGGACCGGGTTCACGGCGCTGCCCTTGACCTTGTCGTAACGCGCCTTGACGTCGCACTCGGTGTCGTTGGCGGGGGCATCCGGGTAGTCGGGCAGCTTGTAGCCCTGGTCCTGGAGTTCCTTGATGGCGGCCTTCAGCTGCGGCATCGAGGCGCTGATGTTGGGCAGCTTGATGATGTTGGCTTCGGGCTGGACGGCCAGCGCGCCGAGTTCCGACAGGGCATCGCCCAGCTTCTGGCTGTCTTCGAGGTAGTCGGGGAAGACCGAGATGATGCGGCCGGCCAGCGAGATGTCGCGGGTCTCGACCGTGATGCCTGCGGGCTTGGCGAAAGCCTGGACGATGGGCAGCAGCGAACGGGTTGCAAGCGCCGGAGCTTCATCGGTGAGGGTATAGATAATCTTCGGAGTAAGAGACATGATCCTTGAATCTGTTCGGCAGGCGCTAGGCGCAAACCCGAACATGCTATGCGGCCGGAAGCCGGTAGATGTTGTCGGAGAGTGGGTTCGTATGGGCAGGCGCGCGACCGGGACTGGACGCGTTCGCTTTGCCGTCCAAGGTCTGAGCAAACGACAAGGCGGGCGGCTAAGCGGACGCGCCCGGAGGAAATGGTCGGTAAGCGTCTGCCCAACATGGCTGGCGCCTGCCCCTTTTTTTATGGCTGGCCTGGGCTTCCGTGCCGGCGCTGCCGGCAAGATCCTGGGCCGCCTGGGGAAGTGCGACTGCCATGAACCTTCCATTGTAATACCGTGCTACGCCTGCTGCGCAGCAAAACCCGCCGATTCGGCCGGGATAGGGCATAATCGCCCGGCAAATTAAACGGGGACGTATTAATTGGGGCGCGTCGGGCGCCGGCATGCGTTTGACAAAGCGCCGCGCAAGGAGGAAAGTACATCCCCATGAATTTCCGCGCCGTCCGCATTTCGCTGATTATTACCATCATTCCTGGAATGGTGGGTTAGCGCGCGACCGCAAAACAGTCACAGCCACCCGCCCCAAGAGGCGGGTTTTTTGTGGCCGCCTCTGCCGGGCCAGCACACCGAAGCAGAGAGCCAGATGCACCACACCCCGCAAGCCACCCAGCAGACCGCAGCAACGACCGCATTCCAGGACGGCCGTGCCTCGCCGATGGAGTACCTGAGGCAGATCCTGACTGCCAGGATCTACGACATTGCCCGCGAAACCGAGCTGGACCGCGCCCGCGGCCTGTCCGCGCGGCTGGGCAACCCGGTGTACTTCAAGCGCGAGGACAACCAGCCGGTCTTTTCCTTCAAGGTACGCGGCGCCTACAACAAGATGCGCAACACGCCGCAGGCGGCGCTGGAGCGGGGCGTGATCACGGCGTCCGCCGGCAACCACGCGCAAGGCGTGGCGATCTCGGCTGCCAGGATGGGCGTGCGCGCCATCATCGTGGTGCCGCAGACCACGCCGCAGGTGAAGGTGGATGCGGTGAAGGCGCATGGCGGCCCCACGGTGACGGTGGTGCAGGCCGGCGATTCCTATAGCGACGCTTTTGGCCATGCCCAGAAGCTGGCGAACGCGCAGGACCTGACCTTCATCCCGGCATTCGACGATCCCTACGTGATCGCCGGCCAGGGTACGGTGGGCATGGAGATCCTGCGCCAGCATGCCGGCCCCTTGCACGCCGTCTTCGTGCCGATCGGGGGCGGCGGGTTGGCGGCGGGGGTGGCCACCTACATCAAGGCGGTGGACCCGGGCGTCAAGGTCATCGGCGTGCAGACCGAGGATTCCTGCGCCATGTCCCTGTCCATGCAGGTGGGAGAGCGGGTCAATCTGCCCGAGGTGGGCCTGTTCTCGGACGGCACGGCGGTCAAGCTGGTGGGCGAGGAAACGTTCCGCCTGTGCCGTGAATACCTGGACGAGATCATTCTGGTGGATACGGACGCGGTCTGCGCGGCGATCAAGGACGTGTTCCTGGACACCCGCAGCGTGCTGGAGCCGGCGGGCGCGCTGGCAGTGGCCGGGCTGAAGAAGTATGTGGAACGTGAAGGCGTGCAAGGCCAGCCCATGGTGGCGGTGACCTCGGGCGCCAACATGAACTTCGACCGCTTGCGCTTCGTCGCGGACCGCGCCGAGGTGGGCGAGGCGCGCGAGGCGGTCTTCGCCGTGACGGTGCCGGAAGAGCGCGGCAGCTTCCGCCGCTTCTGCAGCGTGATCGGCCAGCGCAGCGTGACGGAGTTCAACTACCGCATCGCCGACGCGCGCACCGCCCACATCTTCGTCAGCATGCAGATCGCGCGGCGCGGCGACGCGGCGGACATCATGGCGGCGCTGCAGGAGCAGGGCTTCTCCGTCGGCGACCTGAGCCACAACGAAGTCTCCAAGCAGCACATCCGCTACATGGTGGGTGGGCGTTCGCCGCTGGCGGCCGGCGAGCGCCTGTTCCGCTTTGAGTTTCCGGAGCGTCCCGGCGCGCTGATGAAGTTCCTGTCCGAGATGGCGCCCAACTGGAACATCAGCCTGTTCCATTACCGCAACCAGGGCACTGAGTTCAGCTCGGCGCTGGTCGGCATCCAGGCGCCGCTGGCGGACAGCGCAGCGCTGGACGCGTTCCTGCGGCAGTTGGGGTACGCCCATACCGAGGAAACCGGCAACGAGGCCTACCGCCAGTTCCTGATCTGAGCGCGCTTGGGTTCAGCCCGGCGCGCAGCCGGGCTTGCGCGGCAGGGCCACGCCCGGCTGCAGGCGCAGCGCGGCGCGCCCTTGCGCGGCCTGCGTCAGCTGCAAGGTGGCGGCGCGCCAGGCGGGCACGTCATCGAAGGCCACATCGGGCGCGTCCGAGGACCGGGACTGCGCGTCCGGCCGGTCGAACTGGATCGCGGGCAGGCGCAGGCAGGCGTCCTTGAAGTCCAGTCGCGCCAGCTCACGTCCGTCGCTCATGCGCACCGCGCGGAACGCCATCGGCGTGTCCACGAACTTGGTGATCGCGGGCACGATCTGCAGATAGCCGTCGGCGTCCTTGACCCGCTTGGTGGGCTCGATCTCGATCACGTCCCTGCCTGGAGGCACGGCCAGGTAGGCCACGCCGTCCGCTACGTCCAGCAGCTTGCCCGGACCCAGATTCAGGGCGGCGAGCGGCGCGTGGCGGATCATCACGGTTTCGTTCCAGGACGTCTGGACGCGCGTCCAGCCGGGCAGGCGCGCGTCCTCGTAGCGGGTGGTGGAGATGCGGTCGCGCTCGGGCTTGGCGGACAAGATCAGGCGCTGGACCCGCAGCGCGCCGTTGGCCACGCGCAGCTGCGCCAGCACGGTATTGGCGCTGGAACTGGTGAAATAGGCCAGCACGGCGTCCGTCTCCAGCGCCTTGGCGGTGGATGCGCAGAAAAAGGCACGGGCCTCGATACTTTGGCCGTCGGGATAGAGCAGGGCGCCGACGTCCTTGCCGCATAGCGGCTTGCCCTGGTAGGTGACGGTGGTCGCGCGGGTAGTTTGCCGTTGGCCGGTGTTCCAGTCGCTGCGGCTGCCGGTGGCGGCTTCGACCACCAAGCCATGGTTGTCGTAGATGACCGCCGCGCCCGCAGGCGCGGCAAGCATGCTGAGCAGAAATGCGAGGCTGCGTCGACGCGCCATCGGCGGACTCCCTGGGGTGGCTGGACGGGCCTATATATACCACCGCCAGGGAGATCGCCTTACTGCGGGCCGAGCTTGCGGATCAGGGCGTCCAGCATTTCCAGTTCATCGGGTCGCAGGTCCGTCAGGGGCGCGCGCACCGGGCCGGCATCGTGGCCGACCAACTTGGCGCCGGCCTTGACGATGCTGACCGCGTATCCGGGCACGCGGTTGCGGATGTCGAGGTAGGGCAGGAAGAAATCATCCAGCAGTCGGTTGGTGGTGTTGTCGTCGCCCGCGGCGATGGCGCGGTAGAACTCCATGGCCGTTCTGGGCACGAAGTTGAACACCGCCGAGGAATAGACCGGCACGCCCAGCGCGCGGTAGGCGGCGGCATAGACCTCGGCCGTGGGCAGGCCGCCCAGGTAGGAAAAGCGGTCGCCCAGCTTGCGGCGGATGCGCACCATGGCTTCGATGTCGCCCACGCCGTCCTTGAAGCCCACCAGGTTGGGACAGCGCTCGGCCAGTTGCGCCAGGCTTTCGGCCGACAGGCGGGATTGCGCGCGGTTGTAGACGATGACGCCGATCTTGACGGACTTGCAGACCTGTTCGACGTGCGCGGCGATGCCTTGCTGTGAGGCCTCAGTCAGGTAATGGGGCAGCAGCAGTATGCCTTTGGCGCCCAGGCGTTCGGCCTCCTGCGCATAGGCGATGGCCGTGCGGGTCGGGCCACCTGCGCCGGCCAGGATGGGGACCTTGCCGGCGCAGGTCTGCACCGCGGTGCGGATGACGTCGGCGTACTCTTCCGCCGCCAGTGAAAAGAATTCTCCCGTGCCGCCTGCGGCGAACAACGCGGTCGCGCCGTAGGGCGCCAGCCATTCCAGGCGTTGCGCGTAGGACGTGGCGTTGAAGTTGCCGTTCTGGTCGAAGTCGGTGACGGGGAAAGACAGCAAGCCTTCCGAAACAATCTGCTTGAGTTCCTGCGGGGTGGTCATGTCGCGTTGATCCGTTGGGGCGCCATCGAAGGGGATGAGTCTGCCGGCGGCCTGGTGAAAGAAGATAGTCATCGTACAACATGGAATATGCCGATTCAAGATCGATATCCCAATCAAATTCGCCGGATGATAGGTGCATACCCGATGGCAATAGATTCTTCTTTCCCAAAATATTTTCTTAGTTGTACGATAACTTGAACAAAGCCGGACGTGGTTGGGACGGGTGCGTTTTGAGTCAATCTGGAGATTGGCGCAGGCGCCGGCGCTCGCGGCCGTCCGCCAGACAATCCAGAGGAGACTTCATGAATCCGAGCAAGAGACAGTTCCTGGGCGGCGCTGCGGCGCTTTGCCTGTCGCCGTGGCTACCGGCATGGGCGCAGTCGGGCGACTGGCCGACGCGCGCGGTCCGCATCATCGTGCCTTATCCGCCTGGCGGCTCATCCGACATCATTGCCCGCATCCTGGCGCCGCGCTTGGCCGAAGCCCTGAAGCAGACCGTGGTGGTCGAGAACAAGCCCGGGGCCAACGGCAACCTGGGCGCCGGCCTGGTGGTTCAGGCGGCGCAGGAAGGCCATACCGTGCTGCTGTGCGACGTGGGGGCGCTGGCGATCAGCCCGTCCGTGTACACCAAGCTGTCCTTCGACCCTTCCAAGGACCTGCGCGCGGTCGGCATGCTGGCCTATTCGCCCCACGTGCTGGCCGTGCATCCTGACGTGCCGGCGAAGACGGTGCAGGAGCTGGTGGCCTTGTCGAAGCAGCAGCGCCTGAACTTCGCCGTGACCGCCATCGGCAGCGCGCCGCATCTGGCCGCCGTGGCCGTGCAGCAGGCCACGGGCGCGAAATGGGAGTACGTGCCGTACAAGGGCGGCTCGCAGGCGGTGACGGACACGATAGGCGGGCAGACCCAGGTCATCATGAACGGGTTGCTGGCCACCTTGCCCCACATCAAGGCCGGCAAGCTGCGGCCGATCGCGATCTCCAAGCGTGAACGCATGCAGCTGGTGCCCGATATCCCGACCATCTCCGAACAGGGCGTGGCCGGCTTCGAGTCCGGCACCTGGCAAGGGGTGATGGCGCCCGTCACCACGACTGATCCGGTCGCCATCCGCCTGTCGGAGTTGATGGCGCAAATCGTCAATCAGCCGGACGTGAAGGCGCAATTGAACGAGCAAGGCGCCGAGATCGTCACCCGCAATCCCGCCGAATTGGCGCAATTCTTCAACAGCGAACGCGCCCGCTGGGCCTCGGTGGTGAAAAGCGCGGATATCCGGCTGGATTGAGGCAGAGCCTGCGTGGACAGGCGGTAACGCGAGGGAGCACACTGGAACTGTCCCGCGCCCGTCCAAGCCCCGGCGCGACGCGGGTCGCCAGTCGCGCAATCCTCATCGCGGCATATCAGGGGCAGGGCATGCAGCCATGAAAATCCTATGGGCAGCCGCGCTGCTGGCGGCCTTCTGGGGGTCCGCCGCCGCGCAAGGCGGCGGACCGGCGGTTCCCCAGCCCCCGTCTTCGGCCCGCGTCATACCGGATTCCTGCGTCGGCTCCGCTTGCCCCCGGCTGGTCAATCCGGGCGCCTCGCAGGAACCCTGTCTGGGCACAGGCTGCGCCACCGCCGGCAGGCCGCCCGGCCC
>LNAP01005151.1_pt1 | contig 11714 bp, 8 predicted proteins | sample 602601 | NCBI WGS metagenome assembly LNAP01 (sample SAMN02440304, study PRJNA202911) | soil metagenome | biome: Subtropical and temperate rainforests or woodlands; isolation source: soil samples (1 kg each in a 20% v/v slurry with milli Q water) were... ... | reverse complement strand
CGAACGCCGGGTCGATCGGCGTCATGCGGCCGGCGCCATCCAGCCAGCCGCCCCCGCGCAACGGCAGCCAGGCCACGAACAGCGTGCCCAGCACGATCAGCAGCATCTGCACCTGCAGGCGCGAGGACGCCAGCCAGCGCAGCAGCCAGGCCGCAGCCACGCTGGAGCCGTCCAGCAGCGCCTCGAAGCTGCGGCGGCCGTCCAGGCGGTAGATGAACGGCACCCGGCCCGGGTTGGCGCGCTGATGCGCGCGCAAGGCCAGATAGAGCAGGATGCCGGCCGTGGTCGCCACCAGGCTCATGACCAGGGGCAGGTTCACGCCGTGCCAGACGGCCAGGCTGTATTCCGGCATGTCCTGGCCCAGGATGCTCTGTGCCGCCGTCGCCAGGAACGGGCCGATCGTCAGCCCGGGCACCACGCCCACCAGCAGGCAGATGGCCACCAGCAGCGCGCTGGGAAACAGCATCCAGCGCGGCGGCTCATGCGGCGCACGCGGCAGGTCGGTAGCCGGGGGGCCAAAGAACACTTGCAGGATGAAGCGCAGCGAATAGGCCACGCTGAACGCGCCCGCGATGGTAGCCACCAGCGGCAGGCCGATCTCGGTAATGCGGTCGCCGCTGACGAAAGTGGTCTCGGCGAAGAACATTTCCTTGGACAGGAAGCCGTTGAGCAGCGGCACCCCCGCCATCGATGCGGCCGCCACCATGGCCAGCGTCGCCGTAATGGGCATGGCCTTGTACAGGCCTGAGAGCCGGCTCAGGTCGCGCGTGCCGGTCTCGTGGTCCACCACGCCCGCGGCCATGAAGAGCGAGGCCTTGAAGGTGGCGTGGTTGATCATGTGGAAGATGGCCGCGACCAGCGCCAGCGTGCTGTTCAGGCCCAGCAGCAGCGTGATCAGCCCCAGGTGGCTGATGGTGGAATACGCCAGCACCCCCTTCATGTCCTGCTGAAAGATGGCCGCGTAGGCGCCCAGCACCAGTGTGATCAGCCCCGCCCCGCCGATGATCCAGAACCACTCATCGGTACCGGACAGCACCGGCCAGAACCGCGCCAGCAGGAACACGCCTGCCTTCACCATGGTGGCCGAATGCAGATAGGCGGATACAGGCGTGGGCGCCGCCATGGCGTTGGGCAGCCAGAAATGGAAAGGAAACTGGGCGCTCTTGGTCAGCGCGCCCAGCGCCACCAGGATCAGGACGGCCGGATACCAGGGGTCGGCGCGCACCAGGTCGCCGGCGGCCAGCACCCGGTCCAGGTCATAGCTGCCGACGATGTGGCCCAGTATCAGCACTCCGGCCAGTAGGCACAGTCCGCCCCCGCCCGTGACCGTCAGCGCCATGCGCGCGCCGCGGCGCGCGTCCAGGCGGTGATGCCAGTAGGCGATCAGCATGAAGGACGCCAGGCTGGTCATTTCCCAGAACATGACCAGCTGGATCAGGTTGCCGGACAGCACCACGCCCAGCATGGCGGCCATGAAAGCCTGGAAGAACGAGAAAAAGCGCGGCACCGGATCTTCCGGCGACATGTAGTAGCGGGCGTACAGCACCACCAGCGCGCCCATGCCGGACACGATCAGCGCAAACAGCCAGGCATAGCCATCCATGCGCAGCGTGAACTGCAGGCCCAGGGCGGGCGCCCAGGGCATGTCGAAGCGGACCACGCCGCCATTGGTGACTTCGGGATACAGGCTGATGACCAGCACCACACAGGCCAGGGCGATGAGGCCTGCCAGCCAGGCCTCGGCATTGCGGGCGTTGGATGGCAGGAGCGCGGCGCACAGGCTGCCGGCGAACGGCAGAGCGAGGATCAGGATCAGCGACATGGCGTTCCGAGAGTGTCCGGGCCCCCTCCCGCCAGCACAAGGCAGCGAAAGACGCACAGACCGGGGATTGAAAAACGGACGGAACCCTGGCCCGGTGCGTCGCTGCACTACACGTTGCCCCGCGGGGGACATCAACCAACGCCATTGAACGGCGCAGACAGAAACAAACGCAATAGCTTTCTTGCAAGACCGGCCAAGAATCTCATACGAAAAATATCAGATTCTTGTAAGTTATGCAGAGATTTATGTGTGTACCGAGCGGATGACAGCACGTTCGATGCGCAATCCTTGCGCAATTGAAATATTCCCGAAGCTATTCATGTCTTTGTCAGCATTGGGTTTTTTCATCTATTGCGGTCTTCTCCAGGCATCAACGCCATAAATAAATAACCCTGGGCAAGCCGGGGTCTCTCCGGGTTGACCGCGGGAAATTTACTGTGTGGAATGGCGCCCATGAAGCACAGGCCGCGCCAGCATCCCGGCGCGGCAAGCTTCACCGACGTCGGCCCAAGAAGCCGGCCGGGTCGGAAATTCAAATAATCTGGAGAAGACTCTTGACCATGCTGTCCCAAGCCAAGGCCGTCCTGGCCGCCGCCATCGCGGGCCTCTGCCTTAGCACCGCCGCGCAGGCCGCCGACCCCTACCCCAACAAGCCCATCCGCCTGATCGTTCCCTTCGCCGCCGGCGGCACCACCGACATCGTGGCGCGCATCGTCGCCGAGGGCCTGACCCGTGAGCTCGGCCAGGCGGTGGTAGTCGAGAACCGCGGCGGCGGAGGCGGCTCCATCGGCGCCGACGCCGTGGCGCGCTCCACGCCCGACGGTTACACCCTGGGCGTCGCCACCGTCAGCACCATGGCCACCAATCCGGCCACCAACCCCAAGAACCCGTACAACCCGCTGAAGGACTTCGCCCCCATCACCAATATGGTGAACGTCCCCAACGTGCTGACGGTCAACCCGGCCGTGCCAGCCAAGACCCTGGCCGAGTTCATCGCCCTGCTGAAGGCCAACCCCGGCAAATACGCTTACGCCTCCTCGGGCGCGGGCGGCATCGGCCACCTGGACGGCGAGCTGTTCAAGTCGCTGACCAAGACCGACATGGTGCACGTGCCCTACCGCGGCTCGGGCCCGGCCCTCAACGACGTGATCGCCGGACAGGTCAATGCCCAGTTCGACAACCTGCCCTCGTCCATGCCCCACATCCAGGCCGGCAAGCTGCGCGCCCTGGCCGTGGCCGCGCCCAAGCGCCTGCCGGCACTGCCGGACGTGCCCACCTTCTCCGAAGGCGGCCTGCCGGAAATGGACAACATGGCCTGGTACGGCCTGGTCGCGCCCGCCGGCACGCCGCAGGCCGTGATCGACCGCATCCATGACGCGACCGTCAAGGCACTCAAGGATCCGAAGATCATGCAGCGCCTGGCTGACGGCGGCTCGTTGGTGGATGGCAACACGCCTGCCGAGTACGCCGCCCAGATCAAGCGTGAGCTGGAGCTGCGCCAGCGCATCGCCAAGGAACGCAACATCCAGTCGACCAACTGATCGTCCACGGCACCGCGCCGGCCCGTCTTCGGGGCCGGCCATACCCGAGAGCCGGCCTTCCCAGGCCGGCTCTTTTCCTGTTACCCGCGCATTTCCGGCAGGCGTGCTTTCTCGAGGCCCGGCCTTGACTGCAATCGCCCCGGTGGTAGCATGTGCGACCGTGCGATCCCATTTTTCTCCCATCCCCTGCGCCGCCTGCGCGCTTTGCGCCCTGCGCTCGACCCTGTTGAGCTCGCAGGAAGTCGCCGCGCGCTCCGCCTACGCCCGCTCCAAGCCCGGCTAATCGCCCGCTTTTCCCCTTCCTGAGCCTTATCCCGGCCCGCCGCCGGCTGCCTGCGCACATCCGCGCTTTCCGCAGCCTTGCTGCTGGCCGGCGCCAGCCCTGCCGCGTGGCCGGGCCCCAAGCCTCGTCTCTTTATCCGCAAGCCGCCGGAGGCTTTCGGCCAGGCCACGCACCGACCTATACCAAGCGCCATGCAACTCACCAAGAATTTCGTCAAAGCCAAGAACCCCTGCGCGGGCGGCTACAAATGGTTCATCCGCGACCACAACGGGCAAGGAGACTACCAGGCCGTGCTTGACGCCTTGGTCGCCGACGGCCGCGTCAGCGACGCCTGCTGGCTGCTGGACCAGTTCGGCCCCACCGACGCCGTGCTGCGGCTGGATTCGGTCGACGCCAACGCCATCGTCTTTGCCGGCACCCTGGAAGTACGCATGGGCATCAATGTGGACAGCGTGGTGCGCGCCGGGCGCAGCATCGTCACCGGCGGCGGCATCCGCGCCGGCGAGACCATCCAGGCGGGCGAGAACATCACCGCCGGCGCCACCATCGCCAGCGGCGGCAACATCCGCGCGGGCGGCGACGTCATGGCCGACTGGGGCATCGAGATCGCCACCCGCCTGGATTGCGGCGGCAACGTCCGCGCCAAATGGGACATCTGCGCCGGCCAGGACCTGGCCGTGACCGGCCACCTGCATGCCGGACAGGACGTGCAGACGCAAGGCGCGATCAAATGCGGCCAAGGCATCAAGGCCGGCGGCGACGTGCGCGCCGAAAAGGAAATAGACGCGGCCTGCGGCATCCAGGCCGGTGGCTCCATCCAGTGCGGCGAGCACCTCGCCTCCGGTTGGGGCCTGATCGCCGGCGAGGACATCCGCGCCGAAGGTGCGATCCGCGCGGGTGAAGGCGTGCAGGCCGAAGGCATCATCGAAGCGGGCGCGGGCCACGGCATCTACGCCGGCCTGAGCGTGCGCCTGGACGCCTGGGCCGCCTGCGCGCGGGTCGTGGCGCAGAGCCGGCCCGAACAGTTGGTCAGCGGGCACTGGCACGACCAGGACAGCGCCGCCTACGCATAGCGGCTGCCCTGGCGCAACGCCGCCTACTCTGGCTTGATGTTCGCTTCCTGCATGCGCCGGCCCCAGGTGCCCAGTTGCGCCTGCACGAAAGCCTGCTGCTGCGCCTGCGTGTTCGGCGCCGCCGTCATGCCCAGGGCGGCAAACTTCTGCTGCACCTCGGGCCGCGCCAGCGCGTCGTTCACTGCCTTGTTCAAGCGCTCCAGGATCGGTTGAGGAATGCCGGCAGGACCGGCCAAGCCGACCCAGACCACCAGGTCAAAATCCTGGTAGCCCGTCTCGGCGAACGTCGGCACGTCCGGAAAATCCGGTAGCCGGCGCTCCGTGCTGATGGCCAGCGCCCGCAGCTTGCCGCCGCGCAGCAGCGGCGTCGCGACCGACAGGTCGGCCATCACGTAATCGACCTGCCCTCCCGCCAGGTCCGTCAGCGCCGGCGGCTGGCTCTTGTAGGGCACGCCTTCGGCGCGCACGCCCGCGATGCGATTGAAGGCGGCCGCGCCGACCTGCCCGCCGGGCGAACCGTAGCCGTAGTTCAAGGAACCCGAGGCAGCCTTCTTCACGAACGAGGCCAGGTCCTGGTACGGACCATCGGCGCGCACCAGCAGCAGCATGGGCATGGTGGTGAGGCGCGACACGTGGCTGAAGTCCTTCTGCGCGTCGTAGGGCAGGTTCTTGAACAGGCCAGGATTGATGGAGTTCAGGGAACTGCTGGAGATCGTCAGGGTATAGCCGTCGCCCGGCGAACGCACCGCGTACTCAGTGCCGATCAAGCCTTGGGCGCCAGGCTTGTTTTCGACGATCACGTTGGCCTTCAAGTCGCGGCGCAGCTCTTCCGCGATGATGCGGGCGCTGGTGTCGGTGGCGCTTCCTGGCGAAAAGGCCGCGACGATCTTGATGGGCTTGTCGCCGGGATAGCTTTCGGCCTGCGCCGCGCCTTGCGCGGACAGGCCCAACACGGCGCACGCCAACAGCGCGAATCGAATCGTTTTCATGGTTTTGTCTCCTGGTTTTATGGGTACTGCTATCTATGCGCTACCGCTCTGATGGCGGTGTCGTCGCATTCATCTCGCCCAAGCGCGGCGGGCCTCGGCGTATGGCTGCGGGAGTGTCCGACAGCTTTATCGGTATGCCCGGCCCGTGGTAGTCGTCACGCCGGACCACCATCTGGCGGTGCTCGGTATGCGCGGCGGCGGCCACCGACGCCATGTCCAGGATGGGCGCGGCGGGCACGTTCTGCGCCAACAGTTGCTTGCCGAACGCGTCTCCGTCGACCTGCGCGAATGCCTGGGCCAGGGCCGCGTCCACCTCGTCGCGATTGACCACTCTTTGCCCGTTGGACTTGTAGCGCTCGTCCTGCGCCATCTCGGCCATGCCCAGCTGCCCGCACAGCTTGGCAAACAGACGGTCATTGGCCACCGCGATGAACAAAGGGCAAGTCCGGGTCTGGTAGACGTTGTAGGGCACGATGTTGGGATGACCGTTACCGCTGGGCCGCGGCGTATTGCCCGAGGCCAGGTAATTGGCCAGGAACGGATGCGCCACGGACACGGCGGAATCGTAGAGACACACGTCGGCCATCTGCCCGCGCCCGGTGCGATGGCGGGCCTGCAGCGCCAGCAACACGGCAATCGCGGCATTCATGCCGGTGGTGAGATCGACCACCGGCACCCCCAGCCTCAAGGGTTCGCCGCCCGCCTCGCCGTTGATGCTGAGCAGGCCGGCCATGGATTGCACCGCGGCGTCGTAGCCCGGCAATTCGCCCAGCGGACCATCGTCGCCAAAACCCGTGATGCGGCAATGGACCAGCCGCGGAAAGCGCTCGGTGATGGCGGACGGTTCGGCCACGCCCCAGCTGCGCAGCGTGCTGGCCTTGAAGTTTTCGATCAGCACGTCGGCGGTTTCGAGCAATTGCCAGAACGTCTCGCGTCCGGCCTCGTTGTTCAAGTCCAGCACCATGCTGCGCTTGTTGCGGTTCACGGCGCGGAAATAGGCCGAACTGCCATCCACGAACGGAGGGCCGAAGCCGCGGCATTCATCGCCCTCCGGCGACTCGATCTTGATCACGTCGGCGCCGTGGTCGCCCAGCATCTGGCCGCAGAACGGCCCTGCCAGGACGCGCGACGCGTCGATCACGCGCAGGCCGGCCAGTGCGCCGCCGGCATCGCTGCTATGCATGTCTGTCTCCTTTCCGTTTCAGGGCTCAGGCCGTGGCGCGGGCGATCAGCCAGCTGAATTCCCTGCCCTGTGCGCCCGCCCGCGTGCTCATGCGCAGGGCGAGCCGATGGTTGTGCGCATCCAGCGCCCCCTCAAGCAGGCCGTTCCAGGCTTGCGCCACGCAGGGGTGGGCATCGGCCACGCCGTCCATCAGGTTCCAGCCCCGTTGCGTCACGCGCACGCCGTCCGGGGTTTCGACCAGCTCGCAGGCATCGCCCTGCGCTTGCGCCAGCGCCGCCATGAAGCGCCCGAACTGCAAGGCGGAGGCATCCTGCGCCACGCCCAGCGCCTGCGCGGTCTGGTGATAGAACTGCATGCCTATCATTCGTCCGGTCAGGTGCAGCAGGCCGGCCGCTTCCTCGGGGCCCCACAGGTTCACGGCCACGGGCAAGGCGCTGCGCACGTACTCCATGGCGTAGTTGCGGCTGGCCTTGGCCAGGCGCGTCGCGGGCCAATCCGCGGTGGGCAGCGTGGGCGCGGCCGCGGCATCGAAATCGGGCGCATCCTCATTGCGACAAAAGCGCAGGCGTTCATGCGGCTGCAGGTCGCGGTCGTATTCGTAGTAATAGCCCTCGAGGCCGGATTGGCCGTCGACGGCCTGCTTGGTGCATACGAAGCCCAGCCGCGGGTTGTTGAGCGAGACGCCATTCTGCGCGTGCCAACCCGCCAGCATGGCGCGCGACACCTCCGACGGTATCGCGCATAGCGCGGTGCCCGACCAGATCCAGCGCGGCGCGGAATAGCGTATCCAGGCCTTGCGGTCGGACTCGTGCATGTACTGCACCGCCACGCCGCCGATATGGTTGGACAGATAGTGATACTGCGCCGCCGCGACGGCGGGTGGCAGATGCGCGATGCCCAGCTTCTTCAGGCCCGGCAGGAAGCGCTCGTTGCGCTGGCGGCAGAAGATCTCGTAGACCAGCTCCGCCGCGCGCGCCGTGCCGCGGCGGGTCACGGCCGACAGAACCATGCCCGTGAAGAACGCGTGGTACCACTCGGAAACCGCGCGCCAACCGCGCTCCTCGGATTGCATATCATGCATGGCCATTCACTCCGGTGGGAACCGCCACGGAACCGGGCAGCAGGGATTGCATGGACGCGACGGCGAAGTCGGCGATGTCGCGCGCAATGGCCTCGCGATCCGCCTCCGATTCCCCGGTCCTCGGGCGATACCACATGGTGGTCCAGTTCAAGGCGCCCAGCAGCGGCTTGACCTGCAAGGCCGGGGGGCCGCGCCGGAAGTCGCCCGCCGCCATGCCCGCCTCGATCACGCTGCGGAACAAGGACTCGTAGCGGTCGCGCTGCCGCACCAGCTCTTCCAGTTCGGCGCGCTGGCCCGCGGTGGTGCGTCCGGCCAGATGCAGCTCGACGCCCTGCACCGTGACGCGCTGGTATGGCAGATGCGCCATCATCAGATGGGTGTGGGCATGGGCCATGTTCCACAGCCGCTGCGGCGGCGACGCGGCAGCGTCCTCGGCCAGCGGCGTCAGCGCATCCAGGTTCAATTGCATGGCGCGCCGGTGCACGGCGAAGAACAGGTCGGTCTTGCTGCGGTAGTAGTAATAGACGCTGCCTTTCGTCACGCCGATCAGGTCGGCGACCGAATCGATCGTCGTCGCGGCGAATCCCATTTCGGTGAAGGCCTGCGCGGCGGCGTCCAGCAGTTCCACCTGCCGCAGCGGCATTTCGTCGTAAGGAATAACGGTCTTGGCTTTCATGATGTTCCTAGCGTTGCGCGGCCGCGCCGGCGCTTTTCTTGATGGCGCGGGCCAGGACCACGCGCTGGATTTCGGAGGTGCCTTCGTAGATTTCGGTGATGCGCTGGTCGCGGTAGCAGCGCTCCACCGCGCTGGGCTTTACATAGCCGCGCCCGGCCAGGATCTGCATCGCGTCGTCCACCACGCTGTGCGAGGTTTCGCTGGCCAACAGCTTGGCCATCGCGCCCAGCGTGCCGATGTCCTGCCCCGCGTCGTAGGCCCGCGCGGCCTCGTAGGTCATCATCCGCGACGACGACAACGCGGTGGCCGCATCGGCCAGCTTGAAGCCCACGCCCTGGTGGTCGATGATGCTGCGCCCGAAGGTCTGGCGCTGCACCGCGAAGTCCCGCGCTTCGGCATAGCTGCACAGGGCAATGCCGTTGGCCTGGGCGGCCACCACCACGCGGCCGATGCTCAGCGTCGCCAGCGCGAGCTTGAGCCCTTCTCCCAACGCCCCGACCACGCTTTCCGCGCCGACCCAAGTGTCCACTTTCAAGTTCGTGGTGGTAGTGCCGCGTATGCCCATCTTGTCTTCGTAGTGGTCCACCACTACGCCAGGCGCGTCGCGGTCGACCACGAATGCGCTGATGTTGTTGCGCGCGCCCGCCTCGCCCGTGCGTGCGAACACGATGAAATAGCGCGAATGCCCGCCGTTACCCAGCCAGCACTTTTCCCCCCGGATGCGCCAGCCATCGCCTTCAGGCACCGCCGTGGTCGACAGGGCCGCCGCATCCGAACCCGCGCCGCGCTCGCTCAGGGCGAAATTGACCGCATGGCCATCACGCGCCAAGCCGCCCAGCAGCACCATCTTCTGTTCGGCTGAACCTCCCAGGATGACCGGGAAGGCGCCCAGCGACAGCGCCGCCAGGATGGCGGCCGTGGAGGCGCAGCCCTGGGCCACGGTCTCCACCACCGCGACCAGCGAGGTCAGCGATGCGCCTGCGCCACCATATTCGGCCGGAATAAAAAGGCCGGAAATCCCGCTTTCCCGCAAAGGCGCCAGGTGTTCCACGGGGTAACGCTGATCCCGGTCGATCGCGGCGGCGACGGGCGCAAAGGCCCGCGACGTCAGCTCGGCGGCCTTGTCCCGCCAGGCGCATGCTTCCGGGTTGAGTGAGGGATTCCAGATCACGGACATCGTTGTCTCCAGCAACATACTAATCAGTATTTAGTGAGTTGAACGAGAACATACTACTTGGTATTTTTCTTCGATACCTGGGGAAAACCCGGGATGTAATGAGGAGGCTCCGCAGGCGGACCCCAGTCCGCCCGCAGAGCGCCAGCATCAAGCGGCTGCGATCGCCTCTATGCAGCTTTCGCCTGCGGCGCCGGGCTGCGCAGCACCAGCATCAGTCCCAGCAGGATCGCCCCCATCCCGCCCAGGCTGAGCGCCGACAGGCGGTTGCCCAGGATCAGGTAATCCAGGGCTGCGGTGCCGGCCGGGACCAGATAGAACAGGCTGGTGACGTTGACCAGATTGCCGGCCTGGATCATGCGGTAGAACAGCAGGGTCGCGCCGACGGATATCACCAGCCCCATCCAGATCAGCGGTAAAACGAAGCCCGTCACCCACTCCACATGGATAGGCTGGAACGGAACGAACAGCAGGCACAGCGCCAGGCTGACCACGTATTGCAGCGGCATGACGTCCATGGGCGTCTGGCGCAAGCGCTTCTGCAGCATCGCGCCGCTGGTCATGCAGAGCAGCGCGGCCAGCGCATAGACCATGCCGGCCGCGGAAAAGCGCGCCATGCCTATGCTCTGGTAGACCACCATCACCAGCCCGCACAAGGCGAGAAACAGGCCGGCCAGGCGCGGCCATGAATAGCGCCTTTCCATCACGGCCAGCGTCAGGATGGGCTGCGCGCCCAGCAGCGTGGCCAGCACTCCCGGCGTGATGCCGTGGTCCAACGCCAGCAGGTAGCAGATGGAGTAGCCGCCGATGAGCATCAGGCCCGTGGCCGCCACGGTCAGGCGCGTGCCTGGCGCGGGCAGCCAGCGTCGCCGCCATACGCAGATCAGCAGCAGTACGGCCAGAGCCAGGATGAAGCGCAGCAGCAGGAAGCCGAACGCGGAGGCGTGGGACAGCCCCCATTTGGCGAAAATCGCGCCGCCGCTCCACAGCAGCACGAACAAGGAAGTGGAGCCATAGGAGGTCCACGCGGTTCTATCGAAAGACATGAGGTTTCTACCTGTCGGGGTATTAACAGGCTCCGGCTCCGCCCGCGCAGGCGCACGCAAGCGTGCGCTAGACGGATGCAATACGCATCAAGACGTCTGGCAAATCTGCAGGGGAAGGGACTGGAGTCGCGTTGCGGACGGCGTCAGCCGACGACGACCGCGGAAGGCGGGTAAGCGCCCGAGACCACGCCGCAAGGCGGCGCGACCGGCGGCGATACCACCGTGGACACGACAGGAGAAAAACCGGGGGAAACTGCGGAGTGCCGGGACGACACGCGCGCGCGCTCATCGGCTGCGGAAGCAGCGGATGCGAAGTCGGCGAGGAGCGTGTGATCAGGCATGGGGCGTAGCCTACCGTCTGCGTGCAACTTGGTCAAGCGATGCGGCGCTGCTCCACCCCCATGTCGCGCCACGCTTCGCCATGGCAGGTGAACATCAGGATCTGGTGGCGCGTGGCCGCGTCGAACAACGCGCGCTTCATGAAGTCGCGCCGCGCGTCGTCGGTGTGGACCAGCGCGTCGTCCAGCAGCAGCAGCGTCGGCCGCCCTGCTTCGCGTAGCAAGTCCGCGTAGGCGAAGCGGGCCAGGATGCCCAACTGCTCGCGCGTGCCGAAGCTGAGCGCGGACAGCAGGTCCTCGCCGCCGGCGCGGCGCAGCGCCATGGGCAGCAAGGCTTCGTCCAACCTCAAGTCGGCCTCGGGGAACAGCAAGGCCAGGTAGTGGTTCAGCCTGCGCGCCAGCGGCGCCTGCAGGCGCTGGGTGGCGGCGGCGCGCTTGTCCGCCAGCAGCTTCTGCAAAAGTTCCAGGGCGGCCGCCCGCCGGGCGAAGTCGCCGCGCCGCCGTTCCA
>LNAP01005149.1_pt1 | contig 11716 bp, 9 predicted proteins | sample 602601 | NCBI WGS metagenome assembly LNAP01 (sample SAMN02440304, study PRJNA202911) | soil metagenome | biome: Subtropical and temperate rainforests or woodlands; isolation source: soil samples (1 kg each in a 20% v/v slurry with milli Q water) were... ... | reverse complement strand
TGGTGTGCAGGGCCATTTTTTCTAAATCAGTCCCCGTTCTGCAAAGGACATGACCGAGGCATCGGTCACAATGAAGTGATCGAGCACCTTGACGTCAATCAGCGCAAGCGCCTGACGAAGCTGCTGTGTCAGCATCTCATCGGCTCGTGATGGCTCCGCGTTACCACTGGGGTGGTTATGGGCAACGATCACCGCCGACGCATTTAGCTTCAAACCAACACGCACCATTTCGCGCGGATACACCGATGTTTGCGTGGTCGTGCCGCGAAACATCTCCATGCCGGCGATCAACCGGTTCTGGGCGTCGAGCCACAGCGCAACAAAGCTCTCATACTCCTGACCTCCTAGAAACAATCTCAAGTAGCTTTTCACGGCATCGGGAGATGCCAGAGAGTCCGAAGGTTCCCTTAAAGTTTCCTCCAGCGCACGTCGCAGTAGTTCACGTGCCGCAAGCAGCCGGTCGGAAACGGCATACGCAGGAATCTCCTCGGCAATACCGGGAACGGTTGCCGGGAAATTTCGCCTCAGGCCGAACAGCTCAGCCAGCGAATGATTGAGACAATTGGCCGCCGACGATTCGAGCAGGATCTCCAGTAGCTCACGGTTGGTTTGATTCATCATCTTGGGTGCCTCCAAAGAAATGCAGGACGGCCCCTCCCCCTGCGGGCGATGAGTCGCCCCGCGGGGTGGAATGAATGGATTCGGATTACTGCAATACGCCAGCTTCGTCAGCGGCTTTTCCGGCATCAAGGATCTTCTGGCTTGCGCTGAAAATCTTCTGCGCCGACTTCTCCGGCAAGGGTTCGCCGTCGAGCCACGACTGGATGTAGCCACGCGACTCATCGCGTCCGGGCAGATCGAGAATGGAGCACAGCAGGAAAGCCACGCCTTCCGCCTCGACCTCCTGAATGCTTCTGGGAATCGTCGCGGCATCGTGGCAATCGTCTTCCTCGGTATGACCGAGCACTACATGCGCCATTTCATGAAAACGCGTCTTGTGCGGATACTCGGCGATCGGACTCACGGCAATTCGCCGTTTCACCGCATAGCCCTGCACATTCCCGTCCATGAATTCGAATGCCTCCTGCGTAATGCCCAGCCCCGTCAAGGCAACATCGGCATTCCACTGGGGCGACTCGATCGGTTCGAGGTAGTCCTCGCCTTCGGTCTGTTCCAGACTGAACCAGCGCGGCGCCAACTTGAACAGCGTCAGGAGACGGATGTTGTCGTTAGACAAATCACCGTCTGATTCCGTGTCTCTGTGCTTGACCGTGATCGGCATCCAGAGCGACAGGGCTTTCTGTCCCTTGGATACCGAACGTCCCAGTTCCTTCCAGCGGTTGAAACTGGCGATCGGCGACAGAGGCAGATTCCGCTCCTGCAACTGAATGGCTGCCAGGATCTGGTTGCCGAGACTGAAGCGATGAAACCGGCCATAGGCCGCGCTGACGATGCCAGGCTCCGTCAGTGCCTGTTTGAGCAGTGGTGAAAATTTGTCGTGCATGGTGCCTCCTATGAAAAATGGGGAGGCACCGCCCCTGTCGGGGAGCAATGCGTTCCCCGTGGGATGAAATTTCCGGCCGAAGCCAGGTGGTGAGTGGAAGGACTGGATAGCCCTTCGCGTTGCTGCTTGGTTACTTCCGTTTCGCAGACCAGACCGACAGCGCGAACTCCTTCGCTTCGACCGCATGCGGCCCGAGAAACTCGCTGGGCTTGCCTTCGATCTTGATGAAGAGTCGCCGACCAACCACGGCAATGTGCTGACGCGCGCCACAATCCGACTGAAAGCGCGCGCGCAGGAATTGCTGGTAGTCGCCTTGCCATCCGGCAGGAGGTGCAAATGCCCCCTGACCACCCGGCATGGTGTCGATCAGACTGAAATCGATTACGCCGTACATGAACGGTCTCCTAAGCGGTCTGGTGCAGCGCCTGTTCGACGCAGCCCAGCGCGGGAAACCCCGCCTTGCCCAGATGGACGAATACATCCAGCCAGTCGATTCCCTTCTTGCCTTCGGGTATATCGAGCGCCGGCGCAATCGCACCTGCCCGAATTCCCATGCCCCACAGCCGCGTAACCAGTTCGCGTGCCGCTTCCTGTCCGTGGCCGGATGGATGCTGCGGCGATGGCCGGTCCTTGTCAGCGAAGACCAACACCTGCTCGATACCGGCCGGCGGTTGAAACGTCGCCAGCAGATGAGCGTTGCCGGTCGCCCAGGTCGGAATTCCAACCGCCTCGGTGACGGCAAGTGCCGTCTCGATACCCTCGGTCACTGCCAAACGATTTCCCGCCGGCGCCAGCCGAATGGCACTCCCGGTCATCTGTCGCGCCAAAGGATGGCGCATCAGTTTCTTGGGTGCATCCACCGGCGCTTTGCGACCGTCTGAGGTCAGATAGGTACGATGGATCGTCACCGCATCCCCCCCTTTCCCGGTCACTTGCGCGATCAGGGTTGGGTAGTCGGCGAGCAGCCGGTTGTCCTCGAAGTAACCGAGCGCCGCATGAAACCGCAGCGTCACGGGCACCTTGACCGACAATCCACGCCGGGCCAGATACAAACGGGCCGGTTCGGCGCTGGGATGCGACAAGGGAACAGACTCCCGCCAGGTTCGATTCAACTGCTCCCGGCGAATCTCGTCTTCGGATTTCGCCGTTCCCGACTTGGCGTGGCGAGAGCGGCTGCCGACCTGTTCGGCCACCTCGCGGATGGCGCGGCCAAAATCCCAGCCGTTGATCCACATCAGCAGCGCAAAGCCGTTGGCAAAACTGCCGCAGGTATTACAGATGCCCCCACCCGTTTCGGCGACATCCCGAAACAGGCGAAAGCCATCCCGACCGCCATGAACCGGACAAGGCACGTGTTTGCCTTTACGTTCCAGAGCGGCTTTCAGCGATGGCGCCAGAGTGAGCAGCACTCGCTCCCAGCGATCACACGCATCTTCCTTGACTTGCTGCGTCTCGTACTCGTGCTTCATTGCCGATGCCTCCATGTAAAACTCCGTGTGGAAATCTCCGCGCGGCATGGAGCAATCCCGACCGGGAATGGCTCCCCGGCGGGGTTAGTGAATGCTGTTTGTTTTCTCGTGGCCAGCTACCACACGTCCGTCCGATGCCTTATGGCGTCAGACTGAATCCCATGTTCAGGCTTTGCACAGCGGGCTCACACAGCCCGTTAAACCCGCTCTGAAAAACCCCGGCACACAGTGCGTGCGCCGGGAAAGACACAGGGGAGGAAACAGGAGCGATGCTACGCAGACCTGATCCCGCCTGGGATTTGAAATGTGACCTTTTTGGATCGATTTCGACGTTCCTGAAATACAACCAGCATGGCCCGCATCAGCGCGCCACGTCGGTAGCGGAAACCGCTGCCCTGTTGGGCAACGGCCTCCTACCGAGTGCAGGTTTTCACGTCAGGCAGCTTCGGCTTCCGCCTCCATCGCCCCGGCGTTCCCTTTGTCGAGATCGAGTGCCGCATTGATCTCGCGTTGGCGAACCAGCAACTGCGCCAGCCTCTTCTCCTTGTCGAAGGGTTTGGCCAACTCCATCAGAATGTCTGCCAGGCGCTTTTCTGCCCGAGCCAGATCCTCATGCACTTCTGACAACCGACCTTCCAGACCGTTGGCAACGTTCTCGATCACCCTGACCATCCCTTGCGGGTTGTCGGAATGATGCGCCGCATAAGCTCGACGACCTTTCAGAAGGAAACACGGGCCATCCGATGCGCCCGTCGGTATCAGCACCGAGACAGCAAAGCCGGCGTACTGCCCGACTGCAATCTCTCCCGCCGCGGACTTCCAGTTCCCGATTTTCCGGGTTCTGGCCTTGGCTTCGTTATAGAACCGCGCCAGTGCCTCTCCCGCCGCCGATCGTTCGACATACCGCTCGCCATCGATCTGCATGCAAAAGCGCACACCCCGTACATCTACTCGATCAGCAATATCGGCTTCAATCGATGCGATCCGTTGCCGGATTTTCTCGATCTGGCCGGGCAATGTCGCCGACTCCCGCTGGTTCGACCATCGCTGGTTGTCCCATTGGGATTTCAACAGGGACAGCTTCGCGACATCGGCATCGATGCCCGCCTTTTCCATCACCAACGGATTTCCCGATGCCAGGGCTTTCACCTCGGCATAGGACAGGGCCGCCAACTCCACGTCTTCCGCACTCCGCATGCCGGTATCTCCCCGCATCACCTGGGCAATGAAGCGCGCCTTGGTTTCGAGGGTCTGCCAGATGTAGGCATCAAACGAGGCTTCAGTCACGTAGCGAATGATGCGCACTTCTTCGTTCAGGTTGCCCTGTCGAATAATGCGCCCCTCCCGCTGTTCGACATCCGCCGGTCGCCACGGGGCGTCCAAATGGTGCAACGCCGCCAGTCGGGTCTGGATATTGGTGCCCACCCCCATTTTCAGGGTGCTGCCCAACAGGACACGAATCCGCCCTTCCCTTACCGACTTGAACAGTTCTGCCTTTGCGGTATCGCTGTCGTAATCGTGGATGAAGGCGATCTCGGTTCCGGGAACGCCCATTTCCACGAGCTTGGCTCGAACGACGTGATAGACACTGAACCGTCCATCGTCCGTCGGTGTGCTCAGATCGCAGAACACGGCCTGGGTGCCACGAAACGCTGTGGTATCCCGCCAGATTCCGTAGATCCTGTCTGCACACAAACTGACCTTGCCGTCCTGTGCCTCTTGCCCTGATGGATCGACCAGCCGCATATCCAACGCCGCCTTGCGGCCATCGTTGGTGACAGCGAGCATGTTGTCCTCATTGGGCGACACATCCCCATTGCGTATGGCTTCCGCACGAGCAACCAGGGTTGCCACAAAGGCCTTCAGTTCCAACGTAGGCTTGGCGGCGACCGTCTCCAAATGGAAGCGAGGCACGGGCAGCTTCAGCATCTCCGCGGTACGAATATCGGCCACTTCCCGGAACATGGTCATCAGTTCCGGCAAATTGACGAAGCGAGCAAACCGCGTGTTCATGCGATAGCCCCCACCGTCCGGCGATAACTCGAGCGCCGTGACCGATTCCCCGAAGTTCCCCGCCCATGTATCAAATTGCGCTACATGGTTGGCACGCAGCGTTGTCGGCTGCAGGAACCGTTGCATGGTCCACATTTCGGCCATCGAGTTCGACACTGGTGTTCCGGTCGCGAATACCACACCCGAACAGCCGCCCTGCTTTTCCATCACATGACGCGTCTTCACAAACATATCGAAGGCGCGTTCCGAGTTGGAATTCGGCAAACCTGCCACCCGCGTCATTTTGGTGAAGCGGTACAGGTTCTTGAAGTAGTGCGCCTCATCGATGAACAGAAAATCGATGCCCAGTTCCTCGAACGTGAGCATGTCATCCTTTTTCGATTTGGCTGACAGTTTCTCCAGCCTGGCGAGCCAGATCTTTTTGGCCCGCTCCAACTCCTTGACGATCCGATTTCCCCGCTTGTTCGTCGTCGAGGCCCGGATGGCGCACTCGATTTCGTAAACTCGCTCTTCGATGAACGACGCCATTGCGTCATCGCTCATCTTGATCCTCTCGAAAGAGGCATGGGTAATCAGTACGCCATCCCAGTCACCGGTGGCAATCCGTGACAACAGCGTCCGGCGTTTATCTCCCACCAGATCGTCCTTGCTGGCCATCAGGATGTTGGCACCTGGATAGGCTCGCAAAAACTCGGCGGCAAACTGCTCCAGCATGTGGTTGGGCACGACATAGCAGGGCTTGCCCGCGATGCCAAAACGCCGCAACTCCATCCCGCCGCAAATCATCGTCAGGGTTTTACCGGCGCCGACCACATGGGCCAGCAAGGTATTCACCCCGCCGGAGACGATTCGCCAGATGGCGTCTTTCTGATGCCGATGGAGGTTGTACACCTCCGAAAATCCCGGCAAGGAAAGCCTTGACCCATCGAACTCCCTGAGCCTGACGGCATTGAACTGGTCGTTGTACATCCTGACCAGCCGCTCACACCGTTCGGGATCGGCGAAAACCCAGGAGCGAAATGCCTCCTTGAGTGCCTGCTGCTTTTCCCGTACGGCAATGGTTTCCTCCGTGTTCACGAAATACCGGTCAGTGACCGGATCGCGATCCCGTATCGTTGGCACCATCTGATTGAGCGTAACCACAAACAGCTCGCCCGCCGTCATGCGACCCGTACCATAGGTTTGGGTCGATGCTACCGACCGTTCGCCCTGCCACGGCACATCGATGTTCCATGCGCCAGCCTCGGCACTGAACTCCACCGTGCAACCTTCGCATTCCAGAAGATGATCGAGGAATGCTGCATAGTCACGCGACGGAATCCACGTTGAACCTATCCGGGCATCGATTTCGCCCGGTCCCAAATCCGCCGGAATGACCGCCTTGAGCGCCATGACGTTACGGGCATAGTCATCACCCGCGACGTCCGCCATGTCCAGCTTATGGCGCACATTGCCCGACAGATAGGCATCGGCGGTTTCCCAAAGCGCACTTTCCGGATTCAGGAAGATCAGACCGCGATCCGCCATATCCGGGAGGAACTGCGCCCTCTCCCGCCCCAGCAAGGACTCCATCAACGGAACGTCGATGCGACCACGCTCGTGCAAAGAGACAAGCAGCGCTTCTTCGGCTGACTCACACCGATCCACCTTGCGAACCACCCCCACCGTTCTGCGGTAGAAAATGTCCGCCTTCTCTGCCGTGCCGCTTTCCGGATCGAAATTCTCCAGAGAAAGCAGCAGTGGCAGGTCAGGATCGCCCTTGAAGGCCAGCTTGTTGGCTTTGGCATGCAGATAGCCATGCCGTGCCACAAAGCCGTCATAGGCCATGTTGAGTGCCAGCCGGTAACTGCCCAACCGACTATCGTCCGCCGTGACATGCTGAACATGGAGTAGCCGGCGTGCTGCGTCCCGGATGGCCATCAAGCCGACAATGCGCTTGGCAACCGTTGCCGATACCGCCCCCTCAATGACCAGCAGTTCCTGCCCCTCCGAAACAGCCAGACGGCCATCCTCAGTGAAGCAGTACGCACCGGGTTTGACGAACTCAGGCGCTGCAACACGAATGTCCCGCTGCACCTGCTCCGACCGATCAGCCTTGCGGGTCAGACGCGGCACGTAGATCCCTTCGGGCAAATGGGCTACCCGATCGTGCAACGCCGCCTTCACATCGCCATTGAAAATGGCTGCATTGGCGAGGCCATAGCCATTCGACTTCTGGCTCAAGCGTCCGATCAGCATGTCCGGGTTCTGGACATACCAGTTCGAGACAAACAGGCGGCGATGCCCATCACAGAGACCATACGGTGCTTCCACCACACTCAGCCAATCGTCTGCGGCCTTCTCGCCTGCTGCCAACTTCTGCAGGAAGACGATATCGGTCGTGACGTCGGTATTGGCCAGCGGTGAAAACGTCCCGGACGGCAAACGAATTGCACCGACCAGTCGTGCCTGCGACGCAATGTATCTCCGCGCCCGGTCTTCCCATTTGTCCAGCGTTCCGGCCGACGTAATGAACGCCACCAGACCACCCGGACGGGTCACTTCCAGGGCTCGCCCGAAGAAGTAGTCATGGATCAGAAAATCGGCGTAGGGCACATTCCGGTCGTCCGGCACCTGATAGTTCCCGAAGGGAACATTAGAGATCACCAGATCGAACCAGTCCTTGGGTAGCCGTGCCTTTTCAAAACCGATCGGCAGTGTCCGAACACCGTGATGCCCGTACTGGCGCTGCAGGATGCGTGACGACAGACGGTCGATCTCGATAGCGGTAATTTCCGACGCTTCCGCCATATCCTTCGGCATGGCACCGATGAAATACCCGATGCCGGCAGAAGGCTCCAGAACACGACCACCCTGGAATCCCATGCGACGCACCGCCGCCCAGAGTGCTTCGATCACGAAAACTTCCGTGAAGTGGGCATTGACGACGCTTCCCTTGGCGCTTTCGTAGTCTCCGCCAAGCAAGTCAGGCAAGGATTCAGCTCTCGCCCTCCACGCAGGATCGTCCTGATCGGGATTGAACGCTTTGGAAATGCCACCCCACCCGGTATAGCAGTTGAGGACATTGCGCTCGTCTTCAGTCGGCGGACGGTTCTCCGCTTCCAGACACGACAACAGCGAGACAGCAGCCAGGTTCGCATCGAACTTGGTGACGTCGCCTCGCAGCATCGAATGCACGGTGGCATCCAGGCTGGGCCACAACACCCGCGGTGGCCGTTGAGGTTGCGGCTCCCCGATCAGCGCGGGAGACACAAATTCGACTTCGTTATTGCCCGCCGGTACGGTGATCTGTACCGGTACCACCAAGGGGAACGCGATGATTTCCGCCGACGTAACGACGTGGGAGATCATCGGAAGCGGATCGTCCGGAGCGAACCCCGGCAGCCACATGGTGACTTCCGCCAGTTTCTTGAGTTTCACGTTTATCTCCTGAAAATGCCGGAGACACGTGTCCCCATCCGGGGTGTGTCCCCGGATGGGTTGAAAATCGATTACTCGTCATGGACGTTCAGCTTTCGCCACCCGTCAGATGACCTCGTGATGCTTTTTGAGTACTAAGTGCTGCGGTACAAATGAACAGAACGGAACCGCAATATTTCAAACAGCGCAGACATCGGTTATGCCGCCTGCTTCTGGTGCCGTCTCGACAAGCCGTATCGGTATGTATTGCGGAATTTCGATAGAGCTGTCTTTACCGGCATCGACTCATCCACAAGACGACTCGTCCAGGCGCAGCCTCGACGCGTAACCGTCTTGGCGCTGACCGCACTGATCTCTGCTTCGATGACCGCAACCAGCAACTGATCAAGGGCATTCATCTGTAATGAAGTAGCAGTAATGCAGCGCTCCGGTGTCACTCCATGCTCGGTAACAAATTCCGCACGGGGCAGATTGGCCAAATCACTATCGTCATCCTGATGCTGAAGAGGGTACGTCACTACTGCCAGCTTGGAGATTTCAATCTCCTTGACTGCCACACGTACCCAACCGCAGGAATCGATATCCACATAAAACAAACGATGCTCCCGATTCGGAAGCCAATTACCTACGCCCATGGTGCTCTCCAAATAAAAGGCGGAGACACCCATTCCCGTGCGGGAGGGTTCCCCGCTCGGGTAATGGCCGTGAGGCCGAAAGAAATTACAACTGTTCCGCTTTGGCTTGCGAACATAGATACAGCAGACAGCTCGAATTGCGCGGTCCCCACCATCGACGCCAGCGGGCATGCACTTTGGCTTTCTGCTCAACCGGCAGACTGAAGTAGGTCGATCGGGCGATCCGCCACCATTTGGCGGTGAATTTGCGGTGCTCGATCTCTACGACGTCTGCACGCTGCGCACGGCGGGACATGACTTCATCCACCGATGGCTGCAACGCGGCGACCTGATCCGCGAAAAGCGGCAAGGCATCGCGCTCGGCCTTCTGCTTGCGCAGAACGGCTGATCGTTTTCTCGGGGTGTCCCGAAATCCTTCAAAGCGGGGATAGCGATCAAACATCATGACCATCCCCTTGCCATGCGAATCGCTTCGCGCAGCATGCATAAGTGTTGCCTCATGGTGCCTCCAGTCAAAGTCGGGAGACACGAATCCCCTGTGGGGGCCGCGCCCCCACAGGGTTAAGTAAATGCTGTTTGTTTCCAGCGGCCAGCTACCGCCTTTCAGCCGTCCCCATAGAGGAACAACGAAACCGGAGCTTTCCACAACGGGCTATCGTCGAATGGAACGAAACCCGTTCTGGAAAGCCCGGCACACGAAGAAATGTGTGTGCCGGGAGAAAGAAGCCTGTCATCAGCCACCCTTGCGCTTGCGACTGCGCTTGGGTTTTGGATAGCCAAATCGGACCCATGCTTCGGGATCGACGGGAAGCGGTGTCGTCCGGGCGTTCTTGAGATTGACGAAAACGCCGTGATAGCCAATCTGTCCGTAGCGAAACAACTCCCACAACAGATTCAGGGCATACAGCGATACGCCGCGATTCACGAACAGCGACTGCTTTTCGAGGGCATCGGCGAGCGAACAGGATGGCGTGTCATCGTCGGCTTCCTGCGACTCATCCGCGATCTCCGGGAGAAGATCGACGGCATGCGGCAACCGATGCGCATCGGATTTGGCCCAACGCGCCGGCACCTCGCCGAGAATGACCTGACCGTCATGCAGGCGGTTGCCCAGATCGAGCCAATACCCGCCGCCAGACCGTGCCACCGATTCCAGAATCGCTTTACGCGCCAGCCGATTGTCCACACAACCAATCGCCAAATCGGTGCGCAAACTCTCGGCCGCAGTCACTCGCCTTGTCTCCGCCTTCCAGCCGGTGCCCATCGCCATGTTGATGCGATTGACGAGCACCGTGGCCTTGGGCAGCCCCACGTCGGACGGATAGAACATCTGCCGCCCCACATTGGCTTCCGACACCTGATCAGCATCGATGACGGTCACATCCAGACCACCGGGATGGCCCAGCGCGAGCATGGCTGTGTGCAGCTGGGCCAGACCCATCAGCATCTGGGAACCGGTTCCCCCGGCCCCAATCACGGCGACACGAACCTCCCGCGAGAGCAACTCAGGCGCAAGATGATGGATAGCCATCGCTTCCTCCTGCCTGATCGCTCAAACCGGTAGCGTCGAATGCCAGCGGCACGAACAGCCCATTGGCACAGAGACGAAACGCTGTCGAACACTGCCCGCGATCGCAATTGCCAATCACGCCGGCAATCTTGAACTCACCGCGATCATCTCGATCATCCTGCGTCGAGAAGAATGCCGAGAGGCGACCATGAGAATGCAGATCGACAACCAGATGCTCGTCTTCGTCGAGCACCGGCCGGTGATAGCGGACATGACAGCATCCCGCCGATTCTTCCGTCGGGAACACCAGCCGCATATCGCCGGACATGGCATGCCACTCGATCCATCCCACGCACTCCTCAGGACACCGATCGAGCGCGTACCGGTAGAACTCCGTGACCAGATGGCGAGGAATCTTGCCAAAGGTCAGGGACAACTCCCGGCCCACCCAGCCATAGGGCATGGGTATGCTTTTCTGGCTGACCAACGGCACCCGCAGATACAACCACGGACGCCGAGCTTCGAGCCAGAGGCCGTCACCGGTCACCAAAAAGCGATGACCATTACCGGCCAACGGTGCGAATCCGCCATAACGCGGCACTGTCACCACCGGCGCTGACTGCTGCAAGGCGACATCTCTCGCATCCATCATCCCTCTCCTTCCAGAACGGCGGCCTCAAAGGCTTGCCGTAGCGTCCAACCCGTCGGAACGAGCGTGCGCGTTGGAAAGTGACTCAGGCGTCCATCCAGCAGATCCCGCCACAAGGCAAACGGACCGGCCCGGTAACGGGTCAGCCCCCTTGGGGTATGGATGTTCGGATGGGTGAAGTAGGAACGAAAGAAGGCTTCCTCCCAGGCCCGGTGGTTGTGCACCTGATCGCCTTTCGGCAAGCGGGCACTGCCGACACAGATCGTGCCGTTTTGCCAGACGTTGAAGAATGGCGCGACGGACAGCGGCGTGTCGGCATCGGGACGTTGCCGCCCCTTGAACGCAAACACCTTCCATGCCTTTGTGGTCACCACGAACACCAGCCCCGGACAGGGAACCCGCGCGGTGCGTGCTCCGAGTTCCTTGCAGTCGAACCAGACCTGCCTGTCCTGCGGTGCGCTGTACCAGACGAAGAACCCCGATCCTTCCGCGAGTACATGGGCCGGCTTGATGGCA
>LNAP01005148.1_pt1 | contig 11718 bp, 12 predicted proteins | sample 602601 | NCBI WGS metagenome assembly LNAP01 (sample SAMN02440304, study PRJNA202911) | soil metagenome | biome: Subtropical and temperate rainforests or woodlands; isolation source: soil samples (1 kg each in a 20% v/v slurry with milli Q water) were... ... | reverse complement strand
TCTATCCTCCCCCGTATGACGGGGGAGGAGGCATGACGTCCTTCGCTACTTCGCGATCCGCTTCTCGATCGCCGCGAAGATCGCGCGGGCCGCCTGGGCCTCGCCGCCTTCCGGCCGTCCCCGCCCGCTGCTGTTGTTCCCGGCCCTCATGCCGCAATGCGCCCACGGCACGTCGTCGGGGACGAACTCCTTGAGATAGAGCGCCGCGGTGATGGCGCCACCGAAGGCCACGCCCGGCGCGTTGTTGATGTCGGCCACCTTGCTGTCCAGCAGGCGGCGGTAGCCCGCGAACAGCGGCAGGCGCCACATCGGGTCGGTCACCGCCTTGCCGGCGTCCAAAAGATCGTCGGCCAGCGCGTCGTCGTTGCAGAACAGCGCCGGCAGGTCGGTGCCCAGCGCCACGCGGGCAGCACCCGTGAGCGTCGCGCAATCGACCATCATGGTGGGCTTCTCCGACGCGCCCTCGTGCAGGGCATCGCACAGGATCAGGCGGCCCTCGGCGTCGGTGTTGCCGATCTCGACCGTGATGCCCTTGCGCGTCGGCACCACGTCCATCGGCCGGAAGGCGTTGCCCGACACGCTGTTCTCGACCGCCGGCACCAGGAGCCGCAGGCGCACCGGCAATTTCGCCGACATCACCATCGCCGCCACCGCCATCACCGTGGCCGCACCGCCCATGTCCTTCTTCATCATGAGCATGCCGCTTGCGGGCTTGAGGTCGAGGCCGCCGGTATCGAAGCACACGCCCTTGCCGACCAGCGTCACCTTGGGATCGCTCTCCTTGCCCCAGCTGAGGTCGATCAGGCGCGGCGCGCGCGAACTGGCGCGGCCGACGGCGTGCACCATGGGATAGTTCTGCTTCAGAAGATCGTCGCCCACGATCACCTTGATCCTGGCCTTGTGCGTCTTGGCGAGTTCCTGCGCCGCGCCCGCGAGCTCGGCCGGTCCCATGTCGGACGACGGCGTGGTGATGAGGTCGCGGGCCAGCGAGATCGCCTCGATCATCGCCGTGGCGCGCGCCTTGTCGGCGCCGTGCGGCCAGATGATCTTCGCGCCCGCCTTGCCCTTGTTCGTCCGATAGCGTTCGAAGCGCCAGGTGCCGAGCCCGATGGCGACGGCGGCGTCGGTCGGCGATACCGGTGCGGTGTCGGACGCGAGCCGCCAGGTGCCGGCGGGCAGCCGGGTGGCGAGCGCGCCGAAGTCCCAGAGAGTGGGCTTGGCCGACAGCACAAGCACTGCACCGGCAGCCTTGCCGTCGCGGCCCGGCAATACGGCGAGATCGCCCGCCTTGCCGGTGACGCCCGTCGATTCGAGCCAGCCGCGGCGCGGCGCGCTCTGCTCCTTGAGCCACTTACGCCACGACGATTGCCCGACAATCTGTATGGGCAATGAAGAAGATGACCGGTCGACGAAAGGCAGCGCCATGGACATGCTCACAAATCTGTAGTGGAACGGTTAACATTGCCGGCCAAAGTGATGCGCTGGCAAGGAGGGCGTATGGCCGACTTCACGCTGGTGATCGGCAACAAGAACTATTCCTCGTGGTCGCTGCGCGGCTGGCTGATGGCCAAGGCCGCCGGCATCGAGTTCGACGAGATCGTCGTGCCGCTCGATCTGCCGGAGACGCAGCCGACGATCCGCAAGCACTCGCCCTCGGGGCGCGTGCCGGTGTTGCTGCATCGCGGCTTGGCCGTATGGGAGTCGCTGGCGATCGGCGAATATCTCAACGACCTCAAGCCCGAAGCCGTGCTGTGGCCGGCGGCCGTGGCGGCGCGCGCCCATGCCCGCTCGATCTCGACCGAGATGCATGCGGGCTTCTCCGAGCTGCGCGACAAGATGCCGATGAACATCCGCGCGTCGTACCCTGGCAAGGGCATGACGCCGGCGGTGCGGGCTGAGATCGAGCGCATCACCTCGATGTGGCGCGACTGCCGCAAGCGCTTTGCCGGCGCATCCCCCAAGGACGACGGCTTCCTGTTCGGGCATTTCACCGCGGCCGACGCCATGTACGCGCCGGTGGTGACGCGGCTGAAAACCTACGCCGTGCAGATGGATTCCGACACCGATGCCTACTGCAAGGCGGTGCTGGCCTACCCGCCGATGAAGGAATGGGTCGATGCCGCCAAGAACGAGCCCTGGCTGATCGAGAGCTATGAGATGAAGTAGGCGTCAGCGGCGGCTGTCGAAAGCGAGCCTCACCGCGAGCCCGGCGAACACTGTCGCCAGCAGCATCTGCGGCAGGCGCCGCCAGCGGCCGCTTCCCGAGAACAGCCGGCCGAGGCGGCTCGCCATCAGGATGACGACGCCGTTCACGACGAGGCCGATCGCATTCAGCACCGTCGCCAGCACCATGATCTGAAGCGCCACCGATCCTGCCTCGGGCTGGACGAATTGCGGGAACAGCGCCAGCACGAACAGCGCCATCTTCGGATTGAGGAGGTTGGTGAGCAGGCCCTGGCGAAACATGACGCCGATCGGGTGATGGCTGAGCCCGGTCGTCGGCGCGAGCACCGTGCCGTCCGAACGGAACGTCTTCCAGGCGAGCCAGAGCAGATAGGCCGCACCGGCGTAGCGCACGATATCGTAGGCGACCGGCACGATCAGGAACAGTTGCGACAGGCCGAGCGCTGCCGCCAGCGCGTGGCAGTAAGTGCCGGCCTGGATGCCGGCCAGGGTCGCGAAGCCCGACACCTTGCCCTGGCTGGCGCTGCGCGACGCGATCAGCAGCATGTCGGGGCCCGGGCTCATCGTCAGCGCCAGAGCGGCGACGCCGAAGAGCGCAAGCGTCGAAAGATCGACCACGCGCCTAAAATGCCTTGTCGGTCAGAAACTTCAGGAACGTCGTGAGGTCGGGCCTGGCCTTGGTCTTCTCGCAGTACGCGGTGAATTCGGCCGGCGTGACGTCGACCATCTTCACGGCATGCCGGCGCGACTTCCAGTCGGCCATCTTCTTGGCCTCGCGGAAGTGCCACTCCTCGTAGCTGCAGGACGGGTAGTGCCGAACGAGCTTCTGGAAGGCCTCGTGATCCGAGGCGGATTTGACGCGGGCGAAATATTGGACCGTCATCGTGCCTTCAGTTCAATCCATAGAGACGCGCCACGTTGTCGTGGACGATCTTCTTCTGCACGCTGTCGGAGAAGCCGGCAAGGTTTTCGCGCAACGTTTCGCGTGAGTTCGGCCAGATGCAGTCAGGGTGCGGATAATCCGCGCCCCAGATGATGTTGTCCTCGCCGATCAGAGGCACGATCGGTTCGAGGTACTTGTCCTGCTGGTAGGTGACGTAGCCCTGGCGGCGGAAATAGTCCGACGGTTTCATCTTGAAGCCGAGCGCGCGGGCGCGGTCGTGATACTCGGTATCCAGCCGGTCGAACACGTAGGGCAGCCAGGTCACGCCCGATTCGCCCAGCACGAAGTTGAAGTCGGGATACTTCTCGCAGGCGCCCGAGGCGAGCAGCGAGACCAGCACCTCCATCGTGTCGAGCTGGAACAGCGCCGAGCGTACCAGCCGGTGCTGGACGGCATACTCCTTCTCCATCTCCGGCGTGTCGGGCGCGCGCACGTTCTTGAAGCCGGTCGAATGGAAGGAGATCGGGAACTTGCACTCGGCCGCCGCCTCCCACAGCGCGTACCAGGCGTGATGGTAGAGCGGCAGGCCCATGCGCTTGAAGGCAAGGTCGCCGCCCTTCAGGCCCATCCTTGCGCAGCGCCGCACCTCGGCCGCGGCGGCCGTGGGATCGGTGTTGGGGATGATGGCGAGCGGGAAGACGCGGTTGGGATCGGCGCGGCGGGCGAAGTCGGCGGCCCAGTCGTTGTAGCGGGCATTGGCCCACACGCGCAGTTCGGCGTCGTCGATCAGGTCGTTGATCATCAGGCAGCCGTAGATGATCTCCTTCTCGAGACCGTCACGGTCGAGGTCGGCGATGCGCAGCTCGGGCGTGGTCGGGCGCGGCTGGGCGCCGGGATAGCTGTCCCATACGAAGCCCGCCTCCTTCATCTCGTCGACATGGCCGAACGAGCCCTTGGTGTAGGGCAGGAAACCCGGCCCGACGCCGTTCCACATGCCGCGGTCCTTGTCGTCGACGAACCAGTGCTGGCCGTCGTTGCGTTCTTCGACGCGCGGGGCGTTCTGCTTCCATTTGGCTGGCGCCTGCGACGACCAGAGATCGGCCGGGCAGTAGGTGAGATCGATGTGGTTGTCGCCGGAAATCAGCTTGTGGTGCATGGCGCGCTCCGTGGGACGGACGACGTTAAGCTTGCACTGACCAAGGAAATGGTACGGGCCGACCGGCGCCAGCGCCACGGTGATTTTCCGCTGAGCGGGCCGTCGTTCCTCACACCGCGGGCGTCGCTTCCGCTACGCTAGGCCCGCAAAGCAACGGAGCAGGTATCGTGACATTGCCGCTGGAAGGCGTTCGCGTGATCGAGGTGGGCCAGGCCCTGGCGGGGCCGCTTGCCGGCGTGCTGATGGCCGACATGGGCGCCGACGTGATCAAGATCGAGAAGCCCGACGGCGGCGACGATGCCCGCATCTGGGGCCCTCCGTTCGGGCCGGACGGCGTGACCTCGCTCTACTTCTACAGCCAGAACCGCAACAAGCGCTCGGTCGCGCTCGACCTGAAGTCGGCCGTCGACATCGACAAGCTCCACAAGCTCTGCGAGACGGCCGACATCCTGATCCAGAACCTGCGGCCCGGCGTCGTCGACGACATCGGCATCGGGCCCGAGGCGATGCTGAAGCGCCATCCGCGGCTGATCTACTGCTCGATCTGGGCGTTCGGCTACCAGGGCCCGCTCAAGATGAAACCGGGCTTCGATCCGCTGCTGCAGGCCTATGGTGGGATGATGTCGGTGACCGGCCGGGCGGAGGATCCGCCGACCTTCGCCGGTGCCTCGATCAACGACAAGGCGACCGGCATGTTCTGCACCATCGGCGCGCTGGCGGCGCTGCGCATGCGCGACAAGACGGGCAAGGGCTGCCTCGTCGACACCTCGCTGTTCGATTCGGCGGTCCACTGGGTCGAGGGCCAGGTCAACAATTACATCGCGAGCGGCGCCGTCCCGCAGCGCCACGGCACCGGCGGCGCGGTGATCGTGCCCTACCAGACCTTCGACACCGCCGACGGCAAGCCGCTGTGCCTGGCGCCGGGTAACGACCGGCTGTGGGCGCGCTGCGCCCAGGCGCTGGGCCATCCCGAGTGGGCGACCGATCCTAAGTACGCCAAGAGCGCGGCGCGCGTGAAATACAAGGACGAGCTGCTGCCGATGATCGCCCAGGCGATGCTCCGAAAGTCACGCGCCGACTGGATCGAGCTGTTCGAGAAGGCGGGCGTGCCCTGCGCCGCCGTCAACGACATCGGCGAGCTCGCCAACACGCCGCAGTTCGCCGCTTCGGAGATCGTGCAGGAGCTGCCGGGCGGCGGGCCCAAGGTGGTCGGCCTGCCCATCACCTTCGACCGCGTGCGGCCACGCTCGGCACGGCCGTCGCCAAAGCTGGGCGAGCATACGGACGAGGTGCTGGGCCGGCTGGCGAAGTAATTGGAGCGCGGACCTCCAGGTCCGCTCATGCTCTTTGTCGATACACCCCATGAGCGGACCTGGAGGTCCGCGCTCCGGTCGACCTTCTAAGCCGCCACCACCGGCTCGTGGCCGACGATGGTCGTGCGGTGCATGACGCGGCGTTCGTTGGGATCGTGCGGCGTCACGGCATGCACGGTGCAGCGGTTGTCCCACATCAGCACGTCGTGCGGCTCCCATTCATGCCGATACATGTATTTCGGCTGGGCGGCGAACGCCGACAGCTCCTCGATCAGCCGGCGCGCCGGCCCCTCTTCCAGGCCCTCGACGGCGTCGTTGTAGATCGAGCTGATGTAGAGGCACTTGCGGCCGGTCACGGGATGGCGCCGCACCATGGGATGCCACACCGGCGGCATGGCGGCCTTTTCCTTGTCGGTCGGCGGCGGCGAGCCGACCAGCCGGCTCAGCATGCTGAAATCGTGCCGTGCCTTGCGGCCCTCGACCTGGCGCTTCAGGCTTTCCGGCAGCTCGTCGTAGACCATGTACATGTTGATGAACTGGGTGATGCCGCCGGTGCGGCTGATCTCGATGCCGTGCAGCAGGGAGCCCATGGAGGGCACCGGCCGGTAGCTCGAATCGGTGTGCCATTGCTGCGACGAGGAGAGCTGCTTCTGGCCCGGGTCGCTGGGCTTCAGGAGCTTGTCCTGCTCGTCGACGTTGGACACCAGGAAGATTTCCTTCACCCGATCCGAGCGCAGGCTGAGCGAGGTCTGGTGGAAGATCTCCGCCTCGCCGAAGTTGCGCGTGAAGGCGACATGCTCCTGGTCGCTGATCCGCTGGTCGGGGAACACCACGACCAGGTGCTTCATCCAGGCGTCGTGGATCTCTTTCACCGTCTCGGCGTCGAGCGGCTTCTTCATGTCGACGCCGCGGATCTCGGCACCGAGCGCGGGATGTCGTGGCTTGACCGTGATTGCCATCGTTTCCTCCTCAGCCGTTCTTGATCTCGTAGCGCAGCCAGACCGCGCCGTCGTCCAGCAGCTTGCAGTCCTTGAGCGTCATGCCCGTCACCGGCGCGGTCGGGCCCGTCATCTCGGTTTCGGAATCGAACACGTACGGACCGCCCCGGGCGCCGTCGACGGTCGGCACGATCGCGAGGCTGAGCTCGTCCAAAAGGCCCGCGCGCAGGAATGAGCCGTTGGCCTTGCCGCCGCCCTCGATCAGCAGGCGCTTGATGCCGAGCTCCTTGCTCAGGATCTCCAGGAGGAGCGCGAGGTCGAGTTCGCGCTTGCCGGCGAAGACGTAGGAGATGCCCTCGCCGCGCAGTGCCTCGAGATGGCTGTCCGGCACCTGCTCGGTCAGCACGACCACGATCGGATCGCCGCCAATGTCGGAGCGGCCCCAGGCGATCTTGCCCTGGGCGTCGAGCACGATGCCGTAGACCTTGGCGCCCTTGGTCGCGAACCACGGCGTGCGCGGATAGGTCTGGCTCGCGGCCTTCGCCGGATACGAGTCCTTCTTGGCGAACTCCCGGCCGGTCACGCGCCCGACCAGCCAGGCATCGCCCTCCAGTTGATCGTGCAGGGTCTCGAACAGGTTTCCCGACTTCTCGCGCGCCGGACGCTGGCGGCTCTGCCAAGTGCGCCCATCGACGCTCGAGACCATGTGGCAGATCACATGCGGTTTCATCAGCGAAGGCTAACAAGGACGGCCGGCCAACGCATCCGCTGGCTGCGCGCACTGCGGAACGGGAGTTGCTTGACGCGTCCAGCACAATCTCTTCCCCTGCGCGGACCGCGCAGGGGAGGCAATGAAGATGAATCACGTGTCGCGTCGCACCGTTCTTCTGTCGGCGTTGGTGGCACCCGCGGTGGCGCGGGCGCAAAGCGACTTTCCCAACCGCAGCATCAGGCTGGTGATCCCCTGGCCGCCGGGCGCCTCGGCCGATGCCTTCCTGCGCAGCATCGCCGACCAGGCGGGTAAGCGGCTGGGCCAAACCGTGGTGCCCGACAACAAGCCGGGCGCCAACGCCACCTTGAGCGCGCTGGCGCTCAAGGACGCCAGGCCCGACGGCTATACGCTGGGCCAGATCCACACCGGCACCGTGCGCGCCCAGCTCATGGCCGAGCAGCCGAGCTACGATGCCCAGACCGACTTCAGCTACATCATCCAGCTCTCGGGCTCGGTGCACGGCATCGTCGTGCGCGCCGACAGCCCCTACCAGACGCTGGAGGAGCTTGTCGCCGCCGCCAAGGCCAGCCCCGGCAAGCTGAACTACGGCACCTTCGGCCAGGCGTCGGTGCAGAACATGACCATGGTCGACCTGCAGCAACGGCTCGGCATCGAGATGACGCACGTGCCCTATCGTGGCGGCGGCGAGCTCTACCAGGGCCTTTTGGGCAAGCAGATCGATTTCATCGCCGATGCCAGCGGCTGGATTCCGCTGGTGCAGAGCGGGCAGTTCCGCCTGCTCGTCGTCTGGGGATCCAACCGCATAAAGCTCTTCCCCGAGGTGCGGACCCTCAAGGAAGCAGGCATCGACCTGGTCGTGAACTCGCCCTACGGCATCTGCGGTCCCAAGGGCATGGACCCGGCCGTCGTGAAGAAGCTCCACGACGCCTTCAAGGAGGCGCTGTTCGATGCGGCCACCCAGGCCGTCATGGAGAGGTTCAGCATGCCCACGCTCTATCTCGACGGCGCGGGCTACGCCGCCGCCTACAAGGAACTGGAAGGCGTCGAGCGTGCGAACCTCAAGCGAGTCGGCATGCTCGCCAAGCAGGGATAAAGGCAGGCCCTCGCGGCGGCGGGAAACCGGCCATCCCGACTCATTTGCCTGGCAGCGACCCGCTTTGCTTCAGGCTGAGGATGTAGGCGATGATGCCGTCGCGTTGCTCGACGGTCAGCCGGAACATCGGCATCCCGGCATGCGGCGTGGTGAGCGCCACGGTAAGCGCGGTAGCGGTCATGCCGGGTGTCGTCGCCAGCGCGAGGAAGGTGGGCGCCCGCGCCAGCGGCGACTGAAGCTGTTGCGCCTGGATCGCATGGCACTCCGAACAGACCTCTCGTGCCAAGGCAAGACCGCGTGCGGGATCGCCGCGTTCCTCGGCGCGCAGCGGCTGGCCGGCCAGCGCAATGGCCAGAATCATCAGGGACCAAGCTGGGAGCTTCATGCCGACCCTCCAGACGTCACAGGGGCGGCGCATGCGCCGCCGAGACAGCTGCCCTTGTGCCCGCAGCAGCCGTCCGTGACGTTGACGTGGATCAACCGGCCTTCTCGACCTCGCCGCCGGCGTCGACCCAGCCCTTGAAGCCGCCGAGGTTCAGCACCTTGGCATAGCCCATGTCCTTCAGCGTCTTGCCGACCAGCGCCGAGCGGCCGCCCGAGGCGCAATAGGCGACGACGGTCTTGCTGCGGTCGAACGCCTTGTCGTGCATGGCCGAGGCGGGATCGGCGCGGAACTCGACCAGGCCGCGCGGCACGGCGACTGCGCCCGGCACCTTGCCCGAGGTCGCCACTTCCGGCGGCTCGCGCACGTCGAGGAACAGGACGTCGGCCTTGCCGACCAGCTTCTTGGCCTCGTCGGGGCTGATGCGGGGCACCGCGGCGTTCGCCTCATCGAGCATCGATTGGACGGTCTTCATGTAATCCTCCGTCTAAGCACATTCCGTCCGGCTGTAATCAGCCGGACGGAATGTGCCCTGTGATCCCAATGCGCGCGATTCCGATCAGATGGAACCGCGCGCGGTTCCATCTGATCGGAATCCGCTCTAGTGAGCAAGCAGGAGCGGGATCGGGCAGGCGGCGATCACCTTGGCCGTGGCGCCGCCCAGCCCGAGGAAGTTGGACAACTCGCCGTGTCCATAGGCGCCCATTACCAGAAGATCGGCCCCCTTGTCCTTGGCATAGCCCAGGAGGGCGCGACCGCGGCCACGGCCCGTCAGCGCGCTGAATTTAACCGTATCGATCGTGGCCGTGATGCCGCGGCGGCCGAGGTTGCGCAGCAGCAAGGGGGCGGCAACGTCCTCGGGCGCGGCATCGGCCACCAGCACGGTAACCTTGGCGGCCTTGGCGAGAAAGGGCAGCGCCGAGCCGACGGCGCGCGCGGCCTGGCTGCTGCCGTTCCAGGCAATGACGACCGAGGCGATCGGCCCCGCCTTCAGGTCGGGCGGGGCGATCACCACCGGGCGGGCACAGTCGTAAATCGCAGCCTTGACCGTCTCGGGGGCGATGTTCTCGTCGTCAGCGCCCGGCCGGCCGATCACCACCAGGCTGGCGAAGCGGCCGCTGCGGACCAGTTCTTCGCGCGTCATGCTCTCGTCGTCGGTGAATGTGGCGCCCTCGAGCGGCGCCAGGATCTCCTGAAAGGCGCGCTGCGATTCCAGCGTCCGCGCCTTCACCCGGTCGTCGGACAGCCGCGAAAGGTACGGCATCGACTGCACGGTGATGTCGGACTCGTGCTCGTGAAGCTCGGCAAAATGCACGGCATCGACGGTGCCGTCGAACAGGGCCGCGATCCGCGCGGCCAGACGAAACGACATGACGGCATCCGGGCCGCCTTCGGAAACCGCAAGAATGGATTTGTACAAGCCTCGCCCCCCAGTACGACGCCGCAAACTAGCGTCACCCAACGCTGCGTCAAAGGCCCGCGTCTGCCAGGCAACGGCGCGAGATTATTGCCCGCTGCGTTTTTCCATGGGATGTTTTTCCGGGGAGTACGTCTCGGGTGATGGCGACACCGGGGGTTCCGGATCGCCCGTGTGGGAGTGGCATGCAGTCCAAACAGTTGAGGCCGTCCGTATCGACGCGCGGCTCGACGTGGGCGCTCATGGCGTTGGCCGGCGGCGTCTACTTTTCCATGCCGAAGAGTGTCATCGCGCAGGACGCGACCTGGACGGGTCCCGGCAACGAATGGACGACCGGCAGCAACTGGACGCCGGCAACGCCGACCGGAACCGCGACCTTCACCAACAACGGCGCGCCGACGGCCGTCAACATTTCGGGCAGCGCCACGATCGACACGATGGAGTTCACCGCGGCGGCACCGGCCTATTCGTTCAACGTGACCGCCGGCGCATCCTTCACCGTGAACACCGGGATCACCAGCGCATCGCCGACCCTGCCGAGCTTTCAGGTCAACCTCGGCTCGACGCTGACCTTCGGCGACGCCGCCCCGGACACCTTTATCGGCTCCCTCGGCGACGGCACGGCGGGCGGCGGCACGATCGTCATCGGCCCCACCGATCCGAGCGTCTTCCTCACGATCGCCGGCGGCACCTCCTCCACCTTCTCAGGCTCCTTCTCCGGTGCGGGCTCTCTCGAGCTGGCCAACACCTCGACGACGCTCACCCTCACGGGATCGAGCAACGGCGGCAATATCGGCACGATCGGGGGCGAGCTCATCCTGTGCGACTGCTACGCCGGTGGGCTCAACATCAGCGGCGGGACGCTCACTGTCGGCGGCGGCTTTGGTGTTTCCGTCTTCGGCGGCGCGCTCTCCGTCGTCAATGGCGGCGGACTGCAGATCAACGGGAACCTCGGCATCGCCAGCACCATGGCAATTTCCGGCGCCGGGTCGACGGTTACCGTGATCGACGATACCTTCGTGGGCGGGCCCGCCCCGGCGACGCTCACGATCAGCAATGGCGGCACCCTCAACAGCCAGCGCGTCGCAGTGATCGATGGCTTTTTCGACACGGCGAGCGTCACAGTGACCGGACCCGGATCGACATGGAATGTCGGGACCGATGGGCTTCTGGTCGGCGAGGTCGGCGTCGGGCTGCTGTCCATTGCCAACGGCGGCCAGGTGAACGTGTCTGCCGCCGGCATGGGAATCGGCGATCAGGGGCCAGGCACCTCGGCGGTGACAGTGACGGGATCGGGCTCGGCATTGACGACGACCGGGCTGGTCACGCTCGGTGACACCGGCGTTGCGATCGGGACGCTGACCGCCGCCGACGGAGGCGTCGTGAGCGCCGCCGGCGGCATGACCATCGGCGCGGGCAGCACGCTCAATCTCGGCACGGGCGGCCTCAGCGGCGCGATCGTGACGCCCGCCATCACCAATGACGGCGCGATCGTCGCCAACTTCACCGACACGCTCACTCTTGCCGCCGACATCTCGGGCACCGGCACGCTCAGCAAGGCGGGCACCGGCACCCTGATCCTCTCCGGGACCAACAGCTACTCGGGCGGCACGACGGTG
>LNAP01005147.1_pt1 | contig 11719 bp, 11 predicted proteins | sample 602601 | NCBI WGS metagenome assembly LNAP01 (sample SAMN02440304, study PRJNA202911) | soil metagenome | biome: Subtropical and temperate rainforests or woodlands; isolation source: soil samples (1 kg each in a 20% v/v slurry with milli Q water) were... ... | reverse complement strand
CGGTAGCCGCCTGCAAAAGCATGAACAAGCTAACGCCTGCTTGGCGTGCGAGATTGGAGAGGCGTAGGGTTAAAGCGGCGTCCACATGAATTGGGACGACGTTGCCGTGGAAGCTTGCGACGTGAGGACGGGGGCGATCTGTCGGGAGTTCGAGATGCTCGGGCATGTTTGCCAATGCTCGGCGCCAGTATGACAATTGTTGCGATAGCGGACTTTGCGTTTCGGCATCGGAACCGAGCCAGTCGCGCTGCCATAGTGTGTAGTCAGCATACTGTACTGGCAACGCTGGAAAATCAGCGACCGCACCAACTGTGCGTGCTGCGTAGGCGAAGCTCATGTCGCGAATGAAAGGTGCAAGCGACCAGCCGTCGCCAGCGATGTGGTGGAGGGTCACGAGCAGCACATGATGCTCTTTGCTCAGACGGAAGAGGTCGGCGCAGATTGGGATTTCGCGCTTCAGATCGAAGTGATGGCTGGCTGCTTGAGAGAGAACTTCAGACAGCTCGCCAGCGGAAACCTCGTGTACCACCAACTCGATTTTGACACTTCCCTCCCGCGCAATGTCCTGCTCAGGACCTTGAATGCCTTCGCGCAAACGCGTTCTGAGGACTTCGTGACGCATGAGTAAGTCGTTGAGCGCTTGCTGCAGTGCCTTGCGGTCCAGCTTACCTTTCAAGTCAAGGTAAATAGGCAAGTTGTAGGTTGCGTTCGGTCCTTCCATCTGATGCAAGAACCAAAGGCGTTGTTGCGCAAATGAGAGAGGTAAGTGAGTGGGACGTTCCAATGCACGAATGGGAGGGTGCGCAGGCTCAGCTTCGCTCAACCTGCACGCTAGGTTGGCGGCAGTCGGTGCCTCGAAGATTGATCGGATGGGTAGTTCAATACCGAGCTCCGTACGTAAACGGTTAATCAAGCGTGTGGCCAAAAGCGAGTTTCCGCCCAAATCGAAGAAGCTATCGTGAGCACTGGCGTACTTAATTTTAAGAACGTCGCAGAACAATTCGACTAGTAACAGTTCGCTTGTTGTTGTGGGAGGACGTCGCTCCCGGGAGAGAAAACTAAGAGGCGGCAGACCGTTGCGATTCACCTTGCCGTTGGGGGTCAGTGGGAGCGAGGCCAACGCCATGATACCTGCCGGGATCATGTATTCAGGTAGGTGCGCTGATATCTCGCGGCGTAGGATTGTGGTGTCCAATGAGTGACCCGCTATTGGCACTACGTATCCTGCCAGATGTCGCAGGCCGGGTTGGTCCTCACGTAGGAATACGCGCGCACGAGCGATGCCGGGTTGCTGCATCAGAATAGCTTCGACCTCTCCCAGTTCAATGCGGAAACCGCGGATTTTGACTTGCTCGTCCGCGCGCCCCAGGAACTCAAGCATTCCTCTTTCGTTTAAACGAGTGATGTCTCCCGTGCGGTACATGCGGCTGCCTGCGGCACCAAATGGGCATGCCACGAAGCGTTCGGCTGTGAGTTTTGCATTGCCGAGATAGCCTCGTGCCAAACCGTCTCCAGCGATGTAGAGCTCGCCTTCGATTCCCGATGGTAGGGGTCGAAGTGTAGCGTCGAGCACGTAAACCTCAGTGCTCCATATCGGTTTACCGATTGTGACCTGTTCGCCACGACGAACAGCTACCATTAATGACCAAATAGTCGTCTCTGTTGGTCCATATAGATTCCAAACCTTGTTGGGTGCGATGCTGAGAAAATCTGCAAGATCGGGCGGTAGCGCCTCACCGCCACACAATATCTGCATCGAGCCGTCCGGTATCCAGGACGCTTCTCGCAGGAGTTGCCAAAGGGCAGGAGTTCCCTGCATCAGTGCAGGCTTCGCAGCAGCAATAAAACGGCTTAGGGCTCGGCCGTCTATGGCGATTTCATGGGGCACCAAGTGCAGCTCAGCTCCACTCAAAAGCGGTAAGTACAACTCCAGCCCAGCGATGTCGAAGGAGATCGGAGTCGTCGACACGACAACGTCGCGGCAGGTGATCCAGAAATGATTCATCATGAAGGCCATGAAGTTGGCGAGTGCATGATGGGTCACAATGACGCCCTTTGGCCGGCCGGTTGAGCCTGATGTATAAATAACGTACGCGGGATGCAGTGGTTGCAGCAGTTCGCTGCGGTCTCGGACTAGAGGATTCGTTGTTTTAGTGTTGGCCAACACTTCGTTGAAATCTTCAACATACAAGGTGCTTACAGATTGTATCGCTGTACCGAGACGATCGAGGAGAGACCGCGTTGTAAGGAGGATCGTTGGCTGCGCGTCCTTGATCATGTATTCAAGACGTTCGCTCGGATAACTTGGATCAAGTGGTAGGTACATCGCGCCCGCTTTAAGAATACCTAAAAGGCTCGCCACTAATTCAGGGGAGGGGCGTAATGATACGGCGACAACCATCTCTGGCCCTATGCCTTGGGCTATTAGCCAGTGCGCTACACGGTTGGCGCGCTCGTTCAACTCCACATAGGTCAACGATGACGCTTCGCATACGAGTGCCGTAGCATATGGGGTGCGATCGACTTGCTGTTGGAATAACAGAGGCAGAATGACGCTCATATTAGACTCTTCGGTTTTAGGTCTATCCAGTTCTCGCCAATGAAGGAAAGACAGTTATCCCGACTATCAGGCCCGAAGACGCGTTGCCATCCCGCCGGGGTGGCAACGCAGTCTGGCCACAACGAGTGCTGACCTTCGTTGTTGACCAAAACATAAAAGATGCCGGACTCGATTTCGAATGGATTAGTCATTTCTAACGACATGGTTTAACTCCTCCTTCCCTAGCAGGTAGTTTTCGATCAGCGCAGCAATCGTCGTTGCATGTTGATCTTGCAAAAGACCGTAGTGGGAACCCGCGATGGTGCTTGCAGTCAGTTTTCCCGCACTCAGCTTGTGCCAAGTCTCGATGGAGTCATTCTCTGATACGTGCAAAAGAAGACCGTGTGTCGGCTTCGCTGTTGGCCTGTACTCGACCAAAGCGCGGATATTCGCTCGATACGTCTGAATGAGGCGCTCGACGAACGCTATACTGGAATTACGTTGACTCCTTGCCTGTCCAAACAAAGCCACTGTTATTTGTTGAATGGCGGTCGGAGGACCGGCACCTTCTGATGTGGCGCCGAGTTCCTTATTGTTTGTTGCCACTTGGGCTAGGAGATCGTTGCGTAAATCCAGTAAGAGCGCAGCCTCGTCCCACTTGATGATTGGAACTTCCCAAATATAGCTGTCGATAAGTACTAGTTTCCGCAGATTCAATCCTTTGTCGGCCGCTTTTTTAGCGATCTCGTAACCGATGAGACCTCCGAGCGACCAGCCGACGAGATGAAAATCCTCCTCGCCAAAGTCATCGTAAATCAAATTGGCATAATGTTCGGCAATATCCTGAATGGTTTGCAGTCGCTCGACATTCGCTAGCGCCAAAGGCTGGATGCCGTAGCAACCACGGTCGTGACCGAGGCGTTGGACCAGCTTTGAGTAAGCGAATACTAAACCGCTGACCGGGTGAATGAATATGATGGGTATTTTTGAGCCCCTGTTACTCATTCGTATGATTGCGCGCTCCTGGTTTGCGACCTGTAATTGTGAGCCGTCGGTGGCAAGTTCGCGAATTGTCGGGTAACGCAGTAAGTCACCAAGGCTCAGATTCCAGCCGAGCCGTTGCTTGATTTGTTCTATCGTGGCTAACGCAAGCAGCGAATCACCACCTAAGGCAAAGAAGTTGTCATTCTCTCCAATATCCTTCCGACCCAAAGTAAAACTCCAGATCTCGTTCAAGCTCTGCTCTATGAGACTCGTCACGGCTTGCTTCCCTCAACGTGTTTAGGCTCGATCATGACCCGGTTTCCAAAGGTCTTGAGGCTTGCATGGTGGAGAAGCTGTGCGTAAACAGGATCCTCCATCAAGAGCTCATGAGCTTTGCCAAAGCAATGAACTGGTAGATAAGGGTAGAGGTGGTGAATGAGGTGATAGCAATCGTTGCGTGGGAAGAATAGGGTGCGGAGCACTGGGTTGTGGATGATGAAGTTGCGAGACTTATATATTTCGTCGAGCTCTATTGCATACAGTCCGCCATGATCCACGATGTCAATCAGGTAGCGAAGGAGAGGCAGGAATGCAGCATGGGCCAAGATGAGCGTCCACATGGCATAATTCATTTCTGCTATATATAGAGCCGCGCCGATTCCCACATAGAACGCAAGCCCGAAGCTGTGAGAGGGTTTTTTCATGCTGATCCTAGGAAAGTAAAACCAAACGAAGCGCAGCATTATTAAGTCGTGCAACGCCCGTGACCACGTGATAGGGCGATTGTGGTCGAGGTTCTGGCGTAACTTGAAATCATCGTCCAAGGCGTAGTTACCAAGATGCATGTGATGGCTGCGGTGCTCTTTTTTGTACGCCACAAAGTTTATGAGTAGTGGAATGCAAAGCAACTTGCCGACACGATCGTTGTAGCTGTGCGAATCTGAGAAAGAGTTGTGTGAGCATTCGTGTACGATGTTGTTCAGACCTTTAAGGGTGACGGCGGTTAAGGCTGCGAACACTACCGTTGTAAAAGAATGGTGGGTGGCTTGAGCCAAGGCGAGCAACACGACGATGGAGATCAAGTAAGCAGCTAGAAAAAGTGAGCCTTTCATCATCGATTGCGGGGTGCAAAGGTGCTTCATTCTCAGCGTCATGGCCAACCCCCTGCGAGTTTGATGACTTCACCCGTGATGAAGTCCGCCGAACCGCTCGCTAGAAATGTAATTAGTGCGCCAATCTCGCTCGCCTTGCCGAGCCTGCCTAGTGGGAGCAGCTTGTGCAGTTTCTTCCGGCCAAACTCCGTCTCCCACAGCTCTGACGGATAATAGCTTTCGCTTGCCAGGAAGTTCGGGGCGATTGCATTAACAGTGATTCCGCTGGATGCCAGCTCACGTGCTGCTGCTTGGGCGAGGGCCGAAGCACCAGCTCTGGCTGAACTGTAGGTGGAGAATCCAGGCTCGGGCTTTGACGGCGCGGCGGATGTAACTAGAACTATGTAACCTTTGCCGTATCGCTTCATTTCGGTCGCAGCTCTCGCCAAGAGGGAGAACGGTGTGATGAGTAAAGCCTCGCATGCCCTGCGCATGTCGCAAGCCTCCCCAGCTTCGAGCGGTACGTGTTGTAGGGGGAAGATGTCGTTGCTGACGAGTAGATCGATGCGGCCGAACTCTTTGGCAACATACGCAATGAGGGCACTCGATGTCTTGTTCGGATAGGCTGATGCGCCTGTGTTTTTTGTTTGGAAGTCTTTGCGCAAGTTCTCGTCGGGGAAGCTTTCATCATGGCAAACCACGACGTATCCTGCGGCAAGGAGAGCAGTGACCGCGCCCGGTCCTGCGTATTTGGTAGCGTTCGTGACGACTGCAACGGGGCGTATCATCGAGCCTCCCCAACAAACGTAGTAATCGCAGCGAGAATGTCAGTGTTTATAAGCAGCGCGTCGTGGTGACTGCGAGCCTCGCTCTCTTGCAAACGACTGCCATTTACGAGGCGGTGCAACATGAGGGATGCGCCTGGATGTGTCATACGATCTTTGCCGTTTGTGACAATCAGCATTGGCAACTCTAGTTGTCGTGCGGCGGCCATTGCGTCATATGCCATTAGCGCGAAATTTATTTTTGCATATCGATGAAATAGTCCAACGTCAGCATAGGGATAGAGAATGAAGGGCGCCAACTCCGGCGGGACACTGAACAACATAGCCGGATCCATGAAGAGAGAGTGAACCTCTGCCGCACGTTTGAGACTGGTCGAGGCCTCCGACAATAGGCTCTGAAACTGACGCTGGAATGGTGTGCGGGGCGTCTCAGGACCGAAGTTCAAGTCGCCATGAAGAATGAGTATAGAGGCGATGCTATTGGTGCATACAGCTGCTGCGGCGATAGCAGTCGGTGCGCCGCCGCAGATTCCAATAAGGTGGGCGCGGTTGAGGTTATAACCCAACATGATTGACTGGACGTGCCCTATTTCGGTCGTGATCTCGCCGGCTGGTTCTGCAAGTGAGCGCCAATCACCGAAGAGATAGGGACTCTCAAACATGATGACAAAGTGGTTTTGGCTAAGCCCTTTCATCCAGGAATTAAAGAACATTGGAGGCATGCCGCAGGGGAGTACGAAGATGATCGCTTCGTTAGTGGGTGTGCCTAAGGTGAACGTAGTTAAGGCTGGTGAGTCGTTTGGATATAGTGTTCTTCGTCGGCTTTGCTCTGGTATTGCGGCCATACTAAATGCGGCGTCCAATGTATTCGCTTTTTCGATGACTGCGAGTTTCTTCCAGTCGATTAGATTGGCGAGTAAGAACTTGCTAAGCGCAGTTTCCAAGCTTGATGCATTCAAGGGCGTGGGCCATACGAAGTATGGAACGACGAGAGAATAGTGTAGGCCAATCGCGCGCAAGATCTCGTTACAGCGCTCGGAATCTTCTGCGCGAAAGGGGGGGGGCATCGCCAGCAGTGGTTGTGACAGGAAAAATTCTGAGCGTCGTACTGCATGCCGCGAGTAATGGTTGGCAGTGACCCAATACCTCTACGAGTTGTACAAGCTGTACGTCATCCGTGAGATGAATCGCTTTAATAGGCATGAGAAGACCTCGTTTTAGTGTTAGAACTTCTTACCGCGTGTTGTATGAGTGACTATTCGGTTGTTCGGACAATTATTCATGCCGCGCACCACGACAATTCCATACTTTTCGAGGCTCACGCTGCCACCGTATTCTTCGACCATATTTGTATCGGGATAAACGTGTACGGATGAGGGCACGTAACGCGTTGCATAACCCATGCGCATTTCCTTGGTCTTCCCGGAGTGAGGGTGCGAGGCATGCATGAGGGTTGACCAGAATATGATGAACTGCCCGGCCTCCATTACTATGGAAGTGGCGTCTTTTTCATTCGGTGACCAGTTCGGATCAATCTGCAGTTCCCGGTAGTCGTAGCCGAAGAAGCCACGTAGTACGCCGTTTTTTTTCATCGAATTGTTTTGCTCACCGCTGTAATGCATTCGTTTGGTTTCGTCATAGAACATTGTCTTGTGAGTACAGGGGATGAACTGGAGGCACCCGTTGTCGGTTGTCGCGTCGGTGAAGGCGCTCCAGACAGTGATTGTGCCTCCGAATTTTGAATCTTCGGGCCAAACGATTTGCGGTGTGCCGGACGCATTGGCAAAGGTATCGGCTTGATGCCAGTCAGTACCTTCTTCACCAGGATGTTTAGGGAAAAACTCCGTGCGCCAACAAATAACGTCCGGACCCAAAATGCTTGACACACGATCGACGATCTCACGTCGGCATATGTGTTCAGCGAGGAAGTCAATGTCGAGGTGGCGATCGTAGTTTGAGATATTGGTGCTGCCTGATACTGCTGCATTTGATTGGTAGACCGCGTGACTGCGATCCAGAGCCTGAAGTCGCGTTTGCCGCCAAAGAGCCTTCATTTCATCCGGTGAATAAAGCGTGAACGGGCCTATGTAGCCTTGATGATGGAATTGTTCAACTTCTTCAGGGGAAAGGTAAAAGTGGCTCTCAGGTGTTTTAATTATATTAGTCATGGAAGTGCCTATAATTATTATTGGGAGGTGAGGGTCTTGATTAGGGCCGAGAGGGTTGCGCCTTTGTTGAAAACGTCTATGCGCAGGTCCGTCTTGAACTTTAAATTGATGCGTTGGAGCATGATAGTCAGGGAGAAAGATGTTCCGCCGAGATCGAAAAATTCAGCATCGGGGTCGATGTCGCTAAGTCCAAGAGTACTTGCCCAGATAGAGTGCAGGTCTTTCTCTATCGACTCACTAGACTTCGTGCCTTCGGATTTGGCTGGGTATGTAAGTTTTTCTCGTAAGAGAGTCACGAGAGCGTCGTTGTCTTGTTTTCCGTTAACTGTAGTAGGGATGCGGTCGACAGCTATGTAGGCCGATGGAACCATATAACTTGGAAGCGCTTTGACCGCTGCAGCATGTAGTTCGGAAGGTAGCGTTTTGTGAGCGCGGCTCCCTGCAACTGCGCCGAGGACAACATAGGCTACAAGTCTTGGATCGTTTTCCCCGAAGTTTACTGCAATAACCTTCGCGTCTTGAACTTCCGCGTGGTGCATGAGGCAGGCCTCAATTTCACTGGGCTCGATACGATAACCGCGAACTTTGACTTGACAGTCGGCGCGACTGATGTATGCGTAAGTATCAAGTCCAATTTCTGCGCCGATATCGCCGGAATTGTACCAACGTCCCCAATTGCCCAAACGGTCGGTACGATATTTGAAACGCTCATGAGTGAGATCGGAGCGCCCGAGGTAACCGCGCGCGAGACCTGGGCCCTGTACATAGATAAACCCCACTTGTCCTCGTGGTACGGTCTGACCGTTTGTGTCAACTATCTCAATCTTCATGCCTGGGATGGGCATGCCAATTGGACTGAACTCTTGGGTCATGAGATCGCTTGGTTCGAGAAACTTCAATGTTGTGTGTACGGTCGTTTCCGTTATTCCGTACATATTGATAAGGCGAGGGCTGTCAAGGCCGTGTCGTGCTATCCATGGTGTTAGTGCCAGCGCGTCCAAGCGCTCTCCGCCAAGTATAACGTAGCGTAACGACAGTTCATCACATGGTCTTGTTGTATCAACGGTTATAAGGTTGCGGAAGGATGAGGGGGTTTGATTGAGTACGGTGACTTTCTCACGTGTCAGTAAGTCGTGAAAATCTTGTGGATCTCGAGCGGTCTGGTTTGACACCAGGACTAGGCTCCCTCCGAACAGGAGCGCGCCCCAGATTTCCCACGCAGAGAAATCGAAAGCGACTGAATGAAACTTGCACCATACGTCGTTTGCGTTAAACCCGAATTTATCGTGTGTTGCGGTGAAAAGGTGCACGATATTTCGATGTTCGACCATCACGCCTTTTGGCTGTCCCGACGAGCCCGATGTGAAAATGACGTAGGCCAGACTCGTCTCATCGTCGCCGGACTCCCTCTCAATGAGGGTGCTCGACACGGAAACAGCGGCAGTGATGTTGACGACGGTCAGGTCTTCAAAGTTTGGAGCGGTCGCATCGTCAGCGACGACGATGTCCATGGTGCTTAACTGAGCGATTTGCTTGCGTCGCTCCTGCGGGTGCGCTGGGTCTAGCGGAACGTAAGCACCGCCAGCTTTTAATATTCCCAGAATACCAATGATCAAGTCACATGTGCATTCAAGGCATAGTCCGACCAACTGATCACGCTTCACGCCGATGTTAAGCAGGGATATCGCCAGCTTTTCTGCGCGCTCGTTTAGATCTCGGTATGTCAGCTGTGTCTGGCCATCGGTAACGGCTATGTTATGAGGAAATTGTTGAGAAACTCTCGCGAAGACGGCGTGAAGTGTCGTCGCTCCAGTGAATTGGGTCGGTAAGCTAAATGTTTTCGTCGGCATCGTGGACACTCGAGGAAATGAAAAAACCTGAAATAAATAATGTCTCGAAACGCTTTAAAAAAGCGATCAAAAATCGAGTAGGTATTTTCCTAAAAAAATGTAGGACGTTTCTCAGGTTTGTTCGGGGTGGATAACAACACTCAGCAATAGGTTGTATCAGGAATAAGCTATTTATTTGCCGAATATCCTGGTCGTCCCGCCAATGTGAAGGATGAAATTTCGAGTGATCAAGTGCCAGTTTGGTTACACGAAAGTCCGCCTCCGAAGCTTGGTGAGAAACACCGCGCAGCGGACCACGTAACGAAAAAGCAATTCTCCCAGCCCACAGGAGATTTCTATGTCTCATGGTGCGGGAACTGAGGGAAAAAACGGTTTGTATTATCAGTTTGATGTATGGAAAAAAGTTAGGTGCTTGACTTTTTGAATTTTGAGAGATGTTTCTCTCGGACTATTCCTAACTTGCCATAGGAAATTTCCGATTGTGCTGCAGGACGTTTGCAAGAGCCAAAAATAACGCTCCGCCCTCCGGTTTTTCACTTGTATTGGCCTCATTCAATCCCTTAGCGTGATCGCCCAGACGCAAAGGATTGCGCAGTCAATCATGAAAAAAGGACCTCTTTCGATGAGTCAGTATTTCGAATGGGCGGATGAGATCAAGCACCTGTCCGGGGAACAAATCGAGCAACTGTACCAGCGCTATCTGAACGGTGAAAAAAGTGCCGATCTGAAAATCGAGTTCAACATTGCGCCTGAAGTCCGCAGTCTGTTGAAAATATTGCCGCCGATTATCAGCAAGGACCTGACCTGCCCCTACTGCGACCTGCCCATGTGGGTGCGTCGGCACGCCAAGGGTACCCCTGTCTCAATTCGCAACCGTTTCAAGTGCGTTGCGAGCACTATCACCATGAGCCTGGCCACTATGGGCGAAACAAGCCCTGTACCTGCGATGAATGCTACAAGCTGCGCCAGCAGGAAATCGTCGCCCAGGCGCAGCGCGATCGTCTCGAGCTGGAGAAACGCTACCCCACGTCACGTCCGGCGGTGCCTTATGCATCGCTGGGTTTCGTCCAGAAACTGACATTGCTTGCCTTGCTGGACGACGGCCATGTCGCTGGCGCCGAGCGCATTGCCTCGCTCGACGCCGGGTTGCGCAGCGAACCGTTGGCGCCCACTGATGAGGCCAGTGAAGCGCTGGTGAGGAACCTGTACGAGGCCGGCGTGCTGAACGTCGATCCGGATGGCGACATCAAGGCCTTCGATCGAGCGGCCGGCTACCTGATCAAAGACTTTTCCTGCGTGCGCTGGCTACCCAATGTCGCGCTGGAAACCGGCGTACGCAGCACTCGCGACGCACTGTACCAGGCGTTGTACCAGGAACTGTCCGGCAGTGTTCAGCCGTCCTGGAAAAGCGAGCTGTATGCCTTGATGTTGAGCCTGGCCCGGGACGAGTCGATTCAGTACATCCAGGTATTGGCCAGCGAAGTGAGCTTCGTGTTCAGTGCCCGAGGGCGTGCCGAAACTGTTGTCGGCCAGCTTCTGCAGGACTTCTCGGTGAGCCATGTCTACTACTTTGCGCGATTGGCGGTGAAGAATGCCGCGCATTTTTATGCCACCGGCAACTCCAAGGGCCGCAACCACGCTTGCAACACCATCCCGGGCAACATGTTGGGCACGGCGCAGGATGCCAAGGCGCGAAACTGGCGCAAAACCGCCTATCGCGATTCGCGAGTGCCGCAGTCGTCCTTGCACCGAATCCTGTACGACGTGGTGCTGAAAGACAGCGGGGCTGGTTTTTCCAAGTCTCCCGGCCTCTACTGGCGTGATGAACTGGTGCCGCGGTTTTTCTCCGGCGATGCTTGTGGAGCAGACCTGGCCGGGCATCTGCAGCTGTTCTGCCGCGAGTGTGAATCGAGCAACGTCGATGCCAGCATGGACCGGATGACGATTCAAATGCTCTGTTACGACTGCGCGACAGTGAGCAAATTTCAGGCGATCGAAGACTTGATCGACTGAATTGGTCGAGGTTCTTTCAACGCGCCAATAGCGTCCATGGTCGGTTCGGCGATCATGGATGTTGTCAATTTCTGGTTGAGGCGTGGCACATGCGTGCTGGACGGCCGTTCTGGCACGAATGTCCTGCAAAAAACGTGCACTCAGCCCCGAAATCGACTCCGACTGCTAGTGTTGTTCAGTGTGCGCCTGCAGAGCAGCGTACCGTTGACCGAATATGTCGCAGCATCGCAAGCATGGGCCTTGCCGCACTCGTTAAGCTGCGCAACGGATGAGCACCCGTAAAGGCATT
>LNAP01005145.1_pt1 | contig 11723 bp, 15 predicted proteins | sample 602601 | NCBI WGS metagenome assembly LNAP01 (sample SAMN02440304, study PRJNA202911) | soil metagenome | biome: Subtropical and temperate rainforests or woodlands; isolation source: soil samples (1 kg each in a 20% v/v slurry with milli Q water) were... ... | reverse complement strand
CACTTCCAGGCCGATGACCTGATGATTGTCCTTATGCATATCCATAAGGTCAATCAGCTACGCCTGCTTCGCAAGGCGGCCTTCCTCGGAGGTGTACGCCCCAGCGTCAGATCCGCCTTGAAATGCAGCGCCGACACCACCTCGCGCACCGGCAGGCGCGCGACGTCGGCGAGGGCGTGCGGGAACAGGCCGAGCGCCGCGGGACCGGTCCAGGCCTCCTTCAGCGTAATGTCCTGCAGATGGAAGCGCACCAGCTCGCAGATCCGCGGGCTGCCGTCGACATGCGGAATGATCTTGAGGATGAAGTTCGGCGCCTTCATGCTGTTGAGCACGGCGTCATGATCGGCAGGACGGTGCTTGTAACCCATCGTGGCGGAGGCGCAGAGCACCGAGCCGTAGTGCAGCGTTCCCACCAGCACGTCGCTCTCGACCTCGATTTTTGGCGTGGCGCGTTTCTTGGGAAACCCCCACAGCTCGCGGCCGCCGGCGATCGGTGCGTCGTCGTCCAGATACATCGCATGGGTATAGGCGCCCTCCTCGCCGTTGAGACGGACCGGAATCACCTGCCCGGTTTCGGTGTAGTCGCCGAAGCCGGTCGAATCCGGCATGCGGATGAATTCATATTTGACGACGGGCTCGATCACCTCGAGCGGCTCGGGCACCACGGCGGCGAGCGCCTCCGGATCGGTCCGGTAGGTGATGACGAAATATTCGCGATTGAAGAAACGATAAGGCCCCGGCGGAAACGATGGATTGGTCAGCGGCATCGAATAGGCGGTTCGCCTGACATCGTCGATTTTCATCCTGAACCCCCATGGGTTGTCTGCGCGCTCGCGCGATAACCGAGTATGGCGCAGCCGAATGACACAGGCGAGACCGTAGAATCGGCAGCGACCCTCGAGACGGCGTCAGGAAATCGTTAACCTCATGGTGAGGAGCGCGCCCTCCCGGCAGCGCACTTGCGCTGTCCGGTGCGCGCGGCTCCAGACGATGCGCATCGCCGGGGGACCGTGAAGGCCCGTGGCTCATCCTTCGAGACGCGGTCAAGTGGCCGCTCCTCGGGATGGGATGCAGTGTGGAGATAGTTACTTTTCCCTGATCGGCGCCGCGGTCTTTTCCGCCGGAGCGGGCGGGAGCGCCGTCGGAGCTCCGGCCTTCTGCGCGTCGGCATCGGGGCGCGCGGGTTCTGGCGCCGGCGTCGTCGGACGGTCACCGCCCGGCTTCGACTCCGCTGGTGGCGCCTTGTCCTCGGTGGCGGGAGGCGACGGTTGCAGGGGCTGGGTCGCCTGTGCCGTCTGCGGGTTGGTGGCTCTGAGCTGGGCCATGGAAAGGCCGGATACGATCAGCCCCGCCGCGACCAGTGCGGATGCGAGCAGCAATTGATTCCTGTACGCGCTTTTCCTGTCGTCCGGCTTCATGTGCACCACCCGTTGTTCGCAATTCAACGAAAGTGGCGAAGCAAGGTTCCCGCGGATCTTGGTACGGCGGTCTTCGCAGGCCTTTGAAACCGCCAATCAATCCTTGGTGCTGGCTTCCCAGGTGGCATGGCGGACGCCGGGCAGCCGCTGCAGATCGGTCACGACAGCGTCCAGTTCGCCCGGATTGATCGCGGTACTCACAAGCGTCGCCACGATCTCCAGCAGGTCGTCGCCATGCTCGACCACATCCACATCGGCCACCGGATATTGGGCGCGTTCGAGCCGCTCCACCAGACGATCGCGCATATCGGGCAATGCTTCCGGCGTGACCGTGAGCTTGAATTGATAGGTCGCTTCCGACGCCTGCTCGCTGATGGGAATACGGTTGATGGCGTTCACCAGCGGGCGCAACAGGGTGTTGCCGGCCAGCACGAAGCAGGTCAGTGCCGCCGCCTGCGCAACCATGTCGGCACCGGCGCAGGAGCCTACCGCGGCCGATGCCCAAAGCGTCGCAGCCGTATTCAGGCCGCGCACGTTCATCCCTTCCTTCATGATGACGCCGGCGCCGAGGAAGCCGATCCCGGAGACGACATAGGCAATCACGCGCACCGCCCCTTCGGCACCGGACAGACGCATCGCGAGATCGACGAACGCCGCGGCGCCGACGGCCACCAGCACATTGGTGCGCAGGCCGGCGGTACGCTGCCGGTATTGCCGCTCCGCACCGATCAGGGTGCCGAGGACAAATGCCGTCGTCAGGCTGACCAGCGTGTCGAAAAAATCGTGGAGCTGGAAGGTGGCAATGAACCGCATGCCCCTCCCTAAATCACAGACGTAACGATTCTGCTACAACGCCAGCAGTCCTGCGTCGCCGTCTTCCGCGGCGAAGGCTAGCAGCGTGCCCTTGGCATTCCATGCCAGCGCCGAGACCTGGGCGGCGCCGTTCTTGCGGACCAGGATCTCCGCGCCGTCATTGATCCGCACCATCAGGATGGTGCCGTCGCTGTAGCCCGCGGCGAGGATGTCGTTCTTCGGATGGCAGGCGACGACCGAGACGCGCGCCTGCAGCGGCGCGAGCATCGCGGGCTCTTTGCCCATAGGGCCGTCCTTGCTGGCGAACGGCCACATGATCACGGTATCGGCGCCCGAGGTCGCCAATGCCTTGCCGCCCGCGCTCCATGACATCGAGCGGACGCGGCCGGGGTAGCCGGTCATCCGCATGTGTCTGTTATCGGCCAGGCGCCAGCCATGCAGCGCCGGCTCGTGCATCGCGGTGACCAGGAACTTGTTGTCCGGGCTGAACACCACGCCGAGATGCGAGCCGGCCCATTCGAGCACTTCCGCATTGGCCGCCATATTGGGAAACCACAGCGTCACGCCGTTATAGTGGGCGATCGCCAGCCGTACCCCCTTCGGAGCAAAGGCCAGCCCGCCAACGGTGGATGGCACCTCGAAGAATTTTTCTTCGCCCTTGCCGCTGCGGACAAAGGCGGTCTTGCCCGCCGACCACGCCACCGCACCATCCGGATGCAACGCGACATTGTCGATCCAGCGCCGTTTGGCGTCGGTCGCGAGCAGCGCCACCTCGCCCTTGGCGTCGAGGGATACGACCTTGCCGTCATCGCCGCCCATGACGATGCGCTCGCCGTCCGATACTGCGCAGAGGATGCCGCCGCTGTGGACCGCGACCTGCGAGATTTCACCGTCGGCGCCTGCCATCGCAACGCTTTCCTCGGCGCTGACAAAGCAGGCCTTGTCGCCGAGGAAATACGCCGAGGTGACTGGCATGCCGACCGCAAGCGGACGCACCCGGTCGGTGACCGAAACGATGGAGGCCGATTCGCCCGGATCGAAATTTGTCATCACGTCGTGATACAGCGCTCGAAGCCGTCGCGGATGGTCTGCTCGGGCAATTCGCGGCCGATGAAGACGAGCCGGCTCTCGCGCGGCTCGCCGTCCTTCCAGGCCCGCTGGTGGTCGCCCTCCAGCATCATGTGCACGCCCTGGAAGACATAGCGGTCGTCATCGTCGTGGAAGGCAAGGATGCCCTTGGAGCGCAGAATCTTCTGGCCTTCGTTGGCGACAAGGTTCTGGAGCCAGGGCATGAACTTGGTCGGATCGAGCGGCTTATCGGTGCGCAGCGACAGCGATTGCATGTCCTCGTCATGGTAATGCTTCAGGCCGCCATGGCTGTGGCCATGGTCATGATGATCATGGCCGTGGTGGTGATGATCGTGATCATGGTCGTCGCCGCCATCGAGGAATTCCGGCTCGATCTCCAGGATGCGGTCGAGATCGAACGCGCCGCGCTCCAGCACGTCCGACAGCGCGACCTGGCAACGCTCGGTGCGATGCAGTTTGGCGTAGGGATTGATGGCCCGGATGCGCGCCTCGACTTCGGCCAGTTCAGGCTTGGAAACGAGGTCGGTCTTGTTGAGCACGATGACGTCGGCGAACGCGATCTGGTTCTTAGCCTCGGGCGCGTCCTTGAGGCGATCGGACAGCCATTTGGCGTCGGCCACCGTCACGACCGCATCGAGCCGGGCGTTCTTCTGCACGTCCTCGTCGACGAAGAAGGTTTGCGCCACCGGCGCCGGATCGGCCAGACCAGTGGTCTCGACGATGATGGCGTCGAACTTGCCCTTGCGCTTCATCAGGCCGTCCAGGATGCGCACGAGGTCGCCGCGCACGGTGCAGCAGACGCAGCCATTGTTCATCTCGAACACTTCTTCGTCCGCGCCGATGATCAGGTCATTGTCGATGCCGATCTCGCCGAATTCGTTGACGATGACGGCGTATTTCTTGCCGTGGTTTTCCGACAGAATGCGGTTCAAAAGCGTGGTCTTGCCGGCGCCGAGATAGCCCGTCAGCACGGTCACGGGAATTTTTTGGGACGAAGGTTCTGGCATGATAACTCCGGGGCGATAGTCGCAAGGCACGCGCCGGCGGCAGGGTGGCCCCTGCCCCTAATTGGCGAGCGCGCCGGTCAGGGCCTTTATATTGTGCCTGACCATATCAATGTAAGTGGGAACAGGCCCCTTTTCGCCCGTCAGGCTGTCCGAATACAGCGTTCCGCCGATCCTGGCCCCGGTCTCCGCCGATATCTGGCGTATCAGCCGCGGATCGCTAATGTTTTCAAGGAAAACGGCCGGGATTTTCGCGGTCCGGATCTGGGTGATGATGGCCGCGATGTCGCGGGCGCTGGCCTCGGATTCGGTGGAAACGCCCAAGGGGGCGACGAATTCGATGCCGTAGGCGGCGGCAAAATAGCCAAACGCATTGTGCGTCGAGATGACCTTGCGGTGCCCGGCCGGGATCTGCTCCACCGCGTCGCGCACCTCGCGGTCGAGCGCATCGAGTTTCGCCAGATAGGCCTCGGCATTGGCGCGATAGACTCCGGCGCCCGCGGGATCTGCCGCGATGAGCGCGTCACGGATATTGGCTACATATATTCTGGCGTTGGCGACCGATTGCCAGGCGTGCGGATCGGCATTGGAGCCCAGCTTGCGCGCCGCGATGCCCTGGGATGCGGTGACAATATTGGCCTTGCCGCCGGAGGATTGCACCAGCCGCGGTAGCCAGCCTTCCAGACCGAGGCCATTGATCACAAGCAGTTTCGCGTCGGCGATCCTTTTGGCGTCGGACGGCGCCGGCGTGTAGACATGCACGTCGCCATCGGGACCGACCAGCGTGCTCACATTGACCCGATCGCCGCCGACGTTCCGCACGAAATCGCCGAGGATGGAAAAGCTGGCGACGACGTTCAGGCGTGCCTGCGCGCGCGCGGCAGGAACGGATAGTACGAGCATCAAACAGATCAGCCAAAGACGCCGCATCGCTACGCCTCGAGGTGGCGGCCCGGGAACATCTGTCTGACCAGCCCGCTGACGCTGCCGAACAGCACCGATCCGACATACAGCACCGCCGCCACCAGGATGATCGCCGGGCCCGACGGCACAGTGGCCTGAAACGACAGCACCAGGCCCACATAGCCCGACACAATGGCGCTTGCGACCGCGATGCAGATCATGCCGGTAATATCGCGGGACCAGAACCGTGCGATGCCCGCAGGCAGGATCATCAGCCCCACCGCCAGCAAAGTGCCGAGCGCATGAAAGCCGTTGACGAGGTTGATGACGACCAGCGCCAGGAACGCCAGATGGGCGGGCGCGCCCGCCCGGCTGACGGTGCGCAGGAAAACGGGATCGACGCACTCGATCACCAGCGGGCGGTAGATCACCGCCAGCACCAGCAGCGTGATGGTGGCGTTGAAGGCGATCACCAGCAGGGTCTGGTCGTCCATGGCGAGAATGTTGCCGAACAGCACGTGGAGCAGATCGATGTTGGTGCCCTTCATCGACACGATGGTCACGCCGAGCGCCAGCGAGACCAGATAGAAGGTCGCCAGCGAAGCGTCTTCCTTCAGCTCGGTGTTGCGCGCGACGACACCCGCGAGGATCGCTACCGCAAAGCCCGCGATCAGTCCGCCTGCGGTCATCGCGAACAGATTGAGGCCCGACAGCAGGAAGCCGATCGCGGCGCCCGGCAGGATCGCATGCGCCATCGCATCGCCGACGAGGCTCATGCGCCGCAGCATCAGGAATACGCCGATCGGCGCGCCACCGAGCGACAGCGCGATCACGGCCGCGAGCGCGCGGCGCATGAATTCGAATTCGGTGAAGGGCGCGACCAGCGCGTCGTAAATCATCACGGTCAGGCGGCCCGCGACGGCACATCGTCCGCGGCGCAGGCGGCGGCGCTGTCGTCGAACGCTTCGCACATCCGGCGGGCTTCCGTCAGGTTCTCCACCGTCAGCACCTGCGCGGTGGGGCCCCAGGCCACCAGTCCGCGTGCCAGCAACAGGGTTTCGGGAAAATTGGCGCGCACCATGTCCATGTCGTGCAGCGCCGCCAGCACGGTGCGCTCCTCGCTGTGCCAGCGCCGCACCAGCGCGAGCAGATCGGCCGAGGTCTTGGTGTCGATGGCGTTGAAGGGTTCGTCGAGCACGATCAGGCGCGCGTCCTGCAGCAGCACGCGGGCAAACAGCAGGCGCTGCATCTGTCCGCCGGACAGCGTGCCGATCGGGCGGTTCTCAAAACCGTTGAGGCCGACGGACGCGAGCGCCCGCACGATCTTGTCACGCTCGGCCTTGCCCACGCCGCCGAAAAATCCGGTCGAGCGCCAAAGCCCGGTACCGACGAAATCGAATACCGAAATCGGAAAGCTGCGGTCGATATCCGCCGTCTGCGGCAGGTAGGCGATATCGCGGACACTGAGATCGCCGAGCCGGATCGAACCCGCCAGCGGCTTGAGGATGCCGACCAGCCCTCGAAACAGCGTCGACTTGCCGGCGCCGTTCGGGCCGACCACCGCCACCAGCGCGCCGGTGGCCACTTCGCCATTGAGATGATGCACCGCCGGATGGCGATCATAGCCCAGCGTGACGTCGCGGAATTGCACTTGCGCGGTCATGATCACCTCATGGCGATCAGCACGACGGCCCACAGGCCGGCGCTGACTACGAGCGCTGCGGCGAGCCGCGCAACGACTGTCATGCGCAGGATCGACCATGGCGCTGGTTGAGCCGGATGCGGCGATGCCGGCCCATGGCTATGGGCGTGTCCGTGGTGATGGGAGGGGTTGTGCGGGTGAGCGTGGGACATCTAGCAATGTTATATTATAACATTCCCGGAGTCTACCAAGACCGCTTCGGACCGACATTCAAAGAGGACGCCGGGCCGTGTGGCGAACGCCGTGAATAACGATCCCACTCGCGTCCGCCCGGTAGAAGATCACATAGGGTACGGATTTACTACAAAACGGCGGAGATTGCCCTGGTTGATGGCGCGTCCGCTGTTGGGATGGTCAGCAAGTACGTCAATAATGTCCTGTAGCCGCCTCTTGACCTTGTCCGCGCCGCTCGGCGACCGGGCTTCAATGTAGTCCAGAACCTCGGTCATCTGCCGGAGCGCCCGGCGCGTGTAGCGGACTTTCACAGGCCATGCTTTGCCCACATAGCCCGGACTTCTTCGTCCGTCGCGAACTCACCGCGCTCGGCTTCGGCCAGCGAAGCATCTATGTCAGCTTTCTCTTCGGGCGTGAGTTCATAAGGCGGTTGCTCTACGCCCGCGAGTTGCAAAAGAATCCGCGCAAGCTCGTCCTGTGTATCGTCAGGCAAAGCGGACACGGTTTCCATGGCCTGTTTAAGCAAGCGGGTCATTTCATAAATATAGTGGCTTCGGAGCTTCTTAGGAAGCCTCACGGCTTCCCGATCGCCATCGCGATCGCGGCGGCCACGAACGGGAACGGCAGCGACACCGCGGCGCGGAACCAGACGAACCGCGCCGGCATGAACGGGATTTCCCAGAGCAGCAGCCGCTGGAAGGCGAACAGCGCCCAGGCGATCACGTAGGCGACGACCTGCGGCGGGCCGCCGCCGGCCTTCATGGCCACGGCGCCGATCGAAAAACCGACCACCGGCCCACCTGGCGTCGCGGCGCCTGCGATCACGGCAGTGAGCACGCCGAGCCAGCCGCTGTTGGGGCCCAGCCAGCCGGTGATGATCTCCTGGGGAATAACGGCCGCGATATAGCCCGAGCCGATCACGCCGAGCGCGATGCGCGGCACGATGTTGATGAAATCCATGGTGCCCTCGCGGATCGAGGATTTCAGCACCACCGGGCCGCGTTGCCAGGCGGCAAAGCCAAGCGCCAGGACCGTGCCCCACAGGATGATGTCGATGAGCAGCGCGGCGCTCATGACGGATCGCCCTTCGGATAGACCCGGAGATAGACAAAACGGCCGAGCGCGCCGGCCAGCACCGGCAGCGGCAGCGAGATCACGATGCGCCACAGCGTGAACTCGGTGCCCATGATCGGCAATTCCCAGGCGACCGCGCGGCCATAGCCGATCAGGGTCCAGCTCACGACCATCGCAATGGTTGCGCCGAAATCGGCGCCGACGGTCAATAGCGCGCTCGCCACCGGATAGGCGGTGAACGGCCCGCCCGGCAGGATCGCGCCGAATGCCGTTCCGATCAGCAATCCCTTCAGGCCCGACGAGGGCCCGAGCGACCGCGATACCTTCTCATGCGGCAATATCTCCGCGATGAAGCCGCCAAGCAGGCAGCCGGCCAGCACGCGCGGCAGGATGCCGCCGAACAGCGAGAGATCGTGGGTCAGGATTTCCGTCACGCCGTCGATGCCGTCGCGCCGGTAGACCAGCGCAGCAGAGACCGCGACCACTGCGCCGATCACGATCAGCGACCAGCCGACCGGCTTGCGGGCGCGGCCGGGACGCGGCTCGGCGTCGTCGGCGGGCGCCGGGTCTTTCTGGGGAAGTTCTGACAAAAGGGTGAATCTAGCGCATGATGAGGCCAACGCTGCTTAGTCTCGCCGGATCGGCGATGCAAACGGAAGCATGACAAGACCCATGCGCGCGCTCATGGAGGCCCATGCGGGATTGCGGCTCACCTCCGCTCTCCCGATACATCGGCTCAAACGAAAGGGCGGCAGCGTGCGGCTACCGCCCACAAAAATTGTTTCGCCGTCATTCCGGGGCGATGCGAAAGCATCGAACTAAGATGTGCAATTGCACATCTGAGAATCTCGAGATTCCGGGTCTGGTGCTAACGCACCATCCCGGAATGACGGCCTGAGCGTTACGCCTTTTCGAACAACTGGTCGACATACTCCCAGTTCACCAGATGATCGAGAAACGCCTTCAGGTAATCCGGACGGCGGTTGCGATAATCGATGTAGTAGGAGTGCTCCCAGACGTCGCAGCCGAGGATCGGGGTGGCGCCATGGACCAGCGGGCTTTCGCCGTTCGGCGTCTTGGAGATTTCCAGCTTGCCGTTCTTGACCTGCAACCAGCACCAGCCGGAGCCGAACTGGCCAACGCCGGCGGCGGCGAAATCGGTCTTGAACTTGTCCAGCCCGCCGAGGTCCTCGGTGATCTTCTTTTCCAGCCGGCCAGGCAGCTTGCTGCCGCCGCCATTCGGCTTCATCCAGTTCCAGAAATGCAGATGGTTATAGTGCTGGCCGGCATTGTTGAAGACGGCCGGATTCTTCCCGAACGAACCCTTCACGATCTCCTCGAGGGATTTGCCCTCGAATTCGGTCCCCTTGATCGCGTTGTTTCCGTTGGTCACGTAGGCCTGATGGTGCTTGTCGTGGTGGTATTCCAGCGTTTCCTTCGACATATGAGGTGCGAGGGCGTCATGGGCGTACGGCAGATTGGGAAGCGTAAAGGTCATGGGGTCATGTCCGACAATGGTGGGAGACGTGGCTTAACGGGAACCCTTATAGAAGGTTCCATCGCGCGGAAACACTTCAATTTGGGAAACCACCGGGCCTGATGGACCCATGCTGTCATGGAAATCCGCGGCGGCAAAGGCCGGAAAGGAAGCAAAATGAGCATCGAGATCGACGTCCTGAATGGCGACGCCTCCTGGCCGAAGGTAAAACCGCTGCTGGAAGCGGTCTGGCCCCGCCACGTCACCGAGAAGCTGTCATGGGGCCACATCGAATGGGCGCATGCCGACCTGCGCGTGCTGATCGAGGAGCCCACGGACGGCCTCGTCTGCCATGCCGGCCTCTACTTCCGCGACGTGACCTGGAACGGGCGCAAGTACCATATCGGCGGCATCGGCGGCGTTTCGACCCGCGAGGACGCGCGACGCCGCGGTTACGCCAGCCTTGCACTCAATGCGGCGATCCGGACCCTGCGCGACCACGAAGCGATCGAATTCGCGCTGCTGGTCTGCGAACCGCACAATTTCGCATTTTACCAGGCGCGCGGCTGGCATCCTTTTACCGGCGAGATCTATGCCGAGCAGGCCGGCCAGCGACTTCTTTTCGAAGCGATGGCGCCTTTTGTCTTTGATTTCAGGCGCAAGCCGCGCGAGGGCACCATCGACCTCTGCGGCCTGCCCTGGTGATCACGCAGCGGCGGGCAAATGACCGCACCAACCGCCGGCGATTAGGGCATTGCACGAATCCGATTTGTTGCTATGCAGGCCCGTTTTCGGGGAGCGCTCCATGGCTTGCAGATCAGGTTTCGTCATTGTGGTTTTCGCGGCATTGCTCGGCATATGGCCGGCGCAGGCCCAGAATGGCGGCGAGCCGACCGGGACCTGGCTGACGCAGGCCGGCGACGCCAAGGTGCGGGTCAGCAAATGCGGCAGCGGACTTTGCGGGGTCGTGGTGTGGCTGCGAGAGCCGATCAATCCCGCCACCGGGAAGCCGCAGGTCGACGACAAGAATCCCAATCCGTCGTTGAAGACGCGGCGGATGATCGGGCTGCCGCTGTTCAGCGGTATGCACGCCGCAGGCCCGAACCGTTGGTCCGGCCAGATCTACAACGCCGATGACGGCAGCACCTACGCCAGCAACGTCTCGGTGTCCGGCCCGGATACGCTGAAGGTCGAAGGCTGCGTCGGCGCGCTGTGCGGCGGCGAAAACTGGACGCGGGCGGGTCGTTGAACGGTGAATGTCCCTCATCCTGAGGAGCGGCGACTTCGCCGCGTCTCGAAGGATGAAGGCCCGTATCGTGGCCTCATGGTTCGAGACGCGCGAAGACGCGCTCCTCACCATGAGGAATGCATCAGGCCGGCATCGCCTTTAACGACGTCGCCGCCGAGGCGTAGCCGCCACGCGCGCCATCGATGAAGTGGACGTGGTCGCTGCGCAGTGCCGACGGCGTGAAGCAGGTCATCATCGCCGCATCCTGCCGGTGCAGGCCGTATCGTATGGTTCCTGCCAAGGCCGCCGCGGCGAGCCGCTGCGTCAGCACGGTTTCCAGCTCAGGCGTGCAATCGAGGATCATCCGCAGGCCGTCATCGTATTTGCGGAAGTCGGAATTCTCCACCACCTGCTGCGTATAGGTCTTCGGTACGAAGCCGCCGACGCTGATGCCAAAGCGCATCACCACATAGACGAACAGCGTGTTGGCGAGCACGAAGGCACGCCGTTTGAACAGCGACCCGCCGCGCGCCGCGCGCGCCTCGAATTCGACTCCGGCCGGCGGCCATCGCAAGGGCGGGCCCTCCGCAGGCACCGGCCGTCCGGCATCCGGACTGCGCTCGACCAGTGCAACGACGTCTTCGATCAGCTTGCGGAAGGCTTTGGGATCGGCGCCGCGCGCGGGCACCACCAGCACCGACAGGATCAAGCCGCGCGCGGCGGGAATTTCCTCGAACCGGCACGACAGTCCGGACAGATCGGGCTGCGCCCCCGGCGGCGCCGCCGCCACCGCGAACTCGCCGCGCTTCATCGCAGCCTCGGCCCAGCCGAGACCGCCGCC
>LNAP01012926.1_pt1 | contig 11725 bp, 9 predicted proteins | sample 602601 | NCBI WGS metagenome assembly LNAP01 (sample SAMN02440304, study PRJNA202911) | soil metagenome | biome: Subtropical and temperate rainforests or woodlands; isolation source: soil samples (1 kg each in a 20% v/v slurry with milli Q water) were... ... | reverse complement strand
GCGCAGGATGCCCAGGCCTTCCGGGCCGTGGTGCAGGATTTCATGCAGGAACGCCGGCAGCATCGCCACCACGCCGCCGAGCAGCACCGAGAACATGTCCAGTGCCATCGCCCCGACCATGATGCGGTTGCCGAGCACGAAGCGGCCGCCCTCGGCGATGCTCTTGAAGATCGGCGCGGCCGGGCCGGTGTGCACCGGTTCGGAGACGCGCAGCACGGCCAGGCAGCCAACCGCGATCAACGCCACGGCCACCGCCACGCCATAGGCCACCCCTTTGCCGCCCCAGGCCACCAGCAGGCCGCCCAGCGCCGGGCCGGCCACCATGCCGGCCTGGAACACCACCGCGCCCAGGCCCGCACCACGCGCGTACTGCTGGCGCTCGAGCACGCGGGCGAACAGGGCGTTGTAGATCGGCGACAGGAACGCGCGGACCATGCCGGTCATGGCGATGGCCGCATAGATCGGCCACACCCCGTGGAACGGCAGCCAGCCCTGGGCAACGGCGGTGAGCACTACGGCGGTCAGCACCAGGCCGCTGGCGGCGACCATGCCCAGCCGGCGGCGGGGCAGGTGGTCGACCAGGTAGCCGGCAAACGGCGCCACACAGAAGAACGGCAGCACCTCGGCCAGCCCCACCAGGCCCAGCGAGAACGGATTGCGGGTCACTTCGTAGATGTGCCAGCCCACCGTGACCGCCACGATCTGGTAGGACAGCATCGCGCAGATGCGGTAGGCCAGCAGCAGCGAGAAGCCGGGACGGGCCAGCAGGGTCAGCGCGCTTTCGGCGGGCTCGGCAGGGGCGTCGGTACTCACGACTGGGCGTGCTGCGACTGCGCGGTCTCGCGGATGAAGGCCAGCATCGCCGCAACGCCGTTGCTGCGGGTGGGCGACAGATGGCGGGACAGGCCGATGTCCTGGATGTAGGTCGGTTCGGTGGCCAGGATCTCGGCGGCCGAACGGCCCGAATACACCCGCAGGGCGAGGTAGATCAGCCCGGAGACGATCGCCGAGTCGCTGATGGCGTGGAAGCGCAGCTGCTGCGCGTTGCCCTCGGGCACGATCCACACCATCGACTGGCAGCCGAGCAGGCGGTGCTCTTCGGTCTTCCACGCGTCGGGGAAGGTGGGCAGCTTGCGGCCAAGGTCGATCAGGTACTGGTAGCGCTCGGACCAGTCGCTGAAGAAGGCGAATTCGTCGGCGATGGCCACCTGTGCCTCGGCGGCGGTGGGTTCAAGCGGGAACGGGGAAGCGGTCATGGGGGACTCCGGGCCGGTAGCTGCCTTCCGTGGTCAGGCCGTGGTGGTTCGGGGGGAACACCCGGCCATCCGTGGCCGGATCTGTGTCGCGGTAGCGCCCGGCGGTCGGCCGGGCCAGGCATCAACGCTTGCGCACCCAGCGCACGCCCTGGGCGGTGTCTTCCAGCGCGATGCCTTCGGCGGCCAGCTGGTCGCGGATGGCGTCGGCGCGGGCGAAGTCACGGCCCTGCTTGGCGGCGGTGCGGGCATCGATCAAGCCCTGGATGCGCGCATCGTCATCGGTGTCGCCCGGTGCGTTGCCAAACCAGGCGGCCGGATCCTGCTGCAGCAGGCCCAGTGCCAGGCCGGCCCCGAGCAGCGCGGTCTTCCAGCGGGCCTGGTCGGCCGGCGCGGCCTTGCGGGCTTCGGCAGCGATGCGGGCCAGTTCGGCCAAGGCCTGCGGCGTGTTGAGGTCGTCGTCCAGGGCCGCGTCCATCTCGGCGGGGATGACCGCAGTGGCCTCGACGGCGGCCAGGTCGCGCAGGGTGCCGTACAGCCGGTCCAGCGTGCGCGCGGACTGTTCGATCAGCGCATCGGACCAGTCCAGCGGCTGCCGGTAGTGCGCCGACAGCAGCGCATAGCGCAGCGCCTCGGGCGCATGCTTGCGCACCAGGTCGTGCACGCGCTCGATGTTGCCGATCGACTTGCTCATCTTGGCGCCGCCAAAATTGAGCATGCCGTTGTGCAGCCAGAACCGGGCGAAGGTCTGGCCGCCGTGGGCGCACTCGCTCTGCGCGATCTCGTTCTCGTGGTGCGGGAACTGCAGGTCCACGCCACCGGCATGGATGTCGATGGTCGGGCCCAGGTGCGCGGCCGCCATCGCCGAGCATTCGATATGCCAGCCCGGACGACCCCGGCCCCACGGCGATTCCCAGCCGGGCAGGTCGTCGCTGGAGGGCTTCCACAGGACGAAATCGCCCGGGTCGCGCTTGTACGGGGCCACGTCCACGCGTGCGCCGGCCAGCATTTCGTCCGGGTCGCGGCGCGACAACTTGCCATACCCGGCATAGGAACCGACCGAAAACAGCACGTGGCCTTCGGCGGCGTAGGCGTGGCCGGCCGTGATCAGCTGCTCGATCATGGTGACGATCTGCGGGATGTGCGCAGTGGCTTCCGGCTCGATGTCCGGCGGCACCACGCCCAGCGCGGCCATGTCTTCCCGGTAGGCCGCGGCAAAGCGGTCGGTGATCGTCGAGATCGGCACGCCCTGTTCACGCGCGGCGGTGTTGATCTTGTCGTCCACGTCGGTGATGTTGCGGGCGTAGCGCAGGCCACCGAAGCGGCGCCGCAGCAGGTCGGCCAGCACCCCGAAGACCACCGGGCCGCGGGCGTTGCCGATGTGGACATAGTTGTAGACCGTGGGGCCGCACACATACAGGGTCGGACAGGTCGGATCGAGCGGGGTGAACGGTTCGAGCTGGCGTGTCAGGTTGTTGTGCAGGCGCAGGGTCATGGGGGCGGTGGTGGGGGCAAAAGGGGGCAAGCCCGCGATTTTAGATCACATCGGCGCCCAGCGCCGGGGCCGCGCGGCAACCGGCCCGGGGCAGGGGGGGGCTATGGGCAGAATCATCGCGGAAGGGTAATGTTCAGCCCCTTGTGCCTGGCACTGCCTAAACTATCCACCTTGTCCACTTCCCTGTTGCCAATGAAATCCGCTTCGTTGTTGACCCTGACCTGCCTGCTTGGCGGTGCTGCCTCCGTGGCCTGCGCCCAGGACGGCGAGGTCCGGAACCGGGTGGTGATCGTGGAGAACGTGAAGTTCGACTACGCCCAGGTGCTCAACGTCGAACCGGTGTTCCAGACACTGCGCGCAACCCGCACCGAAGAACACTGCGAGCCGGTGTCCACGCGCACGCTGGCCCCGGTCAACGTCACCGGGGAAGAGCCGCAGGAAGACAAGGGCCGGTTCGGCCGTTTCATGGACTCGGTGCGCTCGATCTTCCGCCGCGAAGACGGCACCGAGGAAGAGATGCCGGTGGCCGAAGCGCCCGCACCGGCGGCCAACAACGGCCCGCTGTTGACCCGTGAATGCCGGATCATCCCGGTGGGCCGCGAGTTCCGCCGGCCGATCGCCTACGACGTGGATTACGTCTACAAGGGCACCAAGTACCGCTCGCGCCTGCCCGAAGATCCGGGCAACCGGCTCAAGATCCGCGTCTCGATCACCCCGTGGATCGGCGCCGAGCAGGGCAGCGCGGCCAATCCCTGAGGCGGCTCGCCGGCCCTGTGAGGGGCAGTCCCATCCCGTGACGAGCCGTACCCGACCGGGGCGGGTGCCCATAATTGACATTCAGGCCTTGCACCCACCCGGGGTGCATGCAAAGATGGGCGGCCATGAAACTCACCGACTTCCAGCACGACACCAGCGCCGCCCGTATGGCTACGGGCATGACGTCGCGTGCCCGCCGACCGGAACCCCACATTTTCGCTGGGTAACCGGAGCTTCGTGCTGTCTGTTCGGAAAACCCAGCCCCCGCGCTGGGTTTTTTCGTTTCTACGATCTGAAAAGTTTCATCTGTATACGTTTTGTTGAGCCCTGAACGCGCCCCGGCGCCCCCAACCTCCGCCGGAAACGGTGGAAAACCAGCCGCAAAGGATCGATCGATGTCCCTGAAGCACTTCCTGAACACCCAGGATTGGAGCCGCACCGACCTGGATGCCCTGCTGACCCAGGCCGCGCTGTTCAAGCGCAACAAGCTGGGCGACGAGCTCAAGGGCAAGTCGATTGCCCTGGTGTTCTTCAATCCCTCCATGCGCACCCGTACCAGCTTCGAGCTGGGTGCCTTCCAGCTGGGTGGGCACGCCATCGTGCTGCAGCCGGGCAAGGATGCATGGCCGATCGAGTTCAACCTGGGCACGGTGATGGACGGGGACACCGAGGAGCACATCGCCGAAGTGGCCAAGGTGCTGGGCCGCTACTGCGACCTGATCGCGGTGCGTGCCTTCCCGAAGTTCATCGACTGGGCCAAGGACCGCGAAGACATCGTGCTCAAGAGCTTCGCCAAGTACTCGCCGGTGCCGGTGATCAACATGGAAACCATCACCCACCCGTGCCAGGAACTGGCCCACGTGATGGCGCTGCAGGAACATTTCGGTACCCAGGACCTGCGCGGCAAGAAGTACGTGCTGACCTGGACCTACCACCCCAAGCCGCTGAACACCGCCGTGGCCAACTCGGCGCTGACCATCGCCACCCGCATGGGCATGGACGTGACCCTGCTGTGCCCGACCCCGGATTACATCCTGGACGAGCGCTACATGGGCTGGGCCGAGCAGAACGTGGCCGAGAGCGGCGGGTCGCTGCAGGTCAGCCACGACATCGCCAGCGCCTACGCCGGCGCGGACGTGGTGTACGCCAAGAGCTGGGGCGCGCTGCCGTTCTTCGGCAACTGGGAACCGGAAAAGCCGATCCGTGACCAGTACCAGCACTTCATCGTGGACGAAGCCAAGATGGCGCTGACCAACAACGGCGTGTTCAGCCACTGCCTGCCGCTGCGCCGCAACGTGAAGGCCACCGACGGCGTGATGGACTCGGCGCAGTGCATCGCGATCAACGAGGCTGAAAACCGCCTGCATGTGCAGAAGGCGATCATGTCGGCGTTGATCGGCCGGTAACGCCATCAACGGGTATCGAACATTGCAGCCGACCAACGGTCGGCTCTACCCAGCCAGCGCACCGTAGATTCCAGCCGACTGGCGTACCGAACATTTCAGCCGACCAACGATCGGCTCTACACCGAATCTCTATCTCCCAATTGGACCTGACCCCCATGAGCAACAAAGACATCGTCCTGGCCTTCTCCGGTGGACTCGACACCAGCTTCTGCGTGCCCTACCTGCAGGAGCGCGGCTACAACGTGCATACCGTGTTCGCCGACACCGGCGGCGTGGATGACGAAGAGCGCGATTTCATCGAGAAGCGTGCCGCCGAACTGGGCGTCACCAGCCACGTCACCGTCGACGGTGGCCCGGCGATCTGGAGCGGCTTCGTCAAGCCGTTCGTGTGGGCCGGCGAAGGCTACCAGGGCCAGTACCCGCTGCTGGTGTCCGACCGTTACCTGATCGTGGATGCCGCACTCAAGCGCGCCGCCGAGCTGGGCACCAACATCATCGCCCACGGCTGCACCGGCATGGGCAATGACCAGGTCCGCTTCGACCTGGCCGTGAAGGCACTGGGCGACTACCAGATCGTCGCGCCGATCCGCGAAATCCAGAAGGAACACACCCAGACCCGCGCCTACGAGCAGAAGTACCTGGAAGAACGCGGCTTCGGCGTGCGCGCCAAGCAGCAGGCCTACACCATCAACGAGAACCTGCTGGGCCTGACCATGTCCGGCGGCGAGATCGACCGTTGGGAAGCCCCGGGCGAAGGTGCCCGCGGCTGGTGCGCACCGCGCAGCGAATGGCCGGAACAGGCACTGACGGTCACCCTGAAGTTCGTCGAAGGCGAAGCCGTCGAGCTGGACGGCAAGGCGCTGCCGGGTGAGCAGATCCTGGCCAAGCTCAACAAGCTGTTCGCCCCGTACGGCGTGGGCCGTGGCGTCTACACCGGTGACACCGTGATCGGCCTGAAGGGCCGCATCGTGTTCGAAGCGCCGGGCCTGGTCTCGCTGCTGGCCGCGCACCGCGCGCTGGAAGATGCCGTGCTGACCAAGCAGCAGAACCGCTTCAAGCCGGACGTGGCGCGCAAGGTACGAAGGCTTCTACCACGACCCGCTGAAGACCGACATCGAAGCCTTCCTGAAGTCCTCGCAGGCCAAGGTCAACGGCGAAGTGGTGCTGGAAACCCGCGGTGGCCGTGTCGATGCCGTGGCGGTGAAGTCGCCGCACCTGCTCAACACCAAGGGCGCTACGTATGCACAGTCGGCCGACTGGGGCGTGGAAGAGGCCGAAGGCTTCATCAAGCTGTTTGGTATGAGCTCCACGCTGTACGCGCAGGTCAACCGCTAAGGCGATTCACCGGGGTGCCGGCCGCTGGCCGGCGCCTCGCAAAGCCGATGGAGGGGTAGTGCCGGCCGCTGGCCGGCTCCTGGAACAGCTGGATCATTGCAGAGCCGGCCAGCGGCCGGCACTACCGATTTCGAACCCTACGGATACTCAGACACATGTTGGAACAGACACTCGATCACCTGCAGCAGCTCGTGTCCTTCGACACGCGCAATCCGCCGCGGGCGATCACCACCGGCGGCATCTTCGATTACCTGCGTGCGAACCTGCCCGGGTTCAACGTGGAGGTGATCGACCATGGCGACGGTGCGGTCAGCCTGTATGCGGTGCGTGGCACCCCGAAGTACCTGTTCAACGTGCACCTGGATACCGTGCCGGACTCGCCGCATTGGACGGCCGACCCGCACGTGATGCGGCGCACGGACGATCGCGTGATCGGCCTGGGCGTGTGCGACATCAAGGGCGCCGCAGCGGCGCTGGTGGCTGCTGCCAACGCCAGCGATGGCGATGCCGCGTTCCTGTTCTCCAGCGACGAGGAAGCCAACGATCCGCGTTGCATCGCCGCCTTCCTGGCCCGTGGCATTCCGTATGAAGCGGTGCTGGTGGCCGAGCCGACCATGAGCGAAGCGGTACTCGCGCACCGTGGCATCAGCTCGGTGCTGATGCAGTTCACCGGCCGCGCCGGGCATGCCTCGGGCAAGCAGGACGCGGCGGCCAGTGCGCTGCACCAAGCCATGCGCTGGGGCAACCGCGCGCTGGACCATGTGGAATCGCTGGCCCATGCACGCTTCGGCGGGCTGACCGGCCTGCGCTTCAACATCGGTCGGGTGGAAGGCGGTATCAAGGCCAACATGATCGCGCCTGCTGCCGAAGTGCGGTTCGGCTTCCGCCCGCTGCCGTCGATGGACATCGATGCGCTGCTGGCAACCTTCGCCGGGTTTGCCGAACCGGCAGCCGCGCAGTTCACCGAAACCTTCCGTGGCCCCAGTTTCCCGGCCGGCGACATCGCCGAAGCGGAAAACCGCCGCCTGGCCGCGCGCGACGTGGCCGATGCCCTGGATATTCCGATCGGCAACGCGGTGGACTTCTGGACCGAGGCCTCGCTGTTCTCGGCCGGCGGCTACACCACGCTGGTGTACGGTCCGGGCGACATCGCCCAGGCCCACACCGCCGATGAGTTCGTGACGCTGGAGCAGCTGCAGCGTTACACCGCATCCGTGCACCGCATCATCGCGCACGGTGCCTGATCGAATGACGCCGTCGTGGTCCCCCACTGACGGAACTCCCATCGCGGCTTCGGCCGCCTGTGACGATACCGAAATGCCTTCTTCCCAGCCCCACCGCCAGACCCGCCAGACCATCGTGCGCCTGCTTTCGAGCATGGCCAGCGCGAAGGAGATCAGCCAATACCTCAAGCGTTTCTCGCAGCTGGACGCCAAGCGCTTTGCCGTGGTCAAGGTCGGCGGCGCGGTGCTGCGCGATGACCTGGACGCGCTGACCTCCTCGCTGTCGTTCCTGCAGGAAGTCGGGCTGACCCCGATCGTGCTGCACGGCGCCGGCCCGCAGCTGGATGCCGAACTGTCGGCGGCCGGCATCGTCAAGGAAACCGTCAACGGCCTGCGCGTGACCTCGCCGGAAGGCCTGGCGATCGTGCGCCGGGTGTTCCAGGCCTCCAACCTGCAGCTGGTGGAGGCGCTGCAACAGAACGGCGCCCGCGCCACCTCGATCACCGGCGGCGTGTTCGAAGCCGAGTACATGGACCAGGCCACCTATGGCCTGGTGGGCGAGGTGAAGAAGGTCAACCTGGCCCCAATCGAAGCCAGTCTGCGCGCCGGCTCGATCCCGGTGATCACCAGCCTGGGTGAAACCCGCTGTGGACAGATCCTCAACGTCAACGCCGATTTTGCCGCCAACGAACTGGTGCAGGAACTGCAGCCGTACAAGATCATCTTCCTGACCGGCACCGGCGGCCTGCTCGACGAAGAGGGCAAGGTGATCGACTCGATCAACCTGTCCACCGAGTACGACCAGCTGATGCAGCAGCCGTGGATTCACGGCGGCATGCGGGTGAAGATCGAACAGATCAAGGACCTGCTGGATCGCCTGCCACTGGAGTCCTCGGTGTCGATCACGCGCCCGGCGGACCTGGCCAAGGAGCTGTTCACCCACAAGGGTTCGGGCACGCTGGTGCGCAAGGGCGAGAAAGTGCTGCGCGCCACCGCCTGGGACGAACTGGACCTGCCGCGCCTGAAGGGCCTGATCGAATCCAGCTTCGGCCGCACCCTGGTGCCGGACTACTTCGAGAAGACCAAGCTGCTGCGCGCCTACGTCAGCGAGAACTACCGCGCCGCGGTGATCCTCACCGACGAGGCCGAAGGCGTGTACCTGGACAAGTTCGCGGTGCTCGACGACGCGCAGGGTGAAGGCCTGGGCCGCGCGGTATGGAACGTGATGCTGGAGGAAACCCCGCAGCTGTTCTGGCGCTCGCGCAACGGCAACCCGATCAACCACTTCTACTATGCCGAGTCCGACGGCTGCTACAAGCAGGGCACCTGGAAGGTGTTATGGTTTGGCGCCGACGGCTTCGAGCGCATCCGCACCTACGTTGAACACTGCGCCCTGCGCACCCCGAGCCTGGAGGGCTGAACCCGATGAATCACGCCGATTGGACCAAAGTGCCCACGCTGGCCGGCACCCACGCCCGGCTGGAGCCGCTGCAGATGGCGCACATCGACGGTCTGCGCGGCGCGCTGGGCGACGGCACGCTGTCCAGCCTCTGGTACACCCAGGTGCCCAGCGCCAAGACCATGACCGGCTACGTGCAGGCTGCGCTGCAGGCCCAGGCCGACGGCAAGGTGTTGCCGTTCGTGGTGCTCAACGCGGCCGATGAAGTCGTGGGCACCACCCGCTACTACGCGATGGAAGAAGAGGTGCCGCGCCTGAGCATCGGCTACACCTGGTACGGGCAGGACGCGCAGCGCACCGGCATCAACACCGAAACCAAGCTGATGCTGCTCACCCACGCCTTCGAGCGGCTGGAGTGCCTGAGCGTGGTGTTCGAAACCAGCTGGTTCAACTTCGCCTCGCGCACCGCCATCGCGCGGCTGGGCGCCAAGCAGGACGGCGTGCTGCGCAACCACAAGCGCCACCCCGACGGCACCCCGCGCGACACCGTCATCTTCTCCATCATCGACGCGGAATGGCAGGGTGTGAAGCGCCACCTGCAGCACCGCCTGGACGCACACGCATGAGCAGCTCCCCGCAGTACACCGTCGGCATCGTCGGCGCCCGTGGCCACACCGGCGCCGAGCTGATCAAGCTGATAGCCGCGCACCCGAACCTGCAGCTGGGCTTTGTGTCCTCGCGCGAACTGGCCGGGCAGCATGTGGCCGACCATCACCCCGACGTGGAGCAGGGCTCTGCCCTGCTGTTCGAAAACCTCGACGCCGACGCGGTCGCCGCCAAGGGCATGGACGCGGTGATCCTGGCGCTGCCCAACGGGCTGGCCGCGCCGTTCGTCACCGCGCTGGACGCGGCCCGGCCGGATACGGTGATCGTGGACCTGTCGGCCGACCATCGCTTCGAGCCGAGCTGGTACTACGGCCTGCCCGAACTGACCCGGGGCGACTACCTGGGCCAGAAGCACATCAGCAACCCGGGCTGCTATGCCACCGCGATGCAGCTGGCGATCAGCCCGTTGCTGAGCCAGCTGGCCGGCCCGCCGCAGTGCTTCGGCGTGTCCGGGTATTCCGGCGCCGGCACCACCCCGTCGGACAAGAACAACCCGGAGCTGCTGCGCGACAACCTGATGCCGTACGCGCTCACCAACCACATGCACGAGCGCGAAGTCACCGCGCACCTGCGCGTGCCGGTGGAGTTCATGCCGCACGTGGCACCGCATTTCCGCGGCATCACCATGACCGTGAACCTGTGGTTGAACACCGTGGTCAAGCGCGAGGACGTGATGGCGTTGTACCAGAAGTACTACGCCAACGAAGCGCTGGTGGAGGTGATCGACGAGGCTCCGTGGGTCAGCCAGATCGCCGGCCGCCATGGCGTGCAGATCGGCGGCTTCGACGTGGCCCCGGGCGTCAAGCGGGTGGTGGTGGTAGCCACCCTGGACAACCTGCTCAAGGGCGCGGCCACCCAGGCCATCCAGAACCTCAACCTGGCGCTGGGCCTGGACGAACTGGCCGCTATCCCGCACTGAACCCTTCCGGCGCGCACCGGCAGCGGTGCGCGCACAACCCGGCGGAGCGATTCCGCCAACGGAGCAAGACATGGCAGACCTTCTGTGGCAGAAGCCGGGCGTCGCCGTCGACGCCAAGATCCAGACCTTCCTGGCCGGCGATGACGTGATCCTGGATCGCGAGTTCTTCCTGTATGACGTGGCCGCCAGCAAGGCGCACGCGCAGGGCCTGCAGCACATCGGCATCCTGTCCAGCGATGAGCTGGATGGCCTGCTGCGCGAGCTGGACGTGCTGGGTGCCGATTTCCACAGCGGTGCATTCGTGCTGGATGAGCGCTTCGAGGATTGCCATTCGGCAATCGAAGCCCGCCTGACCGAGCGCCTGGGCGATGCCGGTCGCAAGATCCACACCGGGCGCAGCCGCAACGACCAGATCCTGGTGGCCACCCGCCTGTGGTTGAAGGACAAGCTGCTGCACGTGGCCGGCCTGAGCCGCGAGATCGCCAAGGTGGCGCTGGACCGCGCCGAGGCCGAGAAGGACCTGCCGGTGCCGGGCTACACCCACATCCAGCGCGCCGTGGTGTCCTCGGCGGGCATGTGGTGGGCCGGCTGGGCCGAGGCCTTCATCGACAACGCGATCCGCGCCCATGACACCTTCGCGCTGATCGACGCCAACCCGCTCGGCACCGCCGCTGGGTACGGCGTGAACCTGCCGCTGGACCGCGCCCATACCACCGCCGCGCTCGGCTTTGCGCGGATGCAGGTGTCGCCGATCTACGCGCAGCTGTCGCGCGGCAAGTTCGAACTGGCCGCGCTGGAAGCGCTGGGCGGTGCCACCCTGGACCTGCGTCGCATCGCCTGGGACCTGTCGCTGTTCACCAGCGGCGAGTTCGGCTTCGTCGCACTGCCGGCGCAGTACACCACCGGCAGCTCGATCATGCCCAACAAGCGCAACCCGGACGTGATCGAACTGATGCGCGCCACCCACGCCAGCGTGGCCGCCGCACGTACCGAAATCGAGCAGCTGCTGTCGCTGCCGTCCGGCTACCACCGCGACCTGCAGAGCAGCAAGGGCGCCATCTTCCACGGCTTCGGCCGTGGCCTGGCCGCGCTGGAACTGCTGCCGGCGTTGCTGGCCAACCTGGAATGGCGCGACGACAAGCTGCGCGCGGCGATCGACTCGGGCATGTATGCCACCGACGTCGCGGTCGAAGCGGCGGTGGCCGGCGTACCGTTCCGCGAGGCCTACAAGGCCGCCGCGGCCGGCGCCGACAGTGCCGGGCAGGGGCGTACG